>Ga0210409_10000036_pt1 | contig 323737 bp, 273 predicted proteins | sample IncBWH17MmetaG_FD_161649 | JGI IMG/M metagenome (GOLD analysis project Ga0210409, IMG submission 161649) | Forest soil microbial communities from Barre Woods Harvard Forest LTER site, Petersham, Massachusetts, United States - Inc-BW-H-17-M | ecosystem: Environmental > Terrestrial > Soil >...
ACACCGCAGGCTACTGGCTGCAGTCGGGGAAACAGCCGAATGCGTTGGACCAGGTTATTGACTCTGCATGCATCGCAAAACGAGACCTATCGACGCCAAGTCCCGGCAAGTTCAGATAACCAGACAAATAAAGTATTACTTCACTTCTCCGGTAAGTGCGTTTATCAGGACTTGAGACTTAGTTTAATGGCCAAAGGTCCCTCCCATGAATCAATTGCGTCGCGCATCAAGTTGGGAAGGGGACATGTTGCCAGAATTGAAAATATCTTCTCAAGCCATAGTTGCATCAAGACGCGGGTTAGTTGAAGCTATGAGACGATGTTTGGATACCGTGTAGAGGAAAATTTCGACCTGGCCCTGGAGCAGAGGCGCGACCACCTCAAATGGGTCGTTGCGGGGGGAATTTGTCTGCTGGGTGTTCTTTACATCATCCACCCCTTCCCCGCCGCCATCTTCCAGGGATATTTTCTCACCTCGATGTGCTATGGCGACAGTTTTTATGTTAAGCGGATGGATAACTTCGGCAAGCAATGGCTATGGAAAGCAATACTCGCGACCATCCCCCTGCACGCTTTCTTTTTAGTCGGGATTGTTTGGTTGGATTGGGCCCTTCCGAATTTTTTCACAAAAATAATCGTGTGCGGCCCAATTCTCATTGTAACCTTTGGCGTCGAGGCCGTCCTCTTCGATAGTATTGTGGACCGCTTCAGCCCATCAGAAGGTCCACAACCGGTGGACGCAAGTCTAGTTTGAAGCGATGTCCACGCAGCCGTAGACCAAGTCCCGGTCGGATTACCGGACATCAATACCAGGACTTCACTTTTCCGGTTACGACGTTTATCAGGACCTACCGCTCAAAAACGCACACTCCCGCTTCCTTGTTTAGGAAGTCATAATTGTCACGGGAGCGACAGATTGATATGCAGAACATTTCCAAAACACTGGTTTCCTTTGTGCTTATTGGTGTTGCGAGCGCGTCGCTGCTCGCGCAGAGCACAAAGATGGGCAAGGATTTCTTGGTCGATGTGAATCGTCCGTTTGTGTACGTGATGTTCGACCACATTGGGCCGGGTATACCGAGAGACCCGACCGAACCCAAATCGCGCATATGGCTCCGGCTGAAAAACAACTGCCGAATTGCCATACTTGTCCGCGCGAACGGTGTGCCTGATGAAAGCCCTAAGGATGAAGTAGGGTTGGAGTGGAAAGTGATCCCCAACCCAACCATACAAGGCATGGTTTCCTTTTCTCCGTTGGGCAAAGACAAGCCCCAAACGGGGCTAAATGCGGAGACACAAAAATCAGAAAAAACAACCGACGAGATACCGCGGGGCTACATGGGGGAAGTTGCTTCGCTGGTGACCATCGGACCAGGCCAACAGATTCTTTTCAGCATCCCTGTAAACCATCTAAGCGAGCGGTGGCATGTGGAAATCCCATTTGATTTCGAGCTTTCCCCCGCAAAAGGCCCCCTTAATTCAAATACGGTCGGACTTCCGATTATGGCTGTCATGTACACAGTGTGGGATTTGCCTCGTAATTCACAAGCAGAAGTCTTGAAGAAATGAATCTTGACGGGGTGAAGGGTAACGTACCAAATTTTCGCCCAACTCCCGATAAGTCGCCTTAACGGACAACTGGATTCGGTGATTCAGTGATGTGTCTCTAACAAAATCAAGCATTCGCCGGAACGTCCGCGCCACTCTGAGGCAACATATGCAATCTGATTCGGGAATCGTTCTAAGTAGATAGGTTTTAGCGCGTCGGCAATCTGAGGCCGAACCGTCTTCCAGAACTCAAACCGCTCCTGCATCGGTATCCAATTCAGCTTCGCCCCACTCGTGGCAACGACAAATTGCACCTGTCCTGTCCCCATGAGCCCTCGGATGAGGTTCTCGTCAAGGTGCCGGATACGCTCGCCAGGTAGTGCGCCCGTCTCGTCCCAAAGTTCAGTGAGAGGTAGTTTCGTGACGATGAGCTGGTCAGGTCTCATTAGAAGCTCGAATTTATCACGATTTGGCTCAGCGCCTGGTGAGTCGCCTTACCGGAGATGTGAAGTAATACTTCACTTGGACGGTTAGCGCGTTTACCAGGACTTGGCCTTGTGGCCCCATCACTTTCTTGCTTCAAGAATTGCTCTGACTAATAATCGTTCTATGCGTCGGGTGATAGTAATCGCGCTCACGTCCGCATTGTTCGTCGCTTCTGCACAGGCGGTTCGAGAACTCGTAGTTGTCCAAGAGCCGCAGCTTGCTCAGAGAGTCGAAGGCATTGTCCTTGACCCGTCCGGTGCTCCAATCCCAGACATGAGCGTAACGGATCGTACCGAGAATGGCGTGACGGTTCTCCGTACCACGAAAACGGACAGTAAAGGGTATTTCCACTTCCCCTCGCAACGCGGGAAGACTGTCTATTGTCTTCGCTTCGATCACACTTTGTGGAATCCACTGCAACTAACGCTCAAGCTCGACAAGCATGCTCCTCAGCGAGGCATTACAGCGAGGCCGCACATCGGAGGCTGACTGCAACTCTCTCGCTTGATAAGTCGCATAACCAGGCAAGGGGATCAGGGCCGATTTCACTTGTACGATTACCTCGTTTATCAGGCACATCAATCAAGCACATCACAGAATTTCACGAAATCCACGTGTAGTGTTCGTCCCGAACGCGCCAAGTGCCGTCGACCTTTTCCATAAGAACATACCTACCGCCGCCGCACAGTCCGCAAAAATGGTCGATGTAAAACACTGCTTGCGTGCGGGATGGGTTGAAGCCTACCCCAGAGAGGGCGATGAAGCCTAAATTGCGTGGGAATTTCTTTTGGAACTCAGATGAGCCGTAGTCTGATTGTGAAGTGAGTGCCACTTTGGCACGACTCGGCAACACAAACTTCTGCTGTATTCGAGTGTGAAACAGATTTCGGACGAGGTAACTGGCCCGGGTTGATGTCCGTAGACCGTCAAAACTAATACGGCCATCCAGTACATAGAGCGCCTGAAATCTTAGATTCTCGCCAGGCGTCGTTTTGTCTTTGACCACGACCAGCACGGGTCCACCCACGGACCAGTCATGGGCATCACTTAGCAAACCGTCCGAGAGGTACGCCGAATAAACTAGATATTCCTCATCCGCGTTCCGCTTTAGCTCAGCCCAACCGGACGCCGCCAAAACAGCCGTAGTCGCTATCAAGACCACAGCGACGCGCCTGATTCTCCGTCGGGCTTTGTCACTGAGTCCCATATCCATTCAGACTCCGCGAACGTATCACAAGTTCCCTAGGCTTGAGGGGCAGGCATTTCTCGCCAACGCCTGGTTAGGTCGCGTAACCGGACATATAAAGTATTACTTCATTTTCGGGTAAGCGCGTTAATCGGGACTTGGCCAGTTGCTCGGCTCACGACCAAAGCCACCAGCGGCGAAAAATCGCATACCAGAATTTGTCTCCGAACCGGGCGGCGGCGAAGCCACAGCCCAGAATCAATCCTAGAGCCCCAAGGGCGAGGGCTACTGAGAATTGCAGGGAGTCCGGCATAATCGAAAAGAACAAATCGAGCATCACGAATACTCCGAAGAACGCTCCGCAAACAAAGCGCACCCAAAATTCGAGCCTGTCGGTATTGGGAATTTCTTCGGCGGTTATCCTGATTCGTTCACTTGTGGAGGGACTTGGTGGTTGGCTGCTCTTTCCCTTTGTCGGGCTGGGATAGGTTTCAACGTGATAGCGAAGCGGAGCATGGGCGATTGCTGAATACGCTTCATTTATCAGCCTTGTCATGTGCGCCGCTTCGACGTGCGCGGGAGTCCCGTTTGCGTAAAGGTCTGGATGCCATCTCTTTACGAGACGCCGATAAGCATGCTTAATCGAAGGTGCTGCGGCGTCCGTTGGAACACCGATGACTTGGTATGCGTGCCTCAGTTCTGTGAGTTGATAATCGTTTTCGGGCATGCGCGTCTCATTCTTTCAATATGATAGACGCGCACAACAATCATTGACCTTAAATCTAACGGCTAGTGCTTGGTTAGTCGCCAAACCGAGTTCACTTCTCCGGTAAGGGCGTTACCAGGACTTGACCGAGGCGGTTTAGCGCGGTCTATACTCTTTCCTGACCCATGGTGTCTAAGTCCTCATGAAAGCGAAGGTCGCTGCTGTGCTGCTCACGCTTGGTCTAGGGAGCACCTGTTGGGCTCAGGACGCAGAAAAGAAGAGTGTGCCAGCAGAATGTACGAAAACGATTCGTGTCCATGGCTTGGTTCCCAAGGGGCCTTTCAAGTTCCTTCCCAAGGAGTCGTACAAAGGGTCACCACTCATTAAATACCAAATCCAAGAAGACGGCACCGTTTCCAACGCCACCCTCACTCGCAGTTCTGGTGTGGCCGATATTGATAAGAAGGTTCTTGATGCAGTGGCGCGTTGGAAATACAAGCCGAGGCCGGTCGGATGTGGCGTCATTGAAACTGAAATGTCCCTGGTCTTCGACCCTTTGATGAAATAAGTCCGACAAAAGCGCAGCATTGAAGGGTGAAGTCCACTTCTCCGGTAACCGCGTTTACCAGGCACTACGAAGTCTGGATGCAGAAAAAAGTTCAGCGTTTGCCGATGGCGTAGGCCTAGAGACCTTCCCGCGCAACACAGCAATCGTGTAGAAGTTGTTCAGGTGAGGGCGTATCTCGAAGCTGAGGTGAGAATTGTGGCAGTAAGGGTATCGGAAAGGGCGCTAATGGGTGGTTGCCAATGCCAACCACGCTAACTGTGACCTGAGGGTTGGGAATTTTACGTTTGAGGTTGTGACGGACCAGGTTAGCCAAATCCTGTGCTGACAGGCCTGAGGCTTTCACAACATGAACCGATGGCAGAGTAATGTTTCCCTTGCGGTCGACAACGACCGTTTTAGAAATCTCTGGGTGCCGCCAGACATCAACCTGAATCTGGTCTCCGACGCCGATGCAATAGGTGTTTACTGCTGCTGGAATTGAGTGCTGTGTTTCCTGTGCGCTCAAGGCTTTGCCGCAAGAGATGGCGCACATCAGGAGTGTTGCGGCCATCCAAACTCGAAAGGCCTTCGATTCGAGCATGGTGACTTGCTCCTCAGTTTGATGACGATGGTACACCCAGTCGAACGGATAAATCCTCGATACTTGTCGAAGAACGACGTCCGAGCCAACTGGCTAAGTCCTGATTAGTCGCCTCTAATCGGAAACTTGAAATTCACATGGACGATTGAGAGGTCCTTCGTCCGAGTCGCCTTAAGTGCATCGTTCCGGCGAGCAGGCCGAGGAGCGCCCCTGCTACTGCGCCGATAGCCCCACCGACTGTTACCTTAGCAAGCGACGCCTCTGGGGGTGCGCCGACCACGAGACCAAAAAAGGTTCCGATGAGAGCTAGAGTGAGCCCCCAGTAGACTACGACACGTTTTGTGGCTTGCTTATTGGTGACGATTGAACCGAACCCGTACCCGATGCTCGCGCCCCACACGAAACCAACGACTGCACCCGCCAGACCGCCTCCCATGCCACCAATATAGAAACCAACGAGGCCCACTCCGACCGTCCACAAAATTCGTCTCACTGCTGCCAACCTCCCAGGTGACTCGAATTTGAAGTCGGAGGGTTTGGAGAGGTCCAAGTATGGTCCATCGAACGGTCGCAGCACACAGAGGGACCGTCTGGGTTGAAGTCGGTCATGCGGGACATGATACCAATTCGTTAACTCTGACGCTTGCTGCCCGTCTCCAGGCTAAGTCCCGGTAAGTCGCCTTACCGGACGTTGAGAATTTAGCGACCACGCTCTCGGAGACGCCAAAAGGAGAGTCTGATATGGCCAGTCGTCGGGAGGCGGCTAACCATGAAGCGCAAACTCAAGAGCGGGCATACCCAGCTGAAAACAAAGCTCGGCCTTCCCGACTTGGAGCATGCCAAGATCGCCGTGATCGTAAGTTTGAGGTCGTTCGAATCGCAGCGCAGCTATCGGCATTCGATCGATGAGTTTGTGGCGTGGTATTGCTCCGCTCCGCGACTGTCGTTTAACAAGGCTGTCGTCCTCCGCTACCGACTTCACCTCGAAGATCGCCACTTGGCGGCAGGGACCATCAACGTCAGGCTTGCCGCCGTACGGAAGGTTGGCTTATGAGGCAGCAGATTCTGGATTGTTAAGTCCCGACCTGGCAGCTGGCATTCGCCGGGTAAGGGGTGCAAAAAAACTTGGGTGCCGACTCGGGAATTGGTTGACGGCTGAGGAAGCTCGAACGCTTTGGCAACTCCCTGATGCTGCTACTTTGAAGGGCAAGCGGGACCGAGCGATTCTCGCTTTGTTACTCGGTTGTGGCCTGCGGCGGCGCGAACTGACTGAACTCACCGTTGACCACTTCCAACGTCGCGAGGATCACTGGGCCATCGTCGATCTGATAGGTAAAGCCGGTCACATTCGAACCATACCAGTGCCCGCTTGGGTTAAGCGAACCGTCGACGATTGGCTCGCAGCGTCGAGAGTTGCCAACGGTCGGTTATTTCGTTGCGTCTGTAGGACGGGAACGATTTGGGGCACCGAAATGACCGAAAAGGTGGTGTGGCATGTCGTCAAGCGGTACGCAGGCCAGGTTGGAATCGTGAAACTCGCGCCGCATGACCTGCGAAGATCGTGTGCGCGCCTCTGCCACAGCGCCGGGGGCGAGCTGGAACAGATTCAGTTTCTGCTGGGCCACGTCTCGGTGCAGACCACTGAAAAATATCTCGGTTGTAAACAGCGATTGCGAGAGGCCGTTAACGACAAGATCGGCATTGAACCTGTTTTAGCTGAAGAAAATGTCTGAGCTAAAGATTACTCTCAGCAAAAAAAACTTGCTTGGTGTTTAATCTTAGCAATCTTCTCTGGTTGGAGACCGTGAAGATCGCCCTCCCTTAGCCGTCCATCTGATAGCAGTCTGCCGAAAACCCGCCGACTCCCGAAATCCCGTTCAGGGAAATCACATCGCCATCGATGATCACCGACGGCAGCCTCGCTGTAATCTCTGTGTACCCGCCGTGTACCTCACTTGGGCGAATTCGATGTTTTTATAGTTTCTGCCGTTTAGTAGAATCAGTAAGTTACGTGGAATCAGTGGGGCTCAGAATTCCGACTTTCTCTACCTCCATTCCTCGGTTCAAACTAAACTTCGCACCTCTCGCGCAGGGCTCGCGTGTTGGTTCCCGTCTTGTGATACCCATTTCCCGCGGAATCGACCACTGGACAATTTCGCGAAATCCAAATCTCAGAGTCTGATATCCTCCAACCATGGAAACGCGTTCATTGGGCGACGTGGGTGGGACGCCGGGCGGCCTCGGCCATTTCCTGATCGGATGCGTCATGGCTTGCCTGGGGGGATACTTCCTGGCCAATCAGGTCAGCGTGGTGGGCTCGTACTGGAGTTTTTACGGCGCAAACACGTTCGGGATCACACTGGTGCCGATGTTGCTCGGCGTGGGGATCTTGTTTTGGAACGGTCGAAGCCTTGCCGGTTGGATTGTTACGGCGGCAGGTGCGCTTTTCATTCTGGCGGGCGTGATCGCCAACATGAGCATCTATTTTCGGCCGACCAGCCTTTTCAATACGCTGGTGATGCTGATCCTGCTCGTTGGCGGGCTCGGGCTGATTGCGCGTGCGCTGCGGCCGCACCCTGCGGCTAAGAACGAGTAAGCGATTCCCTTTCACTATTCTTTATGCGGATTTCTGCACAGGGGAAGAACCGAGAAGCGCCACCGAAGCGGCTGGTTCAGAGCGTCTGAAATCTTTCTTTCACTTCGCGGACAAATTCCAGAAACTTGGGGGAGTTCGTGATGCCGGGATGCCAGCACAGGTCGCGCTCGATCAGATCGTAGGTCTCCTGAATACGTGCACCCGGAACAATATTCCCTCCGACATCGCGATCGCGGCCCATCAGCCACAAGTGGTCCGCCACCGTAGCCGCAGCGGTCACGTCGTGAGTCACGACGATGATGGTGTTCAGCTCGTCCAGGCAGGCAATCTCGTTGATTAACTCACAGACCTTGGCTTCCATGACCAGGTCGAGGCCGGAGAATGGCTCGTCCATCAGCAGAAAATGCTCGCTGCATAGAAGCTGCTGGGCGATGGCGATTCTCTGGCGTTGGCCGCCTGAAATCTGGGCGGGGTAAAGCTGCGAGCAGTCGAGCATGTCCAGGCGCTTCAGGTACTTCAATACTTTTTCATGGGCGGCGTCGCTGTTTTTTTCAATCTGCTTCGCGGCGAGGATCAAATTGCTGAAAATCGTGCGATTTTCGAACAGCGGATAATTTTGCGCGACTACGCCAACCATTCCGGCTTTGACGGGCGTGAGCGTGGAATTGACCAAGACTTGCCCGGAGGTAGGCTGATTCAGCCCAGCGATGATGCGAAATAGCTGGGTCTTGCCGATGCCCGAAGGGCCGAGAAAGCCAACGACCTGGCCCTGGGTGCAATCGGGGCGCACGATGTCGCGAATCTCCGCGTTGACGTCGCGAAGAATGACCTTGTCGTCGTAAGACAGGCTGACGTGGTCAACCTTGAGAAGCGTGTCGGTGTATTTGCATCGTTCGGGCAAGCGTTATCCTCACAAATGCTGAAGCCACTACCTCTTTTCCAATTGCAAGTCCGCGTAGGGAAACAGGAATTTTTTGGCCAAGCCCAGCGCGTAGTCCTGAAACAAGCCAATCAGCAGGATGGCGATTTGAATCGCAAAGACGGCCTCTAGGCGGAAATGTTTGTTTTGATTGAGAAGTAACGCGCCGATGCCGCCCTCCGAGCGCGAAATGCCTTCGACCATTGTGAGCATCATCCATCCCATTGCGGCGTTTTGGCGCATGGCGTCGAAAGCGGCGTCGGCCCGGCCGAGCACGATCACTTCCCAAACGACCCGCCACTCGCCCATGCGCAGCGTGCGGGCCAGATCAAACTTTTCCTTCGGCACCTGCGCCACCACGTCGATCATGCTGGTGACAAAGAAAACGGCGACGCCGAAGACGAGCAGACTTACTTTCAAGCGGTGCCCGCTGGCGAAAATGATAGTGAAGAAAAAGGTAAGTCCCACCATCCCGAGAAATCTGCCCTTGGAAACCGCGTGGGCGATCGGCTGGAACACCGGAACAACGGTCAGATAGGCGAGGCCTAGCGAAATCACCGTGGCCCAAGCCATGGCTTGCACGTTCAAGAGGAAGCTGACAATCAGCTCCTGGCCCAAGCCCTCATTGTTCCAAAGGTCAACAAAGGCGCGCCAAACATCCATTGGCTTCGGCAGGAATACATAGGTCGACGTCGCCCACACCAGCAGCAACACCGCGATCTGAAAACCGATGATAAAGCGGAGGGCGCCCCTCGAGATGACGCGGTTAGGAGAAAACGCGCCGAGCACGTCGTGGAAGAAGCCGACCCGTCCGCCGGCTGCAGGCACACTCGCAGCGATGCTCCCCGCCCCCGGCTTCATGGTGGTCACCGAGGGTTTCCTATTCCTTGCCCGAGAGAATGATTTCTACGCGCCGATTTTTCGCGCGGCCTTCCGCAGTGGCGTTCGAAGCCAGCGGCTTGGAGTCGCCGTAGGCATGAATGCGGAAACGGCTGTCAGGAAAGTTTGAAGGAGCTTTTCTCTGTAGCCAATCACGTACGGCCTGGGCGCGCCTCTCTGCCAAGTCCATGTTCCCTTCGCGAGTGCCGGTATTGTCGGTGTGTCCGTTCAAGGTAACGAATAAAGCGCCTGCAATCGCCAGGTCATCCTTGATCTCATACATCTTGCGTTCGCCCTCTGCAGTGAAGGATGCCTTCCCGGTATCGAACTCGATGCTCCAATCACGCTTCGAAACGACCGTGCCGGTATCTCCACTCGAACTGAAGCTGGCGATATCCGCTTCCGCTCCTGTCTGCGAAAGCATCGAAGACGCTCCGAGAACGTAGGAAGTATCGAGAATCTCCTTCACATCCGGAATCTTGTTCGCATCCTTGAAGAGTTCAGGGTATTGCTGCGTGGCAATGTTTCCGAACACCGTATAGGTGGACCGGAAGTTGTTATTGGCGCCCGGCTGCAATCCGAACAACAGCAGATTGTCGTTCAGGTTGTTGACCGCAGAGCCGCCGAGCTCCACCATGTTTCCGGTCTTATCCTTTTCATGTGTTCCTTGGTAGTACTTCAGCCAATAGTCGCCGTTCTGCTCGTTGTATACTTTCGCGCTAATCGCCGCTGCGCGCTTCAGCGCTTCTGGAAAAGCCTTCAGTTGGTCCGCTGCTTCGAAACTGGCTGCGAGCATTCCCTGGACTTCGTTGCGATGGTCCTGATTGAATTTTCTTATCCCGATAATAACGTCGGGCATTTGCGATCGATACTGCTTCGAAGATACGATGGAGACAAGGCCACCGCGGCCATGGGCCACGTTGACGTCGCCCGGCGTCCAAGTGACCACGCCGTTCACACAAACGTTCTTTGACTCCCCGGTTAGTCGGCCATCGTGCACCACTTTGCGGTCTTCGCAGGTATTCGCGTTATAGATTTCCGCGGCTTTGATGTAGTCCGGAGCATTGACCCAATTTAGCGCGTCGGGGTCCCATGTTTTTTCGTCTGGATTGTTCTTGATCTGGTTATCCGCGGCCCACTTCATGGCGATATTCCAATCGCCGTCGCGAAGGACTCCAGCGACCAGGCCACCCTTGGCTGCCTGCGCGTCAGACTTCCATTCTGGTGGACCCATCAGCTTGTCTTCTCCGCGAGAATATCCCGTAGAGCCGATGACCTGCGCGATGTATTCACCAGCGCCATTGTCGAGCTTCTTGAGCTGCGGATTGACGGCGGCAAAAAACTGTCCCGAGCCGTCACCCATGATCAGGACGTAGTTCGCTCCTGCGGAACACTGGCTTGCGCCGTCGTGGAGCTCCTTGGCGCAGGCAATCAAGTCGTTTTGCATCTGGCTGGTGTCATCCTGGCGGATTAACTTCACGTTAGCGCCATGCTTCTCCATCAAACTGTTACGCGTCGTGTCCGGGCCGCCATTGGCGTAGATATAGTTCATCTGTGCGTTCCAGGCCCATATTTCGGTGCGAATCAGCGGCGCTTTCACCGACGCCGAGGCGGCTTCCGGAAAAGGCGCGGGTTCGACGTTGGCGACGACCGCTTCCTTCAAGTCCGGCAGAGCGGCCTTTGAGGGAATGAGGGCCTTGGCAATGCCCGGGGCAGGAATCCAGCCGCGGCTCACGGCCGTGCGGAAACCGAAGAACAGGACAGCCCCGACAACCAGGAGCAGAACAATTTTCGCTCCCGGCTTCAGCCGGTGCCCTGTGGGTGGTGTTGAGATTTTATCGTTAAACATTTGGCTGTTTCCTCCGCCTACGAGCTACTTGATCAAATCCCTGTAATCGTCTTTCTTATTCGCGGGCACAGCCGAAGATTGGTCTGGTATGCCGCCCGGCACTGCGGTCACCGACGCCGGCAAAAGCTTTTGCTGAAACTCTGACAATTGCTTGACGGCTTCGTCGTTGATGGCCCCGGTTTCCAGGTCCATGTTGGTCATCAACTTATTGGCAAGACGATTGAAATCTTCCATCTCTCCCAGCATCTGCCCAGCGTCATCCGCCAGATACTCCAGCGTCTGGTCGTAAATCTGATTGGCCACTGGATCGCCGCGGAAAATCTTCTTGGCTGCCTGGAACACGGAGTAGGCCTTTTTCAGCGCCTTCCGCCGCATCTCTTCTTCGCTGACGCGATTCTCCTTGTCGGTGACCTGGAACTCTGCCGTAGCCCTCCAGCGGATAAGCTGGTCGTATAGAATTTTCAGCTTGTCACGCAAATCTGTGAGCGACTTGTCGATGTTGATGAGGCTCGCGGCGTGCCGCTGGTTGGTGACCTTGGCGGACACGTACTGTTGCTGATCCAGCGACGTCAACCCGCCGGCGGCCATCTTCTTGTCGGCTTGGTTGGCTAGCGCCATGCTGTGCTCGGCATCTTTCTGGTTCGTGTCGATCTGGTTCTGGAGCGTGCGGATCGAGCCATTCAGGTTTCCGAGCTGCTCGTCCATGATTGCGAGATTTTTTTTCATCTCCCCGATATAGTTCTTGAGGATGCCGATGGGGTCCAACTCAATGAACAGGCCCGTCAGATACCGCATGACGCTTTGGAACATTAGCTTTGCCAGCGTTCGGACACGCTTGTCCGTGATGACGAAAAGGAACACCAAAATCGCCCCGATCAAAACCGCGAGGTGCAAAGTATCGGTCGCCGCCGCGATCAAGAACGGTAGGATCTGCACGAAACCATACGCTACCGCGATGCCGCCGAGGACCAGCACGACTTTCCCGACTGTTCCTTCCGGCCGCTGCCAGAAGTTCTTCAAACCTTGCATTACCGGGGAACCTGGAGTGGTTGCCATGGTGTCTCCCTATCCCAAAATCGTTTCAAATTCCTTGCGTTGTTGCTGAATCTCGCCCCGCCGCCGTTCTAGCGCCGCTGCAAAATTGCTTTTCGCCTCTTGCAGCTTCGTACGCGATACTTCCGTCTGCGATTGCATTGACTTCACCTGCTGCTGAAGATCGGCAATCTCTTTTTGTTTTTGCTGAATGGCTTCATTGACATCGCTGATCTGGGCAATCTTGGCATCGACCTCCGTTCGCGACACTTCGTCGGTTTGCTTGTTGAACGTGCTCGCCGAGGAATTCAGAACATTCAGTAAAGCGTCAAAGCCTTTCAAGATCGCGTCTTTCGTCAAGCCACCCTGCGATTGGGCTGTGGCCAAGGCCGCCTTGTACCTCAGTGCTTTGTCCGTGATGACGGATGCCAATGGCGCAGCAAAAGCTTCGATCTTGGCCAGCTCCGGAACCGCAGAGAGGTCCGTCTGCTTGGCCAGCCGCGTGTAGAACTGATTGTCGCGCGTGCCCATTGGCACATATGCGGTAGCGGGCTCAAGGGGCCGCGCCGTTCCCGGACTGGTAGCTGGCTTGGCAGGCTGCTGCGCCAGCGGTTCCTCTTCAAAGATGGCCTTCTTGATAAGGTCCATGAAGGGCATGGGTCACATCCTTACTTCTTCAGTCCTGCTCTCGCTGCCGGGAAGCACACCAATTCACCCTTCCGAGGCCCAGCACGACCGGACTTACAGTACCAAATCGGTCCACTATCCGCCCGAATTGTATCCTATAGACAAGAGAACTCTTGCGTTTTACGCAGGATACGCCGCCATTTAATAAACTGGCAACCTCCCTTGTCTTGATGACCCTATTAAACCGCCTATAAGGAAAGCGTGCAATTCAGTTACAATGCACACTTTCACTGTTCAAAATGATGCCTTTTTTGAACTGACAGACTCACGATAAAGGAACAGAGTGTGGCCGCAAAGACGCTACCCAACGTACTGAGCCAGATTGTGGAGGCAAGGGCCGAGTACGACACTCGGCTCTTGGCGCAGCAGCTTGGAACGAATTATCGGTCTTTGATGTACTGGCTCAGAGGGGACCGCCCCATCCCCGCCGAATTGCTCCCGCGGATCTGTGTACTTTTGAAGGATTTCGAACCTCTGGATATTCTCGAGTCGCAGGCAGGAAGAGTGGCTTTCCAAATCCCCGATCCGCAGCAAACCTCGGAAAAAGAGTTCCGGGTTATTTCCAACCTCATGAAGGATGTGGGTTCGGCACTGGAGAGCATTGCAAGCACTCTGGCGGACGGGGTCGTGGAAGAGAATGAATTGAACGCCACGATCCCAAAGCTGGAAGCCGTGATTCGGGAATGCGCATCCGTCAAATACTTGCTGGAGACACTCTGCAAGAACAGAAAAAGGAAGACGAGAAAGTAGAGTTTCTATTTGAAGGCGAATTCGACCTCGGAGTTTTCCGATGATTCCGTGTACCTGCCGTGTACCTCACTTCGGCGTTTTTGTGGTTTTTCTCCGTTTTGCTGCTTCGTAAAATCAATAAGTTACGTCGTATCAATCCCCCAGAGGGGTTCGACTCCCACCCCGGGCACCATTTTCTGATTCGGCTGCGCGAGTTCGTCATCATTCCCGGCTGCCAAAGCCTCCTGCAATCCCGAAAATCTTACTCCGGCCCTCGATTGCGCTCCATTTCCGCTAATCCGGCTATGGCTATCCGGCGCGAGACGCTTTCGGCTGCCCGCCTATCGGCATTTCAAATGTCCGCCGCAGACGCCCATTAGCAGTTTTGACAGTTGTGCTCCGTCATTCCCGGCGCGCACTATTCAACTGGCAAATGACATCTGCAAGTGAGGGTATTTCCAGAAATTAAGTGTCGAGAGATGGCGAACCGGGAGGAAGCCCCGGTCAAACCAAGTTTTCCACCCATCGGAGAAATGAAATGCAAAGGAGCGAAAAGCTATGGCACAGATCATGAAAGTAAGAATTTCCTTCGGGGCAAGCTTGTTGCTGGCAGGCATCTTGCTCCTCGGGGGTATTGCCTCCGCCCAGGACGTCAAAGGCATCATCAACGGCAGGACAGGCGCTACCATGACTCTGCAGACTCAGGAGTCCGGCAATGTGGTCGTGGTCCTTACGGACAATACCCAAGTCGAAGAAGTCGAGGGACTGTTCAGGGCGAGAAGCAAGCAGATGACCATGACCGCGCTGATACCGGGCCTTCCCGTCAGTGTGAGTGGCTCCTACAACGCCCAGAACCAGTTGGTCGCCGACACCGTCAAGTTCAAGGGTTCCGACCTCCAGCACGCGGAAGACATTCAGGCTGGCCTTGCGCCGACCGAGCAGGCAGTCCAGGCAAACAAGCAGCAGATCCAGCAAAACACACAGCAGATCCAGCAAAGCGAGCAGCAACTCCAGGCCCAGCGACAGGCCCTTGCCCGGCAGGAGGCCCAGCTCCAGGCCGAACAGCAGAAGATCGCCGCGAACAAGGCGGCCATTGCAGCGGATAATAAACGCTTCGGAGAGTTGGCTGATTACAACATCTTGGGAGAAGTCACCGTCTACTTTGGCAATGGTCAGGTCGCGATTGAAGCGCAATACAAACCACAACTGCTGCAACTCGCCCAGAAGGCCACAACCATAACGGCCTATGTCATTCAGGTAAAAGGGTATGCGTCCGCCGTTGGTTCCGCCGCACTGAACCAGAGGTTAAGCACGGAGCGCGCCACCAATGTCCTGGAGTTCCTCGAACAGCAGGGAAACATTCCGCTGACCAATGTGCTCGCGCCCGGCGCGATGGGTACCAGCCGGCAGGTGGCCCCCGACTCAACCGCGGAGGGCCAGGCGGAGAACCGCAGAGTCGTGGTCCGCATCTTGCAGAACAAGGGTATTGCCGGGACGTAAGTACGTCGCTGCTGTCCCGCTCCGGGTAAAGAGAACCGCGCGCCGTTGAGGAATAAATACGCGATAACTTGCTGCGCGCAAGCACTTATAAGTAATCATTTGACAGACGGTACGGATATGCTATGATTATGTCACTCGAATCCGCACTGTTCCCCTGTGCCTCACCCTGATGAGTGTCAGCTACGCAGTACTTCTAACTCCTTCAAAGTCATCCGGCCCTGGCCAGTTACTTTCTTATAAGTAGAATGCGGCCGTAACTCCTTTAGGATCAGCACTTCCGGACTCCTTTGTAAGTGTGGCAAACAAAAGACTTATAGGATTGCTAAGTCCATTAGATTCGGCACTTAAAAAAAAAGTGGGGGGTGGGTCCTGCTTTACTTGCACTCTTTTTCACTCTTTTCACTCTTTGAACAAAGAGTGTTTCAGAAGTCTTTTCCTGTCAGGCATTTCCACACTCTTTCTAAAAACAGCCGGGTGGCCGGGGTCTCTTCCCATTCTGGAACTTTTCCTCGCCGCGCATCCTGTACAATCCCTCTTGATTCAATTGCAATGCACTTGGCAGGTTCTGCCGCGAGACCTGTACGGAGGAATGTGTGACTGTGAATGACACGTTCGACCTCATCGTCATCGGCTGCGGTCCTGCTGGTGAAAAGGGCGGCGCCCAGGCCGCGTACTTCGGCAAGCGCGTCGCCGTCATCGAACGAGCTGAGCACATGGGCGGGAGCTGCATCAACACCGGAACCGTCCCCAGCAAGACGCTACGCGAATCCGCGCTCTATTTTTCCGGTCTGAAGCAGCGCGGCCTCTACGGAATCGACTATTCACTCAAAGAGAACCTCACCGTCCATGATTTCATGCATCATGAGCGCGAAGTTGTAGACATGGAACGCGAGCGCATCCTGAAGAATCTCGCTCTCCACAAGATCGAACTCATTCGCGGCCAGGCATCTTTCGAAGATCCGCACACTGTCTCCGTCGCAGATTCGGCTGGCACGCGCCGGCTGAAAGGTGACTTTATACTCATCTCCACAGGCTCCAAGCCGCATCGGCCTTCGGAGATCGCCTTCGACGACATTCACACGTTTGATTCAGACACCTTTTTGCAAATGGACCGCATCCCCAAAAGTCTCGCCGTGATCGGCGGCGGGGTCATCGGATGCGAATATGCTTCCATTTTCAAAGCGCTCGGGGTCGACGTCACGCTCGTCGACGGCCGTGATCGCCTTCTGCCGTTTCTCGACAATGAAATTTCCGACCGCTTGCGCGATCGCCTCGTCGCCCTTGGAATGCATTTCTGGTTTAACGAACGCCCGGTCAAAACGGAAAATTCCGCAAGCGGAGTTCGCCTCACGATGAAGAGCGGCAAAGTTCTCGCAACCGACGCCGCGCTCTTCGCCGCAGGCCGCCGCGCCGCCGTCGATGGCCTCGCACTGGAAAAAACTGGCCTCTCCATCAACGATCGCGGCTACATCGCCGTAGACGAGCACTATCGCACCGCCGTTCCGCACATCTACGCCGCGGGCGATGTGATCGGCTTCCCGGCGCTGGCCTCAACTTCCATGGAACAGGGCCGCGTTGCTGCTTGCCACGCGTTTCACCTCAAGTATAAAGAGCGCGTCGCGTCGCTTTTGCCCATGGGCATCTACACCATTCCCGAAATCTCCGCAGCCGGCGAAACCGAGGAATCCTGCAAGGAAAAGAAGCTGGACTATGTCGTCGGCCGCGCACTATACGAGAACAACGCGCGAGGCCACATCACTGGCGATACTGCCGGCATGCTTAAACTCATCTTCGCGCGCGCAGACAGAAAACTTCTCGGCGTCAGCATCATCGGCGAAATCGCCACCGAGCTCATCCACATCGGCATGATGGTCCTCGATAACGGCCTGACCATCGATGAATTCATCGAGCAGGTTTTCAACTATCCGACGCTCAGCGAAACCTATAAGTACGCCGCCTACGATGGCCTCGGCAATCTCGCCGGCCACAAACTGCGCGAGGGCTGATGGAGAGTGCGGCAGTGAAACTGCCCTTTTTCCAATACAAAAAATGGAAGCCAAATCGATGATCGAAGGTAATCCGAAGACAGCAACGGCACTTCTTTGCGCAGCAGCTCTCCTGTCCACAGCAACTTTGCTCGCTTGTACCATCTCCCCGCAAACCGCAGTGGTTCCTGACACCGCCCACCACACTTATCTAGGCTTCGACCGCAACTCGTATCCAGGCGATGCGGCACTTCCAATTCTGCGGAAGACATTTGCATTCACAAGCTATTGGATCAGTCCCCCGCCCGGCGAAAAAACAAACACCTGGCTCGGGAAGCGCGAACTTCTCCGCTCACAAGGTTTTGGCTTTCTGGTTCTTTACCGCGGTCGTGACTCGCGCGAATTGAAAAACGTTAAGGTTGCTCAGCAAATCGGTGAAAATGATGCACTTGCTGCTTCCGAGGCCGCCAAACGCGAAGGGTTTCCACGGGACACAATCGTTTTTCTCGACATTGAAGAAGGAGGTCGCTTGTCGCCCGCCTACCATTCCTACATTCACGGATGGCTCTGGAATCTGCGGGATTACCGTGGAGGGTTCTATTGCTCGGGCATTCCAGTTAAGGAATATCCGCACACAACTATCACTACTGCCGAAGATATATTTGAACATCTTTTCCATAAATCACGCGCCTTCACAATTTGGGCATACAACGACGCTTGCCCACCCTCGCCTGGCTGCATTTTCCCGCAGACGCCCCCATCGCCGACAGATAGCGGCATCTCTTATGCCGACGTCTGGCAATTCGCGCAATCGCCACGACGTAAGGAATTCACCGCGCACTGTCCGGCCAACTATCACAATGACGGGAATTGTTACGCCCCCGGCGATACCGCCCGCGCGTGGTTTCTCGACGTCAACAGCGCCACTTCGCCCGATCCTTCGGGTGGCGTAAAATGATGAGCGGCGGGAAAACAAAAAGAGGCGGACTTATATCCGCCTCTTTGGCTCTACTCCCGAGTTGCCTTTCAGATTTGTGCGTACCCGCCGTCCACGGCCACTTTGGAACCCGTCATGTAGGAAGCATCCGACGACGCACCACTTGAAAATCCTGAGCGAAGCCGGATTAATCGCCTGCCGTAAGGAAGGCCAGTACGTTTACAGCCAAACCGTGCCGGAAACGATCGAGGCTTATACCCAGGCTCTGACAAAATCGCAACGCGAATGAAGAAATCGCGGCGACGCCAGCGCAAAAATTAGTTGGTGGGATTTCTCGGAAATTTGAAATACGGCAGGCGCACGCCCTGATCCATGATCTGATCCGCGCGGATATTGGCGGGCGCTTCGAATCCCGCGGTTCCGCCGTTGGTCACGTAGTCGTCCTGGTCAACGCCGTCGCCGCTGACGCCCAATCCGCCGACGAGCATGCCGTTGCGGTAGAGTCCGGCGCTGCCGGGGAAAAAAACGATTCCACTCTTGTTCGAATTCGCCGCGCCGCTCTGAAATCCCTGCGTGCAGGGACTCGTCAGATCCATCGTGTACAGATTGAAAAATGGCCCGGAGTTCGAACCGTCGATTCCTGGCGGATAAAACGGCTGCGCGCCGAAACTAATCGTTCGGCTGGTCGCCGCAGTTCCCATCGGCACGCCGCTTAAATCGGCAGCCGTTCGAACGGAGCTGTTGAAGTAAACCATGTTGCGCGCTTTACTAGCGGCCACATCAATGCTGAAAACCGTCGAATCCTGCATCCGGCGTAATCCGATGATCGTTCCGTCGAGATCAGCAACGGCGATGACCATCCGCGCTTTCGAACCGAGCGGCAAACGAATCGCCGCACGGGTCGTGTTGGCTGTTGCCTCCGCATTGTTCAGAATTCCCGTCACATCGGCCGCGCTTAATCCACCCAGCGGTCCGGCTGCCGGAGGGATCAGATCACCTTCCGGCGGCTGCCCCTGACTGTTTGTGGGCGCAACGAAAAAGCTTCCCGTGCCCGCAACGGGGCCAGCTGAAAAACCAGCGGGAAGAGAAGTCTGGTCTACAAACGGCAGAGCAATTCCACCGATAAAAACCACGCCGGGGGGTGCAGGCGTGGGGCCAAAACTATTTCCCGCGCCGCGCTGGGAAGTACCGCCGGCTAGCGCCGCATACTCTGCGACGTTCAGGTTGCTCGACGAAGTGACCACGCCGATCCCGCCGACTACTACATTCTGGTAAAAGATGGGAACACCGCCGGGATTCACTGCAGTCGCGTTCGAATCGTCGATTTTGGCTTTGCCAGTGAGAATTCCGAGTCCGAACCCGCCGCCCAATGCCAGCGAAGGAGGAATCTTGCTTTCAAATGCGGCGTCGTTGACCAACGTGCAGCCGCGATTTGTGTTTTCGATGCCGTAGAGGTCCGCAGGCCCTTGATTCATTACACCCGGAGGGAAGTGAATCCCGCTGATGAATCGCACCGTTCGCGAAGAAAGCGGCGCCTGGTCATTGCTGAAAAACGCGCCGGTGCGCGCGAGCGCCACAGCCACATCATTCGCGTTTTGCGTTTGACCGAAATTTCCGATCGTCGTGGCTGGCGCGTTTTGCGTTCGAAACACTCCAAGCACGAATCCCGCGCGGTCCACTACCGCAACTACCATATCCACGTTTACGGAGTTCACCGCGGCGGTCACAATACTCTGTACATCCGCCGCTTGCAGAGGTTGCACAGCCGGAGTTGCAGGTGGCGGCAATGTTGGCGTCGTGCTGCTTCCGCCGCCACATCCAATCAGGAGCATCATCAGCGCTCCAGCGATTCCCACCGCGAGGGCAACGCCCAGCACCAACGTCCTCTGCCGGGCTTGCAGTGCGCGTTGAGATTCGACAGGCTTCCGCAGCTTGTGAGTTGTTTCCATATTGGGAGTACATTTCTTCGTATCACAGTCGTTCGCAGCCCCTCAACGCATTTGGCTCCGGCATGCGCTTACTGGTGAATGCCCGTGACGAAATACTGCGTTATCGAATATGTCTCAACGTCCGGGAAAACTGTTGCCCACTCGTTCTCGATATTGTTAGCTAGTATGCGATTCCTATTTTTTTGTGAGCCGTTCAGGCCGAGCGCATGATCTTCTTCTCCCCGCGGCAAGTGCGACGCGCGTTCTGCGCGGCTTGCTATCTTTCGTTTTTTTTGTCCGGGCGCGATGCCGCAACAGTATGGGGGCAATCTCCGGCTTCGGCGCAAGTTCCCGCAACACAATCCCATGAACCCGCTCCGCCCACGCGCATCCCGCGCCAGCAAGCGCAAAACACCACAGCCGTCGACGGCATTGTGCGCGACGCCGGGTTCCCCAGCATCGCGCCTCCAGTTCCTGGCGCAACGCTCACGCTAAGAAATGCGCAATCCGGCCAGGTTTTCAGTACTACCGCTTCAGGGGAGGGTGTCTTCCGTCTGTTCCCACTGCCCCCGGGGCAATACCAGCTTCGCGTTGAAGCCAAGGACTACGCGCCATTCGTTTTATCGGATCTCACTCTGCAACCCAATGAAGTTTTGACATTGGCAATTTCCCTGGTCACTGTCGCAGCGGTGGAGGCTCGATCTCGCCTGCCGCGTCTCCCTGAGCTTGGTCCGGCACTTTCCGCCGAGGGGCAAGCATCGTACGGAACTTATCGCGAACTTCGCCATCGTCTCGATGCGGATCCCAACTACATTGAGAGCTTATTGCCGGAAACGCTCCCGCTCGCTGTGGACGCCTACAATCCAGTCCCCAATCGCTGGGACCTGCAGCAACCGGAGTATCGGCGCTACCCGCAACCGGGCGAATACATCTACACCAAATCTCATTGGTACGATCCGTTCAACCGCAATCGCTTCAAAGGGGATGAGCCGATCTGGCCGGAATTGTTTGGCCAGCAGACTTTTCTAAATGTCACCGCGTCTTCCGAATCTTTTTTGGATGGCCGCCGCGTTCCTTCTCCCAGCAACGTAAGCGCCGAGCGTCCCGGCAGCTCCGCTTTCTTCGGCAAGGGCGGACAATTGTTTTTCGATCAAATATTCAGCGCCAGTTTTGATTTATTTCATGGCGATGCGGGCTTCAAACCGGTGGACTGGCGCATTCGAATCACGCCCGAGCTCAGCCTGAATAATCTAAAAGTTCAGGAGCTGGGCATTGTTGGTCCCGACGTTCGCAGCGGAACCAATCGCTTCGACGATCACGTGGGCCTGCAGGAAGCATTCGTGGAAGTGAAGCTTCACGATATCGGCCCGAATTACGATTTCATTTCCGCGCGCGCGGGCATCCAGCAATTCAACGCTGACTTTCGCGGGTTCCTCTTCGTGGAGGAGCAACCCGGACTGCGCATCTTCGGGAATCTCCACTCCGGCCGCATCGAATACAACGCCGCTTATTTCAATTTCCTCGAGAAAAACACCAACAGCGGTCTCAACACGTTCGAACGCCGCCATCAGCAAGTTATTCTTGGAAACATTTATTTGCAGGATTTCTTTTTTCCCGGCTACACAGCGGAGTTTGTCGGGGCCTGGAACAAGGATGATCCCAGCCTGCACTATGACGACAACGGTTTTCTGGTTCGGCCCGCACCCATTGGCAACGTGATCAATCAGAATCCCGGCGGGGGAGCGATTCTCCACGGTATTCGCGTTGGTTACTTTGGCTGGCTCGGCAGCGGCCACATTCGCCGCCTCAATCTCACGCACGCCTTCTATCAAGCGTTCGGTGAAGACACGTTCAATCCGCTGGCGGGCAAGCGCGTTACGGTCAACGCGCAGATGGCCGCGGTGGAGCTTTCTTATGATAAGGATTGGATCCGCTTCCGCGTATCGACGTTTTACACTTCCGGAGACGCGAATCCCCGGGATGGCCGCGCGCGCGGATTTGATTCCATTGTCGATCTACCCAACTTTGCGGGTGGCATCTTCAGCTTCTGGAACAGCGAAGGGATTCGACTGACCGGTTCCGGCGTTCTGCTCACCACGCCCGGCAGCCTGCTGCCTTCGCTGCGCTCCAGCAAGGAAGAGGGTCAGGCCAATTTCGTCAATCCTGGAATATTCCTGGCCAACGCTGGTGCGGATTTCGATATCACTCCCAAACTAAAAGGTTTCGCGAATTTCAATTTTCTCCGTTTCGAACGCACTGAGCCGCTGGAGTTTCTACTTTTTCAGTCGCCCATTCATCACACCATCGGCGAGGACCTCGGCGTCGGCGTGCAGTACCGCCCGCCGTTGTCGGAAAACATTCTAATCACGGGCGGCGCTTCGATGCTCCAGCCGGGGCAAGGTTTCAAGGATATCTACACGGGCCGGACACTTTTTTCGCTATTTGGTTCCGTGAAGTTTACTTTTTGAGAGTTCACCGAATGCCGCTGATTCGAATACTCGGGCGGTTCGTATCCCTGAATTCGCAGCAGGGCCACGTCCGGTTTTTTACTCTCTGCGCTCTTTGCGCCTCTGCGTTATCTCTCTGCTTCGCGATTTATTTGCGGCCCGTCTCGGCCACCGCGCAGGAACAATCACCCGCATTTCGCGGACAATCTCAGGAAGAAGCGGACCGCAAATCCGTGGGTTGTATTTCCTGCCACACTTCGACCGATGAACCCACGATGCATCCGACGAAAACAGTGCATCTCGGCTGCACGGATTGCCACGGCGGAAATTCTTCGATTTCCATAACAGCCGGAACCCCTGCAAATTCTCGCGAGTACAATTCCGCGAAGGAGAAAGCTCACGTGCTGCCGCGCGATGCCGCGTTCAAGGATCGCTCCGCGCTGCCGGAGCGTGTTTACACGAAATGGCTCAAGGAATCAGCGGAGTACATCAAGTTCGTCAATCCAGGCGATTTGCGTGTCGCGCCGGAAACTTGCGGCGCATCGGGCTGTCACGCGGCCGAGACCCACGCTGTTTCCACTAGCATGATGACGCACGCAGGGCTTCTGTGGGGCGCGGCGCTTTACAACAACGGCGGCTATCCCACAAAAAATACGCGGTTCGGCGAGAGTTATGACCGCGACGGGAAGCCTCGAGCGATCAAAACTTTTCCGAAGCCAACTCCCGAGGAGACTCGCACCAAAGGAGTCATGCCCGAACTCGATCCGCTCTATCGGTGGGAGATTTCGCAACCGGGCAATGTCCTGCGCGTCTTTGAGCGCGGCGGCCAAAAGAAAGCGGAAATCGGGAATCCCAATCGCGAGGAAGATCCGGGAAAGCCGGATGGCAAACTCAGCGACCGCGGATTTGGCACAGAGTTGAGGACCGATCCTGTTTTTCTCGGCTTGCAGAAAACGCGATTGCTCGATCCGGTGATGTCGCTGCCGGGAACCGAGGATCATCCCGGTGACTACCGCGCCAGCGGTTGTACGGCTTGTCACGTTATTTACGCGAACGATCGGGATCCGGCGCACTCCGGCGCCTATGCAGAATACGGTCACTCGGGTTTCAGCGGCTCATCGGATCCGACCATTCCGAAAAATGAGTCCGGCCATCCCATCAAACATGCGTTTACGCGTTCGATCCCTTCGAGCCAGTGCATGATCTGCCACATCCACCCCGGTACGAACATGGTGACGACGTATTTCGGCTTGACGTGGTGGGACAACGAGATTGACGGCGAGCGGATGTATCCGAAGGAGCAGCGCAATCCCACCGAGGAGCAGCGGTCCCAATCCCTGGCGCGCAATCCGGAGGGTGCGGCGGTTCGCGGCCTGTGGAGCGATGAAAAATTTCTCGAACAAACGGGCAGCCCGGAATTTAACAAGGAATTGAAAACTACGCAGTTTGCTGATTTTCATGGACATGGCTGGGTGTTCCGCGCGGTTTTCAATCACGATCGAAAAGGGAATTGGCTGGACAAGAACGGCGCGCAAATCGCATTTGACGATCCCGACCGCTTCGGGAAAGCCGTGCATCTTGCGGACATTCATCTTGAAAAAGGGATGCAGTGCAACGACTGCCACTTCGCGCAGGACAATCATGGCAACGGGAAGATTTATGGCGAGCCGCGCGCGGCGGTGGAGATCGATTGCATCGATTGCCACGGCACGATTCGAAAGAAGGCCACGTTGGTCACGTCTGGTCCTGCGGCTCCCGAAGGCGGTCGGCGACTTGAAGCCCTGCGAACCCCATGGGGATTGCGGCGATTCGAATGGCGCGGCGACAAAGTTGTTCAACGCTCGATGTCTGAAGGAAGCAAAGAGTGGGAAATCGTACAGACGGTGGACACCATTACTCCCGGCAACGTGCACTTTAGCATGAAATCGATGCGCGCCAAGCTTATGAATAAGGATGGCGTCGTTGCGGCGTACCCGTCAGCCGACGACGCGACTCTTGCGCACGCCAATAGCAGCATGACCTGTTATTCCTGCCATACGTCGTGGACGCCGACGTGTTTCGGCTGCCATCTGCAAATGACTGCCAATGCGCGCAAGCCGATGCTGCACAACGAAGGGCTGGTCACGAAGAATTACACCAGCTACAACTTTCAGGTCCTTCGCGACGACATCTATATGCTTGGGGTAGATGGTACGGTGACTGGCCATCGCATTGCGCCGGCGCGCTCTTCTTGCGCGGTGCTGGTCAGTTCGCAAAACGCGAATCGCGAGTGGCTTTACTACACGCAGCAGACCATATCCGCGCCGGGACTGTCCGGCCAGGCTTTCTCCACGTTTGTGCCGCACACGGTGCGGGCAAAAGAAACCAAACAGTGCAGCGATTGCCACGTCTCCGCGCAGAACGACAATAACGCGTGGATGGCCCAACTTCTCTTGCAGGGTACCAATTTCATGAACTTCATGGGCCGCTACGTTTATGTGGCCACGGGCAAAAAAGGCTTTGAGGCCATCGCCGTCGCGGAGCATGACGAACCGGAGGCCATCTATGGCAGTGATCTGCAGCGGATCGCTTATCCTGAAGATTACAAGAAATTCCTGGAGCATCGCCGTGAACTCAGTGCTGCCGCTGAACATCAAGGCAACGTGCTCGACATTCAAGCGCGTGGTGAATATGCCTACGCGGCGAACGGCCCCGGCGGACTTCGCGTGTATGACATCGCAAATATTGATAACAAGGGATTCTCCGAACGCATGACGACCGCGCCGGTTTCACCGATTGGCCAGCGATTCTTTGTGCCCACCAAGAACGCACTTGCGGTCGCTTCCCCCACAACTTTGGCTGTTGATCCGCTGCGTCAACAACTGCCCGAGAATGAAGAGCAGTCGATTCACTTGCTCTATGGCTTCCTGTACGTCGCGGATCAACAGGAGGGACTTGTCGTCATCGGGGATCCCAATCTGAAATCGAAAAGTCCGGGCGTCGGGACGCTTCTCGACGGCAATCCTGCCAATAATTTCTTGAAGCGAGCGCTGGCGTTCAATCCCGGCGGCGTGCTCACGGGCGCGCGCGGGATCACTATCGCGGGCACTTACGCTTACGTCCTCACGGATAAAGCGCTGGTGGTTGTGGATCTTGAGAATCCGCTGGCGCCGCGCGTTACGGCCAGCATGGGTGCGCCAGCTCTTAACGATCCGCGCGGCATTGCCGTGCAATTTCGGTATGCGTTTGTCGTGGATCGCGAAGGGCTCAAAGTTCTCGATGTCACGGATCTCTCCCAGCCCAAACCGGTCGTCAACGCGCTGGTGCCTTTCGAGGATGGGCGCAACATCTACGTTGCCCGCACTTATGCTTACGTTTCCGCGGGGAAGCAGGGCGTCGCGATCGTCGATGTCGAAAATCCCAGCGTGCCTAAGCTTAACGAATTTTTCACTGCGGACGGCCAGCTCAACGATGTCAACGACGTCAAGATAGGAATGGTGGCGGCCAGCGCTTTTGCGTTTGTTGCCGACGGGAGGAATGGCCTGCGCGTTTTGCAGATTCTGTCACCCTGGGATGACCCGGCGCATTTTTCCGGCTTCAGCCCTCGCCCCACACCCAAACTGATTGCCACGGCCCATACGCGCGGCCCTGCGCTGGCGCTTTCGAAAGGCATCGATCGTGACCGCGCGGTCGACGAATCCGGAAACCAGATCGCCGTGTTCGGCCGGCGCGGGGCGCGCCCGCTCAATCGCGGGGAAATGCGCTCACTCTACATTCATTCCCGCAACGGCGAGCCGTACTCCGTCACGGATGATGCTGTTGAAAAATCGCACACTGTGGCGTCTGCGTCGTCTGGGTCTTCGACTTCATTAACTTCTTTGTTCATTCGGGCTCGAGCTTGGGTACATTCTTTTCACTGAGGCCATCACCGTGAGACGCCGTAAATTCATTTCTGCTGTCGTGAAAACCGCATCGGCCGCAGCGTGCATTCAAGTGTTTCCGCCGTCGCTGCACTCGCTGGTCCTTCAACAAAGCGCGACGCCAAGCGCTTCTCCGAACAGTTCAGCGAAGCCCCAGGTAGCGCTTACACTCGATGACCCAACGCTCTCGCTCGGATCCGTGCTGAGATGGCAGGAAGCCAACGGCCGAATCCTGAAAGCGATTTCGGCGAAAAATGCTCGGATCGCGCTGTTCGTCTGCGGGATGCGCGTGGATGAGGCGGATGGCGCCAAGATGCTCGCAGCCTGGGATCAGGCCGGCCACTCGATCTGCAACCATTCTTATTCGCACAAGTATTATGGCGAGCAGACGAGCTACTCCGATTTCGCCGTCGATTTCCTGAAGGATGAAAGGGTGATCGCTCCCTATCACAATCGCACCGCCATGTTCCGTTACCCGTTCCTCAAGGAAGGTGACACGGAGGAGAAGCGCGACCGGTTTCGTGCGCTGCTTAAAGAGCGCGCCTATCGCGTAGGCCATGTCACGATCGATGCATCGGACTGGTATGTGAGCCAGCGATTCGTCGATCGGCTGGGCAAACAGCCCAATGCTCCCATCGCCCCTTATCGCGATTACTTGATCGCGCACCTGCTGGACCGCGCGACGTTCTACCGCCAACTGGCTCTCGATGTTCTCGGGCGTGATATTCGCCACACGCTGCTGATGCATTACAACCCGCTGAATGCGTTTGTGCTTCCGGAGGTGATGAATGCGTTTGAGGCTGCCGGGTGGCAGTGGATCGACGCCTCATTGGCGTTTGAGGACCCTGTTTTCCGGAGTCAGCCGCAAACCGTGCCTGCGGGTGAGAGCCTGGTTTGGGCTTTGGCGAAGGAGACAGGCCGGTTTGGAGATCGACTACGCTATCCGGGGGAGGATGACGTGTACGAAAAGCCCAAGATGGACGCTTTAGGGCTCTAACTGGCTTCAAAGGGGACGGGCCTAAATTAGAGCCACAGCGTGTGGGCGTACACCCTTCACCTCTTCTTCGCCCAACCCTATGTGTTTCTGATTGCTGGATTTGCGGGATTATGTTCACTATTGGAGCACCCATCTCCTTTCCTTTGTGCCTTTTACCCCTGTTCTGCATCTAATCAAGGTATAATGAATCGTTCACACTTTTAACGCATAGCATCCATCAAAATAATTCGTGGGGTGGTCCTGGAGAAGAAGGTTATCGTGCTAGCAGACAGGGTGCGGAAGGCGTCCCAGAGCAGGCCCGCCAAGAAAGGCAGCAACAGGAGTACTAGTACATGACTAAACAATTCTTACTGGCCAGTGACTTCGACCAGACGCTCAGCTTTAACGACTCTGGAGTCGTGCTAAGCGAGCTCATCGGCTTTAACGGCTTCCACGAGAAGGTAAAAGGCCTTGCGGAGATGAACCTCGTCCAACAGGGCGCAGAACTCAGCTATCTGATACTTCACGACCCGGATTTTCGCCGGGTGCGCCGCGAGCATCTCGTGGACACCGGAAAGCGCATCCGCTTGAAGCACGACGTCGCGCTGTTTGCGCGCGCGCTGGAAAACCTTGCGGATGGCTACAAGTTTCACTTCAACGTCATTTCCGCCGCGCCGCAGGAGATTATCCAGTCGGCGCTTGGGGGCATCGTTCCGCCGGACCACATATTCGGCACGCGTTTTCGCTATAACGAAACGACGGGCGAAGTGGATTCCATCATTCGCGCAGCGGCCGGCTGGGGCAAAATCACCGTGCTGGAAGAACTCCGCGCGAGCTTGGGCATCAGCCACGACCAGATCATTTACATGGGTGACGGTAGCTCGGATTTGCCCGTGATGATGCACGTCAATCAATACGACGGGCTCACGATTGCTGTGAGCGAAGCCAAATTCATCACGCGTGTCGCCAAGCGCACCGTTCTTAGCGACAACGCCATGAGCGTGCTTGTTCCCGTGCTCGAAAAAGTCTTGCGCTGGGACTCGGCGCGCATTCGCCGGCTTTTCGCTTCTTACGGGCTGACGCTGCTCGAATGGGACAAGATGCGCACGGACCGGCTCACCATTCAGGATTCTACCGAACATGTCTCAGTGGCAGCAGCGCCGCAGCTCAACGCTCACTGACGATCGTCGGATTTTGTAGAGGCCGGGCTTCCGCCCGGCCTTTTTTCTTTTCAGAGCCGCTTTCTCTGGAGGAGAATTAAGCCTGCATGACCTCATTTCAATACATAGATTTCTACGACTACCCACGCTGCATTTTCTAGCCTACCGCGGTAAATTAATACTGTTGCTGAGTGCTTTCGATGAGGAGCTAGAGGACTACCCCAACGCATATGCCGTGTATCTCCTCCCACCAATTGTTGCCGCGCAATTGAAGGCTGGATCCTGGAAATTCTTGGAAGAGCAAGGTTTGGAGCCGATTGGCCAGGTTCCGATCGGAAGAGTAAAATTCGATGCTAGTCGAAGAAAAAACTCGACGCATCCATATTGGATGATCTGAATTCTTAGAAGCTTTGCTTTCGCAGAGCCGGCGCTCTTGGTGCGTATGATTGCTCTGACATCCTTCTGGTTCATTTGATCGTTGGAGGTTGATATGTCCAAGAAATCCATATTGATGCTGGTTGGCGACTATGTAGAAGATTACGAGGTGATGGTGCCGTTCCAGGCGCTCTTGATGGTCGGCCACACCGTTCATGCTGTTTGCCCCAGCAAGAAATCCGGCGAGCACGTGCGGACCGCCATCCACGATTTCGAAGGTGACCAGACCTATTCCGAAAAGCGCGGGCACAATTTTGCGCTCAACGCCACGTTCGATCACATCAAGCCTGAAGATTACGATGCGCTGGTCCTCCCCGGCGGACGCGCGCCGGAATACATTCGTCTCAACCCTCGCGTGATCGAGATCGTTCACCACTTTTCGAAAGCCAACAAACCCATCGCCGCTATTTGCCATGCCGCGCAAATCCTAGCCGCCGCCGGCGTCCTCGAAGGGAAAAAGTGCAGTGCTTATCCCGCCGTCGGCCCCGACGTTGCATTGGCTGGTGGCACGTACGTCAGTCTTGGAATGACCGAAGCTATCACCGACGGCAATCTCGTCACCGCGCCAGCCTGGCCCGCGCATCCCGCGTGGCTCGCGAAATTCCTCGCGGTGCTGGGCACGCGCATCGAGCTTTAGAAGCAAAAATTATTGCTGTTGTTGAAATTGTTGTTCGAACCCGGAGTTGGAAGGTCCACTTAGCGGCTTTGTATCCAATACATTTTCTCGATACATACGATGATTTTTTCGGCTTCACAAGTTCGTTGGCGGAATTGCGGTTCTCCCCTTCCTAAATGCTCCTGCAGAGTGGATAATTTCCTGCTGGGCATATCATGAAGGGGCGACTCTAGACTCATGGCAAACGTCAATACCAAGAAGGGCGTCATTGGCATCCTCACGGGAGGAGGTGACGTTCCGGGGCTCAATCCCGCCATCCGCGGGGTCACTCTCCGCGCCTTGCGCGAGGGCTATCAGGTCATCGGTATCCGGCACGGCTGGGCCGGGCTCGTGGACATGGTCCGCGAGAAGGATTACGACAATTCCGACAATTTCTTTTTGCTCGACGAAGAGATCGTCGATCGCTCTGGCCGAACCGGAGGAACTTTTCTCCATTCATCCCGAACCAATCCCGGCCGCGTCGCCAGGTCTAGCGTCCCCGCGCATCTGAAAGACAAATTCACCGCCGAGAAAAACGACCTGACTCCGGAAGTGCTAAAGAACCTGGCGTGGCTTGGAATTGATACGCTGATCCCCATTGGTGGCGACGACACGCTTAGCTACGGCGTTCGCCTGCACAAAGAAGGATTCAAAGTCATTGGCATTCCCAAGACCATGGACAACGACGTCCCTGGCACGGACTACTGCATCGGTTTCAGTACTTGCGTCACGCGTACGATTCAGATGGTCAACAGCCTGCGCACCTCCGCCGGATCGCATGAGCGCTTCATGGTTCTTGAAGTCTTTGGACGGTACGCGGGGTTTACCGCGATGCTGCCTACGATGGCAGGCGCGGCTAACCGCTGCGTGATTCCGGAATACAAATTTAATATCGAGCATCTGACCGAGCTCCTGGTTGCGGACCGCAACAAGAATCCCAGCCGGTACTCCATTGTCCTCGTTTCTGAAGGCGCCATGTTCGAAGGCGGCGAAATGGTTTTCGAAGGAGAAGCGGCGGACGCGTTCGGCCACAAAAAACTCGGCGGCATCGGCGACATCGTTGCCGAAAGGGTGAGGGATATCTCCGCGAAGTTCAACAAAGGCAAAAAAATAGACGTCATTGCTCAGAAGCTCGGTTACCTCGTTCGCTGTGGCGATCCCGACGCCATCGATTCCATCGCTCCCATGGCTTACGGAAATCTCGCGCTGGACCTGCTTCTGAAAAACATCAGCGGTCGCCTGGTTGTCCTCAAGAACGGGCACTACGACAATATTCCCCTGGAAACTGTTACCTCCATCAAGAAGGTCGTCAATGTGAAGGAGCAGTACAACACCGAGCGACTCCGCCCCCAATACGCCAGCTTCGAAATGCGTCCGCTCTTCCTGATGACCAACGAAGTGGGTTGAGCTCAGCTACCGCGCGTTCTAGTTTCCACCTTTTCCCGTGCGCAACGCCGGAAGCGTAAACGTGGGCTTTACTTCTTTGCGCTTCGACCAGTCGTGGTAAGTGTGGCATTCGAAGCAGCGTGATTCCGCGTGATCCGGTCCGGGTGCGTGGCAAGTCTGGCAAGTCGCAATCCCGGGCAGCAGGACGTCGCTCGACTCCGTGCTTGTCAGTGCCTTCTCGTGGCAACTCACACATGTAAAGCCAGTGTGTGCGCCATGATCGAATTTTGCGTGCGGCATCCACTGCAGAGTGATGTTAGCGGGCGCGATGTCTGGCAATTCAGCCTGGACGCTGGAGATCCCGGTGGCGTCCGGCTGCGCCGAAGATATTTCGATCTTTCGCCGGGGACTTTTCTCCACCGGCACAAATGTATGGCACTGCTTGCAGGTTTTTCTCGCAAGCAACTCTTCGGCCTCTGCGGTGCGTTCCACCACCCATTGTGCAGGTGTGAGTATGCGAACCTCGGGCGGCGGTGGTTTTCCGGTCAAGTCCCGGCTCGGCTCGCGCATGACGCGAACTTCGCTCGCGTGCGCGGCGATATACTCGCGGAACTTTTCCACGAGGAACGCGTGCACGATTTCCGGTTTGTCGTGCGGCACGCCCTCATCGAAGCGCTTGTCAAAGGTGAGCAGGTGGCAAGACGCACAGGCATTGGCGAATTTCACTGGTGCCATCAACTCGCGCCCGGTCTTGGGATGCGGAGGCGTGAGTGTTTCGGTGTGAGCGGGAAGAAATTCTTCGCTCTCTTTGTAGCTGACGGCCGCAGCGCGGTACTTGGAGTCGGCGTACGTCAAGTCCGCAGGGGCGGCGCTTGGACGATGGCAGTTGCCACATTCGAGATTGACGATTGGGCCGGTGGGGCGCTGGCGGATTGGCTTCATGTGAATGGCATGATTTATCTTCATCGTCCCGGGGTCGCTCGCGCCTTCTCGCAGAGCAGCGAACTGCGGGTGACCATCTTCGAAACTATGGATGTGCGTCGCGAATCGCAGCCTACCACTAGCGGCCTTCAAATCTGCATGGCATCCAGCGCAGCTTTGGTTACTGGCGGCTTTGATGTTTACGCGGCCGCGATGTTCCATATGGCATGCAGAACATTCGAGCGACTTCGTTTGACTGGCGTGATGGATGGGGCCGTCATGACACGCGAGGCAGGCACTGTCCGCGGCTTTTGCGGAGAATGCGCTGGCTTGCTGGACATGACAAGTGGCGCATCCCTTTTCGAGGATGGCGTGAGCTTCCGACATGCGTCCGCTCGAGTACACGCGGTGATCACCAGAAAAACCGCGCCACGCTATCCAAACCAGGGCAAGTAAAGGCAGCAGGAGGCTAAGCCAGAATTTCGCGCGCTTCAGCGGCGTCGGCCTCTTGAAATAGTTGAGGTCGATGCGCTGCGCGAGTTTCTTGGTTGTGCGTGTGCGTGCCACGTTTTTTTTTTTTGCTAAAAGCGCAGCGCCATTACGGCATGAATGGCGCCGAGCAAAATCAGTGCGAGCGAAAGCGGAATGTGTAACAACAACCAGCCGTGCAGCCAGCGGTGCAATCGGGACTGGCGCTGGAGCTGGCGCGCTTCGTCGCAAATATCTTCGAGGTCGTCGAGCGTCGCGTGTGCCGCGGCCGGCAGCAGCGTTCGCAGGCCGGCAAATGCGCTGGCCGCGTTTTGCGCGTCGCTGAGGCGCTGGCCATGCCGTTCTGGATGTTCGAGGAACGGCCGTATCTCCTGAAGATAAAAGCGGCGAAGTGGCGCGCTTTCCTCTTCGGTGAGCAGGATGATTTCGGGAGCGGCGGCAACTGCGGCGCTCGCACCGGCACTGACCGCGGCCGACGTACGCAGCGGAACGGCGGCCGCCGCCATCGTGCGCAACGCCGTGAAACCGCCGGCGCGCTGCACTTCTGCATTAGAAAGTTTGGCGAGACCGACGGGCCCGCAAACAGATTCTACCGCGCGATCGGCTTCTTCACGGAGGAGCGAGCGCACATGATCGATTTCGTCGTAAATGGTTTCGAGAGGCACCTCTGTCGTCATGACGCGAGGAACGTAGTGTTGAAGCGCTGCGCCAAATACACCGCTGAGCACGGTGATGACCAGCAGCAACATCAAGACGCGCGTAAGCGTACCGCCGAAATGAAAACCGCCGTGAAAGAGAATCAATGGCAGCGCCAAAAAACCGAGCCAGAGATGGCCGCGCATCCAGGCTTGCGCGCGGCCTATGCGCCAGGTGGGGACCCGTTTACGCGCGCCGAGAAGCGCCGCGAAAATCATGAACGCGAATCCGATGACGCCGAAAATTAAGCCAATGGTGCTACCGCCGCGCGGTCCTTGCCGCGAATGGAGCGCATAAAAAACATAGATCACCGTGGAAATGGCCAATATGGTCAGCGAGGCGAAGGCCCAGCCGCGTTGTGTCCGGTCCATTCTCATTTCGCGGTGCCCTGGCCGAGCATGTCAGCGAAAAATGTTTTTGGATCGACGCGGTGCGCCGCATCGTGCGGGCAAGCGTAGACGCAGCTCGGCTCTTTCAAATGCGTGCACAGATCGCACGAGGTAGCTTTTTGCTTGATGGCCGCCTTCTTGCGCCCGATCCGCTCCGGGTCGTCCACCAGCACTTCGAAAGGATGCAGATTGATGTTGCCGTAAGGGCAATTTTGCGCGCAGAGGCCGCAGCCGATACACCAATCCTCGATGATGACTTCGAGCGAATTGCGCCTTCGAATCGAGCCGACGGGACAGCCCACCATGCATAACGGATCGCGGCACTGGCGGCAGCTTGTCGCCACGAGATATTGGTCGAAGCGCAAGCCGTCGCGAACGAGTCGCGTGACTCCGTCGTGCGCGTCGGCACAGGCATTGACGCAGGCGTCGCAGCGCGTGCAGTTTTCTAAATCTAGAATTAGGAGGCTCTGCGCTTCCATCAAACCTTGCGACAGAAATTGTTCGATGGGAACGTTTTGAACCATCTGCATGCGCTGCTGATTGGCGGCGTGGCGTTCCGCGGCAACGGCTTCGAGGCCCTTTCGAACGCTGGGAAAACGCTCGATCATTTGGCGAAAATCATCGCCGGATATGCGCACAAGTTCGACGTGGTCGAGCGCGGTGCAGGTGGCCGTTCGAACGCCTCCTCCGAGCAAGCCGATTTCGCCGAAGTAATCGCCGCGCGAAAGGTAGGCGAGAACCATTTCTCCGCCGGGATAATTTTCCGAGATTTTCACGAAGCCGATTCGAACGAGATAAAAACTGTCGGCAGGATCGCCCTGGCGCGCGATGGATTGGCCTGGTGCAAATCGGTGGAGTTCTACGCTTTCTTTCAAGTGCTCGATGAAATCCGGAGAAAGATCCGCAAACATGGGAACGCCGCGGAGATGATTTTCGAGAGCCCGGCGGCGGTAGGTCTGATCGAGCTGCGCGCGGAAGGATTTGTTCTTGAGCATGATGTCGAGAACATTGCGCAGCATTTCGAAAGCTAGGACATCAGACTCCGCGATCACTGTGGCCGAGCGTGGATAGAAATTCATACATGTCATTTCGCCGAAGAGATCACCGCGGCTAAGTTCAGCGACGGGATTGCCGTAAGAAAGGTCAACGGAGGCATCGATAGGAATAGTTCGGTCTCTCGTTTCCTCCTCGCGTTTGTCTTCTTCGCGCGCCACAAGAGTGCTCGTTAGTCGTTTGAAAAATCCTTTCGCGCCTCCTTGGGTTTTGACGTGCGCGATGGGCGTGGAAATGGATACTTTGGCTTTGCCTTCGAGAATATAGAAAGCGGTGGAACCGAACTCGCCCTCGCGACAGATCACGTCGCCCTTGCGGAAGCGGCGCTTGACGATAGCGCCGCGGTTCAACTCCAGAAATGTTCCGGAGACACCCTTGAATACGGGAATCTGAAGAAGATCTTCCGCTTCGAATCCTTGCGCGTCAGGGCCAACGGCGATGGCGGTGCCGACGACGCTTTTGTTGGTTAGCGCTCCCGTCGGGCAGGAGACCATGCATTCGCCGCAGGAAATGCATGTCGAATCTCCCATCGGCGAGTTCAGATCGAAAGCGATTCCCGCCGAATAACCTTTCCCCATGCGGCCAAGAACGAAATTACTTTTTATCTCGTCGCAGCCGCGAATGCAGCGGTCGCATAAAATGCAGGCGTCATGATCCACCGCGATGGCAAGGGAAGAATCATCCTTACCACGCGCGACGGTGCGTTTTGCAAAGCGCGGTGGAGAAGCACCGGCTGCTTTCGCGAGCGTTTCCAATTCACAGTCACCGGAATTCTGCTGGCGGGCGCAAGGCGAAGGATGATCGGACATCATTAGTTCTAGCAACGTCTTCCGCGCGCTCAAAACTTTTTCGGAATTTGTGACGACCTTCATTCCCGGTTCGACCGGGCGCACGCAGGACGCAGAGAGCACGCGCGCGCCGGTATCCACGACGCAAAGGCGACAGACGCCAACGGGCGTCTGGCTTTGCAGATGGCAAAGCGTTGGAATGTTGATGCCATTCATGCGCGCGGCATCGAAGACGCTCGTACCCGCGAGCACGCGGACAGCTCGGCCGTCAACCGTAATGTCAATCATTCCCGGAGGTGTGGCGGCGGTCGTCATGCTAGGGGCGAATTCCAACACGCTGGAGTTCTCCGGCGCGAGCTGCAGGAGTGAAGCAGATCCCACTGGGGCATTGGCCTTTTAGAACGTGCGCGTCAATTTCAGCTCGAAAATGTTTCAGCACGGATTGAATCGGCGCAGGCACGATCTGGCCGAGGCCGCAGATCGACGTAAGGCTCATGGCCTGCGAGAGCTCGTCGAGGAGCGCGAGGTCCGCACGATATAGCGGCTCCGGCACGCCGCCTTGCGTCCAGCGCGCCAGCATGTCCGTCATTTTCTGCGAGCCCACGCGACACGGGACACATTTTCCGCAAGACTCGTTGCGATAGAAGCGAACGGCGTTCAGGGCCATGTCCAGCATGCAGGTGGTGTCATCGCAGGCGACGATCGCGCCGGATCCGAGCATGGAGCCGGCTTCGGCAAGCGCCTTGAAATCGAGACGTACGTCGATCATCGAAGCGGGAAGATAGCCCGAAGACGGTCCCGAAGGGGCGAAAGCCTTTAATTGACGGCCGCTGCGCATTCCGCCGCCATGTTTGAGGATCACCTCGCGCATGGGAGTGCCCATGGGGACTTCAAAAATGCCGGGACGGGTGACGTGGCCGCTGACGCCGACAAATTTGAGGCCCCGTGAGCCATCCACGCCTTGCGCGGCGAACCAGTCGACGCCACGCGCGAGAATCTGTGGGACGTTGATAAAAGTCTCAACGTTGTTGAGGACGGTAGGCTTTTGCCAGAGACCAACCTGCACAGGAAACGGAGGTTTATTGCGTGGTTCCGCGCGATGGCCTTCAATGGCTTCGATCAATGCGGTTTCTTCGCCGCAGATGTAGCCGCCCGGGCTGACAAAAACTTCGAGGTCGAATCCGAGCGCAGTTCCAAGAATGCTTTTTCCCAGAAGTCCCGCGCGATAGCACCGGCGAATCTCCTCGCCAAGGATCTCTTCCTGAAGATGGTATTCGTGACGGATATAAAGGATGCCGCGCTTCGCGCATGCGACAAGGCCCGCAATAATCATTCCTTCCACAAGCAGATGTGGGAGATGCGTCATGATGAAGCGGTCTTTGATAGTGCCTGGTTCACTCTCATCGGCGTTACAGACGACATATTTGACGGGATCGGATTCTTTGCGGACGAGCTCCCACTTCAAGCTGGTGGGAAATCCCGCACCGCCCATGCCGCGAAGTTCCGCGGCCTTCAGCTGAGCGAGGACATCGTCGAACGCCCGCGATTGAACAAGCTTGCGCACAACGCCATAGCGCTCGTCCAATGTGGCACCGCTGCCGTACGGATCCGCTTTGCAATCAACGCGCGCCTGGTCGGGATGCGGCTCGTGAAAATCTTCGCCGCGGATCGCGCGGCGGCCAATCTGTTCAGCATGCTCGGCGGTAACGTCCGCGAAAATATGATCATTGATGGATAGAGCAGGAGCGTGATCGCAGCGCCCGAGGCAAGAAACGTCGCGAATCTGCACGTCGTCCGGCCGCGAATCCGCGAAGCGGCGCTCGAGATCAGCGCGGAGTTCGCAAGCGCCGTTGAGATGGCAGCTCATGTCCGCGCAGACGCGAATCTCTGCTTTGGCCGGCGGCACAAGATGAAAATGGGGATAGAAACTTGCGACGCTGTGAATTTGATAGAGCGGCGTCTGGGTGCGTTGTGAGAGGCCCTCCAGTTCCGCTTTTGGCAGGAAGCCGTAGCGAAGCTGGATGGCCCGTAGGTCGTCGAAGATCACGGCGCCCCGTCTCGCGCGAAAAGCGCCGAACATGGTGCGACTGCGATGCGCGGCGCAAAGTGGCGTGCTGAATCTCTTGCATACTACTGGCAGGAACGGCCGCTGTAAATAGCGCCCCTTTGGGTTTTCGCGCCGGGCGGCGAAAAAGGCAACGCGGCCCGTTGACTTCACCTCGGCGCAAACGATATAAGCAAACAGGTTCGCCGGCACACCGAATGCGCAAAGCCTCCAACTTCTTTCTGTTCCGCGTGGTCACCTACGCATGGCTCATAACGCTCCCGGCGCAGCTTTCCGCTCAGAGCGAGCCCATGAAATACATCGGTCCCGGTTCTTGCGCGGCGACAAGTTGCCACGGAAGCGTGAAGCCCGTCGAGGGAAGCAGGATTCTGCAGAACGAATATTCGACGTGGATCATCAAGGACAAGCACAGCCGGGCGTACCAGGCGCTGACCGGGGACATCGGCGAGCGAATGGCGCGGATTTTGAAAACTGGAATGAAGGCCGAGGAAGCTCCGAAGTGCCTGGCGTGTCACGCGCTGAATCCGCCGCAGGATCAGCGCGGACGAGCGTTCGAAATCTCCGAAGGCGTCTCCTGTGAGAATTGCCATGGACCGGCATCGGCGTGGCTGGGGCCGCACACGACACGCTCGTGGCCGCATGAAAAATCCGTGGCGCTCGGAATGTATGACACGCGAAACATCATTCACCGGACTGAGAAATGCCTCGAATGCCACCTGGGAACGAAAAACAAATTTGTCGATCACGAGATGATCGCCGCAGGGCATCCGGATCTTTATTTCGAATTGGATTCGTTTTCGGCGGTGATGCCGCGGCACTGGAAAGTTCCGCGCGAATCGGAGCCCGGCAAGCCGGTTGAGAATGCTGCCTGGGTTGGTCTGCGCGAGTGGAGTACAGGCCAGGCCGTGCAGCTGAGCGCTTCGATGGAGCGGCTGACGTGGCGTGCAAAATTCGAACGCTATGACAAGAAAGAGGTTTGGCCGGAGTACTCCGAACTTTCTTGCTTCGCCTGCCATCACGCATTGGGACCGGCGAAAGACAGTTGGCGGCAGGAGCATGGTTACGCGGGGCGGCGTCCGGGCGATCCGGCGTGGAACGGTTCGAGGTATGCTGTGTTCAGTTTACTGGCGAAGCAGGAGGACTCGGCAACCGCGCAGGACCTGGAGCGCCAGTTAGCCGTTGTCTCCAGCGAGATGAGCAAGCTCAATCCCGATCGCAACGCAATCGTGTCTGCGGCGGCGGCCGCTGGGCCCCTGGCGATGCGCGTCGCGGAACGACTGAACACCACGCAGTACGATCGGGCTGTCGCGCTGCAATTGTTGCAGCACATTTCGGACGACGCGGAAAATATCGCGCTTGCCGACGAGCGCGCCGCGGAGCAAGCCACCATGGCGATGGATTCGCTTTACATTGCGTATAGCAAAGACGCAAAGCCTGCAAACGCTGCTGAAGTCCGCGCCGCCATCAACGGCCTCTTCCAACAGCTCGAAAATCCATCGGCTTACAACGCCGATCAATTCGCTTCCGCGCTCCGCAAAATCCGCCCGCTCCTGAACTAGACTATTTCGGCTGCAATAGGGTGGCGGATCGATTGGATATTCTGAACCGGCGATGAATCACTTTGAAACATGGTTTTGCGCATCATCTTTCTGGCGATGGGTGACGCGGCGGCAGCTTCTGCCTTGGATACTCGAGGGCTCGGAGCTCGGGGAGCACGCGCTGGAACTGGGCGCGGGACCGGGAGCGGCGACGGAGGAATTGCGATTGCGAGCCACTCGCGTGACGAGTCTGGAATACGATCACGGATTTGCGGCGCGGCTCAGCGCCCGCGTCAGCGGTACAAACGCAAGCGTGATTCAGGGCGATGCGGCGTCATTGCCGTTTCTGGACAGGACCTTTTCTTCCGCGATTGCAATTCTGGTGCTGCATCACTTGCGTTCGGAAGAATTGCAGGATCACGCGCTCGCTGAAATTCGCCGCGTTCTTCGCCCGGGCGGAGTCTTTCTCGCATTTGAGATCCAGGATGGTTGGTTGCACAGAGTAGGGCATATTCGAAGCACGTTCGTGCCGATCGCTCCGACTTCCGCATCCGCGAGACTTACAGCTGCGGGATTCTCGCAAGTTTCCGTTGATTGGGGGCGCGGCGGTTTTCGAATCCGGACGTTTCGCGCTCCAGAAGCCTGAGCGACTCCAACGCGCCCCGCGTTGACGCATTGCGAGCGCGGGCATAGCATCAGTAGTATGTGGCGCGCGACCCGCAAGAAATTTCCTCCCGGGCCCAACGATGGGCTCAAACGGTGGTCGCTCGGGCCGCTGAATGACAATCCGCTGAAATATTTCACCCGACTTGCGCGCGACTACGGCGACGTCGCGGGAATCCGTGTCCTGAATTTCGGTACGATTTTCATCAATCATCCCGACACCATCGAGGAAGTGCTGGTTACCAACGCCCGGAAATACACGAAAGGGCGGGTGCTGCGGGCAAACCGCCACGTCTTCGGCGAAGGCTTGCTGACCAGCGAAGGAGAGTTCTGGCTGCGGCAGCGGCGCCTGGCGCAGCCGGCATTTCACCGCGCGCGCATCGCTTCGTACGCGGCGACGATGGTGGAGTACACGCAGCGCATGCTGGAAAGCTGGCAGGAAGGTGAAGAGCGCGACGCGCATCAGGAGATGATGCGGCTGACCCTGCAGATCGTGGGGAAAACGCTATTCGACGCGGATGTCGAGAGTGACGCGCAAGACGTGGGCAAGTCGCTGGAGATGCTGTTGGAGATTGGCGCCAATTTCCGGCGCACCATCTTTGTGCCGCACTGGATTCCTACACCGACCAATCTTCGGATGAAGCGGGAAGTGGCGCAAATCGAAAAAATCCTTTACCGCATCATCGGTGAGCGCCGCGCATCCGGCCGCGACGCCGGCGATCTGCTCTCCATGCTTCTCGCAGCGCAGGATGAGGACGGCACGCGGATGACAGACAAGCAGCTCCGCGATGAAACCATTACGTTGTTCCTCGCGGGCCACGAAACGACTGCCAGCACACTCTCCTGGGCTTGGTGGCTGCTGGCGCAGAATCCCTCCGCGGAAGCAAAGCTGCATGCGGAGTTGGACGCCGTGCTTGGCGGCCGCGCGCCTACTCTCGATGATTTGCCGAATCTATCCTATACCGGTCACGTCATCACAGAAGTGCTGCGGCTCTATCCTGCGGCGTGGGGACTGGCCCGTCTGGTCGTCGAGCCCCACGAAGTTGCGGGCTATCCGGTTACAAAAGGGATGGGCGTTGCCATGGCGCAGTGGGTGGTCCATCGCGATCCGCGCTGGTATGACGAACCGGAAAAATTTCAGCCGGACCGCTGGCAAGGCGATTTGATGAAACGATTGCCGCGTTTCGCTTATTTCCCCTTCGGCGGCGGGCCGCGCCAGTGCATCGGAAATACCTTTGCGCTGATGGAAGCCGCGCTGGTGCTGGCGACGATTGCGCAGAAATTCCGCTTGCGGCTGGTGGCACATCATCGCGTAGTGCCGCTGGCGTCCATTACGCTGCGGCCTCGGCATGGAGTCCGCGTTACGCTGGAGCGGCGACATCAGGCCACCGGGTGGGACAATTCGATTGGTGCGCAATCGGCCGTCGCGGATTAGTCTCCTCACTTCGAGAAGTACGACCATACATAGAAAATTGAGATATCTGAAGTTAGATGAATTCTTTATCGGCTGGGAGTGAGTGGCCCGAGCTCCGCGCCGGTTTGCACGACGCGGAGGATGGAATCGCGGGTGACCATGCCGACGACGTGCGTGCCATTTTCGGTGCCGCTCACAACCGGCATCTGATTGACGTCGGCGGCGAGGAGCCGCTCGAGGAGGCGGAGCAGAGGTTCCTCCGGCGAAGCCCACAGGATTTTTTCGCGGGGGATCATGGCGGCTTGAACCGAATTGTGAGCCCATTCTTCGCGCGGGACGGAGTTGAGCATGTGGACATTCATCAAGCCGACGAGGCGGTCATCCGTCAGGACTAAATGAAAGCGGCGGCCGGTGCGGAGAACTTCAGCCCCGTATTCCTCCAGAGTGATGTGGCCGTCCACGGTCGGTACTTCATGGCTCATCACGTCAGCAGCGTTCAGGCCGGCCAGCGTTTCGCGTATGGCAACTTGGGCAACGCTTTCCTGAGCGGCGTTTAGAAGGAACCAGCCGATGAAGGCAGTCCAGAGTCCCAGCTGAATGTTTTCGTGAAAGACGCCCCAAGCGCCGCCGAGGATCATCACATAGGCGATTAATTTTCCGCTGGCTCCCGCGATGCGAGTAGCTTTTGCAAAATTCTTGGTTGCCCCCCAAACGATGGCACGGAAGATTCTTCCTCCGTCGAGTGGAAATCCCGGCAGGAGGTTGAAAAGAGCGAGCCAGAGATTTGTACTACCGAGCCAGATGCCCAACGCTCCCGCCATCTGACTGTAGGGGAATAGGAGCCTTAAAGAATAAAAAGTGCCGGCCAGGAGACCGCTGGCAAGTGGCCCGGCAATCGCGATATTGAATTCCTGAATCGCCTTGGAAGGATCCCGCTCGATGCGCGCCAAGCCTCCGAAAAGGAACAAGGTAATGGAGATAACACGAATCTTGTAATGCTGCGCGACCACACTGTGAGCCAGTTCATGGAAAATGACAGAGCTGAAGAAGAGCAAGCTGGTCAAGATTCCCAGCGTCCAGTGTTGCGTGCCGGTCCACTGCGGGTGCATCTGGGCGAATTGTTCCCCGATGGTATAGGTGATGAGCGCAAATACGAACACCCAGCTGGTATCCACGTAGATCGGGATTCCTAGAATCGTGGTGATCTTCAGTCCGGGTCGCGGCATCATCTTGCGTGTAGATCTCCAGAGTTCTCTCGCGTATCTACACTACCGCTGATTTGTCTCTGCGCCAAACGAACGCCGCCTGGAGCGCGTCCCAGTCCCCACGGCGTGTCTTGTGCCACACAGATTTGCCGGCCCGATGTTCCCATAAGCCGTTATTTATCAATAGATTGAGATTGGCCAGGACCTTGCGATAGATAGATTCGCAACACGGGAGGCAGGTCATGATCGCCATGCTGCACTTTGCCACACTCGTTATCGCCACCATGTTTGCGGTCGCTGCCGCGGCCGCTTTCAACTGGCTGCTCTTGCAGGCCACGTTTCGAATGATGCGACCGGCTACGGCCAAGAGGATTCCTGTCCGCACGGCATTAGTGCGCGGAGCGGAATTGGCGCGGGCATTCGCGGCGCAGCGTTGATCGAGAGATCGTCTGCACAGGCTAAAACCTGTGCCACCGGGATTCCCCGGAACGACGCATCAGGCAACGCATTCTGTCAACGCGGGCTGGGGCGGCACCGGGACAAAAGAACGGAGCAACACCATGCTGGCATTGAAATACCTGTTGATGATTCTGGGAGTTGGGTTGTTCGGCAGTGCGAGCGCTTTGGTGGTTTACGACATTTTTCTCTCCACGCAGCTTCGTCGGCTGCTGCGGATCAAAAGCGGGAGACGAACTAGCCATGAAGTACATCGAGGATTCGCGCGGGTGTAAGCCCGCGCAACGGGTTCCGCTAGCCAACACCCCCGAGGGTGGCGCGGGACGCGATGTTGGATGGAGGACCGATCATGGGCACCAGGAAGAGCGCCGCCGCGCTTGACCATTTGCCAAAGATTGGTTCTCCATCAGCAATGCGGACCGAACTGCCCGGCTAGCGGTCGAAAACGAAATGGGCCTCCCGATTGAGTTGGCAGGCCCGTTCCTGCTTCAGAAGAGTGGAAGATTGCGCGCGAAATTCTACGGTGCTGGAGCCGTCGGATATTTCGGCCGTGGCGGAATTGGCTTGTAGTCCTTGAGCGCTTCTTTGGCCAGCTCGATGGCTTTTTCAAGTTGCGGGTCGTGGCCCTGGACGACGAGATCGGGACGCTGGTGCACCACGTAGTCGGGATCGACGCCGTGCTGCTCGACGACCCACTCGCCGCCATTGTCCGTACTCCAGAACCCGAAGCCCGGCGCGGTGACGAATCCGCCGTCCCGCAATGGCTGCACGTTTCCAATACCCACCAATCCACCCCAAGTGCGCGTGCCAACGATGGGTCCGATTTTTTCACGATGGAAGAACCACGGGAAAGCGTCGCCACCAGAGCCGGCGAGTTCGTTCACGATCATGACCTTGGGGCCGAAGATGCCGACGGGAGGCCAGGGAATGTCCTTGGTGTCTCGCGGTGCCACCAATGCCAGCAGTTGGCGCTTGAGCTTTTCGGTGTAGAAGTCAGGAATATTTCCACCCTGGTTATAACGTTCGTCGATGATGATGCCGTCTTTGTCGAGTTGCGCGTTGAACGCTTTATCAAACTGGATGATGCCGGGGATCGAAGTGTCTGGAACGTACATGTAGCCGATGCGTCCGCCGGTGGCAGCTTCCACTTTCTTGCGATTGGTCTCAAACCAGTCGATATAGCGCGCACCAGATTCATTGGGCACGGGCTTGACCACGATTTCCCACGCGCCGTCCGCCGAAGGCTTGCTGTTGATTTTCAGGCTCACCAGCTTGCCGGCGAGGTTCTGGAAGTACGAGTAAACGTCTTGCGAAGCCTTGGCGTCCTGGCCGTTCACGGCGATCAGATAGTCGCCGGCTTTTACTTTGAGACCCGGCTCGGTAAGCGGTGAACGGGTGGCTTCACTCCAATTTTCGCCGGGATAGATTTTCGCGATGCGATAGTAGCCGCCGTCGGCGTCGAAGTCTGCGCCCAGCAAGCCGACGCTCACTTGCGGTTTCTTCGGACGATCTCCGCCACCGACATACGTGTGCGAAGTACTCAGCTCAGCGATCAGCTCGCCGATGAGATAGTTCAAATCGCTGCGGTGAGCGACCCACGGAAGAAGCGTCGCGTAACGATCGCCGATCAGCTTCCAATTGTGCCCGGTCATCGCCGGGTCCCAATAGAAATCGCGCTCGATGCGCCAGGCCTCGTGGTACGTCTGCTTCCATTCCTCGCGCGGATCGATTTTCACCTGCAGGCCGGAAAGATCGAGCTTGCCTTCCCCAACCTTTTTTCCAGGAACGGCTTCTATCACGCCCAGAAGCGGACCCGCCTTATAAACGAGCTTTTTGCCTTCCTTGTTGACATCGTAGCCTTCGATGCCAGCGAGCAGCTCCTTGTCTTCGCGCTTTTCCAGATCGTAAACGTGGAGGACGCCCTTGGGTGCGCCATCCTGGTCGGTGCCCGCAGTTCGGGACTCCTGGGGTTGCGAGATATAGAAGAACTTGCCTTTGCGCACCACGAGATTGCTGAAGATTCCGGATGGAATCGGTACGGGCGCGACACGTGTGGCAATGCCACTCAGGTCGATCTGCACTGGTTTCGGGGGTTCTTCTTTCTTCTCCTCTTCTTTCTTGTCGTCCTTTTTGGCCTCTTCTTTTTTCTGCGCGTCCTTCGATTTGCCTCCGGCCTTCTTGTCGTCGCTCTTCTTATCCTTTTCGTCTTTCTTGTCTTTGTCGGCGGCCTTCTCCTCGTCGCTCTGGGGTGTGAAGGGAGAAGCCTCGTCGGCTTTCAAGGTTAGAGCAAAGACGCCGTCCGTGTTGTAGTAGTTGAATCGCTGATCGAGCTGGCCGATGCTGGGGAAGAAATAGCGCTGGGAGAGAAAGAAAATGTACTTGCCCTCGGGATCAAAGACCGGATTCGTGTCATTGTAGAAGCCATCGGAAATTTTGGTGCTCTTCTTCTGCTCGAGCGAATAGACGTACATCTGCCCGGCGCCGCGGCGGTCGGCCTTGGAGTAGGCAATCCACTGACTGTCCGTCGCCCAGATGCCGTCGGCAATGTCCGCGTATTCGCCCTCATCCACCTGGACGGGTTTTTTGTCGTCGGTGTTGACCCACCAGAGGCGGTGCATCTTGTCCCAATAAAGAAGTTTCTTGCTGTCCGGTGCCCACGTCGGGCCGTAGCGGTACATGTTGCCGTCCATCGTCACGCGCACATCGTCCCCGCCCATTTGCGGGCGGAGATACAGCTCATATTCGCCGGTTTTGTCCGACAGGTAGGCGATCCATTTGCCATCCGGTGACCATGTCGGGTTCATTTCGTGAACGCTGGAGTTGTCTGTCGTCAGCGTGCGGATGCTGCCATGCTCGGTGGGCACGGTGAAGATGTTGCCGCGGGCTTCCACAACGACGCGCGCCGCGGAAGGAGACATCCCAAAACCGGCGAGATTCTCACTGACGTTCTTGAACTCAGGACGCGCCGCGATATCCTCTCCATGCACCTGGATGGAAATGCTGTTGCTCTTTCCGCTGGCGAGATTGTACTCGTACAACAGGCCACCATTTTCGTAAACGATGGCGTCGGGCCCGAGGCTCGGCCATTTGATGTCGAACTCTTTGTAATCGGTAAGTTTTTTCGTCTGCTTGGAGCCGAGGTCGTAGCTGTAGAGGTTCATCACGCCGTCGCGGTCGCTGATGAAATAGATGGTGTTGCCGTGCCACATGGGGAAAAGATCCATGCCCGCCGTTTTCGGAAGCTCTTCGTACGAGTTGGTCTTCAGGTCGAAGATGCCGATCGGCAGGCTCCAGCCGCCGCGGTAGCGCTTCCAGGTGCGGAACTCCTGCGAGGTTTCCAGGTAAGCGATTTTGTTGCCGTCGGGAGAGAAGCTCGTCAGATCAGCGCGCGGCACTTGGAGCATCTTTGGCGTGCCGCCTTGCGGAGAGATGAGAAACAATTTGGTGTAGCGGCCCGGCGGCGCGCTGTAGCGGTCGGAGCGGAAGAGGATGTACTTGCCGTCGGGCGTCCAGCCGAGAACGATGTCGTTGGATGGGTGGAACGTGAGGCGCTTGGGTTCTCCACCTTCCGCGGAAATGACGTACACGTCCGGGTTGCCGTCGTACTCACCGGTGAAGGCGATCCATTTTCCGTCCGGAGAGAACTTCGGAAATAGCTCGTCGCCGACGTGGGAGGTCAGCCGCCGCGCCGAGCCGCCGTCGCGCGAGGCGATCCACAGGTCACCCGCGTAGGCAAATACCACGCGGTCTTTTGAGATGTCGGCATAGCGCAGGAGCCGGGTGGGGCCGTCGGGGGGCTGGTCGGCGGCGCGGGCTGGCATCGTCACCAGGCAGGCTATTGCCGCGAACCACAGCCACAAAAACACATTCCACCGTTTGGGCATGGTTTTCATTACCTTCGCTCCTGAAAATGGGATTCGCGGGACAACTGGCTTCCTACATGGACGTCTGGCCCGGTATTTTGTTTCCCCGAGGGTAGATACTTTCTTTGCCTCGAAAAAGTTTCACTGTTTCAAAGATTTCTTCACGACGCTTTGTCCATGCCCGCAGCGCCGCTCCATCCTTCGTTTGCAGCCGTGATATCATCAACCCGTAACCCCGTGTACGCCAAGCAAAAACTGTCCCCGTCGCGGTCGCGCGGCTGGCTTTTCGTACGTCTGCTTCTTGCTGTTTTTGTTTTTTCCTCGCCGTGCCTGTCGCGCGCCGATTCGCTGGAAGATGCTGCCCGCGTGTTGGCCCGCAGGGTCGCGGCGGTTCCGCAGCGCGAACGACGTTTTATTCTTTCCTGGCAGAACCATTCCTCCCTGGCTGAGGAGAATTCTGAAGCGCTGAAGCAGTCCTTCGCCGCTGAGTTGGGTAGCGAAATTCTTGTCGAGAAACAAGACCCTAGCGCCCCTCAACTCCAGGTTTCTGTCGAAGAGTCACCGGCATTTTATCTTCTGATTGTCAGCGTGCCCGCTGCCAGTGGAGAGGTGATCCGCATGGCCAGAATTGCCCGTGCGGCTCTGACATCCAACGGAAGTTCCGGCGTCCGCTTTCGCCTCTCAAAGGAATTGATCTGGCTGCAGCGGGAGCCGATCCTGGACGCAGTCGAGATGGGAGAAGATCCCGGGAAACTGGGTCCGCTGCTGATTCTCAATCGAGACAGCCTTTCTCTCTATCGCCACGAAAACGATCGCTGGGAATTGCAGGATTCGAAGCGCGTTCCTACAACCGAGAAAACCGTGCGCGCTCCGCGCGGTGAAATCCGGTTGTCCGCTGGCACCGAAAAACAGGACAGCCTCGTTCTTCCCGGCCAGACTTGCGACATCGCGATCGCCGAAAAGGTCGAGTTGAATTGCCGAGCCGCTTCCCACACCTGGAGAGATGGAATTCTTCTTGCCTCGCCGTGTGACCGGGGAGTCTGGTGGCTGAAAGCGGAGTCCGGAGATTGGAGCGTTCCGGATCGGCTCTCGCTCCGGAATTCTTCCGTGCCGAAATCCGCTTCCTCGGTTGCTGAACTTGATCTGCCGGGGCCGGCACTGTCCGTCTCGAACGGACAGCGCACGCGCAGCGATACGGCGGTGGTGTTTAATCTTTCGACGGGAAACTATGAAGTTTATCGAATCACGTTGGCTTGCGGGAACTAGGCTGTTCGTGTGGGCGTTACTTCTTTTGTGGCTACTGCCCGAGGCAGTCGGAGCCAAGTGGCCGAGGACTGGCGGAACACTGCGAGTGGAAGTGCGGCTCACGTTGGTATCGCTCGATCCTCGGGAGTGGAAGGTAGGCACGCTGGATTTTGCTGCTGCGGAGAAGCTGGGGGCGCTGGTCTTCGACCGGCTGATCGCGCTGGATAACTATGGGCGGTTTCAGCCGCAGTTGGCGACGGAGTGGTCGCATGATGCGGCGTTCAAGCGATGGCAATTTGCGCTCAGAACAAGCGTGAAGTTTTCGGATGGGTCGGCCCTTACGGCGGCGGATGTAGCCGGGGCGCTGCAGCCGTTGCTGCCGGGTACGCAGCAGATTCAGGCTTCGGGAAACAGTGTGGTCATCCAATCCAATGTGCCAGTTCCCGATCTGCTGGAGCAGCTGGCCTCGGGGCGTTATTTTGTGTATCGAGTGCAGCCGGATGGTACGCTCCTGGGGACGGGACAATTTTTTGTTTCTGATTCGAAAGAGGGTTCGAATCGAGTGGAAAAGCCGACAGCAGCGACGGAGCAAACCCCGAACGCAGCGTCTCCGCATAGCGAAGGCAAGGTTACGCACTTGCATTTTCGCGCGAATGAAGAGACCTGGTCGGGACGTCCTTTTCTTGATGCCATTGACGTGTCGCTGGGTGTGCCTTCACTACGGCAGCTTTTTGATTTGCAGTTAGGGAAAGCCGATCTCGTGGAGTTATCGCCGGATCTGGTGCGCCGAGCCAAGCAAGAAAACTTGCGCGTATGGACTTCGGCGCCGGTCACGCTGTACGGCTTGCGGTTTGACGAGACGCAACCCGCGCCAGCCGGCGCAAAGTTGCGCGAGGCTGTCTCTCTTTCGCTCGACCGGCAGACTATGGCCAACGTGTTGCTGCAGAAGCAAGCCGAACCTGCAGCAGCCCTTTTGCCCCAGTGGTTATCGGGCTATGCTTTCCTCTTCACCATGGAGACCAATATCGACCGCGCCAAAGAAATTCGTGCCACGCTTCCGGCAAACATAGCCACGGGCAAAGAGCCGCTGCGTCTTAGCGTCGACGCGCCCGGCGAACTGGCCAAGCTTCTCGGTGAGCGCGTTGCCGTGAATGCACGGCAAACCTCGATCCTCGTGCAGGTGGTGAATCGCCCCGCCTTGCATGCTGCCGGTAACACAACTGCAACCTCGAGTGATTCCGCTCCCGGCCTCCATCTCTTTGCCTGGCGCTTTACCGCGCTCTCTCCGCGCGTCGAACTGGAATCCTTTGTGACGGCGCTCGACCTCGGTGAACTGCCCGAAGGCGTTGTGACCTCCAGCGACCCCGAGCAGCTCTATGCCCGCGAAAAGAAATTGCTCGAAGATCGGCGCGTGCTCCCGCTGGTGGCCTTGCCGGAGTATGTCGGACTTGGTCCAAACGTTCGCGATTGGATGCCCGCGCGTTGGGGTGAATGGCATCTCGCGGATGTCTGGCTCGATGCTCCAGGCCCATCGCAGCCAGACACTCCGAATACGTCAGAAACTCCGTTCCATCCGGCGTCCGCGCCGTCCCCCGGAGCCAAACCATGAGCTTCCGAACAAAATTATTGCTGATTGTCCTGCTCACTATCGCAGCCTCCGTCTCCATCGTGGCTTACGGCGTCACGCACTATACGCGCGCGGCCTTCGAAGAGATGGACGCCGAACGCACGGAGGCGTTAGTAGCGCAATTCAACAAAGAGTTTGCCCAGCGCGGCGAAGAAATCGCGCATCAGGTGGAAAACATCTCCAACGCGGAAGTAACGCTTCGCATGGCCATCGACCTGGAACGGCCTAACGCCGATCAATCACTGTACGTGCGCGATGCCAACGGCGCGGCCCAAGACCACGGCCTGGATTTCGTCGAGTTCGTGAATTCCGACGGCACGCTGATTTCCTCAGCGCAGTATCCCGCGCGCGTAGGCTACAAGAATGACTGGCTCACTTCGAGCACCGCGTGGAACCAATCGTCCGCTTTCCTGATGCGCGAGGAGCTCCCAACGGATGTGGCGCTCGCTCTTTCCGTCGTTCGCACGCAACCCAACGTTCCCAAGCCCTTCTACATCGTTGGCGGCCGGCGGCTCGACAAAAAGTTTCTGGAATCGCTCGTCCTGCCTACCGGTATGCGCGCGCTGATCTACAGCAATCTCGAGCCCGCTTTCATTCCTACCGCGCTCATCGCTGCAAAGGGCGATGTGGATCAACCGGAGCGCTTTGCTCCGATTGTGGAGCAGATCCAGAAGCAATCCCGTCCGATCGTTCGAACGATCGACTGGTCCCGGGACCCCGCTGACGCGGAAACCTTTCACGCTATTCCGCTCACCGGCCGCAACAACGAATTGCTGGGCGTCTTCCTTGTGGGCAGCTCGCGCAAGGAATTGGTACTGCTCACGGACAAAATCGTGAAGACTGCAGCCGCCGTCGGCGCCGGAGCGCTATTCGTCGGACTGTTGATCGCCTTTTGGATTTCCGAGCGGATCACCCGGCCGGTGGAAGAGCTTGCCGCCGCGGCGCACGAAGTCGCTACCGGCAGATGGGATACGCATATCGAAGTGCGTGGACGCGACGAAATCGGCCAACTCGCCGCCGCCTTTAATGACATGACGAAAACTCTTGCGTCGCAGAAGGAACGCCTGGTTCAAACCGAGCGCGTTGCCGCCTGGCGCGAGCTCGCCCGCCGTCTTGCCCACGAGCTACGCAATCCACTCTTCCCCATGCAGATCACTATCGAAAACATGCAGCGGGCACGCCAGCTGGACGCCAAGCAATTTCTGGAAGTGTTCCACGAATCCACCGCCACGCTGAAAGCCGAGCTTGCGAACCTCAACTCCATCGTCAGCCGCTTCAGTGATTTTTCAAAGATGCCTGCACCGCAGTTTGTGCGTGTCAACGTGAATGAAGCGCTGCGCAACGCTGTGCGCCTCTTCGAACCCCAATTTAACGAAGTGGGCAAGCCCACGATTACCCCGGAACTGTTCCTGACGGAGCCGTTGCCGGAGATTGACGCAGACCCCGACCTGCTGCACCGCGCGTTTCAAAATCTGGTTTTGAACTCGCTCGATGCCATGCCCGCCGGCGGGACGCTCACGTTGAAAACCTCAGAACATGATGGCCACGTGCGCATCGAGGTCGCCGATACCGGGAAAGGCCTGACGCCGGAAGAATGCTCGCGGCTCTTCACGCCGTACTACACCACAAAATTACAAGGGACCGGACTAGGACTGGCCATCGTGCAGTCGGTGGTCAGCGATCATCACGGCACGATTTCGGTTACCAGTGAGGAAGGGCGCGGCACAAGCTTTCGAATCGACTTGCCCAAGCGTCAGGTGGGCGTCACTCCTGCTTCGCCAGAGGCAGCGCCAGAGCCAAAGAGTACGCCGTCGACTCTCGCAGCGGCTTCCGACTAGAGCTTCACAAAGGAACACGATTGCCGCGCAAAGCTCATCTCCTCCTCGTTGACGACGACCCGAACACCCTGGCATCGCTTTCACGCGCCTTCCGCCTGGCAGGGCATGAAGCTACCGTCTGTGACAATGCCGTGCGCGCCGTGGAACTCCTCCGTACCGAATCCTTCGACCTGATCCTTTCCGACGTCGTGATGCCCGGGCGCAGTGGCCTGGAATTGCTCGAAGATCTGAAAAAAGCTGGCGTAAAAACGCCGATCATCCTCATCTCCGGGCAGGCCAACATTGAAATGGCCGTGAAAGCCACGAAGCTTGGCGCGCTCGATTTTCTGGAAAAGCCTCTTTCGACCGACAAGTTGCTCCTGACCGTCGAAAACGCGCTGCGCCTCTCGCGCCTCGAAGACGAAAATCGCGAGCTACGCCACCGCTTGGGAAAACACGAACTGGTCGGCAGCGGTCCGGCGATGGAAAAACTGGTTGCGCAGATTGAACGCGTTGCCGCCAGCGAAACGCGTGTCTGCATCCTTGGTGAGACCGGCACGGGGAAGGAACTCGTTGCGCGCGCGATCCATGAAAAATCGCCCCGGCGCGAACAGCCTTTTATCACTCTGAATTGCGCCGCCGTGCCCGCCGAATTAATCGAATCAGAACTTTTTGGCCACGAAAAAGGCGCCTTCACCGGCGCAGCCGCCAAACATTTAGGCAAGTTCGAACAAGCCGAGGGCGGTACTCTGTTTCTCGATGAAATTGGTGACATGCCCGTGACCATGCAGGCAAAATTGTTGCGCGTGCTCGAAGAGGGCGAGGTAGAGCGCGTCGGCGGCGACAAACCGATCAAAGTAAGCGTGCGCGTGGTTGTGGCCACGCACCGGAACCTGGAAGAGCTCGTCAAGCAGAACGCCTTTCGCCGCGACCTGTTTCACCGCGTTTACGTTTTTCCTCTCATCCTGCCGCCGTTGCGCGAGCGCCCGGAAGACTTTGCGGAACTGGCTGCCCATTTCGCCGGGCAAGTGGCCGCTCAGAACGGCTGGAAAGAAAAAATCTTTGCCGCGGATGCCATCGTTGAACTGCGAAAATACGGCTGGCCGGGGAATGTCCGCGAATTGCGCAACGTCGTGGAGCGCCTGATCCTGCTTTCGGCAGACGAAAATATCACTGCCGCCGATGTTCGCTTGATTTTGCCTACTTCGGATTCGGCGTCGACCGGGTCCAACGCAGCCGCCGACTCTGCTGCGACCGGCACACTCGCCGAGCGCACCGAAACGTTCGAAAGGGAAGTGATGCTCTCAGAGATTCGCCGCCACAATTTCCACATGACCAACGTGGCACGCGCGCTGGGTCTGGAGCGCAGCCACCTCTACAAGAAGTGCCAGCAGCTGGGAATCGATCTGCAGTCCCTAAGAAAGCCCGAATAGACAGCCAATCCTAGGAAAGCTTGTAAGTGATTGAAAACAAGGATAGTTTTTTGCTTGACAGAATTGCAATATGCGATATTATATTTGCAGATTGCAATAGGTGGTTCCCCATGACCCTCGGCGACAAACTCCGCTCTCTCCGCTCCGTCGAAGGCTCTCTCCGTGGCCTGGGCCGCCCTATGACCCAGCAGGAGCTGGCTGCCGCGATGAAGCGTGAAACCGGCCGCGGCCTAAGCCAGGCTTATCTCTCGCAGATCGAAAGCGGTGCCCGTCCGCACCTGACGCATACCACCCGCGAGCTTCTGGCACGGTTTTTCCGCGTCTACCCTGGCTTCCTGGTCGACGATCCGGAGGGTTACACGCCGGGTCTGCAGTCGGAATTGCGTGCCATCGACGCCAAGGTGGACTCCTGGCTCTATGCCGGCGCTGAACAGTTCACGGCGGATCCGGAGTTGCAGCGGGCCCTTGGAGTGATCGCCGAATATGAAGATTCGCGCCAGGCGGTTTTGCTCCTGGCGGAAATTCTCCGCACGCCGGGCTTGGCGGACCGCCTGCACGAGGTCTTACGCCCTGGCGAGCACCAAAGCGGTGGGCAAGAGGGAAGTGGCCACCCGCCGCCCGCAACTTTGAGTAACTAAAACGTGCGGCTCCGGCGGGGTCGGGGCCGCGCGTAGCAGGGTCTGCGTCTCGAAACCCAGCTCGCGCACACGGCAAGTTGCGCTGGTGAACAAGTGCGCTCGAGGTGTCCTATGACCTGGTCTGAGTTCTATCTTCTCTGCTTCATCGTGGGCTTCGCACTCAGCGTTCTGTCATTTCTCGGCGGCGCCGCTCACATCCATCTTCCGGCCCGCTTGCACTTGCCTTTTCATGGTGCGCATCACGCCCATGGAATGGCTGGTCACGGGATGGCGGGCCGCGGAACTGGTCACGCCCATGGTGGACTCTCATGGTTCAACGCCATGACCATCATGACGTTCCTCGCCTGGTTTGGAGGCGTTGGCTACATTCTCTCGACGCACTCGCGGCTTGTGGCGCTCGTCGCGCTGATCATCGCCGCCATCGCGGGACTCTTTGCCGCGTCCGTGGTTTTCAAGTTTATGGCGCGTATTGTCAGAGTAACTGACTCTCAGATGCTGGACTGGGATTACCGGATAGAAGGCACTGTAGGAACAATCAGCTCGCCGATCCGTGCACAGGGCACCGGTGAAATGATTTTCGAACAAAAGGGAGTGCGCAAGAGCGTTGGCGCGCGCAGCGAAGATGGCCAGCCGCTCCCGAAAGGCACGGAAGTGGCCATCACCCGCTACGAAGACGGAATCGCTTACGTGAAGAAGTGGGAAGAGTTTACGAGCTGACGTCCGGAAGATTTTCTCGGACTGGGGCACGATGCGAACAGTCCGGAGCAGAGTGGAAAAGGGAGGTCTTTATGTTTGGTCTTTCGATTCCCGTGATGGCCGGGCTGCTGGTACTCGCCATTCTTTTTGCCATGGCCGGATTCGCAACGCTGTTGCGAAAAGTTGGCCCGCACGAAGCGCTCATCGTTTACGGCATTCGTGGTCCAAGAACGGTCACGAACGGCGGCACCATCCTTATTCCGATGTTGGAGCAGTGCCGCGAGCTCTCGCTGGAGTTAATGTCCTTTGACGTTGCTCCGCAGCAGAGCCTCTACACCAACCAGGGAGTCGCCGTTACCGTCGAAGCGGTGGCGCAGCTCAAAGTAAAGTCCGACCCCGTCTCCATTCGAACGGCGGCGGAGCAATTCCTTACCAAGCGGCCGGAGCAGCGCGAGGGCTTGATTCGCCTGGTAATGGAAGGTCACCTGCGCGGAATCATCGGCCAGCTCACCGTTGAGCAGATCGTCAAAGAGCCGGAAATGGTCGGCGACCGCATGCGGTCCACTTGCGCCGCGGACATGAACAAGATGGGGCTCGACGTCGTGAGCTTTACACTCAAGGAAGTTCGGGACAAGAACGAATACATCACCAACATGGGCCGGCCGGACATCGCGCGCATCAAGCGCGACGCCGAAGTCGCCGCCGCGGAAGCCGATCGGGACATCGCCATCAAGCGCGCTGAGTCCCAGCGCGCCGCTGCTGTCGCCAAAGCGCAGGCCGACCAAGAGCGTGTCGCTGCCGAAACCGCTTCGCTCGCCAAACAGGCCGAAGCAGAGCGCGACCTGGACCTCAAAAAAGCCAGCTACCTCGAAATGACCAAAAAGGCCCAGGCGACTGCCGACAAAGCCTACGAAATCGAAACCAACGTCATGCAGCAGCAGGTCGTTGCCGAATCCGTGAAGGTGCAACAAGTCGAGCGCGAGGCTCAAGTAAAAGTACAGGACGCGGAAATCGAGCGTCGCGAGCGCGAGCTCATCGCCACGGTACTGAAACAGGCGGAAGTCGAGCGTCAGCGCATCGAAACGATCGCCAGCGCCGAACGTCAGCGCATGATCACCGAAGCCGAAGGCCGCGCCTCTGCCATTCGCGCACAAGGTGAAGCCGAAGCCGAAATCATTTTCAAAAAAGGCGAAGCCGAAGCCAAAGCCATGAACGTCAAGGCGGAAGCCTTCCAGGAATACAACCAGGCCGCCGTCCTAGACAAACTCATCACCGGACTACCGGAAGTGGTCCGCGCCCTGGCGGAACCTCTCGGCAAAGTCGACAAGGTAACCATCGTTTCCACGGGCAATGGCGATGCTGCCGGCGCTTACAAGCTAACCGGCGACATCACCAAGATCGCAGCGCAGGTTCCTGCGCTGTTTGAAGCGCTCTCCGGCATGCAGATGTCGGAGCTGCTCGGCAAAGTGCGCATGATCGGCGACAAAGCTCCGAAGCCGGTGCAGCCTCCGGCCACCAAGTCATAACGATCGCTTCCGTCCCGGCGGGCCTTCACCGGCCTGCCGGGGCGCCTTATGGTCTCGGGGGATGGCCATGGTCGTAAAAGAAAAAGTGTTTGTCGTCTGGTTTTTCGCAGTGGCGGCATTCAGCGTTTTGTTCAGCAACTTTTGGAGTTGGGCAGCCTACGCGTTGCAAAAGACTGTCGCGCTCGGTTTCATTTCGTTTACGGGCCTCGCGGTGTTTGTGGCGGAGATTTGCGGCGTGCACTTCCTGCCCTGACGGATTGTGCCGGGGTTGACTGCAACGCTGGATATTTTCTCTGAATGTTTTGAGTGGTTCTTATCATCTGTTTCTTGAAAGGAGATTCATCATGGGACTCTTGGAACGAGTAAGCACTTTGATTCGCGCGAATCTCAACGACATGGTTGACCGTGCGGAAGATCCGGAAAAAATGATCAAACAGGTCATCCTGGACATGGAGAATCAATATCTCCAGGTCAAGACGCAGGTGGCCGTCTCCATCGCCGACCAGCACATGCTGGAAAAAAAGATGCGCGAGAACGAGGACTCTGCAAGAGATCTGATGCGCAAAGCGGAAATCGCCGTGGACAAAACCCAGGATGATTTAGCCCGCGCGGCGCTCGACCGTTTCCAGACCGCGCAACGGCTGGCGCAGAGCTACCGCGAACAGGTCGATGACCAGAAAGCACAGGTCGATTCGCTGAAGGGGGCGCTCGTGAAGCTCGAACAGAAGCTCGACGAAGCCAAGGCCAAGCGCGATCTGCTTCTCGCGCGTCACCGCCGCAGCATTGCCCTGGGCAAAGCCGCGCGCGCGCAAACCGTCCTGGGCGACAACTCCAACAGCGCCACGTTTGACCGGCTCAAGGACCGCGTGCATCACACCGAAGCCGCCGCCAGCGCCGAAGTCGAGCTGGTCACCGACGATCTCGGCGACCGCCTCAACCGCCTCGACCGCGACTCCGAGGTGGACCGCCTCCTCGCCGACTTGAAGAACCGCCGCGGCTTGCTGACGTAGCGCTCTGATGGGCTTTTACGTACAGGAAACCGGTGAGGATTACCTTTTCGTTTAGGTTTCAAAGACTATTACGACGCAGCGCAGGCGCGAACCGCCAAAAACTGGCGGGTACGCAAAGCTGCGATTCTGGCGATAGCCGTCCTGCTGCTAGTAGCATGGATGCGAGCAGGAAATCCAAGTGCTCGGCATGTCTACCTTCTACTGGCGTCGCTGGTGCTAGTGTCACTTTTGCTCGCTCAGTGGGTAAGCAAGCGCTCCTTCCTCAACGCGTACAGAAGAGGTGTTTCCAGTGGATCGAACAAAGAAGTCTCGGTCGAAATTTCCGATGAGGGGATTCAAAGCGCCGATTCTGCAAGTAGAGATGAATGGAGCGGGCCCGCTTCAGAAAGCGGCCCCTACAAGTGCGGGGCGCGGCGTGGGAGAATGGGTGTGTGAATCCCTGGCTCATCGATGGGCCTGCTGCTGTTGTTGCCGCCGCTGCGGGGCTTACCGCCTACGGTGCGGTCCATCCCCGTGCCCAACTCCTCGGAAAAACAGTTTGCCGTACCAATTCGCCGCGCAAACTCGCGATCACGTTTGACGATGGACCTAATCCCGCGATCACCCCTAAGCTGCTCGATCTTCTGGACCGCTACAAAGCCAAGGCAACCTTCTTCCTGATTGGAAAATATGTGCGCGAATGTCCGGAACTAGCAAAAGAAACGATCGCTCGCGGACATAGCGTCGGGAATCACACCGAAACGCACCCAAATCTCCTGCGGCTGTTTCCCATGCAAGTCCGGGTCGAATTGCGCCTCTGCCACGATGCTATCCGCGGCGTGCTCGGTGCCCCGCCAAAGTGGTTTCGCCCTCCGTTTGGAATGCGCAATCCCTGGGTCATTCCGTCGGCTCGTGAACTCGGCTACCAGACCGTCATGTGGACGCTGATTCCCGGCGATTGGCGCGAAAAGCCGGCGGACTGGCTGATTCCCCACATGCAGCCGATCGCGCAGCATGCTCAGCAAAACCTGGCAAGTGGGGTGGTGGGAGCAGCCACCGGCCACAGCAGCACCGGCGACATTCTCTGCCTTCACGACGGCTCGCATCGCGGCCTCAACGGCGACCGCACCCGTACACTCGCCGCCCTGGAGTACTGGCTGCCACGCTGGCGTGACCTCGGCCTCGAATTTGTTACAATTGACGACGCGGTGTATACACCCGCCTAAATAACCATGGACGAGCGCCAGTTCTATACAGAAAAAGAAGAGACCCGCAAGGTCAAGCTCATTTGCCCGAGCTGCCGCGGCGAGTTTGAAGCCCCGGTGCGCTGGAAAGTCTGTCGGAAGAAAAGGGAATTGCCGCGCGGCATCGGCGAGGAAGACAAGAAAAAATTTGCGAAAGCCTCTTCCTACATGGTTCGGCTGGACGACCTGGTCGCCTGCTACAAGTGCCGCAAACGCTTCGAATTGACCGGCCAGTCCACCGTTCTCATCAACGACAATCTCGGGGATCCCAACGCCGACCCCGAAAACTTCGGCAACCGCTGAAGCAAGAGATCAGTGATCAGTAGTCAGCGATCAGTTCGGAGTGCGGAGGATTTCCCTCCCGCTCCACTCCCGTTCTACGACCATCTACTAAATCCGGAGTCCTTCTTCCTGATCTCTGTTCCCTGATCCCTGATCTCTCCAACTAAATCTCCGGATACATCTCAAAAAACGCCTCAATCGACCGGTGAAACGTCGTTTCGATCTCTTCCTTGCTGCCCTCGATCAAGTGCATGGTCACCCGCGCCGTCCGCCCATTCTTCAGCATCACCGTCGCGTCCTTCACTTCGCCAAGATCTTCCTCGGGCAGCAACCGCATCCCATAAATCAACGCCAGCTTGGCCATGACATTCTCCTCACTCTGCCCTTAGCGTAGCCTTCGTACATTCGCAGGTCAAACCGCCACCCAGCGCCGCCACATGGTGTCCTTCCCCGGCGGCATTCTTGATCGAAATTCGAGCTCTCCCCACTCTGGCATTCCAAGAAGCGTTTTCCTCGCAAATAGCTCCTTTCCTTTCAGTGCATTGGCAACTCGCTTCAAGATCCCCCACTCATTCATCCTGGAAGCCTATTTGCACTCCTCTCTCACGCAGATTCACTTGAAGGAGGTTCCCATGCCCTTATCCGCTGCGATTCGTACTCTATTCGCGCTCGCGGTGTTCTTCGTGGCGACGAACGCCCGCGCCCAATCGCAGATGGAAGAAATCGACTCCCTCCCAATCCCACTTTCAGCCGAGCAGTTTCAATCCTTGCAACAGCTAAGCCCTATTGCTATTTCCAGTCCCGGACAACCCCGCGCGCGTCGCCGTCTCCCAAGGCCGGTATTGCCACTGCCCCCTGAAGAAATCTCCTACCGGGAAGCCGTTCAAAAGCTTGGTATTCACAGGAACCGTTTCGTCCACTGTGAACTCCCGAATGGCAAAGTGCGAACGGGAGTCATCACCGAAATCCACGACAACGGCTTCATGCTCAAGGACGGAATCTTGATCTCGCAATGGATCCCTTACACGGATCTCAAGGCTGCGCCTCGTTCTGTACCTGCTGTTGGAACTCGTATCGGTCAGGGTTTCAAGTGGGCGGGCGTAGGCCTGGGCGTAGTGCTCCTCATCCCGTTGTTCCCGCTCTTCTTCATCGCCTGGGATGGTTGCTGATGCTTCCCGCCCGAGATCGGCTTTTCGCCTCTTTCCTCCGTACGACTTGAACCTAAAGCTGCGGTATACTCAAGCATCCAAGCTCACCTCTTGATGCATCGCATCAGGCATTGCGGAGGGTTGCCATGATACAGCCGCAGCATCGAAGGATTCACCAAATCCTGTGCTTGATCGCCGTCATGTTTGCCACAGGCGCATCCTGCTTCGCGCAGCAGCCCGAAGGGCCGCAGACGTCCGCTCCGCCACCGGTTGCCCCCGCGCCCCAGCCTGCCCACGTGCCACACGTGGGCTCCGGAGACAAAATTCTGATTCCTGCGGGCACGCGAATCGGCGTCGTCCTCGAAAACGGCATCTCCACGCGCAGCGCCAAACCCGGCGACTCGGTTTATCTTCTAACTTCCTTTCCGATCACGCAGAACAATCACATCGTGATTCCCGTTGGCTCTTACCTTCGCGGCGAAATTCTGGATTCCAAGCGCCCCGGCCGCGTGAAAGGCAAAGGTGAGTTTCGGCTCAAGCTCAATACCCTGATTCTTCCCAATGGCTATACCGTCGATCTGAACGCTGCGCCGCGCAGCGCGGATTCCGGCGGCAAAGAAACCATGGATTCCGAAGGCAAAGTTACCGGTCCTGGCGGAAAAGGGAAGGACGTTCAAACGGTCGCGGAGACCACCGCGACTGGAGCAGGCATTGGCGCGATTGCCAGCGGTGCCAAAGGCGCCGGCATTGGCGCCGGCATTGGCGGGCTGGCGGGATTGGCTGCCGTCCTCTTGACTCGCGGTCCGGAGGCAGAGCTCCCGCGAGGCTCCGCGATGGACATCGTTCTCGAACACTCGCTCAGCCTCGACAGCAGCCAGATTCAATTCGCCACCGTAGGGCAGGCTCCGGGGATCACCACTCCGCCTGCGCGGCCTCAGTAAAAGAAGTATTGACCCGTCGCTTCGGATCTCAAGGAGCGCGCTCTCAAACTGGCATTTTCTTCGTCGCTTCCATCTCTTTCGCTTGAAAGCGCAGCGGGCTGAAGCGATCCCAATCCACGCTGACGCTCTGCTCCGTAATCCACTCGCGGATCAGCCGCGCGGTGATCGGCGTCAATAAAATCCCGCTGCGAAAGTGCCCGGTAGCCATCAACAATCCATCCATGTCCGTGGGGCCGAGAATGGGTAGGTGGTCCGGAGTGTCCGGGCGCAGGCCAGCCCACGTTTCTTCGATCCGCGCATTCGCCAGGCCGGGCGCAAGCTCGATCGCCGCCGAAAGTATTTTCTCAATCCCGCCCGCGGTCGTCCGCTTGTCGAAGCCGGTATACTCAACCGTCGCTCCCGCAAGAATCCTTCCGTCATTTCGCGGCACAAGGTAAATGTGCTCGTCCCAGAGCACGCGCTCGATCTCCACGTCCTCCGCTCGCAGAGCCACCATTTGTCCCTTCGCAGGCCGCAACGGCGCGTAAGCTGCGATTCCATCGATCGCCGCGGAAAAGCATCCCGCAGCAATAATCGTCCATGTGGCTTCTACCTTCTCGTTCTGAAGGATCAGCCCCGCGCAGCGTTGGCCCTCGCGCCAAATTGCTTTCACGCCGTTATCGGCGAAAATCTCTGCGCCGCTGCGTCGCGCAGCTTCCAGCACTGCCGATGTCAGTATCCGGTTATCCACCGAGCGTTCGTCCGGCCGAAGCACTGCCGCTTCCACATCCTCACTCAGCGCCGGTTCCAGTTTGCGCGCGTCCGCAGCGCGAAGCGGCTCGGCCTTCAGGCCCAGGCCGTGATGCAGAGCGATAATCGTACTGAGTTCCGCCTTCGCATCTCCCGAAAAAAGGGCCTCTAGCGTCCCTTTGGAACGGAAGCCCATATTCATCCCGGAAATTTCTTCGACCTGCACCACAAACTCCGGATAGAGCGCCAGGCTCATTTTTCCCAGTGGCACCATCGCGATCATCGCCGGGCTCTCCGGCGCCGGCGACAAAATACCCGCGCTAGCCCACGATGCTTCCTGGCCAGGCTGCTGACGGTCGAACACTCCCACGCGCATCCCGGCGCGCGAGACTTCCAGCGCGATCGCCCCGCCAATCACTCCTCCGCCCGCAACGGCCACATCGAATTTTTTCATCACCGTATCTTAACGCATCCCTGCGCACGCTTCATGCGCGTCGCTGACCTTCGATTGTGAGGCCGATTCTGTTTGGAAAAGGTTCCAGAAAAATAAAAGAGTCAGAGTGCCGCAACGAGCTCTTCAGACAATACCTGGGCCTTTTTAGAAAGGCTTCGCGCGAGCGCCCAATCCGCATTTGTCGCGGCTTCCCGCGCATCCTTGATAAATTCTCTGATCTTGGAGACCAGGTCGACTTGCGCCGCATTCAGCCGCTTGCCCCGCGTTGCCTCCAGGTTCTTCTCCGCGGCGCGCAGGCTTTCGTTGGTCTGTTGCTGGGCTGCGGCGGTTTCCGCCGGCGAAAGTTGTGGCACAAGCAGTGCGGCACCTGATTTCTCGGCATCTTTTCCCGCACCCGCGGAAGGCGGCGCGGCCACATGCGGACGGGGCGGCGCGCTGCGTGTCGTGATCAGGCGCAGCGGGAAAGAGGGAGCTTCAGGACGCAAATCGGGAACCTCATCCTCCGGAATACCCTCTGCCGTTGCGGGCCGCGGCGACGTGATCGGCTTCACCTGAACTGCCATTGCCCAGGGAATCGCCGGCCGCTTCCGCATGCTGCAACCGCTCAACAGCGCCGCGGCACAACTTAGAAGCGCAATCCAGGAGCGGAGATAACCTCGCGTCGCAACATTCATCGGCCAAGATGGAGTTTTGCTCATCCTCAGGCCGCGAGCGGCAGCTCGATTCGAAACGTCGTGCCCCGGCCGACCTCCGAAGTGAAGTCTATCGAACCGTTCAGAAGCTGCACAATTCGAAACGTGCTCGCCAATCCAATGCCGCTGCCACCTGGGCGCGTCGTGAAGAAAAGCTGAAATATTTTTTGCCGGTTTTCCGGCGAGATGCCTTTCCCGGTATCACCCACGGTGATTTCCGCCATTTCGCCTCGCCGGCTCAGCACCAGCCGCATTTGCCCTCCATTCGGCATGGCTTCCGCCGCGTTCAACACCAGGTTCAACACCGCCTGCTTCAGCAGCGCGCGATCCACATAAACTTCCGGCACATCGATCGGCAGCAGTTGTGCCAGTTGAATATTCGCTTTCTGCAGTTGTGGCTGCGCGATTTCCAGCACTTCCTTCAGAAGGTCCGCGAGCTGCGTGGCTTCTAGCCGGATGTCCATCGGCCGCGTGAAATCCAGGAATCGCTTGACCACCGCATCCAGCCGGTCGATCTCCTTGTCCAGCACTTGCACCGCCTGTTGCGTGGCGCTGTCCTGCTCCGCCGGGAGCGATTCCCTCAGGTTCTCCAGCCACAGCCTCATCGAATTCAGCGGATTCTTTACTTCGTGCGCCACTCCCGCCGTAATCCGCCCAAGCGCCGCCAGCCTTTCGCTCACCTGCAGTTGCGTGTTGATGCTTTCCAGTGAATCCAGGTCGCGCAGCGTCACCAGAGCACCCATGCGCTCGCCGCCTTCCTGGATCGCCTGCACGCTGATGCTCACGCGCTTCGGACCTTCGCTCGTTTCCAGTTCCGTTTCCGCCGCCACTTCCCTCAGCTCATCGCTCTCGATGTGCAGCGCCTCATGCAGGGGGTGCCCGGCGGGAAAAATCTCTGTCACGCGCCGCCCCAGGAATTGCCCGGCGGGCGCGCCTAGAAATTTTTCCGCCGCCGGACTGATCATCACGGCCCGCGCATCACGCGTGAACAGCAGCAATCCGTCTTCAAGCCCGGCCATCACCGAATTCATGTTTTCTCGCATGGTGCTGAAAATCTCATGGACCCCTCGCAACTGCTGGCCCACCTGCGTGATCTTCTTGCTCACCAGTCCGAGTTCGTCGCCGCTTCCAACAAATCCTTTCGTGTTCGGAGATGGCGCGTCGTACTCACCCGCCGAGATGCGGTCCAGTTGAAGAGCGATATCGCGCAGTGGAGCGAGCGCCGCGCCGCTGACGATTGCGGCAAGCAGCGTGGAAATCACCAGCGCCACCAGCACGAACGTCGCGGAAGTGCGCAGGCTCGGCTCGATCTCTTTCAGCAGAATCCCCGAGTCTAGCGCCACGCGCACTTCTCCGAAGGGCTGGCGCCCCTTGCTGAACGCAAAATCCAGCTCAAAAACCTTCGACGGCCCCGCGAGCACTTTCACCTGATGAAGGAAATTTCTTTGCACCAATTGGGATAGTGGCGTTCTGCGCGGCAGAAATTTTCCCTGAAGATCTTCATCAGTCGAAATCAGCACCATTCCGTCATGGTCGACAATCGACACTTCGTAGATCAGTGGATTTTCTTTGGCGGCTTTCAGCTGCGTGCGCAGTCCTTCGTTGATTTCGAACGCGCGCCGCACGAAATCGTGAATCTCCTGAGGATCATCCGATGCAGGCCGCAGCCCTTGTTCCCCCGCGTCTGTCAACGCACGCTGTGCTTGCAGGAACACCTGGCTCGCCAGGTCGTTGGCACGCAGGCTGGTGGCCTGCAGAAGTTGTTCGAGGAGCTGCGCAGCGAATACGCTGGACAAAACCACCGAGACGAGCAGCACCAGCCCCGTCATCACCAGTGTGAGCTTTGTTCGCAGGCGCAGCTGCATCCCGCGTCTCTACTCCGTCTCGGCGCGATCGCCGCCGTATTCTTTCAATTTGTTATGCAGCGTCTTCAGGCTGATGCCCAGCAATTCCGCGGCCCGCGTCTTGTTGTTTCCCGTGGCGCCCAGCGTTTGCAGGATCAGTTCCCGCTCCATCGCATCCACCGTCGTTCCCACCGGAAACTTGATGCTGGAAAGGTCGCTCGGGCCCTTCGCCGCCGACTTCCCGAATTCCCCGGGGAGGTTCGCACGCGTAATCAGGTCCTTTTCGCACATGATCGAAGCGCGCTCCAGCACGTTTCGCAGTTCGCGAATATTTCCCGGCCACGTATGCCCCATGAAAATATCCATCACCTCCGCGCCAATCCCGCGCACGTGCTTCCCATGCTTCGCGTTCAGGTCCCGTAGGATGTGTTCCACCAGGAGCGGAATATCATCCTTGTGCTCGCGCAGCGGCGGCAAGTTGATGTGAAACACATTCAGCCGGAAGAAAAGATCCTGCCGCATCTGCCCGCTGCTCACGGCCTGCTCCGCGTCTTTGTTCGTCGCCGCCAGCACCCGCACGTCCACCGGCGTTTCGCTCTTGCTTCCCAGCCGCCGCACTTTGCGGTCTTCGAGCACGCGCAGAAGTTTTGCCTGCGTCGGCGCCGGCATCTCGCCGATTTCATCCAGTAGCAGCGTTCCACCGTCCGCCAATTCGAAGCAGCCGATGCGGCGTTCGGCCGCGCCTGTAAAAGCGCCGCGCTCGTGGCCGAAAATCTCGCTTTCCATCAGCGTCTCGGGAATCGCCGAGCAGTTGATCGGCACAAACGGCCCCGCGGCTCGCGGCGAGAGCTTGTGAATCGTCCGCGCGACGATTTCCTTGCCTGAGCCCGTCTCCCCCGTGATCAGCACCGACGCCGAACTCGGCGCCGCCATCTCCACGATGCGCATGACTTCCTGCATCGGCTTCGACGCCCCCACCAGGTCGCCCAGCCGCCCCGCTTCGCGCAGTTGCCGCTGCAGTACGACGAGCTGCCGCGCATCTCGCGCTCTCCGCAGCGCGCGGTCCAGCAGCGCGTGCAGCACCGGGCCTTTCATCGGTTTTTCGATGTACCAGAACGCTCCGGCTTCAATCGCCGCCACCGCGCGCTCTTCACTCCCTTTGCCGGTAATCACGATCGCGGGAACATCCAGCAGTTCCATGCCGAGCTGCTTCAGCAGGTCCAGCCCATTCATGCCCGGCAATTCAACATCGGCGATCAGCGCGTCCGGCTGATAACCCGCGAATTTCGCCAGCGCCTCCTCCGCCGTCCCCACTCCCAGAACGTCGCAGCCCCACCTCTGCAGCAATTGCTCGTAACCCTTCCGCGCGTTGTCCTCGTCCTCGACAATCAGCACGCGGTCTCTCCGCTCCGCCGCCTCGACGGCACGTACCGCCGCCCGTGTCTCTTCACCCATGGGTTTAGGCCTCTCTTCGGCTCGCACTTTGGAAGTGCCGTTCAAGTTGTTTTGCTGGGCACCACGACTGTAACAAGCCATCCGCCGCTTGCCAAGTTCCTGCGTTCCGAATGCGTTCCGAAAGCAGACGTCCAAACCTTTAATCCGTTCTGAAGAATAGTGTCTTAGCGGGCCCCTAAAAAAGTCTTACTTAACTGGGGGCCGGAGCTTCAGCTTCTACGTAAAATCCATTCTTTCAATGGGCTTTGGCCCCCCATAAATTGCCCTCTCATTTCGCCCAGCGGTTGCCGGGAAATTCTCCGATATTTCGTGCAGCAGCGGGGTAACGAGCCTGGCCAATGAAACTTTCCAGAACGTGACTTCTGGAGTCTCAGCCCACGGCTTTATTTCTTGAAATAATAGGTCCAACTGAGACTGACGTAAGACTTCAACGGCACTCCAACAACACATTCGATTGGGCACGGAGCAGGCTGCAATGGGATTCACTCTGTGGTCTGGCCTGTGTACCCGTGGGCGATTACAAAGTTCGCTCCCAAGGGCATTCGATTTTCAAAGAACGGCCGAAGTATCGCTCCACGAACTTCAGTTACCGGCACGCCCACAAAGCCTTCGCCAAGCGGCTTTGCTTTAACAAATTCGAAATCCCCACGCACCTGCAGATGAAAGGGCAGGTGATTCTCCGAGGCAACAGCGTCCCAGATCATGCGCGGCGCTTCTGGCACGGGCAGGCCCGTCTGGGTGTGTCCGGCATCAGCTTGTGCGTAGGAAACATAAATCGCCCCGTGTGAAAAATTCCTTTGCACGGAAACGGCGATCACTCGATTGAGGGAAGGCCCGTTATCTACCTGTAAGCCTGTATCGGGGTCAATCTTTGCCAACTCTTGCGAGTTCCATGTGCGTCCGAGTGTGAGGCTGATTTGCGTCTGTTTGATCATTTTGGAGATTCTCAGCTGAGAGGCTCGGGACGGGGCGAGAAGAGTCGGCTGCCCCGTGCCGTTGCCAATTCGCGGATCTTCCGTATGAAAGGCTTCGCCGTAACTGAACGCCACCATCGCCAGATAGGGTGGTCTAGCGGGAGAAAGGTCAGCGTCACTTTTGGCAAGCTCAATGAGGCCAGTTTGTTGAAAGAATTTTGTGGATTGATCATGTCCTGATTGTCCATCCGGACTTCTTCCTGCCTAACTCCCACGTCATAGTGAAGATATCCAGGGGAGATTCGGGACGTAGAAACCGCGTCAAGCCGGGCCCGGACCCTTCCGACAAGAATTTCTTTCTGGCCTCGACTGAGACTGAGAACCGAAAGTTGACAAGCGAACAAGTTATGCCTCACTCCTTTAAAAGATACAGAGCTCTCTCCAGCTCCAACTCCAGCTTCGCGCCCTTCGGCAAATTCAATTCATGCCCTCGCCCGGACTCCATCAGATACGCCGTAAGCGCTCCCAGCGCCGCCCCCTCCGCGGCTTCCTTCTTGTCCTTGTTCTTTACGCCTTTTACTGCGCCAATCGCTGCCCCTGCCGCCGCCGATTCCGCTGCGTCCTGCTGCGTACTTGATCGCCCTTCAATCAGCCCTTCTTTTGTCGGGCCCGACCTGACGCTATGGTCACCCGGCACGCTCACCACTTCCGCCACGATCGGCAGAACGCCGAACTTCGTGTGAATCTCGTCAAATGTCAGCCAGAGTTTCGCCCGGCCCGCTACTCCCGCCGGCTCAACATGGCTGATATGCCCGTGGATCTCTGCCCCAACCGGCAAGTAGATTCCGCTGCCCGCCTCCAGCGGCTCCAGCGTCTTAACCTTGAACTTGGCGTTTTCCTGCGTGCCCCTGGTTCCTAGCTCGTCTTCGAGCTTCACCAGAAACTTGGTCCCCGGCGCAACGGCATAGGTCTCAATGGGAAGCCCGCGTCGCTTGCCGTCCGCCACCTGCTGCCTTTGCTCCGATTGCGGCGCGGGTGGCTCTTGCGCCTTGGCTACGATCCCGATCGCCAGAACCATCGCCATGATCGCCATCCCCGATGATGCAAATCCAATCTCCAGCCGTTTCATGTGCTCCTCCTGCGGAAAGCCAGACACTCCGTCCATGCAGTCGACGCGCCATCGCCACTTCGCCGCAGGTCGTGCAACATGTTGGAATGAAAGCCACTTGGAGGGATGCCCGGACCCTGTAAGGCAATCACGCGCGCCACTGTCGTCGGTTCCCGGCATCCCTCCGACAGCGAATTCCGACACTTGTCCTGGGCAATTGCAGAGGCTCTGCAGTCTACTTTTCGAGGAAGTGTCGGATCCTGCGCAGCACGGAGGCATACATGGCGGGCGTCACGCGCCCGGTTTGGGTATTTTGCTGGCTAGGATGATAGATCCCGAACAATCGCGGCGAGCCAGGCGTCACCTCGCACTCGGCCCCGTGAGTGAATTTGTACAGCGCGCGCGAGGCAATCACTCCGCGCTGCTTCAGGATTTCCAGGTATGCGTCCCAGGCAATTTTTCCTAAAGCGAGTACAGCTATCGGTTTCAGAATCTCGATCTCTCGCTCCAGGTAACCGCGGCAATTCGCTATCTCTTTCGGAAGCGGCTTGTTCTCTGGCGGAGCGCACCGGCAAGTCGCGCTGATGTACGCATTCGCCAGCCGTAGCCCGTCATCGCGATGCAGGGAAGTGGCCTGATTCGCGAAGCCCGCTTTGTTTAGCGCCGCGTATAGAAAATCGCCGGAGCGGTCGCCTGTAAACATTCGCCCCGTGCGATTCGCTCCATGCGCTGCGGGCGCAAGCCCCAGGATCAGCAATTGCGCTTGTGCATCTCCGAAGCCCGGAACCGGCTTGCCCCAGTACGTCCACTCGCGGTACGCCCGCCGTTTTTCCCGCGCCATCTTTTCGCGATGACGCACCAGCCGGGGGCACCGACGGCAGCCGACAATTTCTTCGTTCAAGAGACGAAGCTGTGAGGGTTTTTCTGGCATAAGCCTACGATGGCCGGCGTGTCATCATTCGTTTCAGCTCGATAAAGGGCGTTGCTCCGGCAAACATCGTGTCGCAAGAGCGCGCTTCCAGCATTTCTTTTCCGATGCGCTGCACGGCTCCCATTGCGGCGCGCATGATGCCTGATCCCGCACTGACGCGGGCCACGCCGATTTTTTCCAGCTCGGCGAGCGGAGGACACGCTGGTGTTGCCAGAATGTTGAGCGGAGCTTCCACGGCCTTCACCAGCTTGGCGATAGTGTCCTGGTCGTAGAGCCCAGGCGCAAACAAACAATCCGCTCCTGCGCCACGATAAGCGCGCAAACGCTCGACGGTCCGCTCGAACCGAGTGGGCTCAGGTCCGATGGGCATTAAATAAATGTCCGTGCGCGCGTTTAGCACGAATGGAACGCCTAGCGATGCGGCCGTCTCCCGGATGACCCGGATTTTCTCCACCTGAAGCGAAATAGCGACTTGCGAGCTCTCGTCATCTCCGGTCACATCTTCCAGATTCATTCCGATCGCGTCTGCTTCGATGGCTGCTCTCACCGTTTCCGCCATCTCTCTGACGGAAGTGCCGTAACCCGCCTCCAAATCTGCGGTCACCGGAACGCGAACGGCGCGCGCAATGCGGCCCACGACCTCTAGCATCTCGCCACGCGAGAGCCGCTGGCCGTCTGGATAGCCCAAAGAATAGGCGATTCCCGCGCTGGTCGTGGCAATCGCGGGGTGCCCGCACTCCTCAAGAATCCGCGCGCTGGCCACGTCCCATGCGTTTGGGAGCAGCAGCATTCGTGGGCCGTGGTGTAGCTTCCGGAAATTCTCGGCCTTTTCGGCTTGTACTCGCACATCCATCAGAAAACCTCCACGATGTGAACGATGATTCTTTCCTGTCACGAAAAATTAGGCTTTGTCCTCTGGGAAAGAAACGTCCAAATTGGCAAGCGATTCACCCGCCGAGAAATCAGCTTCAAGCCAGGATCTTCAGCACTTCGTCGTGCAGTTTTCCGTTCGTGCTTACCAGATCTCCCGTGTAAATCGTTCGCTCGCCGCGCACATTCGTGGAACGTCCGCCGGCTTCCTCCACGATGACTCCGAGCGGCACAAGATCCCACGGCTGCGAAGTCAGGTCCACCGCAACTTCAATCGCGCCTTCCGCGACCAGCATGTGTTGCCAGAAACCGCCAATGGCGCGGCCATTTTTTGCAATATCGGCCAGCAAACGCAGCTTCGCCCGCATCGCTGGATTTTTTTTCGGCCCGGTGCCGGTTGTGAAAATCATCGCTCTATTGAAGGAGTCGATACTCGAAACATGAATTCGTTTGCCGTTTCGAAACGCGCCTTCCCCGCGATAGGCCCACCACCGCGCCCCGAGCGCCGGCGCACTCGCCATTCCTGCCACAATCTCACCGTTCAATTCGATCCCCATCAGCGTGCCAAAAGTTGGGATTCCGCGCGAAAATTCTTCCGTCCCGTCGATCGGATCAATAATCATCCGCGCTCGCCCTGATTTGCTCGCCGCGTTCGAATCGCTGCCGCCCATCTCCTCACCCAGAACATCCAGCGCCAGGCCGCTCGCGCTCACTTTTGCGCGCGCCATCTCTTCCACGCCGCGGTCCGCCTGCGTCACCGCCGTCCCATCGCCTTTTCGGTCCACGCGCAGCTCCTCCGCGCGAAAATATCGCATCGCGATCGCATCCGCCTCATTCGCGATTGTTTCGAACAACGCCCCGTACACTTCCTTGAATCCCATTGCTCCCCCCGTGAATCGGCTAACTCCAGGGTTTCCCCGTATACCAGCTTGGCTCAGCTCCCCTTTCTCCGAGCCATCCGCAATCGTTCAGCGTGTCGATGAAGAGCTGGCGATTGTAGCGGCGGTATCCAGGATATAGGTTGGAATAGTAATAGCCGCTCGCCTTTCTCACTCCACCAAATTCGCTGCCCTGGTTTCCAACGATTAAGCCCTTCGGCCCGCCGAAGTCGCGGATGTGGGCCTCGAACAGGATGGATTCACCCTCGATTGGTGTAAGCGAGAAAGGGGCCACAACGCGAATGTTTAGATCAGCGGCCGCTTGAATCCAAGCGTTTGAGATTTCAATGTCGAAGTCCATTTGACTCTCTACGCCAGCACCCCTAGCATACAAAGTTATCGCAATGTCTGCTCAAGCCAACACCGGAAGCGTGCTGGACCGGATTCTCGAGGCGCGCCGCGCGGAAGTGAATCATCGGAAACGCGTGCTGCCGGAGACCGCGCTAAAGTATGGTGTGAAAGCGGCAACGCCGCTCCGCGATTTTTCCGCGGCGCTTTGCCGCGACGGCCTCAATGTTCTTGCGGAGCTCAAGCCGGCTTCGCCTTCGCGCGGGGTGCTTCGGGATCCGTTCGAACCAGTCTCTCTTGCGCAGTCGTTCGAATCGGCCGGTGCTTGCGCGCTTTCTGTCCTCACTGAAGCTGAGTTTTTTCGCGGCTCGCTGAAGAATCTTCGCGACGCCCGCAAATCCGTTCAACTCCCGGTTCTCCGCAAGGATTTTATTTTCGATCCCTGGCAAGTCTGGGAAACGCGCGCCAACGACGCGGACAGTTTCCTGCTTATTGCCGCGACAGTCGAAGATGGCCTTCTTCGCGACCTTCTGGCGCTGGGGCGCGAACTGCGAATGGAACCCGTCGTCGAAGTTCACACCGAAAAGGAACTCGATCGCGGTCTCGTTGTCGACGCGCGCATCATCGGCGTCAACAATCGCGACCTTAAGACGCTTACCACCCGCGTTGAAACTTCGTTCGAACTGATCGAGCGCATCCCCGACGATTGCATCGCCGTCAGCGAATCCGGACTACGAACCCACGAAGATCTCGTAAAACTCCGCGCCGCAGGCTTTGATGCCTTTCTCATTGGCACGCACCTGATGCTTTCGCCCGATCCCGCCGCGGCGCTTTCCTCTCTCCTCCATGGTTCGTCGGGAACGCTGTAGGTGGCCATGGTCCGCGTTAAAATCTGTGGGATTACCAACGCCGCCGACGCCTTCGCTGCCGTCGAAGCCGGCGCAAATCTCCTCGGGTTCAATTTCTACGCAAAGAGCCCGCGTCACATATCCGAAGCCGAAGCGGCAAAAATTCGGCCGCAGCTTCCGAAAAAGGTTGAAGCCGTAGGTATCTTCGTCAACACGCCTCCGGCCGAGGTCGGCGCACTCTGCAAATCCCTCAAGCTCGACGCCGCACAGCTCCATGGCGACGAATCGGCGGAAGCGGTTTCTGAACTTGCGAACAGAGTCCCGGTTATCAAAGTGTTTCGCGTCGAACCGGATTTTCCGATCAAGACGCTCGACGAATACTCCGCGGCCTTTGCCTTCTTGTTTGACGCCGCTCACACGGGCCAATATGGTGGGACGGGCCGCACCACGGATTGGGACGTGGCGCGCCGCGCCGCGAAGGATCACCGTATTATTCTCGCAGGCGGCCTGAAGGTGGAAAACGTCGCTGCAGCCGTTCGCATTGTTCGTCCTTACGGGATTGACGTGGCCAGCGGTGTAGAATCAAAGCCGGGAAAGAAAGACCACGGCCGATTGTACGAATTCATTCAGGAAGTACGCCGCGCCGAACGGAAATAATATAGCGGCAGAAAATAGAAAGTAGAAATCAAAAAGTAGAAGATAAAGGATGAGCTCGATTCTACAATCGCCGACGACAGCGCCGGGACGGTTTGGGCCCTATGGCGGCCGCTACGTTCCCGAAACGCTGATGGTGCCGCTGTTCGAATTGGAACGCGCCTATGAACTCGCGAAATCCGATGCGACTTTCCAGGCCCAGTTCGAGTCGCTGCTCGAGAATTTCGCGGGGCGCCCCACTCCGCTGCAATTCGCATCACGCCTCACGGAAAAACTCGGCGGTCCGCGAATTTATCTTAAACGCGAAGATCTGCTGCACACCGGCGCGCACAAAATCAACAACGCCATCGGCCAGGCCTTGCTCGCGGTGAAAATGGGCAAGCCGCGGATCATCGCGGAAACCGGGGCGGGCCAGCACGGCGTAGCGTCAGCTACCGTCGCTGCCCATTTCGGCCTCGAATGCGTCGTGTACATGGGTACGGAGGACATGGCGCGCCAGTCGCTGAACGTCGCGCGGATGCGCATGCTCGGTGCGCAAGTCGTGGGCGTCGATTCCGGCAGCCGCACGCTGAAAGACGCCATCAACGAAGCCATGCGCGATTGGGTCACCAACGTCCGCACTTCCCACTATCTCCTCGGCTCGGTTCTCGGTGCGCATCCGTATCCCACCATGGTCCGCGATTTTCAGTCTGTCATCGGCCGCGAAGCTCGCGAGCAAATCCTCGCCGCGGAAAAGCGGCTTCCCACGCATCTCATCGCCTGCGTGGGTGGCGGTTCGAACGCCATCGGTCTTTTTCACAATTTCATGCGCGACGCGGACGTGAAAATGATCGGCATTGAAGCCGGCGGGCGCGGTGGGCAGCTTGGCGAACATGCCGCGCGCCTTGCAGCAGAGCAAGGTTTCATTGGTGCGCGTCCCGGCGTACTGCAAGGCACCTACACTTACGTTTTACAGAATGAAGATGGCCAAATCGCCACGACGCATTCCATCTCCGCCGGGCTCGACTATCCCGCTATCGGCCCCGAACATGCCTGGCTCGCCGACCAGCACCGCGCCGAATACTCCGCGGTCTCCGATCAAGCCGCGCTCGACGCCGCGCGTCTGCTCTCGCGCATTGAAGGCATCATCCCCGCGCTCGAATCCGCCCACGCCATCGCCGGTCTTATCGAGCGCATCCCTAAAATGAGCAAAGACGGCCTCGTCATCCTCAACCTCTCCGGCCGTGGCGACAAGGACATGGACACTTACTCGCGCCTGCTCTAATCTTTCTTCCCTAAAGAAATGAGCGTTGTTGCCGCCAACTCGACCCGCATTTCCAAGCGATTTGCCGAACTACGCGCTTCGGGAGAGCTTGGCATTATTGCCTACATCACCGCGGGAGATCCCTCGCTCGACGCCACACTGAAATTCGTGCTGGCGCTTGCCGAAGCTGGCGCTGATGTCATTGAGCTCGGCGTGCCCTTTAGCGATCCCCTTGCCGACGGCCCTACCATCCAGCGTGCTTCCGAGCGTGCTTTGAAATCCGGCACCACGCTTGCCGGCGTCCTGGAGCTCGTTCGCCGCATCCGTCAATCCTCTCAGGTTCCACTGGTTCTCTTCAGCTACTACAATCCCATCCTCCAGATGGGTCTCGAAAAATTCGCATCCACTGCTGCGTCCGCGGGCGCCGATGGCGTTCTCGCGACCGATCTCACGCCAGAGGAATCGGAGGACTATCGCCGCATCCTCGCTGCGCAACATCTCGACACCATCTTTCTTGGCGCGCCCACTTCGACCGACGAGCGCCTCGCGAAGATCGCGGCCTGCTCCTCCGGTTTTCTCTATTTGATTTCTCGCACGGGCGTCACGGGCGCAAAGGATGCACTGCCCGACGATCTGCCGGCCCTCCTGCGGCGGGCTCGCAAAGCTACGCAGCTTCCTATCGCGGTTGGATTTGGCATTTCGCTGCCCGGTCACGTTTCCGTTCTTGGCGGACTTGCGGAAGCGGCCGTGGTCGGCTCCGCGCTCGTCTCCGAAATCGAAAATGCGAAATCCGTGGATGCCGCTTCTGCCGCCCTGGGCGATCGCATCCGCGCGCTCAAGGATGCCGCGCGCCACGGCCTTTCCCGGCGCGAGGTGGCGCCATGAATTTGAGTGATTGGCGGCGGCGCATCGACGAAATCGACAAGAAACTCGTGGAACTGTTGAATGCGCGCTCGCAATGCGCTCTGGAAATCGGCAAGCTCAAGCAGGAGGCGAAAATTCCGCTGTACCAGCCGGACCGCGAAAACGAGGTGCTTTCGAACGCTGAGCGGAACAATCCCGGGCCGTTGAGCGACGCCGCCATTCGCCGCCTGTTCGAACGGATTATCGACGAAGCCCGCGCAGCTGAACGCGATGCCATGCATTCCGGCGATGCCGGCAAAAAAGGCGGGAATGAATGACCCGCGATTGCAGTCTCAATACACAGGTCATTTGTAGATGCGGATTTACGCTGCCATCTTCCGCTTCAAAGCGGTGATAGAAGGAAACGGGAAACACTCATGGTCATTGTGATGCAAGAAGGCGCCACGGACGCTCAAATCCAGCATGTTATCGACCGCCTGGTCGGCAGCGGCTTCAACGTTCATCGCTCCACGGGCGAATCGCACACCGTCCTCGGCGCGGTCGGGGTCCATCGCGACTTCGATCATCGCGACTTCGAATTGCTCGAAGGCGTGCGCGAAGTCATGCGCATCACTCAGCCATTCAAGCTGGCCAGCCGGCAGTTCAAGCCGGAAGGCACCGTCGTCGATCTTGGCCGTGGGGTAAAAATCGGAGGACCAGAAGTCGCCGTCGCCGCCGGCCCCTGTTCGGTCGAATCCCGCGAGCAAATCCTTTCGATAGCGGAAAGCATCGCCAAGGCCGGGGCAAAAATTCTGCGCGGCGGCGCCTTCAAGCCGCGCACTTCTCCTTATGCATTTCAAGGCATGGGCGAGCCGGGGCTCAAGCTCATGCGCGAAGCTGCCGACAAATTCGGCCTGTTCACGATCAGCGAAGTGATGGACGCTTCCCAGATTCAGATGATGATGGGCTACGTGGACATCTTCCAGGTCGGCGCGCGCAACATGCAAAACTACTATCTCCTACGCGCCCTCGGCGAAATCCGCAAGCCCGTCCTTTTGAAGCGTGGCATGTCCGCCACCATGGAAGAACTGCTGATGAGCGCCGAATACATCCTTGCCGGCGGTAATTTCAACGTCATCCTCTGCGAGCGGGGCATTCGAACGTTTGAAACTTACACGCGCAATACTTTCGACATCGCCGCAATCCCGGTGATCAAAAAACTTTCGCACCTGCCGATGGTGGCCGATCCTTCACACGGTACGGGACGCCGCGACAAAGTGCCGCCCATGGCGCGCGCCGCCGTCGCCGCCGGAGCTGACGGCTTGCTCATTGAAGTACACAACGATCCTGACCACGCACTCTCGGACGGCGCGCAATCCCTGGAGCCCGGCCAATTCGCGCAACTCATGGGCGAACTCCGGATCATCGCGCCCGCGATCGGCCGTCGCATCGCGTAACCAATGCCTGCCGATCACCTCATCTCGCGCGTCACCATCCTCGGCACCGGCCTCATTGGGGGCTCATTCGCACTCGCGCTGCGCAAGTACACAAAGGAGATGCATATCTCGGGCTGGGATCGCGCTGATGTTGTGCGCGCAGCGCATTCCAGAGGGGCCATCGACGAAGCTTTCTCCAGCGAACTCGCTCCCGCGCTGCGAGGCGCCGATATGATCTATATTGCTCTGCCCATTGGCGTGACGCTCGATCTGCTTCCGGAGATCGCCCGCCGCACTCCCGCTCACGCGCTAGTCACCGATGCCTGCAGCACCAAAGTGCGCATTACGCAAGCCGCCGAGCAGCTGTTTCCATCGGGAAATAGCCTGTTTTTCCTCGGAGGCCATCCCATGGCGGGCAGGGAACTCGCCGGCATCGACCACGCCGACGCCGAACTGTTCCGCGGAAACACCTATGCGCTCATTGGCGCATCTTCTCTGCAGGGAGACCCGCGCGTCTCTGCCTTCGTCAAAATTCTCGAAAAAATTGGCGCGCGGCCGCTCTGGCTCGGCGCGCAGCAGCATGACTACGGAGTGAGCCTTGCTTCGCATCTTCCGCAGCTCGCCGCGGTTGCCCTTGCTTCTTTTCTCTACGACCGCCTCGATGAAAACGGGCTCCCGATCACCCTCGCCGGTCCCGGTCTCCGCGATTCGCTGCGGCTCGCCGGGAGCTCTTATTCCACGTGGCGCGACATTGTTCTCACCAATCAGGAAGTGCTCTCCGCCGCGCTCGACCTCTTCGCCCGGCGGCTCGATGACCTCCGCGAGAAACTCGCGTCCCGCGAACTTGAAGGCGACTTCGACGCCGCCAACGAACTGTATCGGCTCCTCCACAATATGTAGCGAGGCGTCGTCGCAGCCGGCGCGGCCCTGTTTTGGCACAGTCTTTTCACCGATCCGGCACTCAAGAATTCAGCGATTGACTGGTTTGACGGGGGAAAACTTTTCGTGGAAGCTTGCCTGGCTATTATCGCCGTTATCGGCGCGCTGCGCTGGCGTTACGCGGTGCGCAAGGCGCATCGGCTGTAATTGCCTGCGCCGATCGGTCTCCGAGATTGACGCCGCAAACGAACTTTGCAGGCGGCTCTGCATTTTGTAGATGCGGGGTTTCCGCTGCGGTCGGCTGCATTCTTCGAACTAGGATTGGCCTGTAACAACTGGCGGTAGTTTTGCGTCATAAGGATACAAATGCACGCTCGCGCATTGCCCGTAACCTTCGCCCTGGCCTTGTTGTTCGCCAGTAGTCCGCTGTCAGCGCAAACTTCGCCGCAAGAAACGAGTTCCATCACGCACGTCACCGTGGCTGACGTCGCGACCGGCAAAAAACTCGCCGATCAAACCGTTATCCTTCAGGGCGATCGCATCCTTTCCGTTTCCCTCGCCGATCCTGCTACTGCGCCCCAGGGCGGCATCATCGACGCTCACGGCGGTCTCCTCATCCCAGGCCTGTGGGACATGCACGTCCACATTCAGGACCTCGAAGACCTGCCGCTGTATATCGCCAACGGCGTGGTTGGCGTGCGCCTCATGTTCGGGGCCAGGGACACGCGGGAGCTGCGCGCCAAACTTTCTACCGCGGCCGCCGGGCCCGAAGTCATTTTTGGCAGCGCCATTGTCGATGGCGATCCACCGGTCTGGCCTGGTTCCATTATCGTGAACAAGCCCGAGGAAGCCCGGCGTACCGTCGACAACATCAAGGCTAGCGGCGCCGACTTCGTCAAGATTTACAACGGCATTCCTCGCGACGCGTATTCCGCTCTCGCCGATGAAGCTCACAAACAGAACATTCCCTTCGTCGGCCATCTGTCCTACCAAGTCCGCGCTTCCGAAGCTTCGCACGCGGGGCAGCGTTCCATTGAACATCTCGACGGAATCGCTATCGCCTGCTCCAAAAAGGAGCAAAGCCTGATCAAGGAGCTGCGCCCCGTCAGGTATTTGGAAAAAATGAATTTATATGTAGAGGCTTTGCACAGCTTTGATGGTGCCCAGTGCCAGGCGCTGTTTGCGCAATTTAAAAAAAACGGCACCTGACAGGTGCCTACACTGACCGTTCACCGCAGCATGGGCTGGATGAACGACAGCCACTTCACGTCTGATCCGCGCCTCGCTTACATGAGCGGCGATGTGCGCTACCGCTGGCAACCCGAAAATGATTTTCGATTTCGCCGCTGGACGCCGGCGGAGTTCGAACTGCAACACAGCCTGTTCGCCGCCGACAAGCAAATGGTCGGAATCATGTTCCGCGCAGGCGTGCCACTTCTGACGTTTTGCTTCCCAGGCTTCAGCCTGCACGATGAGTTGGCGCTGCTGGTCGAATCCGGCCTCACTCCTCTTGCGGCGCTGCAGGCCGCCACAATCCGTCCGGCCGAATTTCTTGCGCGCGCTGGAGATTTTGGGCAAATCGCCGCCGGCAAACGCGCCAACATGGTTCTGCTTGCTGCCGATCCACTCGCGGACATTCGCAACACCACGCAGATTCAAGCCGTGTGGTTCCAAGGGAAGTATTTCGACCGCGCCGCGCTCGACGCGCTCCTGGCCAACGCCAAGCACCGCTCCGGCAAAGGCAAGCTGCGCTGAGGCCTTGCCTGCTGCGCCTTGAAATTGCACGCGAACCAGACTATCCCGCGCGCAATCGGCTGCGACTTGCGGGAATCATTGGGGAAGTTCGCCGCTAGGGAAGCGGCTCCATTTTCCACTGGGCCTCGATTGTTGAGTAGGAATCGTTGTTAACGATGACCAGATCATTTTTGAACTTCTGGCCCGCGATCCAGTGCGTGAACTTATAACCGGGGACCCATTGACCGCCGACCAGCGGGGTCTTCGCGACGTTCTTGACCGGTTTGCCGTCCCAGGCGATGTGGCCCACGATCGAATTGTAATCCGTGGCGCGGATGGCATCGCGAATCGCACCCGGCGAATCCACGTCCTTGGTGCGCTTGAGCGCGTCGAGTCCCACTTCGAACAGCGCATGCAGAAATCCTATCGGCTGCGTCCACTGCTTCTTGGTTTCGTCTTCGTACGCCGCGCACAATTCCGCTGCGTTCTCCCCGCTCAGGCCGGACTTAAAGGGAAAGCTTGGCGACCACCAGATTTCGGTCGTTAAATCCGCGCCGCGGTCGTCCAATGCTGCCACCGCGGCGGGGAAGAGAATGGCTTTGGCGATCGAGGCTATTTTTGGTTTGAAGCCCTGCTGTCCCGCTTGCTGCCAGAAGGTGGCGAACGCCGGCGGTGGAAGCACCCCGGTCAGGATCTCCACGTTCGCTTTTTTGAACATCGCGATCTGTGCGGAAAAATCGCTGACTGAGGATTCGAACCGTCCCGGATCGATGAGCTTGTAGCCCTTCGCCTGCAACACACTCGGGAAGCCGAACTTTGCGTCCGAGTATGCGATTCCTTCTGCGTCGTTCGGCCAAAGTGCTCCGACAACTTTATTTGTTGGAAGCCCCGCCCACATATTCGTGAAGACTGCGATCAGGTCTTCCAGTCCCCAGAAAAAATGGTACGTCCACTCAAAGCCTTTTTCGGCTTTTCCCCCACGACCGAAGAAATAGGATTGCCACGGCGCATCGGTGGTGATGCACGGCACACCGTTCAGCTCGCACACGTCGCTGACCGGATTCACGGTTTCTCCCGTGCTGGAAGCGAGCATCAGGTCCACGCGCTCGGTCTTAACCAGGTTTGTTGCCAGCTCACTCGCCCGCTTCCTGCTGGATTCACTGTCGTTCTCGATGATCTGAATCGGGTGGCTCTTGCCGTTAATTGTCAGCCCGGCGGCAACGAGCTTGCGGATCCCGGCAAGGATGAAATCCTGGCACTCTCCGAAGCGTGCCAGGGCGCCCGTCCTGGGGCCGACGAAACCGATCTTGATCGCGCGCCCCAGTGGCACGCTGGGCTTCCCTAGCAAAAACCTGGGTGTGGCCATCGCCAATAGCGCGGCAGCCGTCGAGTTTCGTAGAAATCGCCGCCGCGTCCGTTCGGCCGGCTCGGCGAGATAGAAGAGCTCGTCTTGATCCGTCAGCTCATTTTCCCGCACCGGCGGGCCAACTTTCGAGTGATCCTTCACCAAGGTCCTCCCAAGAAAAGCTGCTTTTCTCCACACCCGTCCACTTCGTTACAAAGGCAACTTTGGTCCTAGGGCCGAGCCGAATCAGTCCCAATGATTCAATATACGTTCAAATTTCTCGAACCGACAGAAAGTCACACGAAGGTCACAATAAAGTTACTAACTAGCCGGACGAATATTCATTTTGCTGGAATGCCCCGGTGGGCTGGCACTGAGGGATCTGTGCTCCGAGAGTCGCCAGTCACCTGGTTCTACCAACTGGCGCCTTTCGGCTCCATTACGGGATGAAGTAAACTCCCCTTTACATCCCGGAGCACTGTATGGACAAACGCATCGCATCCGCTGACGCCGCCATCACCAACCTCACCGACGGCGCCACCATCCTGATGGGCGGCTTCGGGCTGTGTGGCATCCCGGAAAACCTTATCGAAGCTGTCCGCCGCAAAGGCACGAAAGACCTCACCATTGTCAGCAACAATGCCGGAGTCGACGATTTTGGGATCGGCTTGCTGCTCCAACAGCGCCAAGTGAAAAAAATGATCTCTACCTACGTTGGCGAAAACAAACTTTTCGAGCAGCTTGTTCTCAGCGGGGAATTGCGGGTGGAATTGAATCCGCAGGGCACGCTAAGCGAGCGATTGCGCGCCGGTGGCGCCGGCGTCCCGGCCTTCTATACACCCACTGGCTATGGCACCATGGTTGCCGAAGGAAAAGAGACCCGCGAATTCGATGGCCGCCAGTACGTTCTCGAACGTGCCCTTCGCGGCAATTTCGCGTTCATTAAAGCCTGGAAAGGCGACCGCTGGGGTAATCTCGTCTATCGGAAGACCGCGCGCAACTTCAATCCTATGATGGCCACCGCCGCGGACTACGTCGTCGCTGAAGTCGAAGAACTCGTCGACCTCGGCCAGCTCGACCCGAATCAAGTTCATACGCCCGGCATATTCATCGACGCCATTTTTCAAGGCCCCAAATACGAAAAGCGCATCGAGCGCCGCACTATCCGAAAGACATGAAAACACTTCTCGGTTTGCTCATGGCTGCCCTAATGCTCGGCGGAATTTTATACCAACTCGTAACCGGGAAGTTGCTAGATCGCGACTGGAGACCGTATACGTCCCGCCGCGAAAGCCCCGTTATGTATTGGAATTACATTAGCAACTGCGGGAGGATTGGCAGCACTTTATGGAGTCCTTCGTGACGCTCACTGAAGAACAAAAACGCGAACGGATTGCGCGCCGCGTTGCCCTCGAACTGCGGGACGGGTACTACGTCAATCTTGGCATCGGCATGCCCACGCTCGTGGCTAACTACGTTCCCAAAGGCATGGACGTGATCCTGCAATCCGAAAACGGGATGCTCGGCGTCGGCCCATATCCGCTTGAATCCGAAGTGGATCCCGATCTCATCAACGCCGGGAAAGAGACGGTTATTGAACTGCCCGGCAGTTCCTATTTTTCTTCCGCCGATTCTTTCGCCATGATTCGCGGCGGCCACGTCGACCTCACCGTTCTTGGCGCCCTGCAAGTGGATGAAAAAGGAACTCTGGCCAACTGGGCTATCCCCGGCAAGATGCTGAAAGGCATGGGCGGCGCGATGGACCTGGTTGCCGGCGCCAAACGCGTTTTTATTGCCATGGAGCATGCGACGCGCGACAACAAACCAAAAATCCTGAAAAAGTGCACCCTCCCGCTCACGGGCGTCGAAGTTGTCCATCACATTGTCACCGAACTCGCGGTCATCGACGTCACACCGGGAGGCCTGCTCCTCCGCGAACTTGCCCCCGACGCCACCCTCGAACTCGTGCAGTCCCTCACCGAACCCAAGCTCCTGGTTCCGGCGGGAGGTCCCAAACCCATGCCGGTTTAGCGGCGCGTACTTTTTCTCGCGCGCCCAACTATTTTGAAGGGAAATGCGCTACTCTGACCCCAGGTACGCACACTCAACTATGGATCCACATTCGATCGTCATCGTCAGTTTGCACACCCCGAAGGAAAAGGTCTGGGGCGAGCTGCTGGCCATCAATCCCTCCGGAATCACCGTTCGCGGGATCGACCTCAATTCGTTCGATCACTTCATCCGGCAGATCAATCAGCCGGACGGCGAGCGCATGGGGCTGCCCACGATTTTTTTCCCCATGAACCGGGTCGAACGCGTCGCGCTGGATGAACCCTCCGGCGCGATTCCCTCGATGGACGAACTTTTCACCCGCAAGCTCGGCCGCTCTCTGGCCGAGTATCTCGCGCAATTTGCGTAAAAAAGTCTCCCTGAATTGCGATATTCTCTTTGACAATGAAAGGCCGCATCTGGACGGTACCCAATCAAATCACTCTGCTCCGGCTCGGCTTCCTGCCGATCTTTCTCATTCTCATTTCGTATGAGCACTACCGGTGGGCGCTGCTGGTCCTCGTCGTCGCCGGGCTTTCCGACGGCATCGATGGAATGATCGCGCGGAAATTCAATCAGCGGTCTCCGCTGGGGGCGTATCTGGATCCGATTGCCGACAAACTTTTGCTCTCTTCGTCCTTCCTGATCTTGGCATTCGAACGACAGCTTGCCTGGTGGCTTACGATTCTTGTTCTCAGCCGTGACATCCTTATCCTGATCGTTGCCGTGGTTATCATTCTTAGCTCCGGCTATCGCCCATTTCCTCCCAGCATTTATGGCAAGCTCACAACCGCAGCTCAGATCATGCTGGTCTTCGGCATCGTCCTCGCTGCCGCCTATCCCAATGCCCGAGTCACGCTGCTAAATCATTTCCTGATCTATGCCGTCACGATATTGTGCGTCGTCTCCAGTTTTCACTATTCCATCGTCACCGCGCGCCGCCTTAGCTCCTCTTCTTCCGCCAGCTAAAATGTAAGAGGCTAGCTCTTCGCCGGCCTTAGAAAATATTTTGTTTTTTGTTTTATCAGCCGCGGCCCGGGAGAGGATCGCGGTAGTGCATGAGCATCAAAACAAAGCTTGCGATTACAACGATTCCGGCCAACCAGCCGAGTGCGTAGGCGCTGCGGCGTTCGTTCGAATTCAAGGGCTGCCGATCGGCAAACAATTTGCCGAGGACGAATCCGGAAGCCAGCCCGGCTCCGTGCGCGTAGTTGTCCATGGCCATCATTCCGGAAAATCCGAGAACAAAAAGAATCACCACGGACGTGATTAATCGGGATTTCAATTCTCGCATGTAGGCACCGCCACGCTTCGAGGTGATCGCCAGCATCACTCCAACAAGCCCAAGAATCGCGCCGCTCGCACCGAGCGAGCGGTACCCAAAGAACGCGCTAACTAGAAAACCAAAAGCGCCCGTCACGACATAGAGGAACAGGTAGCGCGCGGAGCCGTAGAGCTCTTCAAGTGCGGGGCCAAACTGCATCAAAGCCATCATGTTGAAACCAATGTGAAGCAATCCACCATGCAGAAACATCGCGGTAACTAACCTCCACCACTCGTGACCATAAAACATAGGAAACCAATCGCTTACGCCCAAACGGTACATCGTCTCGCCGCCCATTCCCCAGAGAATACTCAAGCTGCCTCCACCGCCCGCGGCGGCGGTAGCCATCCAACTGATCCCGAACAGCAGGATGTTGGCGATGAGCAGCGCCGTGGTGACGGGCGCTTCGTGCTCACCGAAGATTCCAGAAAGTTGTTTACTCAGTGCAGCGAGGGAAAAGCGGAGGTTTGCGCCGCATTCGTGGCAACGGGTGGCGCTAATTCCGACGAGCGCGCCGCAGGCGGGACAAATTTTCGGGCGAGGCTGCTGGTTGCCGCTGCCGAAAAATCCGTGCATGGCACTCTTCCAGCGTTCCACGCGCATCTGCCATTGATAGGGAAGGGGCAATACTCCTCCTTGCGAGCCGCAAACAGCGTTCCTATAATACCCAAGTCGCCGCCGTACTTCTCTGCGCGGTGGTTTTTTCCGAGGACCGTCAGCCATGGACAAATTCGAAGAGATTGGGCGCCGATTGGACGAAGAACTCACACGCCTGCGGCGGTACGTCGAGGAGGAAGTGGCTCCCGAAACCGAGCGGCGCACGGCGCAGTTTCTGCGTGAGGTGAGCGAAAAACTTACGCAGGCAGCCAGCAAACTGGAATCGCGCAACGCGGCGCGAAATCCTCAAAATCCTCAGAATCCCCCGGCTTCATGACACAGGCCGCGCTTTGAAGCTTTCATTCGAATGGGGATCTGGCGGCTCAAGCGCGGTGAAGGTTGCCAGGCGATCCGAAATTCACAGCAGCTTTCGGCATTCGAATTCGGCTTCTTTATTTGTCTGTGTTCTCTGCGCTTTCTGCGTTTGTTTTTCCGGCTGTGCTTCGCGCAAGCCAGTGGCGGATCGCCGGCAACCGCCACCGGCGCAGCCGACAGGAACACCTTCGTCTGTTGCAGACGCGGCGAAACGGTCCACGGATGTACCCGACGCCACCGCCGCACCTTCTGCTCCTTCGAGGCGCGGGAAACAGGCGCCTGCTCCCGCCGGTTACACGGAAGAGGGAAATGCTTCCTGGTATGGCGTGCCGTTTAATGGACGGCGCGCCTCGAATGGCGAGATCTATGACATGTACAAACTGACGGCGGCGCATCGCACGCTGCCATTCGAAACCATGGTTCGAGTGACCAATCTGAATAATGGAAAATCCACGGTCGTTCGAATCACGGACCGCGGGCCTTTTGTTGATAATCGCATCATCGATTTATCGCTGGCCGCGGCGCGTGAAGTGGATTCGGTGGGCGCGGGCGTCGTGCCGGTGCGCGTGGAAGTTCTCTCACCGGGCGTCGATCCGAACGTGGGATTTTTCACCGTGCAGGTTGGAGCTTTTCGCGAGCGCGCGAATGCCGAGCGGCTTCGCGACCGCCTGAGCGCGGCCTACTCGCCGATTTTTATTCAGCAGTATGATTCTCCCGACGGCATTTTTTATCGCGTACGCATTGGCAAGATTTCCGGTGAAGACGCCGCACACCAGTTCGGCGAGCAACTCCGCGACCGCGAAGGTTTCACTACGTTCGTTACGCGATTGGATGAAGGGACGCCAGGAGGAGGGAATCGATGAGCGCCGATTGCCTGTTCTGTAAAATCGCTGCGAAGAAAATACCCTCGAAGATTCTTTACGAAGATCCGGACCTTTTCGCGTTCGAAGATATTTCTCCGCAGGCGCCGACGCACATCCTGATTTGCCCGCGGAAGCATTTCGAATCGCTGAACGAAGCCACGCCAGAGGATCAGGCAGTTTTGGGCAAGCTGCAACTGGTGGCGGCGGAGCTGGCGCGAGAGCGGAATCTCCTCGAAGGCTACCGCACGGTATTAAATAACGGGCGCGGCGCGGGACAGTCGGTGTTCCATCTTCATTTGCACTTGCTTGGCGGCCGTCCGTTCCGCTGGCCACCGGGATAGTGGGGAATCGGCTATAACGTGAAGTAGACGCGGGCGTCGGCTTCTGCGATCACGAAATGTCTCCGGTCATACCAACTCGATGAAGCCGCGAGCAGCGCTCTTTTCCGGCAGCAAAGAGAGAACAGCTCGATCCATTGTCGCGAGCTTGCCTTTCTTGTGCACGGCCAGGCCCAAAAGATAAGCATCGGTCACTTGTTGATGCCCAGCCAATCGCGGATGGAATGGATCAAGAGCCTGAAGGAAGCTGAGTTCATCAGGCCAGAACCTGTGCGCGGGATGTCCGAGGTTGGCACGAAGAAGAGCCAGAGCATGCGCGGAGGTTAGAGCGTTTGGAGAGAAAGCCGGATTCGAGAGTATGCGGACGAAGCCGGCCTGAGTCAGGGGGCATGTCGCCCACCCTTGATCCGCGTGGCGTGCAAGCCATTCCTGAACCCGGTCATGGGCACGGTGGGTGGGCCACGCCATGGCGATTAGAACATTTACGTCCAGCAAAAAAGTGGCTTTCACTCCAATTCGTCCTGTAGTTTTCCGACGTCTTCGGTGCTTACAGGCGGAGAGCCGGGCGGCAATTCGACAACGTGAAAACCGTTGACGACGCGGGTTTGCAAAGGTGCGCGCAGACCCCGTCGTATCAGATCTGATACAGCTTTGCCGATAGCGACATCACGGCTCTTAGCATACGATCTTGCTTCTTGAAGAACATCATCATCCAGGGAAAGTGTCGTTCTCATGCCACAATGATGCGTTACTTGTAGAATGATGTCAAGAATACAATGACACATCACAATGACAAAATGATGCAGGCTTGTCTCATCCGTCGCTGATGTGCGGGAGACTCGGGTAGCGAGGAAGTAACTCTAGAAAATTCAACTGTAGGCCTAGAAGTTTCACCTAGATCGCGGATCGAACCCGCTCTCAAAAGAAGCTCCCGTCGCGATTCGCCTGCCTGCTCGCTTTGCCGGTGATGGGGCTCAAGCTAAGATAAGGGCCGCTCTTAGGAGGAGTGCATGTCCTTGTTGCGCCGGGCTTCGAGCTTGTCCGCCATTCTCGTGATGATTTCTTTGATTGCAGTTTGTGCTTCCCGCTCTGCGGCGCAGCAGGCTGCCACCGTTCCTGGAAAGGCGCTGACGGTAGAGCGCATTTATTCGCAGCCGAGCTTGAGCGGGCGGCTGACTCGGGGGCTCGAGTGGACTCCGGATAGCAAGGAGCTCAGCTACTTCGAAACAAAAGGAACTGGGAAGGAAGCCAAGACAGAACTTTGGGTGATGGACGCGGCCAACGGAGAGCGGCACCTTCTTGTGGCTGCCGACAAACTCGAATCGATTCTTCCTGTGGACGGTTCCAAACCAACGCAGGCGACGGGGCTTGGGCGGCGCGCGCCAGCCCAGTATCAGTGGGCGCCGGATGGCGGAGGCATCCTATTTCAAGGGCCGACGGCTCTCGCATGGATGGATTTGAAGAGACAAACTGCGCGGACGCTGGTGTCGGGGAAAGCCGCACTTGCTGATCCGAAGATTTCTCCTGATGGGCAGTACGTGAGTTTCGTGCGTGACCACAATTTATGGCTGGTCGGGATCGCTGATGGGAAAGAGCGAGCCGTAACGCAGGGCGGGAGCGAGGAGATTCGCAAAGGTGAGCTGGACTGGGTCTATCCCGAAGAGCTGGAGATCAAGACGGCGTATTGGTGGTCGCCGGACTCTTCGGCGATCGCTTATCTAGAAATGGATGAGCGCAAAGTTTCGCAATACCCGTTGGTGGATTTCGCCTCGCCGAGCGGCGAAGCGGTGATGGAGCGTTATCCGGTGGCGGGCGGCGCGAATCCGATCGTGCGGGTGCTGGTGGCGCCGGTTGGTGGCGGGGAAACGCGCGTTATGGACGTCGGAGCGGAGACTGACATTTACATTCCGCGCGTGAACTGGGTGACGGATTCGAAACATGTTGCGATTCAGCGTCTCAATCGAGCGCAGACGATACTGGATCTCCTGTTCGCGGATGTCGGCACAGGCAGCACGCGCGTTGCGCTTACGGAAAAAGACTCCTCCTGGATTAACGTGAGCGACGATCTCTGTTTTCTGAAGGATGGCAAGCGGTTCCTCTGGTCCAGCGAGCGCAGCGGCTACCGCCATCTTTATCTCTACAGTCTTGACGGCAAGCAGCTCGGCCAGATCAGCAAGGGCGAGTGGGAGGTCACTTCACTCGATGGGGTCGATGAGTCCAAGGGCCTGGTGTATTTTACCGCCGTCGAAAAATCTCCCCTTGAGCGGCATCTGTATCGCGCTGGTCTTGACGGTTTGGGTTTCACGCGCGTTACCAAGGATGCTGGTGTACACGCAGCGGTTCTCGCTCCCGACGCTGCCGCTTTTTACGATTCCTATTCGAACGCCGCTACGCCGCCGCGCCAGGATCTCTGTCGCGCCGATGGCTCGCGCATCGCCGCCATCAACGAAAACAAAGTGGCGGAGTTGGCCGAATACCATCTTTCGCCCATGGAATTCCTGACCGTGAAATCGCGCGACGGCGTTTCGCTGAATGCCAACATCATCAAGCCGCCGGACTTCAACCCTCAGAAAAAATATCCGGTACTCGTCTATACCTACGGCGGACCGCATGCCCAGGTCGTCCGCAACGCCTGGGGTGGTGCTACTTTTCTGTGGCACGAGTTGATGGCGCAGAAGGGGTACATCATTTTCTCCGTCGACAATCGTGGCTCCACCGCGCGCGGCCATGTTTTCGAAGCGCCACTGCACCTCCGCCTGGGCGCGCAGGAACTTTCCGATCAGCGCGACGGTGTGCAATACCTCAAGTCGCTTCCTTATGTGGACGACAATCGTATCGGGATCTGGGGATGGAGCTATGGCGGCTATATGACGCTGCACGCGATGTTCGAAGCAGGCGATGATTTCAAGGTGGGCTTTGCCGGGGGGCCAGTCACCGATTTCCACTACTACGATTCTATTTACGCCGAGCGTTATCTTGGCCTGCCGCAGCAAAACGAGAAAGGTTATGTGGATTCTTCGCCTGTGAAATATGCCGGGCAGCTGAAAGGGAAACTGCTGATCGCTCACGGTACCGGCGACGACAACGTGCACTACGCCAACACGCTCACGCTCATCAACCAGCTCATTGACGCGGGGAAGTATGTTGAGGTGATGGCATTTCCCGGCCGGGGCCATGGAGTCAGCGATCCGCCGGCGCGGAAGGTGCTAATGCAGCGCGTTACGCAATATTTTCTCGACAACCTCTAATGCGGGACCAGAGCTTCCATTTCACACAGTAGCTTCGCGCTCCACAATTCTTATTGTTAAGGAGCGACTACGTCTTTCAATTTGGGCTTCACTTGCACGGCGGAGAGACTAGACGCATCCCACCCGCCGCCGAGCGCCTTGATCAGGAGCACGCTGGTCACAAGTTTTTGACCCTTGATGACGGCCATCTCCTGCTCATTGCTCAGCAGATTCTGCTGCGCGGTCACGACATCCAGATAACTCACCAGGCCACCGGCATAGCGGCTGGTGGAAATGTCCAGAGTGCGCCGGGCGGCATCGACGGCCAACTGCTGCGACTGCCTGGCTTGCTCGAGAACGGTCAGACCGGTCACGTCGTCCTGGACTTCGCGGAAAGCGTTCAATACGGTGTCACGATAGCTCGCCACGTTGGCCTCGTAGCCCGCCTGCGCGAATTGCACCTGGGCGCGCCGCTGGCCGCCCGAGAAAATGGTCTGCGCCACGTTCGCGCCCACCGCCCAGAAGGTGCTCTGCACATTGACTAGTTTGGCGATGTCCGCGGCCTGCCAGCCGCCCGTTCCAAAAAGATTCAGCGAAGGATAGTAAGCAGCTTTGGCGATACCGATCTGCGCGTTGGCCACGGCCATTTGGCGCTCGGCCTCGGCGACGTCGGGGCGGCGCTCGAGCAAGTCAGAGGGCAGCCCGGCATCAATCGGCGGCGCTTCGGCGTTTAATTCCCTGCTCGGCAAGTGAAATTCCGGAGCTGGTTTTCCAATAAGGACGGCGATGGCGTCTTCAAATTGTTTTCTCTGCTGCAGCAGAAGAATGGCCTGCGTTCGCGTGGTATTCAGGAGCGTCTCTTCCTGTGCCACGTCCAGGCCGGAAGCCACGCCGCCCTTATGCCGCGAATCCACGAGTTGCAGACCCTTTTGCAGGGCTTCCACGGTGCGGTTCAAGATTCCGAGTTCGGTGTCGAGCTGGCGCAAAGTAAAGTAATCGCCCGCTAGCTCGGCGGTGATCACCAGGCGCACGTTTTCCAGATCCGCTGCGCCGGCCTGATACGAGGCTTGCGCGGCCTCGATACTGCGACGGCGCTGGCCGAATAAGTCCACTTCGTATCCCACCGTGAATGGCAAGGAGAAATTGTTTTGCGTTATAGCGGATGTCACGGGAATTGAGCTTCCGAGCGGACGATTTCCGGAGAGGCGCTGGCGCTCCGCAAGCGGTGCCGTTGATAGAGTGGGGAACAGGGTGGCGACCTGCACTGCGGCGGCGGCGCGGGCCTGCTCGAGGCGCGCAGTGGAAACTTTGATGGTTTGATTGGCGTCGAGAGATTGCTTTTCCAGAGCGCTCAATTCGTCATCGTGGAAAACGCTCCACCATTCGCCCTTGGCCACGGCGTCCTTCGGCGTGCTCTCTCGCCAAGGCTCCGCGACGTCCCATTGTGCGGGCACCGGCGCCGTAGGCCGGTGATAATTTGGCCCGACGGTGCAGCCGCTAGGGAAGACACAGGCAGCAAGCCCTAAGAGGGCAGGGAATGGCCTCACGTACTTCATTATTGTTTCTTGGCCCCCGGAATTGCATCGGGATTGGGACGCGGCGGCTGCGGAGCCGCAGGGGCAGGAGCCGATGTGATGGGCGGGGGCGCGGCATTGAGCACCGTCTGTTTGACGCGCACTTCCTGGCCGTCTTCGAGCGAGTCTGCTGGATTCAATACGATCCAGTCGTTCGCATCGATGCCCTGCAAGACTTCAAGGGTAGTACCGTAGTCGCGTCCGATCGTCAGCGGCTTCAAGTGGGCTCTATGGTTCGCATCCACAACGACCGCGCGGAGACCTTCTGACCGGAACAGTAGGGCATTTACCGGGACTTGCAGGCGTGTACCGGACACTTTCACTCCGAGGTGCACTTGCGCGTATCCGCCAGGGAGAAGAGTACCAGCGTGATTCGGAACATCCACTTCAGTGAGGAGCGTGCGAGTGCCGGTGTCGATGGACTCCGCGGTTCGCACCACTTTCCCTTCAAACCGCTGGCCGGGGAATTGTGTGAGTTCGAGGTACGCGCCGAGACCCGCGTGAATCGAGGGCGCGGAGGTTTCCGGAACGTTCACATAAACGCGGAGAGGATCGGTCTGCGCGAGAACGAAAAGTTGCTGCGATGAACCACCGTTTCCTGCGTTGATCAACGTTCCCGTATCCACGTTTCGCCGGGTGATCACGCCGCTGAACGGTGCGTAGATGTGTTTAAAGGATTCCAGTTCCTCCAGCCGGCGCACGTTGGCTTCAAAGGATCTCACGATGGCGACTTTAGCCGCCAGATCACCTACGGCGTTATCCACTTCCTGCTTGGAAACGCCGTCCGTTTTGATGAGTTCCTGGTAGCGTGTGGCGGTGATCTTGGAAAGATTCGCATTGGCCTGCGCGGTATTCAAATCGGCGCGCGCCTGCGAAAGTTGCTGATCGACTTCCGGCGTGTCTATGTCCGCGAGCAACTCTCCCACCTTCACGCGGCTACCGATGTCGTGATACCACTTTTTCAGATAGCCGCTGGTGCGCGCGTAGATGGGCGATTCGACGTAGGCTTGCATCGTACCGGGGAGAACGAGTTGCTCATCCGACGATTCTGTCGTGGCATGAATGACGGCAACCGTGGGGATCGCCAGCGTCTCCGTTTCCTTGGCGAGCGCTTGGTACTGCGTACGACGCTGGAACAGGGTTACCGCGCCAAGGAGCACCAGCACAAGCACCATGACGAAAAGAATGGCGAAGAACCGCCCGCCCTTATTGTGTGGGTGCTCGTGGTATTCAGGTTCCATCGGTACTCCGCCTTCCATCATTACCCAATTCCCGCATTCGCTTCCATATCGAAAAAATTCAAGCCGCAGCCGGCGCCGATGCTCCGTCCCGCGGGGCTTTCCGTTCGCGGCGCCCATGAATCAGGGAGAAGACGCAGGGCACGAAAAACAGCGTCGCAAAGGTGGCGAAAATCAGTCCGCCGATCACGGCGCGGCCCAGAGGAGCGTTTTGTTCACCGCCTTCTCCGAGCCCAATGGCCATCGGTACCATGCCGATGATCATGGCCAGCGCAGTCATGAGCACCGGACGGATGCGCACGAAACCTGCTTCGATCGCGGCATCACGCGCGGGCTTGCCTTCCTCCATCTGCTCGCGGGCAAAGGACACCATCAGAATGCTGTTGGCCGTGGCCACGCCCATGCACATAATGGCTCCGGTAAGCGAAGGCACGTTGAGGGTGGTACGCGTCAGCAGGAGCATCCAGCAGATGCCTGCGAGAGCGCCGGGCAATGCGGTAATAATGATGAACGGATCGAGCCAAGACTGAAAATTCACGACAATCAGTAGATAAGCAAGGATGATGGCGCCGATCAAGCCAAAGCCAAGCCCAGTGAATGAGCTCTTCATGGTCTGGACCTGGCCGCGAACAACGATGTGGCTGCCCCGGGGCAAGTCTTTTTCTATGGCCTGGACATCTTTCTCCACTTGATCCGCGACACTGCCGAGGTCACGGCCGTCCACCGATGCGTAGACGTTGATCATGGGCTGCGTGGTGTAATGCGAAACTTCCGCGGGGCGCGCGGTGGTACTTGTTTGCACCAGATTCCCGAGAATCTGAGGCGCCGCGCCGGGGTAACTCCCGCTAATCGGAGTGTTTTGCAACGCCTGGTAGGTATCCACACGATACTGCGGTTCCTGCACGTTGACGTTGTACTCCACACCATTCTTGGGATCCAACCAGAACGCCGGGCTGGTCTGGAAACTGGAGCTGAGCGAAACGAGAACGTTTTGCGCGACATCGCGGGACTGCATGCCCACGGATTGTGCGCGAGCCCGGTCGATTTGCATGAAAAGCGTGGGGTTATCGAAGGCCTGTTGAACGTGCACGTCGACGGCTCCGGGGATGTGCCGGAATTGATTGGCGAGTCTTTCTCCGATCAGATAATTCCCGTGCTGATTCAAGCCGGTTATTTCCACGTCGATGGGCGCGGGGGTGCCGAAATTCAAAATTTGCGTGACGATGTCGGCAGGCTGGAAGAAAAACTGCACGCCAGGGAAATGCTGCGGAAGTTTCTCCCGCAACTCGTTGATGTACATCCCTGTCGACTTGCCGCGCACTTCTTTCAATTGCACCAGGATCTCGGCGTCGGAAGTTCCGATGGTGCCGGCGTTGCTGTAGCTCAGGTTGATTCCGCTATAGGGAAGGCCGATATTATCGAGGACGGTGGTGAGCTCGTGCTCCGGAATGGTTTCCCGGATATAAGAGTTGACCTGGTCGGCGAGTTTTGCGGTCTCTTCAATGCGCAGGCCGGTGCGCGCGCGCATGTGCAAACGGATCTGGCCGGCGTCCACACTCGGGAAGAAGTCGCGGCCGAGAACGCCAACAATCAGAACGGAGAGAACACAGAAACCGAGAAAACATGCGGCGAAAAGCCAGGGCGAGTGCAGGCTAACCCGCAGCGCCTTTCGGTAACCTTCCCGGAATTTCTCAAAGTTTCGCTCAAAACCCTGTTGATAGCGGCGGAAGAGTCCCATTTTTTCGCCGATGTGCTCTTCGGGGTGATATTCGTCCTCTGAACTTAGAAGATACATGGCCAGGGTCGGAACGATAGTACGCGACCACATATAGGAGGCCAGCATGGCGAAGCTCACGGCTTCCGCAAGAGGAATGAACAGGAATTTCGCCACGCCGGACAAAAAGAACATGGGAATGAACACGATGCAGATGCAGAGCGTGGAAACGAATGCAGGCACGGCAATCTGCTGCGCACCGTCCAAGATCGCCTGTACGGTTTCCTTGCCCATGGCCAGGTTGCGATTGATGTTTTCGATTTCGACGGTGGCGTCATCGACGAGGATGCCCACCGCCAGCGCCAGGCCGCCGAGAGTCATGATGTTGATGGTCTGGCCGAGCGCGCTGAGGCACAGGATGCTGACGAGAATGGAAAGTGGAATGGAGATGGCGATGATCAGCGTGCTCTTCCAGTTTCCGAGGAAGAGCAGGATCATGATCGCGGTGAGGCACGCGGCAATGATGGCTTCGCGGATCACGCCCTGGATGGAGGCACGGACGTAGAGCGATTGGTCAAAGAAAGTGGAAACGTGCATGCCCTCCGGGAGGGAACTCTTGTTGTATTCGAGCATCTGCTTCACGCGGTCGACGATGGAGAGGGTCGAGGCGCTGCCGGTCTTGTAGATGCTCATCAGCACGCCACGCTGGCCGTTGGCGAGAACGATGTTGGTTTGCGGAGAGAAGCCGTCACGAACATGAGCGACATCTCTCATGTAGATGGTTGCGCCATTGACGGTTTTCACCGGCAGGTCGTTGAGCTCCGCAATAGTCTGCGGGCTGCCGTTCATCTCCACGGTGTATTCGAGAGGGCCCAGTTTCGCGGTGCCTGTGGGCAGGATGAGGTTTTGTGCATTCACGGCGTTGACGATGTCAACGGCGGACAGTCCTTTCGATTGCAGCGACGTGGAATCAATGTCCACGCTGACGACGCGCTGCTTGCCGCCATAGGGGAAAGGCGTGGCAGCACCGGGAACCGTAGCGAGCTGCGTGCGGATAAAATTGTTCCCGAAATCAAATAGCTGCTGCTCGCTGAGCGTGTCGCTGGTCAAGCCAATCTGAATGACCGGGACGGTCGAAGCCGAGTAGACAATGACCAGGGGCGGCGTGGTTCCTGGAGGAAGAAATCGCAGGAAGGTTTGCGAAATGGCTGCAGTTTGCGCGAGCGCCGTCTGGATATTGGCGCCCGGCTGGAAGAACACTTTGATGACCGCGATGCCGGGAAGAGACTGCGATTCAATGTGCTCGACGTCGTTGACCAAGGTGGTGATGCCGCGCTCGACGTTGGAAGTGATGCGTTGTTCCATCTCCTGGGGTTCCAGGCCGGTGTAGGTCCAGATCAGGGAGATGACCGGGATGTCGATATTCGGGAAAATGTCCGTGGGTGTGCGCATCAACACCACCGGCGTCAACAGGATGATGACGAGCGCCATCACAATAAAGGTGTATGGCCTCGCAAGCGCTAATCGGACAATCCACATAGAGTCTTAGTTCATGCCTTTGCTTGAGCGGAACGGCCAAGGCCGCACTTGTCTCCGCCAGTGCTTGTTTAGATCCCCAATCCTTCTTAGATTCGCGGCCGTATTTGTTTGGGTACGCGCATTCTATAAATGCATACCATCGCGAAAATCCTAGCTTCCGCTCGTCCCACCCCAGGTCGCGGATTTGAAGAAGTCGGAGTTAAAGAGCTCAGATCGGGAGAGCGCGCAAGTCTTGCGTAGTGTATCGGTTAGAGGCTTCTGCGCAAAATGTTAAGTTCATCTCCCACAAAAATTTGATGCCTGCAGTCGGTGGCAGGGCACAAGGAACCACCCGTCCAATTTGGACTTCGATTTGGATGTAAGAGGAAGCGGATGGGAGCGCCCGCCAACCAACACAAACGCAAGCTACTTGTGCGTCATGGTGAAGACGCCGTCCCATCCGGATGGAGGCTCGTCGAAGAGATAGTCCTGGCAGCGCTTCCAGTAGGTGCGCGAGGGGCCGTCATCGGGCCACTTGTCGAGGATGAGCTGGAAGGTTTGCTGCGATTCTTCCCAGCGGCGCTTGCGATAGAGTTCGTGAGCTTGCAGAAAGAGATTGAGGCGCGCGCGCACTTCGTCCGGCGTGCCGAAGACGGAATTTTCTCCGGCGCGGCCGATGAGTTCGTAAATTGTTACTGGTTGGAGTTTCCCTTTTACGCGAATAAGGTCCAGTTCACGAAAGACGAAGCCTTCGTCTTTGGCCGCTGCAAAGGTGGTTTCATTTACCAGGATATGCGTGCCGTAATCCTTGTTCAAGCCTTCGAGACGCGAGGAAAGATTCACGGTATCGCCGAGAGCGGTGTAGCCGTAGCGCAGGGCGGAACCCATGTTGCCGACGCTGGCGACCCCGGTATTCAGGCCGATGCCGATGTCGAGACGCGGCTTGCCTTCGGCTTCCCAGGTCTTCTGCATCTCGCGGACGCGGCCCATCATTTTCAGGGCTGTGTGGCAACCCCTCACGGCATGCCCAGGTTCTTCGAAGGGCGCGCCCCAGAAAGCCATCACCGCGTCGCCGATATATTTGTCGAGGGTACCCTGGTGTTCGAAAACGAGGCCGGTCATATCGGAGAGATACTGATTGAGAAAAAGCGCCAAGTCCTGGGCGTCCAGTTTTTCGGAAATGGTGGTGAAGCCGCGGATGTCGCTGAACATCACGGTGATGTCGGTTTTTTTCGGGTCGACCAGGCGCGGGTTGACGAGCAGGCGGCGGATTACTTCTGGGCTGAGATACTGGCCGAAAGCGGTACGCACGCGGCGCTTTTCTTTTTCTTCGAAGAGCGAACGGTATAAGGAAACGAGAAGAACGTTAGTGGACAGGGTTAGAGCAGGAACGAGCAGATTCAACCACCAGCCATGGAGAAAAGCCCAAAAATTTACCGCGATCATGGGCAGGAGTAGCGAGACGCCAAACCACATCCAGCGAGGTGAAACCAGCGCCATCCATATCCCCAAGGGAATGCCGAAGAAAATGATCAGGAGAACATCCGCGAGAGCTTGCCGGAATCCGTACTTGAGAAATCGCTGGTTCAGGATGTTGTCAATCACATTGGCATGAATTTCCACGCCCGGGTAAGTCGTGCCGCCGTAGGGAGTAGCGCGAAGATCGCCGATCCCTGTCGCTGTGGCTCCGACCAGCACAATTTTCCCCAGAAATGCGTCCGGAGCAAATTTCTTTTGGAGCACATCCACAATGGAATAGTGGGTGAAGGTACTCGCCGGTCCCTGGTAGTTGATCATCACCTGACCGCGACCGTCGGGATGAAGGAGGAGTGCCTGGCCGAATCGAACCTCGACGATACCCTGGGGCCCGTAGATCAAGTTCATATCCTGAGCAGGAGCACCGAGGTAGGCACGCGCAGTCATCAGATCGAGCGAGGGGTAAATGTCCCATTCGTCAGGATTTTTCGAACGGCCGTAGGGGAGAACCAACGTTGTCCTTCGAACGACGCCATCGGCATCGGGCGGTGCGTTGAAAAAACCGGTCCAGGAGAAATCGCCGTTGAGTGCGCTGGTCAGTTGATCAAGATTGGCCTCGGCTCCCTGGGGAAGAAGATTGGCATACGCAAAAACCTCTAGCATCTGGGCTTTCTCCTGCTTCTGTGCGTCAGGATGGAGCGGATGAGCAGGTGGATAAGCGAAAAATGCGATCTGGTTGGCATAGGCATCGAGAGTGGCAGCTTCCATCCCGCGAAGATCCGCTTCCGTGAAGAGGAAGTAGTTACCCAGGACGACCGGTCCAAACTGTTGAATCGAAGCGGCGAATTGCTTATCCGCGTCCAAAGACGCGGCGAGCCGCTGCACTTCGGTTAAGAGTTTTGCGTCGACATTCTCGCCGCGTTTCTTGCGAGCTTCGAGTTCGGCCGAGAGGGCGCGAATGGGGACGGCGGATTCGTCTGGCTTGCTAAAGGTGATGTCAAAACCGGCGACCTTGGCGCCGCTGTCGTGCAGGACGTCCAGCATCCTGGCGAAGTTTGTGCGGGAGAAGGGCCAGCGCCCAAGTACTTCCTGCGCGCGCTGATCGATATCAATGACCACAATCCGAGGATCGGGATGCGAATAGCGCTGCGGCCGATAGCGGAAACGCGTGTCCAACGTGGCCAGTTCGAGCCTCTGGACAAATTCGAAAATCGGCGTCGGCCGCTCGCCAACGAAGGTAAGAACGTAGAGAAGGAGCGCGAAGAAAGTAATGGAAAGACTGAGCAGAAAGGAGACCCGGTGCTGCCACCAAGTCTGCAGGAGTTCGTAGAGGCCGAAGGCGCCCCGCCGCTGCCAGAAGCCCTCTGACGGAGCTGCCATCGCTTGCCGGGCGCTACTCGCGGAAAATGAAATTCAGGCGCACGCCGGAAACTTCGATGAGATCGCCGTCGTTGAGCCGGACGGGGCCTTGAATCGGCGCGCCATTTACGTGTGGCACTTGATCGCCGGGCCCGAGGTAGTAGCCGTCATCACGCTGATTGATCTGCGCGGCCATCGCGGGTTTGAACCAGCCCTTCAAGCGAACCGTGGCCATGCCGGATTTGCCAATGACGGTTAGCTTGTTGGTAAGAACGTATTCCTTCTGATCGGTTCTGCCGTTCAACACGACAAGAGTGGGAACCTTCATGCGCGTGGATGCGAACTGCATGGATTCGCCCATGGCGGCGGCTTGCTGCAGCATCTGGCGGCGTTCTTTCGTATCCAGCACCATAGTTTCGTTGATGCGTGGAGCGACGGTTTTGCGAGCGTTATCCCAGGGGATCGGGGCATCGCCGCTGGTGTCGACTTTAATGTGGTGTTTGCCGATGTGAATTTTGTCGCCGTCATGCAGAGTAGCGCGCTCGATGCGGAGATCATTTACAAACGTGCCGTTGAGGCTGTCCAGGTCTTCGATGACCAGGCGGCCGGCCTCAAAATAGATCTTCGCGTGATGATTGGAGACGGCAAGGTTATCGACGGGCAAATCATTGTCCGGCGAGCGGCCAATAGTAACCGGCCGGCTGCCGACGGGCAGCTCTTTCACAATTTTATTTTCAAACATGAGGCTGAGTTTGGGCATCTTACTTTCCTCCGGCGGAACCGTTTCCGCTTTCGTCTCTTCGCGCCCCGCGGCGCAGCCAGGAAAACCACCCCTTGGAATCTGTTTCGAGGCGCACGACAACGACGGTGATGTTGTCCGCGCCACCGCGCTCATTTGCGAGCTTGATGAGCTTCTCAGCCGCCATCGTCGGATCCGTTTCCGCTTGCAGCGTGCCCGCGATCTCGGGCTCCGTCACCATGCGCGTTAAACCGTCGGAACAGAGCAGCAGAACATCGCGAGCGATCAGCTGTTGTTCCTCGGCGTCGACTTCAATCTCCGGCTGCGCGCCGAGCGCGCGCAGCAGTACGCTCTGCATTTCGCTCTCTTCGGCTTCGGCGGCAGTCAGGATTCCGCGGCGCACTTGTTCCGCAACGAGCGAATGATCCTGCGTGAGTTGCAACAAGTTGCCGGCCCGCAGGAGATACGCACGGCTATCGCCAACATGAGCGATGCTCAGCTTCGTGCCATCGATCCATGCCGCTGTCAGCGTCGCGCCCATGCCGTGCTGTTCGGGATGGTCTTCGGCGGATTTGAAAATGTTTTTGTTGGCCAGGTGGACGGCGCTCACGAGTCGCTTAGTCCTGAGATTCCAATTTGGTTGCGTCTGGCCAAAAAACGGGGCAGCTGGGTTTTTCTCTGTATCGAGACAATGTTTTACGAGGGTCTCCACGGCCATGGCGCTCGCGATTTCTCCGTGAGCTTCGCCGCCCATACCGTCCGACAGGACGTAAAGGTTCAGCGGCGTGACGATGCGATAGCAATCTTCATTGTTCGTGCGCACGCGACCCACGTCGCTTACGCCGCCGCTTGCAATTCGCACACTAACTCCTGTTGCTGCCGTCAGACTACACCCCGCCCACACCTGTACCAGGCAATCCTGTTCCAAAGTACCAGAGCCAGAACGGCGGGGAAAGGCTTTGAACCCTACTGATTACTCGCTGTTTCGCCACACCCGGGTCGCGGGCAGGGCATCCTCTTTGATTTGTGGATGTTACCTTTCACGCGGTGTTGCATGCTTGGGGTGCCACTGTGGCACGCTTCCGTTATACTTCCTGTCTGCCCGGAGCCCCTGCCTCTGCGGCATCTTGCCCTTCCGCTATGGCCGATCTCAAGCTATCGCCGAGCAAACGCGCACCGCGCGCCCGAGGCACAGCGCTGAGCGCCACCAAAGCCACTCGGGAACTCGAAGAGTTGAACCGCATTGGAATTGCCTTATCCGAGACGAGGGATGTGGGACAGCTCCTGGAACTAATTCTTAGAAAAGCTAGGGAAATCACCGGTGCGGATGCGGGCTCGCTCTATCTGGTGGAGCGGGACGCTGTGCCCGCAGGCGCTGGATGGCGAGCGCCGCAACTGCGCTTCAAGCTCATCCAAAACGACAGCCTGCAATTTCCGTTCAGCGAGCACACGCTTCCACTGACGGAAGAATCCATCGCCGGGTATTGCGCCTCGCACGGCGAAGTCGTAGAGCTTGCCGATGCGTACCGGATTCCGAAACAGCGGCCGTTTCATTTCAATTCGTCTTTCGACCAGGAAACGGGATACCACACGCGGTCGCTGCTGGCGTTGCCGATGAAGAACGGCAAGGGGGAAGTTCTAGGTGTACTGCAGTTGATCAACTGCAAACGCATTCCCAAGTTGCGGCTGACCGGGGCAGCCAGCGTGCGCCGTCTGGTTCACCCGTTTCCGGAGCGTGCTGTCCGGCTGGGACTTTCTCTCGCGTCACAGGCCGCGGTGGCCTACGAAAACTCGCGTTTGTATCAAGACATCGAGAACCTTTTTGATGGGTTCGTGAACGCCGCGGTGAAGGCCATCGAGCAGCGCGACCCCACGACCTCCGGCCATTCCCACCGGGTTTGTGAAATGACGGTAGCGCTGGCGGCGGCGATCGATCACGAACCGCGCGGCCCCTATGGCGATTTACGCTTCTCCAGGGAACAGATGAAGGAACTCCGCTATGCCGCGCTGCTGCACGATTTCGGCAAGGTTGGTGTACGTGAAGAAGTTTTGGTCAAGGCGAAGAAACTTTATCCGTTGCAGTTCGTGCGCGTGCTGGACCGCTTTGATTACATTCGCCGCGATATCGAAGCACGCGTTGCGCAGCAGAAAGTAGAGGCGCTCCTTTCTCTATCGCGCAAGGAAGCCGAGAAACGCCTGCGCGTGTTCGACGAAGAAGCGCGCCGCCTGCTGGGGGAACTCGATCGCTATGCCGAGTTTGTCGCGCGAGCCAATGAGCCCACACTGCTTCCTTCGAGCGATTTCGATGTGTTGAGCGAAATTGCGCAGAAGAACTATCGTGATCCGCGTGGTACAGAACGGCCCTACCTCTCGTCCGAGGAAGTTCGTCTGCTCTCGATTCCGCGCGGCAGCCTGGATGCCGATGAGCGGCGGCAGATCGAATCGCACGTGGTACACAGTTTCAATTTTCTCTCGCAAATTCCCTGGACGATGGAATTCCGCGGCATTCCGGAGATTGCGCGCGCCCACCACGAAAAACTGAACGGCAAGGGCTATCCCTTCGGCCTGAATTCGGACCAGATCCCCATTCAGGCCAAGATGATGACCATTTGCGATATCTACGACGCGCTCTCGGCCTCGGACCGACCCTACAAACGGGCCATTCCGACCGATCGGGCCCTCGACATCTTGAAGATCTGCGTCCGGGACGATGAGATCGACCCCGAGCTTTTTCGCGTTTTCCTGGATGCGCAGGTTTACCGCCTTGCCGGGAAGTCGTCGTAGCCTCCCCCTCACATTACTGATTGGTTTTATTTCCGCATGCGAAAAAATAGCGGCGTCCGCATCTCTTAAACTGGATAGAGGCCAAATCGTCGTGCTGACCTACTTCTTGGGACCGATTCTAGCGCTGCTTCCGAAACGGTGGCGCAAATCGCTCTTCTCCGGCTTGGCCATAGCATGGCGTCCGGCAGCGGTCATCAGCGGATTTGCGGAGTCAGTGGCCGCGCTCATTGCGCTGATGCAGTGGTATTCCTATTTCATGACCCTGCTTGTGAGTAATGGCGTGGACTCGGCGATGACCGGGAAATTACCCACGGGGGTGACGGACCACGAGATCGGTTTCACCGCGCTGGTAATCTGGGCTACGCATCCGCTGACGTGGTTGATTGCTTACGCCGGAGTCGAAGGAACCGTGCGGCTGGTGAACGCCGCGTTTTCCGAGAATAATCTGGGGATTCTGCCGCTCTTCCTGTTGGATAAAGTGTTCGCGATCATGACAGGCCGTGGCCGTAGAGAAGCCGCGGCGGCAATGGGTGGCGCGCAGGAAAATGCGTCTTCGTACTTCGGAGCCATGGGGGAGAAATTACTCGTTGCGAGGCTTCCGCAGGTTCCGGATGAAATCTGCCCCATTCGAAACGGGACGGATGAAATCATGGAGATTCGCGCGTGCCGCAGGAAAGAGGACTGGATTCCGCCGCGCGTGGTGCGCTATCAAAACGAGTTTTACCGGCTGGAAGAGTCTTCGCGAACTGGTGCGCCGCGGCCTTTTCTTTACAGACTGCGGCGGCTGCCGGTCGGAGTCATGGGCCGCAGCGTGCTGCAGTATTCGCCGGAAGCTCCGGTGCTCAGCCGGAAACCATAGGGCGCGGGATTTTCCGCGCCGCGTGCGAGCGTCGCTTTCATCGATACGCGGTTCTCAACTACAATTCCACGCATGGCCTTGCGAGGCTTCATTCGAATGAGCGTGTTGGTTGCGGTCCTTTGTGTGGTGGTAGAGTTTTTTTTGGTGCCTGCGCCCGCGCAACAGGCGCCACCAGCTTCCGGCGCGCGGATCCTTTTGCTTCCGCGGCGCATTGTTTCGGGCGAGCGCGCAACGCTCGCCGTGCTGGATGTTAATGGCCGGCTGACCCCGGGAGTCACTGTCAGCTTTTCGAACGGTGACAAGCTTACGACCAATGCGACGGGCCGCGCTCTCTTCGTCGCGCCATTGAACCTGGGCGTTGCGTTTGCTTCTATCCAGGGACGACCGGACAAGGTTTCGACTGCAATCATCGCGCCCGACGAAGCGGCGCCCACTGCGATCGAGATAGCTTCCGCGCCGCGCTTTGCTTCCTTGACGGATCGCTTCGAACTTCTGGGACGGGGCTTATGCGGTGATGCCGACGCCAATCGCGTAATGGTTGGAGGCCAGCCGGCCATTGTGCTCGCTGCTTCGCCAGTTTCCCTGGTGGTCCTGCCGCCGATGGATAGAGAACCCGGGCCCGCAAACGTTGAGATTTCCTGTGCCAAGCGCCAAGCGGCCCCCTTGACCATCACGCTCGTCTCGCTCGAAATGGAAGCCGATTCGTCGCCGCTGAAATCGGGCGAGCATCGCGCGCTTACGATACGTGTCCGCGGGACGCCGGCGAAAATCGCGCTCGAGGCGCGCAACCTCGCGCCGGAGATTGCGACGCTGTCCGGAGGCAATCCCGTGAAGCTCTCCAGCAGTGGCGGAGCGGAGAATTTCGTCCGATTCGAATTGATTGGGCGGAAGAACGGCAGTTTCTTAATTTCGATTCGGCTGGTCCCTACCCTCGGGCGGCCTCAATAAAGGATGGTGTTCAAAGGAATGTAAACTCGAGGGACAGCGATTCTGCTGCCTTCGTGTTGGAGGGAAAGATCAGGCGCTTTTCTTAATGCTCGCCTCTTCAGGCAGGGCCAGCGAACCTTGTGCATTTTCCAGAGCCGCGGTTTCCGCGCCGCCACTGAGCATGCCTTCCAAAGTGTTCTGTGCCTTTTCGAACAGTTTGTCGGATTCGCTGTAAGTCTGTTGCGCATTCTTCAGGTGCGTACCGAGAACACCAAACTTATCCGCGAACTTCTCCATTTGTTTGTCCATGCCGGAAAGACTAGCCAGCAGACGCTTGGCATTCTCCCCCATCTGCATGCCCCGCAGCCCCATAGAGATTACGCATAAGTGTGCATAAAGCGTGTTCGGCGAAACGGCGATTACTTTCCTTTCGCGGCAATAAGCATCCAGGGACTGGCCCTTGTTGTCTTGGGTCGCAAGGAGTTCGTAGTAGACGCTCTCCGAGGGAACAAACATCAAGGCGACATCGAGTGTTTCTTCGTCCGGCACGATGTATTTTCTGGAAATGGCGTCCGCGTGGCCCTTCACCGCGACGATAAAAGCCCGTCGCGCTTCTTCACCTTCAGCCGCGATTCTGCGGTAAGCGTCGAGCGGGAATTTTGAATCGATAGCCATTAATTTTTTGTCACGCAGCTTGATGACGGCATCGGCCGCTTCCCCGCTCGAGAATCGATACTGCATTTCGTATTGATTCTTGGGTAGGGAATCCTCGAGCAGGCGTTCCAGGGTGACCTCCCCGAAGGATCCGCGGGATTTGGCCCCACCCAGGATTCCTTCGAGGGTGCGCGCTGTGTCGGACATCTGCTGCCCTGCAAGCTGCACAGCTCCCAGTTGCTGCTGGATTTGGCTGATCTGGTCACGAGTGTTCTTCAATTCACTGGCCATCTTCGTTTGTGCGTCCGAAGTGATCTGGCCTGTAACCTGCGCCGAATTCTTGATGCCCTCCTGCAAAGCAGACGTCACGCTCTCTAGGCGCTGCGAGACGCTGTCGCCGATGGCCTTGAACTGGCCGCTGTTTTGGGCCTGAGAGTTCGCCATCGTTTGCAGGTCGCGACGCAGTTCATTCAACTGTGACTCGAGCGCCTCCGCCTTCCGGCGCTCTTGCGAACTCTGCAGAACGAGCCAGAGCACCAGAATGGCCACGAGGAGCACCGCACCGATCAGGACTACGTTCATTCGCTCTCCAATACTCGCACCGCAATCAGTATTCTTACTTTACTCGCAATACCACGGTTCTGAAAACTGTCGCCGAAATGAAGAAGGCCCCCGAGCGAGTCCGGGAGCCCTCCGTAATTTGTGAATCGGCCTGTTAAATGTTTGCAGATTGCTTACCAGCTGACCTTCATCGCGAACTGCATCTGCCGCGCATCATAAGCCGCAGTGGGCTGGCCAGCGCTGCAATTTGCGCCGGAGGTCGGGTCGCAGAGCTGGTTAACTCCAGCAATGTTGGTGTGGTTGGTGAGGTTATACGCGTCGGCGATGAGGTCCAGCCTGAAGCGCTCCCCGAGCGGAATTTGCTTGTCAATTCGCAAGTCCCAGGAGAAGTAGCCTGGCATGGTAAAGCGATTGCGGCCGAGATTGCCGTCGCATCCGGCCGGAGGTGTAATAAATGCCGTGGTGCTGCCCGGGACCGGAACCTGAAACGGCGTTCCGGCATTGGTTAAGCACGTACTCGCAACTGAGAAAACCACGCCAGGAATGAACGGCGAAGTCGTGCCACTTCCGCTAACCGAGGGCCTTGCCTGGGAAGCGCCCAGATCCAGACGGGTGTCGGTGCCCGTGATGATGTTGAACGGTCTACCCGATGACACTTCGATGATCGGTGCGATGGTGAAATTTCCAATAAAGTGCCGGAAGAAATTATCCCCTTTTTTGCCGGCGGGCGACTGGTACACACCGCTGGTCACCCATCGGAAGCGTTGGTCGTTGACGGAATTGGAGCGCTCAAGTTGGGGAAAGCGGCTGTCCTGAGGTTCAAGAGGGGACTGCAGGTCCGTCGAGTCGTCGATGGAATGTGACCACGTAAAGCCGGAGAGCAGTTCGAACCCTCTCGAATAGCGCTTCGTCACCGTAAGGGTCAACGCATTGTAGAAGGAATTGCCGTTGGACACCTGCGCATCGACGCTGTTGAAGGCTACGGGAACACCGAAGCCGGTCGGGTATCCCGCAAGGCCTGCCAGCTGAACCAATCCACCATAGGATGGCAATCCTCCGAAGGATGGATTCGGTCCCGAAGGCCGGAAGAAGTTAAAAACCGCGGGGGTGCTGACAAACGCACCATTGAAAGAGGATAGATTTGCAGGGCAACCCCCGAGCACTCCCAAAACACCTGCTGCCCCCGGGACGGGACCATACCCGCAAGTAGTTGCAGTGGGCGCCTTCCCCGAAGTCGGAACGGAAGTGCCAAGAGGAGTTGTCGAGCAGGTACTTAGTTCCGCCGCCAGGCAGTTCGCATAATTCTGGGTGAGCAACTGGGGATTGGTGGAATTGAGGTCCTGAGCGCGATTCAAATGCAATCCTCGAGTCCACTGGTAGCCGAGGCTGATTTTCCAGGAGCCCGCGATTTCTCGTTCGACGGTGAGGTTCGCCTGCTGGGCATAAGCGAAGACGAAATTCTTAGCGACCGGCAGGGTAAACGGCAGAATGGAAAGCGGGAATCCCACGTTCAAGTAGTTTTGATTGGCAAACAGAGAGTTTGGGGCAAAGGGGTCAAAGCGTTGCTGAGCCGGTTGATACGCCATCGTCAAAGAAGTCGGAACGGCGAGATAAATCGAGTTTGCGTTGAGCACGCCCTGAAAAATGGACGATCCATTCAAATTGATCGGGCTGTCCGCACCGCCTCCGCAATAGCCCGGCGGCGGTGTGTTAATTATACTCGCTGGCAGGGGCAGCAAGCCGCAGGCCGAGGCTGTGCCACCCGAAGAGAGCAACTGTGTGGACCGCCCGCCATCTGCGGTGGCGGAGTCGAAAGCGACAGCCAGCAAGGGGTGGTCGTAAAAGATCCCGTAACCCGCGCGAACCACGGTCTTGCCGTCGCCCGAGGGATCCCATGCCAATCCGAACCGCGGCGCAACGTTGTTATAGTCGCGCGGAATCCCTTCCACTACCCCAAGGGCCTTTTCGGCCGCGGCGTTGATTCCGGGAAGAGGAGCAAATAGGGGGGTGACCTCCACATCGTAGCGAACGCCATAATTGATCGTCAGGTGACGATTGACGCGCCAACTGTCTTGGAAGAAGAAGGCGAAGGGAAGATTATCGAACGGCTCGTTGGAAGTCCCGATGCCCTGGATGTAAGAGACCGGCACTCCCAGACCGTAGGATTGCAATGCGGTCGTTCCAGGGATGAGCGAGCCGTCCACCGGATTGACGTCTGGAAGCTTGAACGTGGAGGCTGGAAAGCCGCCAAAGTTGACAACCCCGCCGAAATCCAGCTGAAAAATCTGCTGCTTCTTGGACCGCAGTTGGATCACGTTGGCATCAGCACCCGTCTTGAAGGTGTGCTTTCCGCGGACCACGCTCACCATATCGGTAAACTCAAATCGGCGCTCGATGCGGTCGACGGGAGAATACGGTTCGCGCCCAAAGTAGGCATAGCCTGGGATGTTGACGCCAATGTCTGAGCCACCGGGCAAGTCCGAAAACCCAAAATGCAGGCCGCGGCGCGCGACCTGCATGCGGAATTCATTGAACGTCTTTTCGTTGATAAGCGTGTCATGCTGGAAGGTGAAGCTCAGGTCGCGAGACTGGTTCACGCCGGTGCGCGAGCCGGCGTTTTGTCCAAACACCTGGTTCTGCGCGGTGGTTTCCAGGCCGGTAACAAGCGATGGGGAAACACCAACCCGCAAGAAGGAGTTGTTACGGCTATTCCAGGTATGGTCGAGACGGCCCGACCACAGGCTCGTCTTTTCCATCGCTGGAAAGTTGCCGCGCAATCCCTTCAATCCAACGTAGGAAGCCGGCAGGGGCGCAACGTAAACTCCAAAATTAGAACAAGTAGCGCCATTGTTAACAGGTTGGCCAGCTGGGCAGGCCACCGGGATTGGAAATTGCGGCCCGGGCGTGGCCGTCAGAGGTATTCCATTCTGCTGATAGAACCCGTTTGCCACAACGCCGAAATCAATCTTGTTTAGCGCGACGTTGGCCGCAGACCCCATGAAGCCTGCATAGGCTCCCGCCAAACCCAGCAGCCCCTGACCGAGAAGCTTATTCACGGCAGCTGCCTGATCTGCCGTCAGCGGCAACCCGTTCAGCGGGCAGCCGGCGCCGCAATTCAAAGGAGCGACTCCAAAATTGTTAATCCCGATGCTGGAGAAGCCGGATTCCTCCCTCTGCGTGTATTCGTAGGCGAAAAAGAAAAAGGTCCTGTCTTTCCTGATGGGGGCGCCGAAGGTGAGGCCTGTCTGAACACGGGTATAAGCCTGCTTCACAGGATCCAGATTGCCCGTTACGGGATCAACCTGTCCGGAGAACGGGTTGCGTGCCTGAAAGGCGCTGTTACGCAGGTAGCCGAATGCATTGCCATGAAATTCGTTGGTGCCGCTCTTGCTGACGATGTTGATGACACCGCCGGACGCGCGCCCGTATTCCGCATTGTAATTGCTCAGGATCATCTGGAACTCTTGCACTCCCTCTTGAGAGAGGGTGGAGCGAATGCCGTTGACGGAGTTGTCCACGGCGTCAGCGCCATCCACACTGACCATGGTTCCGCGGGCGCGTGCCCCGCCCACGTTTAATCCGCTGTTTGGAGCCGGGCCGATGGTGGGAGAGACGTCACGAGTGGTCTGCGAGTTGGTCAGCGTAAAGTTGATGTAATTCCGTCCGTTGATTGGCAGATTGTCAATGCGGCGTTGTCCGATGGTTTGGGAAACGTCGCTCCTGGTCGTTTCAATGTTGGCGGCTTCCGTGGAGACCGTCACTGATTGTTGTATGCCTCTGAGTTCCAGGCGTGGATCAATCGCGGCCTTCTCGCCAACCGTCAATTCAAGAGACGGGTTCTCGTACACAGCAAAATTGGCGCCACCGTCCACGCTCATTTTGTAATGGCCCGGCGGCAACCCTACCAGGATATAGGCCCCAGTATCCTCCGAAACCGCGGTCCGTTCCGCGCCAGTGCTCTTATTGGTGAGTATGACCTTTGCGCCCTTCACCCCCAGCCCTTGGGCGTCGATGACCGTTCCCGCAAGCGTCGCAGTGTTTACCTGTGCCGAGGTGACTGCGGCGCAGACGAGCATCAGCAACATCAGCATGCCCACTGCGCCCAGCGACCGCAAATCGCTCGTTTGCCGAGCTGAACGCAACAGGGACGACACGCACTCATTTTCTTTGCGCTGCATGACTCCTCCTAGTTTGGTGCCGGCGATTCTTCCGCTACCCCTAGCGGTGGCGGGGTGACCCGCCGCTTCTCAACCTTCGCAATTGAATATTCGCTTTTTACTGTATGGAAGCGCCGCATTCAACTAAAAACTTCCAAGGCATTCTCCAGCCCGAAACACGACTGGCTGAGTGCCCTCGTTTTTTACAGAGCGAATCGCTAAATCAGCTGACGGGGGCGCCGGACCAACGCAGGATTGTCCAAGAGGGGAGGTCTGGCAAGAGACAAGGTGCGAAGCGCAGGCCTAGAACCGGAATGTCGCCACTTGTCGCCATCGGGTTTGTGCCAGTTCGTTGAAGACCTTGAACGAAATACGTTTTAACGTAAGCCGACCGGGGTCCGCTCGATTCCTAGGTTCTCGGGATTCGCAGAGAAAGTAAGGCCGAGCCTCCGGCTTGCCCAACAAGTACGGGGTTAGAACTACAGATGAAGGTTGCGCTGGACGAGCTTGCGGAGCTTTTCGCGGTCTTCGTCGCGCATGTAGACAAATTCGACGCCGCTGCCGTCCGGACCAATATTGCGAACCACAGCCGTAAAATTTATCTTGCGCAGGCCGGAGCGAACTTCCAGCTTGATGGAATCTCCTATGCTGAGTTTGCGGGGCGATTCCAAATACGCGCCGCCGAGGCTGATGGTTTTCACGCGCGCCAGGCCCGCTTGCGACCCTTCAATGTGTGCGCGAAGCGGTGATTCCAACGGGACGCGGACGTACCGGCGGGGAATCACGTAACTGGCGCTGGCTTGCGCTGCGGATTCGTAGGCCGCGCGCACGCGCGCGGATGTTGGGCGGTTTTCGATCATCGCCAGGGCGTCTTCCGCAGCCGCGCGCAAGCCCGAAGGTTCCGCATAGGTCAACCCTTCACGGGTTTCCGCCAGGCTTCTAAGAACTTCCGCAGCTTCGGAAGCCCGCATGCGCCCAAGAGCTTCAATGGCTTTGATGCGCACAAATTGGTCGCGCAAGATCTCGTGCTCTCCGGTAGCAATCTCCATGAGCTGCGCCACCGCAGTGGTTTCCTGCGCCAGCCCGATCTGGTCAATCATCATGGGCACAACCAGAGGATGGGCATCCGCGAGGATGGCGGAAAACACGAATGCGGCACTCTGCGCCGACGCGGAATTGGCCGGGCGCGTTAGCTCGCTCACCGCCAAATCTTGCAGGTTCCATTCCCAGCTGGCCATGGCGCGAGCCAGGCCGCGCAAGAGGCGCTCAGGGTCCGCCGCGGCCAGAAGTTTGATGGCCGCCGTCACGCGTTGGCGGCGGGCTTCATAGAGACGGGTCTCGAGGAGATTCAGGACGGGCACGCCAATCGTGCGTAGCAGCCGAGCCATTGCCGGCACCATCTCCGCGCCGCGAGGATCGGTGAGCAGCAACGTCAGGCGATCGAGCAATCGTTCAGGGTCGCGCTGCAACAGCCGGGGCAGCACAGGTTCCAGCGCCCGGTTCGCCAGCGCGGCGTCCACCAGCAAAAGCCAGCGATCCTGCGCGACCAGGCGGTTGGCTAATGCCGTCACATGGTCATGCTCTTTGTCACGCGGGGCGCGTTCCAGGTTCGTCAGTATGGATTCAAATCCCGCATAGTCGGCACGGTTCACAGCGATTCGGCCGAGCGACTCCACAAAAGCGGCCAGCAATCCGGCGGTTTCAGGAGCCGTTTCTTTATCCAGAGCTTTCATCGCCCCACGACTCAAATCTTCGGGTACTTGATTCGGCCACAAGGATTCGATGATCGAAGTAAGTTCGTTGAGTCCTGCTGCCACGGAGCGTCTCGCCGAGGGATCGTCATGTTCGAGCCGCCGCGCATAATTCAGTACGATGTTGCGCGCTTCACGACGTGGAGCATCCGCGCCGGCTTCCGCAAGTTGGCCGAGTGTCTGCCGCAATGCCGGGACAGGAATGCACCAGACATCCGCGCCGCGCAGCACCGCCGACTTTTCACGCGCGGGCAGCTCCATCCAGAACCGATCGATCAGCTTTTCACGATGCGTATCCGCGGCCCACGTCACTGCCAGGGATGAGAGATGCTGCGAAGAATGCGGGCCGGAATAGGCGCCGGAGCCGACGATTACATCACCTAGGCGATGGAACATCGGCCGCACCGAAGTGGGAGTGAGAGCTCCGCTGGAAAACTCAGCGTTCAAAAACTCGAAAACAATATTTTCAGAAAGGCGTAAGAGATAGGGTTGTGGCCGCTCGCCCTCGCGGGGGCCGTACTGGGAGACGGAGCTGAGCATCATGCAAACGCTGTCCCGGCTGGCCTCTTCCATCGCACCGTGGATAGCCCGTGCCGCTTCTTCCGGCGAGAGACCACGCTCACTCTCAAGCGGCGGAGTTAATCGCGCCAGCAGCCGCAGGCTGGCCACCAGATCGTCGAAATCCGGCACGTGGATTGGCGTATCGGATTTCTCGCGCGGCGAATGCCCGCCATAGGCCACCAGGGCGGCGGTGAGGCTCGCCAACACGGTGTCCACCTTGCGTTCCGTTTGAGTATTTACGGAAATGCCTTCCACGCGATGCTCCAGAAGTCGTGCCGGCCACCAGGCGTCCTGTAAGTCCTTCGCCGGCTCTTCCGATCTTAGCAGTGATGCCTTCGCGAGTCGCGCGAACGTGTCCAGTTCGCCCACATGAAATTTCTTCGAGAAAACCAGCGTCCCAATCCCCGCGTGCTGCAGATCCCGCGCCAGCGCCTGCATTTCGCCTCGTGCGTCCGGCAGGTGCGCTTCGCTGAGCCTGGGTACTATCAGGCCGCCGCGTTCGATTCGAATCTCCAGCCCGCCGAGAATGTCCGCAGTGTTCCGAAGCGAATCGTAGGCGCCGTCCAGGCTGTCCAGTCTGCGCGGATGGTTTTTTTCGTAAAGCCGTTCTGACCGCAACAGTAGATGCAGGCTTCGCATTGCGCGATGAACTTCGTTGAGCTTCGGATCGATCCCGACTGGTTTGGTTCTAGGAGTTGACTTCCCCGGTGAGGCCTGAACGTAATGCGGGACCGCATCCGCGGCCGGCTTCGACGACGCCTTGTGCGGATCATCCTGAATCGGTAGTGTGGCCCGAAATACCAACGAGATCTCCGTTTGCTTCACTCTGACTTTACCGACGCCTGGCTGCGGGCGAGGGAGCCTGCCCGGTCAATCCAAGGAGAACCCTCCAGGGCAGGTGGTCCGTGTTAAGAGAGAAAGCACGCCTCCGGCCTGCACGGACACGTGTTAAGTCTTTTGTATTCAGCGGAATTTGTAGCAAGTCCTAGGACTAATGAAGGCGGGATGTAACAAATTGTTACGTTTCGAGTACGGCCTCAGCTGCCTTCAGACTGCATCCGAGGAGGTTCAATTGCCCAATCTTAAGTCTTTTTGGTGCTACTTCAGTCGCATCGATTCATCAATTGTGACCGTGCCGCCCTCGCTGACCTGTACCGTCCGCTTCGATTGCTGATAACCGTTGAGACGAAGCGTTACATTGTGCATGCCCGCGGGCACCTGAATGCGAGCAGGTGTGAATTGCCCGGTGGAGGTTCCGTCGACAATGATCTCCGCGCCCTTAGGGTTCGTGTTGATCTGTGCCCAAGCGACGTGGCTTGCGGACTTTTCATTCAGCATCGCATCGAGCTGCGTCTGGATGTTGTCTTTCACTTGAATGTTGCCAGCATAAGCGTCATATCCCGGCAACCGTAAAACCAGATTGTATTGCCCCGGAGCGAGAGGAAGCGTGACCGGCGTCTGCCCTGACTGCTTGGCTCCATTAATGAACACGTCGGCTCCGGGCGGCTTGCTGCTGATGAAAATCCCTTTGGAGAGTGATTCGAGCTTGATCTTCTGGTCCTGCACGTCGCCCTGCTTTACCTGAAGCGCAGTCTGGACGGGTTGGTATCCCTCTTTTTGTACTTCCAGGCTGTACTGGGCCGGAGAAAGATTGTTGAAGCTGCACGGCGTCTCGCACTTGTTCAGCACGTGGCCGGCCGGGCCGCGCAGGACTGCGCCGGCGCCAATGACATCGGTCACCACGTGAATCGCGCCTCGTCCCGGTTCAGGCACGGGGTGGCCACCATCGATGGGATTGCCGGCAGCGGCCACCGGCGAGTCGTCATATTCGATGTGATCGATCACGCGCACATCCGATGGAGCGTTGCGGAGAAAACCCAGCAGAGCGCCGTGCTCCGCCGGCCGCAGCTTGCCCGCTACTGTCAGAGTATTACCGGAGGCTTGCACTCTCGCGCGTCCGGTCAAGCCTCTTTCGATGATGGTTTGCTCGATGCGCCTTTTGTATTCTGCGGCTTTCGGGCTGATCGTAGGCTCCGGTTTTTTGACCACGGTCTTTTCCGGCTTCGGTTCAACCGGTTTTATCTCTTCACTAGGCGCGGCTGCCACCTCGTTCGGCTGGGCGGAAGCCTCAGTTCCGCCTGAACTGGGAGCCTGATTCTCTGTTGGTGGGTTCGACACCGTTGTTGCCGTAGGAGCCGGGCTTTCGCTCTTCGTTTGCGCCGCGTGCAATTCGCGCGCGGCTTCGAATACCGGCCTGATTTTGATTGCGCCGTAGGCGATCACGCCAAGCAGGAGTAGCGCGGCAAAAATCGTGCCAAGCACGCTCTTCTTCTTCGGTGGTTCTGGGACTGGCGCGATGGCTGCTGTTCGCCGCACCACCGGCGTCTGTCCGGGGCTCGCGGCGCGCGAGCTCAGTGATCGTGTGGTGGCTGCGACGGCTTGCTCCTCGTTTCCGATCCCGCGGCCGCCGGCATTTCCGGCGATGATTGTTGCCGCGGGCGATCCACCGCCGACGATCATTGTCGACTGCGGATTGCCGCCTCCGGCGATCGCCCGATAATTCTTCAACTCTTCAAGCATTTCGCGGCAACTCTGGTATCGTTGGTCGGGATCCTTTTCCAACGCCCTCATCACCACCGCACTGATACCAGGGTGGATCGAAGGATCAATCTGCCTCGGTGGGACCGGCTCTTCGTTCACGATCTTGTAAATCACCGTGGTGATGTTTTGTCCCGGGAACGGTTTTTCGCCCGTCACCATTTCGTACAGCATCACGCCCAGTGAAAAAATGTCGCTGCGGCCATCGACCGCGCGCCCTTTCACTTGTTCGGGCGACATATAGCTTGGCGTGCCCATCACGTGGGCAGTTTGCTGCACCGTGCCGAACTGCAGAATTTTCGCCGTGCCGAAGTCCGTCACTTTCACGGTGTCGTCAGCGGTGAGCATCAGGTTGGCGGGTTTGATGTCGCGGTGCACCACGTTGCGCTCATGCGCGAATTGCAGCGCGCTGCACGTCTGCTCCATAATCCGCAGCGTCCGCGGCAAGGGAAACGCCTGGCCGCTGTCGAGCAGGGCCTGCAAGCTCTTTCCTTCCACCAGCTCCATAGTGATGTAATAAAGCCCGTCTTCTTCGCCAGCGTCGAAAACCACCACAATGTTCGGATGTGTCAGCAGGCCGGCCGCGCGCGCCTCGGTTTGGAATCTCGCCAGCAGCTCCGGCCGAGAGAGCCCTGTACCCTCCGCGCTTAGCCGGATAGTCTTGACGGCCACGGTACGCCCAATGACCGGATCCATGGCCTTATAGACGACGCCCATGGCGCCGCGCCCAAGTTCGCCGACGAACTCGTATCTCCCGGCTTTTGTTACAGTTGTCATCAGTTTTTTCAGTTGCCGCCACGCCAAGGCGGCATTCTCTTTATGAACTCGCTCCAAACAGGCCGGCCTTGCCCGTTCATGAGGGACAATCGCCCGGACCGGCCAACCCTTAAATCCCGTGTTTCATTATCTATATCAGCGGACACGCATCCGCCGACGCCCGTGCGCCCTAGCTTGACAGTACCTATCGAATTTTCTGTTGGTCAACGCTACTGGGGTACTAGTGTTTCGCACTCGATACGGGAGGCGGCCAGCTGTAGCCCTATCCAGGCATTCGCTAGGGGTTACGCAGGGTTTCGCGCGGCGACATGGTGCGCTCGGGCATAGGCACGTTGGTTTCGCGGATCGGCCTGTCGACCTCGCTTGGCCGCGCCGGGGCTTCAAGACCGTCGGTGAGCAGGAAACCTTGGAGCGCGATCCCGTTGGTCCAAACGCTTTCGAGCGCCGAGATGTATTCGATTTGCAATTCGTAAAGCTTGCGTTGCGTGTCGAGCACCCGGGGATAGGACGCCAGCATCTGGCCATATTTATCAACCATCAGAGAATAAGCTCTCTTCGCCCGGGGCAGCATCTCGTCGCGATATTCGACCGCCATCAGGCGGGCGTTGGCATACTGATCGACGGCGGTTGCCGCCCGCTCGCGCAGCGTCAGCGCGATTCGCGTTTTCTCCTGCCCGGCGCGATCGATGTCCGCTCTGGCCGCCGCCGTGTTTCCCTGGTTTCGATTGAAAAGGGGAATCTGTACCGCGAGCTCCGCAATTCCCTCCCAGCCCTTGGCCCAGGGAACGCTACCAAGAGTTTCGTTGTTATATTCCAGTCCGCCTCGAATTAACACGTCCGGAACGGGTTCGCGCTTCGCCCTCGCGAGAACGCTTTGCGCGCGCGCCTCTGCCGCATCAGCGATTCGAACCGCCGGGCTCTCTTTCGCGATGGTTTCCACCGCCTGGTCTTCATTCAGTTCCGGCCAGTCAGTTTCCAGATTTCCCGCCACCGTCGCCAGCGGCAACTCCGGCTGGCCAATGACCGCGGAAAGCGAGCGCCATTCTTCGCGCAAAGTGTTTTCCTGCATCCGCGCGGCCATGCGCATCCGCTGCGCTTCCACTTCTGCTCCCAGCACTTCGCTTTCGTCTGCCTGCCCGGTATTCATCAGCCTCCGCTGCGTCTCCGCCGCATCCTGCGCGATCTTTGCCAGGTCGCGTCGGGTCTCGAGCAATTCCTGCGCCGCAAGCACGCGCAAGAACGCCATCTTCACCGCGCTTTGCACGCGGATCTTCTGTTCTTCCGCTTCGATCTCCGCAAGCTTCACCTCTTTTCCGAAAACTTCGCGGCTCAATCCGAGTTTTCCGCCCGTCACTACCGCCTGCTGCAGGAAAAATCCTTGCTTTCCTCCACCGACCGAACCGCCGCGAATCTCATCGCCCGTATAGCCCACGGTGGGATTGGGATAAAGCCCCGCTTGCTGTTGACGTGCCTTCGTCGCGCGGATTTCCGCTTCCGCCTGCCGCAGAGTGGGGTTCGAATCCGCCGCAATCTTCTGCACCTGTTCGAGCGTAACCAGCGCTCCATGCGCGCGTTCCTGCGCTCTTCCCATGCGCGGGTATTCTGCTGTTACCGCCGGCATCTCCATGTGATGGCTCTGCTCTTGCTTCGGCATCTTCATTTCCTGTCCGCGAAGGCCGTCAGCCACTCCTAGCGCAATTACAAAAACGATCGCTCCGTATCTAGCCATACGCCGCATACTGTCTCCTCTTCTTCTTCGGATTCTCTGCGTCCTCTGCGTTCTCTGTGTTAATTCTTTTCCCCGAATTTACGAACAAACGTCAAGCTTTTCGCTCGCCAACACGGTTGCCATCTTTTTCTTCATCATGATGGCGTCATACTCTTTGTCCGGGAGCACTCGCACCATGGTCATCATCCCCATCATTCCCGCGCTCCAGTTTTTTGGCAGCCCGTGGGTCTCCGGCTTTTCCACCACTTCATCCATCGCCATTTCCTGGAACGCATCCTGCGGAAAGCCCGGCACATTCGCCGCGTTTGCCGCGATCGGAGAAGGATGCACGTGTTCGAACGGCACGCTCTTCGCCAGCGACTCCATCTGGCCCATGGCTCTTGCTTCCGTCTGGTCCGCCGTTTGAATCTGCCGGTCGCTCAGCAGATCCATCATGCTGTTCATCATGTGGTGCGGCAGGTGGCAGTGAATCATCCACGCGCCCGGATATTTCGCCTCGAACTCCACGACGCGAGCTTGCGCAACACCCACCAGCACCGTGTTCATCGGATACCACGTTGATTCCGGCGCCCGCCCGCCTTCCGTGCCTGTAACAACGAACTGGTGCCCGTGAAGATGAATCGGGTGATGGTCCATCCCCAGATTCACGATGCGCAAGCGCACCCGGCTTCCCAGCCGCGCCAGCAAGGGCGTCGTCATCGGCGCGGAAACACCGTTGAACGTCAGCCAGTTGAATTCCATGGATGCTGTATTCGGAATAGTGTTGTTGGGCAGCACTGCCCACTCCTGCAGGATCAGTCCGTAGTCATGATCCACTCGTGGCTTGTGGTCCTTCTCCGGATGCGCCACGAAAAATCCGATCAACCCCATCATTTCCTGCATGGCACTGTGCGCGTGATAGAAAAACGTTCCTTCTTGATGCACCGTAAATTCGTAGACATATTTTTCTCCCGGCGCGACCGGCTTCTGGCTGATGTACGGCACGCCGTCCTGCTCGATAGGCAGTTCCAGTCCGTGCCAATGCAGGGAAGTAGACTCCGGCAGCCGGTTTTCAAATACCACGCGTATGCGGTCGCTCTGTTGCACCTGAATGGTTGGTCCGGGACAGCTCCCGTTGTAGCCCCAGGCATCAATCATTTTGAACGGCACGATTTTTTTCTTTACCGGCTCGGCTACCAGCCGGAACACCTTTACACCTGCATCCATTTCATGCAGCAAATCCGACACGTCGGGCGTAACCATTGGCAGCCCCTGCTCTCGTGCCGGAGGGGTTGCCGTCGCTTTGTGCGGTCCGTGATCCCCATAAGGAGAATGGTGTCGTCCGCTCTCATTCTCGCGTGGCGACTGAGCTGCAGCCGCAGGTGTATCAGCGCGCAGCGCATCGCTCAGGCTGAACAATCCCGCCCCAAACACCGCCGCATCTTGAAAAAACTTTCTCCTCGCACCGTTCATACTTGCCTCCTGAATTGCCAATCTGTGCAATACGCATTTGTTCGTGGAAAGAGCGGCAGGGAAGTTCTCTGCCGGATGGTTTCGGAAGACGAAACCTTAACCAGGAATAGATCAATGAGCGTTCGAGCCGCGCGAACGTCCCTGTTTTCAGATTTCTAGATGAAATGAATCAGATCCGAAGGATCTGATCGGGGAGAGAAGTGGAAGGACGATGCGGCGAGAGCGGGCCCGCAACACTATGCTCGCTCTTTTGCAGTCGGGAAGCGAAAAACTCCCCCGGCAAGATACCGAAGGCGAATTCAAACGTCAGCGCGCGGCTGGCTTGCAACGCATCATTCTTAATAGAGGAAGTCAGAACCGCCGCCGGCAACTCCGACGCGCCACAGTTTTGCACGGCGCGAAACTGAGATTCACCGCCGTGCATCAATCCCGCCAAATGACAGGGTCTCTCCACCGTGGTCGAGGCTGAAGCTTGCGAACAAATTCGGGCAGAACACAGAGGCGCGCAGGCTGGCGCAACAAGCAGCGCCAATACCGCTACGAGGCTGCAGACTCTCGCCAGCTTGTCCGTGTTCCCTTTTGACCTTGCGCCGCTTGTGCCCATCATTGTTACGCTACGCCGCCGCGTCAACGGCGTCAATCGGACTGTTTTCCCTTGTCCGCGGTCAAAGTTGTAAGCGTCGTCTTCAACCGCGCCACAATCGATTGTTGCGGATTTTCTCCTACAATCCGCTGACGAATGATGCCCTCGGTATCGATAACAATATAGGTTGGGAAGGCATGGATCCCATAAGTTATCTGGATAGTTCCCGCAGGATCGCGATACTGATACCAGTCCATATCCTTTTTTGCCACAAAGTCGCGCCACTTATCTTCTTCTTTGTCCGCACTCGCGCTGATCAGCACCACTTTGTCGCGCGGATACTTCCGGGTCAATTCCTTCAACTCACCCACCGATGCGCGGCAGGGCGGACACCATGTGGCCCAGAAATCAAGTACCACAAATTTTCCTGCCAGCCCGTTTAGCGAAATCGTTTCCCCGCGTATGGTGGTAACGCTGAATTTCGGCGCATATTCCTCGCGCGCTCGGCGCGGATTCTGCAGCAACGCGTAGGCGTATCCTGCATATTTCCCATCGGGAGCGAGCTTCAGATATTCGTTGAGCTCCGTTTTTGCTTCCGTATCTTTCACTTCTTTTATCAGCGCGACCGCCAGCTTCAGATGATTCTCCGCATCCTGACTGTTTTGCTGTATCGCGGCGCGATATTCAGCTTCCGCCTCAGCTCGTTTCTTTTCATCGTTCTCGCCCAGCAGGATATCGCCCTTAAGCGCGTGCGCATCCGCCCTCTGCTCGTTCGACTTTGCGGCGGCCAGTGCCTTCTCTGCACTGTTCAAGGCTACCCTTGTATCTCCCATCCTGGCCAGTGCGTACGCTATTTGCGTCAGGCAAGGAGAACAAGCGTCGTTTTGCAGTTTGTTCGCCTTCTTGAAGGCTTTCACCGCCTCTTCATACTTTTGGGCGGCTAGGGCGGACTTGCCCTGCTGATATTCCGGTCCCATCGCAGGATCGTCCACAGCGGACTTTTCTTGGACTTGAGCAGCAGCGAGGCCTGCTGAAACGACGAGAATCGCGAATAGAAAGTTGCACCGCCGGAGTTTGTTTATCGATCCGAGCCTTCCGTTATCAGTGGCCGTATCCGTGCGAGTCTTTATCCACTACAACTTTTCCCGCGAATGAACGGTATACGAATGTTAGGTATCCCGCCGCAAGAATCATCCCGATCATCCACCAGACCAGGCCAATCTTCAAACCATACGCGCCCGCCTTCGCGGTTTCGGCAGTCAGCGAATAAATTGCATTTCGCGCCGGCAACACCATCGGATACACGCCGAAGACGACGCTTGTCAGCATCCCCGTCAGGTAAGCGCAGGATGCGAAAAACGTCCGGCGTTCGTCTCGACGCGCTATGAACAAGCGCACGGCCACGAGCCCAGCCACGGCGAGAACCGGAAAGATAAATCCCCACGGCCAGATCGTGAAGTTTTCCTTCACCTGCGGCTGAATCCGAAATGTTACGGCGGTGACCAAAGCAGTCAGCGAGCCCACGCCCCACCATGCCTTACTCGCCAGCCGGCAAGCGCGTTCCCCCACAATGCCACTGGTCTTTAATCTCACCCAAAGGCCGCCGTGCATCCCGAGCGCGAGCAAAGCCAAAACTCCCACAAGAATCGTGTACCAGTCCAGAATGCCCGTTTCATCGCCGAGCCGGAAATTAGTCCACAGCGGCTCGAAAAAATAGCCGCTGGCATCCAGCGGGACGCCGCGCACCACGTTGCCCAGCGCCGCCCCTAAGAATACGGCCAGTAGCAGACTCGATGCGCAGAAAAGAAAATCCCAAAGCGGATCCCACACCACACTTTTTATGTGATTCCGGAATTCGATGGAGGCGCCGCGAAGAATCAGGAGCCACAGAACGATCATCAGCGGAAGATAAAAACCGCTGAATCCACTGGCATAGAGCACCGGAAAAGCAAAATACAGAGTTCCCCCTGCCGCTATCAGCCACACTTCGTTTCCGTCCCACACCGGCCCGATGCTTGCCAGCACTTCGCGGCGCTCCTCATCCGTCCGTGCCACCCATAGGTGAATCGCACCGGCTCCCAGATCGAAGCCATCTAGCAGCGCATACATCGTAATCATGATCGCCACGAGGCAGAACCAGATCGTGCCCATCGCGCCCCCTTAGTCCGCTGCCAGCACCGCCGCATCTTCCCCCAGCAGACACGCTCCCGGCTCTGGCCCCAGTTCGATCTCCCGGTAGAGCAGGAACAGCCACAAGATTCCCAGCATGGTGTACAGTCCCATGAATCCGATCAGCGTGAACCACGCACTCCCTGCCGCCACCCGTGGCGACACGCCTTGCGCCGTGCGCATTAATCCATAAATCAGCCACGGCTGCCGCCCCAATTCCGCGGTCATCCATCCAGCAGTGTTGGCGATGTACGGCAAGGGCACGCAGAGCATCAGCATCCATAGCATCAATCGAGAGTCATATAATTTTCCGCGCCACAGAAGAAATGCCGATAGCCCCATCACGGCGATGAAGATCGTGCCCAGTCCGACCATTACGTGGTAGCTGTAGTAAAGCAGGGGAATCTGGTCCGGCCATTCGGATCGTGCGAATTCGGAAAGCCCTTTGACGTTCGCGCTCCACTGACGGTACGTCAGGAAGCTCAGCATCTTCGGCGCTTCCAGCGGATTGTCAAGCTTCCGCTTCTCCACGTCCGGTTGCCCGAGAATCACCAGCGGCGCGCCTTCTTGCGATTCGAAAAGCCCTTCCATGGCAGCGAGCGTCTGTGGTTGATGGTTCGCAACCATCTTTCCCTGCATGTCGCCTGTAGGAAATAATTGCAGCAACGCTGCAATGATTCCTACGATTACGCCGGCGCGCACGAAAGTACGTCCGTAGGCTTCATCGCGCTTGGTGAGCAAATAGAAAGCGCCCACGGCTGCCATCACGAAGCAGCCGGTTTGCACTGCTCCAAGCATGGTGTGCGCGTATTGCCACAGGGCCCATTTGTTCAGCAACAGATTCCAGAAGTTAGAGAGCTCGATCGCGCCATCAGCGCCAAGCCGGTAGCCCGTCGGATGCTGCATCCATGCGTCTGTGGCGACGATGAAGAACCCCGAGAGCCACGAACCCAGAAAGACCAGAAACGTTGCCCACCAATGACCGATGCGTCCGAGTTTTTTTTCGCCAAACAAAAACAATCCCAGAAAGCTCGACTCCAGGAAAAAGGAAAACACGCCCTCCATCGCGAGTGTCTGTCCAATGACCCCGCCTGCCGCCTTCGAGAACGCCGCCCAATTCGTTCCGAACTGAAATTCCATCGGGATCCCGGTGACCACTCCCAGCGCAAAATTGATCCCGAAAATCCGCCCCCAAAATCGTGCCGCACGGTTGTAATGTTCATCGCCGGTACGCAGCGCTTTGGTTTTCAAGTACACCAGAAGCAGTGCGAGCCCCATCGTCAATTGCGGAAAGATGTAGTGAAACGTGATCGTGAACGCGAAGTGCAGTCGGTGTACATCCACTGCTTGTCCCATCGCCGCACCTCGTGGAGATTCGTTGCGATGTTCAGCCTTGTGGCCGCGGCTTGCTCGAAGGATGCAGGTTTGGCGGCTGGATCAACTGCATTCTCGCACTTCTGACGCGATCCACAACAATTTTTCCAGGGGGCCTAACGTATTTGCGACAAATTCATTCACGATGCGATATCGTCTGAGTTTTGCATCGCGCGGATCGTAGATTTGCGGAAAGACCGCTAGAATCCCATGCCGGACCCACCGGCCGCCGATCTTCGAATCACCCGGCACGCATCCAAGGAATCCCATGACCACCGTAGCTGAGACTTCCGCTCCTGCTGCTCCTGAGCCTTCCTGCAATACGCCGTTTGAATTTTCATCGGTTGCGTCCTCGTGTGGTTTGTTCTCAATCGCACCAATCGGCACAATCCGCTCTGGGCGCTGATCTCTGCCATCACCGTCACGGAACCAGAGCTCAGCGCCGCTTTTTTAGCGTTCAACTCCCGAGTCGCAAACACACTGATCGGTTGCGCCGTCGGCCTCTTGGTTCTATATCTGCTTGGTCCTTCGTTCTGGTCCATTCTTCTCGGCATCATCGTTTCTGTATTCATCTGCACCTCGGGGGCATACCCAGCGCCGGGCTTCCCGCGGCCATCGAACGCACAGAAGAAGTTTTGCTCGGAAGTGCCGCCGCTTTGCTCATTACTTATGTCGCTACTCTCATTCAACGCCGTATTCACCGCACGGCTGCTGGATGAAGTTCCCGAAATGGCGGAATTGCCCTAGCGAACAATTTCTCTGGTCACCATGCATTGCTCCCGCATCCGATGTATTGTCTTGGCAAGTTTTCTCACCGGAGGAGCTTCATGAAGTACGACGCCATCATCATCGGCTCCGGCCAGGCCGGCAATCCTCTCACCTTTCGCTTGGCAGACCTCGGATGGACCGTGGCACTCATCGAAAAGAAGGATCTCGGAGGTACCTGCATCAACGTTGGCTGCACGCCCACAAAGACCATGGTGCATCGCGCGCAGGTCGCTCACTATGCGCGCAACGCCGCGCGTTGGGGTGTAAATGCTTCGAACGTCAGCGCCGATCTCGCAAAAATTGTCGCCCAAAAAGACGAAGTCGTCCTCAGTTTTCGCGGCAGCCAGCAAAAACAGGTTGATAAGCGCTCCAACGTTCGCCTCTACCGCGACCACGCCCGTTTTGTCGGCCCAAATCAGCTCAAGGTAGGAAACGATCACTTCGAAAGCGATAAAATTTTCATCGATACCGGCGGCCGTCCGAGCATCCCCTCGATTCCGGGGCTGGAAAGCGTCCCGTATCTCACCAACGAATCCGCCATGCAACTGACGACTCTCCCCGAACATCTCCTCATCCTCGGCGGCGGCTATATCGGTCTGGAATTCGGGCAAATGTTTCGCCGCTTTGGCAGCCGCGTTACGGTTCTTCACATGGGCAAGCAGATCATTACGCGCGAAGATCCAGAAATTGCCACGGAGCTGCAAAAAGCGCTGGAGGCTGAGGGAATTCAATTCAAGTTAAGCGCCAGCACCACCCGTGTCGAAAGCAAGAGCGGCGCCATTACTCTGTCATTCGAGACTCCCGCCGGCGCTTCGAACATCACCGGCTCACATCTCCTGATTGCCACTGGCCGCAGCCCCAACACGGACGATCTTGGCCTCGACAAAGCCGGCATCGAAACCGACAAAAATGGTTTCATCAAAGTAAATGGCCGCCTCGAGACCAATGTCCGCGGAGTCTGGGCCCTCGGCGATTGCAAGGGCGGCCCGGCCTTCACGCACATTTCCTTCAACGATTTTCAAATTGCCTACGGCAACCTCATCGAAGGGAAAAATCTCACGATCGAAAACCGCCTCGTGCCTTACAGCGTGTTCACCGATCCACAGCTCGGTGGCGTCGGCATCACGGAAAAAGAAGCCCGCGCCAAGGGCTACAAGTTGAAAATTGGAAAATGCCCCATGACCAACGTTGCGCGCGCCGTCGAACGCGGCGAAACTGCTGGCCTGATGAAGCTCGTTGTCGACGCTTCGAATGATCGCATTCTCGGCGCTTCCATTCTCGCTTCCGAAGGCGGTGAGCTGGTGCAAATCCTCGGCACGCTCATGCTCGCGCATCAGCCTTACACACTTCTAAAGGGAGCCGTGTACATCCACCCCACGCTCGCCGAAGGCTTTTTCTTTCTCATGGACAACGTCAAGCCCGTCGATTAACCGGAACGAAGAACTTCAAGTTCTTCTAATTTGTATTTTCTAATTTCCAGTTTCTAATTTATGCATTCTGGTGGGACCGGGCGGACTTGAACCGCCAACCTAGAGTTTAGGAAACTCTCGCTCTATCCAGTTGAGCTACGGCCCCGTCCTTTTATTGTAATACTTCTCCCGCATTTCCGTTTCGTCCGGATTTCCTCACGGCGAGGGGCGGGTCGCCGCCGGAGCAGGCGGTGCCGGGTTGTTGGTCAAGCCCGAAGTAATCTTTGTAAGGTGCAGGCTCCGAAAAATCACCGGCCAGTATTCACGAAGCACATTTCCCGCGGTGTTTGCTCCAATCCGCCAGCCGTACCGCTGAAACGTGTTGCCCGCCGTTCTTTCCTGCTCTGGCAAATAACTGTTCGCCAGGCTCTCGGCCAGCAGGGGACCCAGCATCCCCGGCCAATTGGCGGCATTTCTGCCGTCGTCCGTTCTGCCGATCACAATGCGCGTGATCGCATAGCCGATGCGGTACCCCACGCCAGTGTGCATGGATACGAAGAAACGCGGGTCGCGGTGTAGCGCGGACGCGAGCAGAAATGTCCCAAAAAAATTGCTCGATGCTGCCGAGGCCATCGAAGACCCGAAACGCTTTCCATACCCGGTTCCTCCCTCCCCATAACCGCGGAGGGAATCCCGCGCCTGGCCGATCCCTGCCGTGAATCCCGAACTCATGAAGCGGGAAGGAGCGACGCTCTGGTCGACGAACAGTTGAAACTTTTGCTTAGTACTCAGCGGCGTGGGGGTGGTCGCGAGGTCCGGAAAAAAAAACGATCGGCGGCCGAGAATCCCTATGGTTTCATTGATGGCGTTCCCGTGTTTTTCTGGTGCGCTGTCCTGTTTCGCTACCGGAACATCTGGGAGTTCCTTGGGCTTGGGCTCCTGCTGGGCCATTGCTGTTCCAACAAATATCAAGAGCGACGCCAGGACGCGCAGAGCCCAGTTCACGAAGCGCATACCGACATCGTAACACAGAGGCCTGCCTGGTAAGCTTGCAAGGAAGTCACCCCCAGCACGCCTCCGGCGTGACGAACTGTCCGAGATCAACAGAGCAGAGCCTATCTTGCTCATCTACAGTTTGCGGAGCGAAGCGGGAAGCGAAGCATTGAGCGAATATTCGCCGGGACCGGTAAGCAGGAACGCGACGGCTATCAGGCCTTGTGTGAGAGCGTACTCCAGGCCGCCTTTGTTGATGTCGAATCCGTGTGGCAAATGTACGAGGAAGATTGCCCCGAGCATAACGATGGCGACGCTGGCCGCGCCCACACGGAATAGCACCCCGCTGAGAATGGCCAGTCCGCCCCCAATCTGCGCGAGTCCCACCAGATAGCCAACCGCGACGGACATGTGCATGAATGCAGCAAATCCTGCCGGCCCCGGACCGCCGAATGCACCAAACAGAATGGCGCTCCCGTGATAAATAAACGCGAGCGCGCTGGCGATCCGCAGGAGCAGAAGCCCGGCGCTCACCTGGGATGAGCTCGGCCCGCTGGACTGAAAGAATGCGTTCATATTTTGGTCCTCCCTATCTCTGCCTCAAAGTTTTGGTGTATCAGACGCCGCCAAAAAAGCCAAATAGTTTCGCAGCAACCCGGACCGTTTGAAAATTGTCTGTGGCAAGTTCCGTTCGAATAAGAATCAGCCCGTCGCGCCGATGTCACTCTTCGGCCTCGCATCAAGGATGCAACTTTGCTGAAGTGTTCGCTTGCCATCATATCTTCCCCGGCTCATTTGTGGATTGCAGGGTAAGACTCGCCATTGTGAAAATTCGCCGGACTTTCCTTTCCCGCGGTTGCCCGCGAGGGTCCCCACGGCGTATGGTGACTTTGCAGGGGCACTGTCCCGGTGCTCGCGGAAAGCTTGGAAACAGCGGAAGGAATGGGAATGGCAGCTTCGTCATCATCGCTCGGCGCGCAGGCTCAAGTGCTTGAACCAGTGATGGTCCGCATCCCCGAAGGATGGTTTGCAATGGGCTGCGACCGCGGACGTGATGATGAGAAGCCCGTGCATCGCGTGTGGGTGAGCGTTTTTGAGCTTGCCGCCTGCCAGCTCACGAACGCGGAGTACGGCTGCTTCCTCGCTGCGACAAACGCGCCTCCACCGCCGTTCTGGAACGACCCAAACTTCAACGATCCGAAGATGCCGGTGGTCGCCGTGTCCTGGAATGAGGCGGCGCGCTATTGCGAATGGCTCAGCGCCATGACCGGCAAACCTTATCGCTTGCCGACGGAAGCCGAATGGGAACGCGCAGCGCGCGGGGCCGCGGAGGGTTTGTTGTACCCGTGGGGAGATGCGCCGCCGGAAATGGTGCCCGATTACGCCAAGCGCTGGAAGCTAGGACCAGAGCCGGTGGGTTTGTATCCGCCAAACGTCTCCGGGCTGTACAATCTCAGCGACAATGTGCACGAATGGTGCGCGGATTGGTACGACGACGGCTACTACGGCCGCTCCGAGGAACGAAATCCGCAAGGTCCAAAAAGCGGCACTCGCCGGGCTTCGCGCGGTGGCTCCTGGCGGCACCATATTAAGGTTACGCGCACCGCGGCTCGTTCCAGTATCCCGCCGGAGTTCCAATACGCGGATTACGGCTTCCGCATCGCGCGCTCCCTGGCTTCCTAAGAATTTTTAGCGTCTTGTGCTTCGGAGAAATAATGCAAGAGATTCGAAAGCCCTCGCCTGCCAAAAAAACTCTGCTGCTGATCCTGCTGCCGATGCTGGCCACCTTTGCGTGTCTGCGGCTTTATCTTCATCTTGTGAGAGTCCGGCATATTTACCCCGGCGGACTTCTGGTTCATCACCTGTTTTTCGGAGTACTGATCATTCTCCCTGCGGCATTCCTGCTGGCCTTCGGCGCACGCGGCAGGCTTGCGGCTTTACTGGCACCCGCGTTCTGGGGATAGGCAGTGCCCTGGATGAAGTGACCTATCTGGTTGCGACCAAAGCCACGGACCAGGACTATGTCTCTCGCGTTTCCTTCTTAGGAGCGATCGTTTTTATCTCCCTCGCCGTCTTCCTGCTCTTGGCTCTTTATCGCACTCGCCGCGATTGAGCATGCCTTTGGCGCGCCGCTGCCCCAACCTCGCGTGCGACGCTTGCTACGTTCCCGGCCCGGTTTGCTGTGCTATCATGCTCATTCCGCGCACTGGCTTGGGCCAGCCCTTCCCTTTTGGAGGACATCGTGAGTAGCAAGCTCCGCACCATCCTTATTATTGTCGGCGTGCTCGTCGTACTTCTCCTCGTCGTGCCGTTCTTGATCCCTGTCAATCAGTTCCGTCCCACCATCGAAGAGAAAGCTTCGGCCGCGCTGGGCCGCAAAGTCGAAGTCGGCAATCTCAGCCTCTCTCTGCTTGGCGGTTCACTCTCCGCTGAAAACCTCTCCATCGGCGATGACCCCAAATTCAGCTCCTTGCCGTTCCTGAAAGCCAAGTCGCTCAAGGTGGGCGTGGAAATCATGCCGCTGATTTTTTCGAAGACCCTGAACGTTACCGGCGTCACCATTGACAGCCCGCAAGTGACACTGCTCCATAATGGCGCCGGCCAGTGGAACTACTCTTCGCTGGGCGGCTCCTCGGCAAAGTCGGTAGCCACGCAGACTCCCGCCGCGCAAACTTCTGGATCGTCGAATTCCTCCGCGGACCTTACCATCAAGAAACTCGAACTCAAAGTTGGCAGCATCATCGTCGGTTCGACGAATTCCCAGAAGCGCAGTACCTACGATCACGTCACCGTCACCGCCACCGGCGTTTCCATGGCTTCGAAGTTTCCGGTGACCGTCACCGCCGATCTCCCCGGGGGTGGCAAGTTCAAGCTCGACGGCACTGTCGGACCCATCGACCAGGCCGACACTTCTCTTACTCCGCTCGATGCCAAAATGATCGCCAGCTCCTTGAATCTCGCCACCACAGGATTCCTGGATCCTTCGGCGGGACTTGGCGGTATCGTCGATCTTGACAGCACCATTGCTTCGCAGAATGGCGTCGCCGAAACCAAAGGGAACCTGAAACTCTCCAAGGCTCTCCTGATTGCCGGCGGCGCGCCCGCCGGTGTCCCCCTCAACGTGGATTTCAATACTAAATACAATCTCCATAAAAATGCAGGCGTGTTGAATCCATCGACGGTGAAGATCGGCAACGCCGTCGCGCACTTGACTGGCACTTACGAATCCGCTGGCGAAGCCACCGTCATCAACATCAAGCTGAGCGGCAAAGACATGCCCGCAAATGATCTCGAGGCTTTCCTTCCCGCGCTGGGCATCCACCTCCCGAAAGGTGCTTCTCTGCAAGGCGGGACGTTGAACACCGATCTGACTCTCACGGGTCCCACTAACAAAATGGTCACCACCGGAACCGTGGGGCTCTTTAATGCCAAGCTCGCGGGCTTCGATCTGGGCTCGAAAATGTCCGCCATCTCCTCGCTCACCGGCGTCAAGACCGGCAAGGATCTCGAAATTGAGAAGCTCACCACGAATCTGCGGATGGCCCCCGACGGCCTGAAAGCAGATAATTTCGTTGCCGTGATTCCCTCACTGGGGAATCTCACCGGTGGTGGCACGATCGACTCGAAGAACGATCTTGATTTTAAAATGGTTGCGGCGCTTTCTGGCGCCCTCGGCGCCGCCGGAAATCCCGTCGGTGATGCAACCGGCATGCTCGGAAAACTCACGGGTGGTGCGGGCGGCGGAGGCTGCAAAGGCGGCACCACGACCGTGCCCTTCATGATTCAGGGCACGACAGCTGATCCGAAATTTATCCCCGATGTCGGCGGTCTCGCCGCAGGAATGCTCAAGTCACAGCTTGGTTGTGCCGGTGGTGCCACCGCCGCGGGGGCCAAAGCAGTGCCGCAAACTCCGACCGACGCCGTCAGCGCTATCGGCGGTCTCCTTGGCAAAAAGAAAAAACCCTGACGTTTTTTTACCGGCCAAAATTTCTCAGACGATCGCACGCGCGGACGGTTCGAATCTCTTTGCTGATCGCATCGGCTTGCGAGAATAGCCCGCCTCGCGAGTGCTTCACTCAACAACGCCACCGCTGGCGCGTTTCGTGATTCTTCGATTTTCTTGCCCTCCTATTCTTGACTCTTCTGAAACTTCCCACTAGCCTCATCCGTCAGACCTTACAGTTGCCGGGGGATGGCATCCTTCAAAAGCGCTCTCGCGAGGAGTCTTACATGAGTTCCAGCCTGATTCGCAGGTGTGCGTCCGCTGCCTGCGTCACCGCCCTTTTGCTGTTTTTTTGCACCACGCCGTCTCTTTTGGCGCAAGGAGGCGAACCGCAATTCTTCGCCATTCGTGGCCCGAAAGTCGTGCCCGTCTCCGGGCCGCCCATCGAGAACGCCACCGTCGTCATCTCGCGCGGCATCATCACCGCTGTCGGAAAAGACGTCACGATTCCGCCCGAAGCCTGGGTCATCGATGGCAAAGGCCTCATCGTTTATCCCGGCCTTATCGATTCCTTCACCGACGTGGGCATCCCCGCCGCTGCTCCAGCCGCCGGCGAAGCCGCAGGCCCCCGCCGTCCGCAAGAGCTCGCCCGCGGCCCGCAGGATCGCCCGAATTCCACGCCTTGGCGCAGCGCCGCGGACGAAGTCAGCCTCTCCGACAAGCGCATCGAAACCTGGCGCGCTGCTGGTTTCACCACGGTCGTCTCCGCGCCAAAGGCCGGGTTTTTTCCCGGCCAGGCCGCGGTGCTCGACCTTGGCGGAGAACGCGCCGGCGATCTGGTGGTGAAATCACCAGTGGCGATTCCGGTATCGCTGCAGACTTCGGGTGGTTTCGGCAGCGGCTTTCCAGATTCGCTGATGGGTGTGCTCGCCTACGTGCATCAGGTCTGGCTGGACACGGACTGGAGCATCAAGGCGCAAGCCGCTTATGAAAAAAATCCTCGTGGTGTCGAACGTCCCCGCTATGACCGTACGGAAGCCGCTCTTGCCGATGCTCTCGAAGATCACGCGCTGGTTTTGATTCCCGCAAACAATTCCGTGCAGCTCCGTCGTGCGCTGGAACTGGTCGATTTCTGGCATGTGAACGGCGTTCTCTACGGAGGACAGATGGCCTACGAGGTTGCCCCGGAAATCGCCGCCAAAAAGCTTTCTGTGCTCGTGAATCTGAAATGGCCCGAAGCCGAGAAGGACGCCGATCCCGACGACAAGCCTTCGCTTCGAATGCTGCAGTTCCGCGATCGCGCTCCGTCTTCCCCTGCGGCTCTTTCAAAGGCCGGTGTGAAATTTGCATTCTATTCCGGCGGTATCACCGCTCCCAAGGACATGCTCAAGGCCACGAAGAAGTCCATCGACGCCGGTCTCGCTCCGGACGCCGCTCTGCGTGCTCTTACACTTTCCCCCGCGGAGATCTTCGGCGTTGCCGACCGTTTGGGCTCCATCGAAAACGGCAAAATCGCGAATCTCGTTGTCGTTGATGGTGATCTCTTCGAGGAAAAAACGAAAATCAAGATGGTCTTCGTGGATGGACGCAAGTATGAACCACACGAACCAGAAAAACCCAAAGATGCCCCAAAGGGCGATATCTCTGGAAAGTGGAAGCTCTCCTACACCACACCTGAAGGCCCGGAGGAATCCATCGCCGATCTCACCATGGAGAAGGACGGCACGATTTCAGGCTCGACATCCAGCAAGCGAGGCACGGCAAACATCATCAGCGGCTATCTGAGCAGCGACAAATTCAGTTTCACCATCAATATTCCACTCGACCAGGGGCCTTCCGACGTGGTTTTCACCGGCACATTCGATGGCACTTCGCTGAAGGGTTCCATCGCTGTCCTGGGGTTGAGCATTGACTTTACCGGCGTAAAACCCGGCACAGTTTCAACGACGACGCTCACGCTGGGAGGTGCTCAGTGAGAACTTCGTGCGTGCGCAACATAGGCCGCTTCTGCGCTTCCTTCCTTTACCTCCTTTGCATTCTTTGTTTTCTCTACTTTCCGCTTTTTTCAACTCGCGCTAATCCGCCCGACGCACCATCCGTCATCCTGATTCAAAACGCCACCATCCTCACCGTTTCGCATGGCACCATCGAGCACGGCTCTATCCTTATTAAGGATGGAAAAATCGCCGAACTCGGCGCCTCTATCAAGGTGCCAAAAGACGCCCAGATCATCGACGCCACGGGACTATATGTGATGCCCGGCATTATCGATTGCCATTCGCATATCGCCGTAGATGGCAGCGTTAACGAAGGCAGCGTCTCTGTTTCGGCTATGGCCAACATCGCTGAGGTGATCAATCCAGACGACATTGATATCTATCGCGACCTCGCCGGCGGCGTTACTGTCGCCAACGTCCTCCACGGCTCCGCCAATTCCATCGGCGGGCAAACTGAAGTCATTAAGCTCCGCTGGGGACAGCCCGCAGCAAAGCTCCCGTTCGAAGGGGCGCTTCCCGGAATCAAGTTTGCTCTCGGTGAAAACCCCAAGCGTTCGAATTTCAGTTTTCCCGGCCAGCCCAAGCGCTACCCCGCCACGCGCATGGGCGTGGAAGAAACCATTCGCGGCGCCTTCACCGAAGCCCGCGACTACAAAAAATCCTGGGATGCTTACAACAAGCGCGTTTCCGCCGGTGAAAAAAATCTTATCCCGCCGCGCCGGGACCTCAAGCTCGATCCGCTGGTCGAAGTGCTCGAGGGTAAGCGCTACATCCATTCGCACTGCTACCGCGAGGACGAAATCCTCATGCTTCTCCGGGTGGCTCACGACTTTGGCTTCAAAGTCCGCACCTTTCAGCATGTCCTCGAAGGCTATAAGGTTGCCGATGAAATCGCCGCTTCCGGCGCGGGTGCTTCCACCTTCTCTGATTGGTGGTCGTACAAAGTCGAAGCCTACGACGCTATTCCTTACAACGCGGCGCTGATGACGCGCCGCGGCGTGGTGGTCTCCATCAATTCCGACGATGCCGAAGAAGCCACCCATCTGAATCAGGAAGCCGCCAAAAGTATGAAGTTCGGCGGCCTTTCGCATGACGAAGCATTAAAAATGGTCACATTGAATCCGGCCATGCAACTCGGCATTGACAAGCGCGTCGGCACCATTGACGTCGGAAAGGACGCCGACCTCGCCATTTATAATCACGATCCGCTCAGCGCCTACGCCGTCGTGCAGAAAACGCTGATCGATGGCCGCGTCTATTTCGACCGCCAGCGCGACATCGCCGAACGGCCCGTGCGCGAAAAAGAAAAGAAGGCTCTCCTCGACAAAGAAAAAAAGTCCACCGAGAAAAAGCCCGACGCGACTGTTACCATCGGCCAGAAACCCGGCGACAAGAAACCTGACGCCAAGAAGTCCGAAGAGAAAAAACCGGAAGAAAAGAAACCGGAAGATAAACCAAAACCGCCATCGGATTCCGTGGCGCAGACACTCACTATCGAAGATTCTTTCTCCTTTCTCGGCGGTGCCCTGTGAAATCCTGTCTGAGAGTTCGCCTCGTCCTCGGTCTGTTGAACTTCCTTTGCTATCTCTGGGCTCCCGCGCTTCAAGCGCAAACGCCTCCCACCATCTATGCCATCACCCACGCGAAGATCTTCACCCTCGCGGGCAATACCATTGACGAAGGCACGCTCGTGATTCGCGACGGGAAAATCGCGGCCGTCGGTTCCAACGTGGGAGCCCCCGCTGGCGCCCAGGTGATAGACGGCAAAGGACTGCAGGTCTATCCCGGGTTGTTCGATCCCGTAACGCAGATGGGCTTGAGCGAAATCAGCGCAGTCAGCGCCACGGTAGACACTACGGAAACAGGAAACTACAACCCTGATGTCGTCGCGGCTACTGCGGTATTCCCCTCGAGCGAACACATCCCCGTCACTCGCGCCTCCGACATCACGGAAGTTCTCGTCGTCCCGGGCAGCGGCGGGTTCGCTTCTGGCGGTGGACGTGGCGTCTTCGGTGGACAAGCCTCTGCAATCAATCTTGCTGGCTGGACCATCGATGAGATGCTTATCAAGAGAAATGCCGCCATGACCCTCTACTGGCCTGAAATCGAAACGCGGACATTCGATTTTGCAACCTTTACTCGAAAAGAAAAGCCTTATTCCGAAGCCAAGCAGGATTATGACAAGCAGGTAACCGAACTCACCGACTGGCTGGAACGCGCCCGCCACTATTCCCAGGTCATGGAGAAGGGTTCCACCGCGAAATACGACCGCGACCTGAAACTGGAAGCGCTCGTGCCCGTGGTTCGCGGCGACATGCCCGTCCTCGTCTTTGCCGACCGTTCCCGCGACATTCGAAACGCCGTTGAGTTCTGCGACAAACAGAATTTGAAAATGATCCTCGCCGGCGGCGACGAAGCCTACAAGGTAAAGGATCTGCTGCGCTCGAAGGGCATTCCCGTCATCCTCCGGCCGATGCTTACTCTGCCTCTCAATGAAGATGATCCCTATGATCGGTTGCTCTCCCAGCCTGCGGAGCTTGCAACCGCTGGCGTGAAATTTGCCTTCGGCAGCTTCGACAATTCCTTCGCTCGGCGCTTGGGGCAGAATGCGGCAAATGCCGTCGCGCATGGCTTGCCTTATGACGAAGCTCTCAAGGCTGTCACCATCTACCCTGCCCAAATTCTTGGTCTCGGCAGCCAGATCGGCAGCATCGAACCGGGCAAGATCGCCAACATCATCGTTACCAACGGTGACCCACTGGAAATCACCACCGATGTGCGCTACCTCTTTATCCGGGGCCAGCTCGCTTCCACCAATAACCGGCACAAATCACTCTACGAAAAATATCTGAACCGGCCAAAATTCGCGAATTGACATAAGACCTTTGTTGCTCCATGGTTTCGAGTGGAAACGATTGGCCGCGTCGCGCGTCTTAAAGTGTAAGTAGACGTCTGTCTGGGGGTCGCATGCAAAACCTGTTGCAGGATTTGCGCTATGCATTTCGCCTTCTGGCAAAAAGTCCAGGTTTTACGGCCATTGCCATCTTGACGCTGGCACTCGGAATTGGCGCGAACACTGCCATTTTCAGCGTAGTGAACGGCGTTCTCCTGCGGCCTCTGGCCTTCCACGATCCCTCGCGCCTGGTCATCGTCGCCGAAAAAAGTCCCTTTCCCACGATTTCGACCTCCTATCAGAATTTCGTCGATTGGCGCGACCAGAGCCGCTCATTCGAGTCCATGGAAGCCACGCGCGCCACGGGTTTCAGTCTTACCGGCGCGGGTGAACCCGAACTCCTTACCGTTCGAATGGCCACGGCTGGCCTTTTTCCGCTTCTCGGCGTCGACGCCCGCGAAGGCCGTACCTTTTTGCCTGAGGAAGATCGCGCCGGCAGCGCGCCCGTTGTCCTCTTGACCTATGGCTTATGGCAGCGGCGCTTTGGCGGTTCCAAGGAAATTATCGGTAAACCCATCAAACTCGATTCGCGGCCCTATACCGTCGTTGGTGTTCTTCCTCCCGGCTTTCAACTTCTGCAACCTGCCGACGTCTTCGTGCCCTTTGTTCCCTGGGCTGTCACACTGCCGGACGATCGCAACTGGCATCCCGGAATTATTGCGGTCGCCCGGTTGAAGCCCGGCGTTTCCCGCGAACAATCGCGCGTCGAAATGGTGGGTATCACCAAGCGTCTCGAGCAGCAATATCCCGACTACAACACTGGCACAAGCGCCGACGTCGTCGGACTGCAGGAGCAACTCGTGCAGAATGTGCGTCCTGCACTGATTCTTCTGCTCGGCGCCGTGAGCCTCGTGCTGTTGATCGCGTGCGTGAACGTGGCCAACCTCTTGTTGGCCCGCGCCGCTTCCCGGGGCAGGGAAGTGGCGATTCGAACGGCGATGGGCGCCGGCCGCGTCCGCCTGGTCCGCCAATTGTTGACGGAGAGCGTGTTGCTTTCACTCGGCGGAGGCTTGCTGGGGATTTTCTTTGCATGGGTTTCACTCGGGCCGCTCCTGAAAATTGCCGCCGGAAGCGTCCCGCAAGTTGTGCCGATCGAACTGGACCGCTCGGTCCTTGTTTTTACTTTTGTGGTTTCGCTGCTCACCGGATTATTTTTTGGGTTAGTTCCCGCACTGCGCACAGCAAAACTTGATCTTCGCGAAACCTTGAACGAGGGCTCGCGCGGCTCCACCTCCGGCCCCGGACACCACCGTCTTCGCGGAATTCTTGTCGCTTCCGAAATTGCGCTGGCAGTGCTTTTGCTCGTCGGATCAGGACTCTTGCTGCGCAGTTTTTCGCGGCTGCAGGATGTGCCGCCCGGTTTTCAACCCGATCATTTGTTAGTCGCGGACATTCCACTTTCCCAAACGGCGTACGCCAAGCCCGAGCAGCGCTACGAATTCTTTGACCGCCTCGTGGACCGCGCGAAAGCACTGCCAGGCGTGCGTTCGGCCGGCGCGGCTTCTTTCCTCCCCGTCAGTGGCGGCGGATCCATCATCCACTTCAACATTACTGGGCACCCGCCGAAAACACCGCACGATTTTATCGCCGCGGGCTACCGCACCGTCACGCCGAATTATCTGGAGACGCTCGGCGTTCCACTGCTTCGCGGCCGGCTTCTCACTCCTGCTGACAACGAAAAAGCGCCGGCGGTGGTGGTCATCAATTCTTCGATGGCCAAGAAATACTTTCCGGACGAAAATCCGCTCGGCAAACGGCTGCAGATTGGTGCGACCCCTGAACCCGAAAAAGAAGTGCCCACCATGGAAATTGTCGGCGTGGTTGGGGATGTACGCCCCGGTTTGGGCGTAGACCCACAGACGGAGATGTATCTTCCATACCGGCAGGCGGATCTGGTGCTGTCAGTGTTTCAACTCTCGGTGGTGCTGCGCACCGCGGCCGATCCGCAACTTCAGACCGCGGCGCTGCGCAGCGCGCTCGCGGAAATCGATCCCAACCAGCCGCTCGTCAAAGTCCGCACGATGGAAGAGAACATGGCGGCTACCGTGGCGCAGCCGCGCTTTCGCACCTGGCTGATCGGAATCTTTGCTGCAGTGGCTCTGGTGCTTGCGGCCGTCGGAGTTTACGGCGTGATGTCCTACACCGTGACGCAGCGCACCAATGAAATTGGAATTCGCGTAACGCTCGGCGCGCAGCCCGAAGATGTTTTCAAAACGATCGTCGGGGAGGGAATGCGGCTCGCGCTCGCCGGCGTCGGAATCGGAATCGTTGCCGCACTGGTGTTGACGCGCCTGCTGCAAAGTTTTCTTTACGGTGTCAGTGCGTATGACCCGCTTACGTTTGTGGGGGTGGCCATCCTGCTGACGATGGTAGCGGCGGCCGCATCATTTTTCCCGGCGCGCCGCGCCACGGTCGTGGATCCCATGGTGGCTCTGCGGTACGAATAGTCCCGTCCTCGGACAAAGAAGGTCCAGATTTTTAGCAACTTTCTTGAAACTTCTTCCTCAGGATTGCGTTCATACAAGTGAACCCCATGCGCGCTCGCCTTCCCATCGCTCTTCTTGCATTTACTCTCGCCGCCGGGGCGCACTCCGCACGCGCGCAAGAGGCGGAGAAAATCGTCTCGCAATACGTGAAGGCCGCAGGCGGGTCGAAGGCGCTGGGCAAAATCCAGACGCTGACCCTGGAAGGAACGTTCAGCTACGGCGACGGAAAAACTGGGACGTACACCCTCGATACCAAGCTGCCCAACCGCTACTACTCGGAATTGCTGGTGGACGACAAGAATTTGATCGAAGCCTATAACGGGAAGTCGGCCTGGCATCAAACCGCATCGGGAGAGCCCGGGACGTTGGTCGGCGCCGAAGGGACGCAACTGGAAGCCGCGGCGCAGTTCTACAATTCGCGGCTGCTCAATCCCAAGAAAATCAAAATGACGGTGACGCTGGTGGGGCCTGCGCAGGTGCGCGGCAAGGACGCCGTACAACTGGAAGTGGCCACGGCAACAAGCGTGAAGCGCCAAGTGTTCTTTGATGCGCAGACGCACCTGATCGTGAAGGAATTCGCGACGGTGGGCGGCGTGGAAGAAATGATTCTTTACGACGACTACCGGGCCGTCGACGGCGTGAAGCTCCCTTACAAGATCGAATTGCACCGGGGCAGCGACGGCTACGAGATCAACGTGACGCGCGCAGTGATCAACGGAACCGTGGGCGAGCGCGTTTTTGATTTTCCGAAAAAGTCGCAGGTGCAACTGCCGGACCTGAAGGCGCTGTTCAAGGAGATTGACGAAAACCAGAAGGCCATCGACAAGATCAAGGAAAACTACGCGGGGTCGCAGTCGGAACAACAGACGGAGTTCGAGGGCGACGGCCGCGTAAAGAAGCGTGAACTCAGCGAGTACACTTTTTTCTACCTCAACGGGGAAGAGATAACGACGCTGGTGAAAAAAGATGGCAAGCCTCTGAGCGCCGAAGAGCAGAAAAAAGAAAACGAAAAGACCCAGAAACGGATCGAGGAGCTGCAGAAGCGCCAAGCCAAGAAAGAAGCCAAAGAGGAAAAGGCCAAGGAAGAAGGGAAGAGCGAAGACAGCGATGAACCGGGAATCGAGGTTTTTCTTCGCGCTTGCCAGTTTGTGAATCCACGCCGCGAGCGCTTCCGCGGGCAGGACGTTCTGGTCTTCGACTTCGAGCCCAATCCCGAATTCAAGCCGCACAAGATGGAAGAAAAAGTGGTGCAGAAGCTCGCCGGCGTCGTGTGGATCGACGAGAAAGCCCACGACGTGGCGCGGCTGGAAGCATATTTTACGGGCGACATGAAGTTTGCCGCCGGCTTGCTGGCCAATCTGCAGAAGGGAACCAGCTTTGTTTTCGAACAGGAGTACGTGAACGACGAGGTTTGGCTGCCGACCTATATGGAGGCCCATGTGGGAGTGCGCTTGCTGCTGGTGAAAGGATTCAAGGTCAGCGTGGTGACGCGTTATTCGGACTACAAGAAATTCAACGTGGAAACGCTCTCGACAATCTCGAAGCCCAAGGGCGCGGCGGATGTTCCCACGGATCCGCCCGCAAAACCCCGTTAAGATTGTCCCTGCAGAACGTTCTCGGAGATTCCAGGTTGAGAGCCGGTCGGCAAATCTAGTTAACAATTTACTCCCCCTAACCCCTTTTTTCGCGTGCGCGAAGAGTGACCGATTCGAAAGCTAAAGTTAAAGTGACGCGCGGCGAGGAGTTTTGGGAGTAGAATGTGCGCGTTTCCGCCTGGGGCCCATTGTCTGCACTGCTTCGTCCGTTGGGGAGCGGATTTCGAACGTTCAGCGAGAGTGGAGGTGTCCGATGGCAACAGCAAACTCAACCGTGGGATTACGGGGACCAGGTACGATCATCAAAAAAGCGAGCGGCTGGTTGATTGGCATGGCGGTGGTGTTCATCCTCCTGGGAATGTTGGCGATTATCGAGCCAGGAGTTGCGGGCCTGGCGGTAACAATACTGGTGGGCTGGCTGCTGATTTTTGGAGGTGTGGCGCACTTGGTTGCGGCGTTCGGCGGGGGCGGCGCAGGGCGCGTCATTTGGCAGGTGCTGATCGGGATCCTGTACATCCTGGGCGGAGTTTATTTCTTGACACACCCGTTGCTTGCGTTGGGAACACTGACGCTGCTCCTGGCTGTGATTATCCTGATGGAGGCGGCGTTAGAAGTCATCGCGTACTTCCGGACGAGGAGCGAAGGCGGCTCGGGCTGGCTGCTGGTTAATGCCCTGATCACGCTGCTCCTGGGCGGGCTGATCTGGTTCCATTGGCCATCGAGTTCAGTTTGGGCAATCGGGACGTTGGTAGGCGTGAACCTGCTGATGACCGGGATTTCGCGGCTGATGGTTGGTCTGGCGGCACGGAAACTGATGAGCCGCGTTGCGGCCTAGCGAACGCCCTAGCAGCTGCCATCTCAAGCGGTAAGATAAGGGGTTGTTTATGGGATCGGTGATCTCACTCGCCCGATTTCCGCTTTAGCAGGCACTACACCATAAGTTCCCGTTCATAGAAGGGGTGAAGTGAGTTAGTATTCGGTCCATCGCGAACTACTCTGCGGCACCATATTGCGTACCTCACTCTTCACAGACGCATGGACAGTGAAGTTTGTACAACTAATTTGCACGCGGCGTGTTCTTGAATAACGGGGCGATAAAGAAGGATTACTCTTTCCCACTAAAAAACATAAGGAGGAGCAACTGCCGTCAGCAATTCGCATTCTCGTGGTAGACGATTACAATGATTGGCGAAACCAGGTCCGTTTCTTGCTTCAAGCCCGGCCAGAATGGCAAGTCATCTGCGAAGCGTCAGATGGTCTAGAAGCCGTTCGGAAAGCCGAAGAACTCAAACCAGACCTGGTTTTGCTGGACATTGGTCTCCCAAAGCTGAATGGAATCGAAGCCGCTCGGCAGATACGGCAACTCTCCCCCAGCTCCAGGATAATTTCCCTAAGTCTGCATGATTCTCCAGACGTGGTGCAGGCAGCTTTGAGCACGGGGGCCCTGGGTTACGTGCGTAAGACAGATGCCGGACGCGAACTACTGCCTGCCATGGATGCAGTGCTACGGGGTAAGCAATTTGTCAGGGGCACAGTAAAAGGTTTAGAGTTCACCGATCCCCAAAGAGCGAAAGCTCCTCACCGCCACGAGGTTCAATTCTATTCTGATGGCGCGGTTCTTCTTGACACCTTCGCTCGTTTTATTGCAGTTGCCCTCAAGGCCGGTGATGCGGCTATCGTTGTCGCTACTGAGTCGCACCGGGTATTGCCCTAATATTGAAGGCACAGGGCTTGGATATTGGTGCCGCCACTCAACAGGGGACATACATTCCATTGGATGTTACCAAAACACTCTCTACTTTCATGGTGAATGACACGCTTGACTAGGCCCGATTTTTCGAGGTTGTCGGTGGTCTTATTGAAACAGCCACCAGTGCGCTGACGAGAGAGCACCCACGGGTTGTGGCTTGTGGAGAATGTGCGCCTTTCTTGTGGGCGGAAGGTAATGCGGACGCCGCGATCCAGCTTGAACAACTCTGGGACGAGGTAAGCACAACCTTCAAAGTGGATATCCTCTGCGGGTATGCGTTGAGCAGCTTTCACGGCGAGAAAGACGAGCACGTTTTCCAGAGTATCTGCGCGGAACACTCGGCCGTTTACTCTCAGTGACTCGGTTCCAGCTTATCCCGCCGCATGGGCGTCGCCTTCTGCAAGTAGGCGCTGTTCCGCGTCCAGTAACCGTACGTTTATCGGGAGCCTTGACTTGAGCTGATATGCGCTCTAGGATTTTGGACTTGTGAGCTTCCTCCCTAGTCATCAGTTTATGAGCCACCGCAAGTACATTTTCGCCGTGCTGACGATCGCAACGGCACTTCTGGTACCTGGCACAGTGGCGCAGAAGCCCCCCGCTCCAACGCCTCCGCCTTCCGGGCCCCCAAGCCGTCCAGCGAATCCCTCTCCCTCGAGTTCTGACCCAAATCAATCGAGAGAGGACCTTGTGATGTTTCTGCGGGGCCGCGTTGCAACCCACGACGGAACACCTGTTCCGAGCAATGTGTTGGTTGAGAGGGTTTGCAACAACCGGGTGCGTCAGGAGGTGTACGCATTTCCGCACGGCGATTTCAGCATGCAATTGGGATCGAGGGCCGATTCTTTTCCTCAATCAAGCGCCGACTCGAGTCCGCCATATGCAGTGGGTAGCCAGGATTCGTCCATGGGAATTCCACGACGCGAGTTGACGAATTGCGAGCTGCGGGTTTCGGCCTCGGGTTATCGCTCCGATGTTCTCAACCTCGTTGAGCTCGATACCTTCGGCAGCAGCATTGACGTTGGCGTTATCGTGGTGCGGAGAGCGATAAAGGTTGAGGGCACGACGCTCGATGCCACTCCCTACAAAGCACCGAAAGAAGGCAGAAGAGCCTACGAGAAAGGCCTCCAGGCTGAGAAGAACGGCAATCTTGCCGAGGCACGCAAGTATTTTGAAACTGCAGTGGAAATCTACCCCAGTTTTACAGACGCTTGGTTTCAGTTGGGCACCGTTTTACAGAAAGAAAACCAGAAGGACGCAGCTCGCAGAGCATATACCCAAGCCACGACCATCAATACCAGGTTCCTGCCGCCTTATCTGTCGCTCGCGTCAATGGACTACCAGACAGGAAATTGGACTGAGGTCCTTCATCTTACCGATCACATCCTGGAGCTCGATCCATTGAATCAGGCCGCCGTCACTAGCTATGTTCTGGATCTCGATTCCTTGAATTACGCGGACGCCTATTTTTATAACGCGGTGGCGAATTATAAACTCAACAAGATTGAAGAGGCTGAAAAGAGCGGTCTTAAGGCGGAACATTTAGACCTGCACACTCGTTTTCCACGGCTGCATCTCTTGCTGGCTGATATCTTTGCCCGAAAAAAGAGCTACGGCCGTGCGATTGGGGAGATACAAACTTATTTGTCGCTGGCTCCCGATGCGAAAGACGCGGATCAAATACGGGAGCAGTTGGCAGAATTGGAGAAGTTGAACGGCTCAGTATCAACCCGTGAAATCCCCGAGCAGAGGTGAGTTGCGCCCTCGTGTAGGTGATTTCCGGCGGTGCGATTCATTGCCTTGGTCGCTGTTGCTGCCCTGAAACACCTGACCTTTTGGTCAGGCATACACCACCTCGAAAGACTGCCAATATCGAGTCGTCCTAGCGGCAACGCCTGGTCTAAGTGGGGACGACTCACATGCAAATCCATTTGGTAGTACGACCCGTAAGAAGGCTTTTCGGCGCCATCGCTCCGGTTGTGCTTCTGTGGGCCCTCCCGCTTCACGCCCAGCAACAATCGCTCGTCAGCTCCGACCCTGTGGCTATCGCTCCGGTACAGGAGCAAATCGGCTTGAAAAACAATCGCCTGTTCTACGTTATGGCGAACTACACGACGGTCGAAAACCAGGACCGGTTCGGGACGCTCTCGGCAAAGACGAAATTCAAGCTCTCCGCGAAAACCATGTCGGATCCGATCACGGTTTCTTTCATCGGGATGATCGCGCTGATGGGACAAGCTCGGAACGGTGATCCGACGTATGGACAGGGTTTGAAAGGTTACGCAAAGCGCTATGGCACGTTCTACGCGGACACGGGAATCGGGACGCTGATGACGACCTCGGTTTTCCCGACGCTGCTGCATCAAGATCCCCGCTATTTCCAGCTCGGCACGGGCAGTACCTGGCGCCGCGCTATGTATTCCGTGAGCCGCATTTTCGTCACTCGCGCGGATAGCGGCGAAGTTCAATTCAATTATTCCGAGATCGTGGGCAACGCCGTCGCCGCCGGTATTTCGAACACTTACCATCCACAGAGCCAGCGCACACTAGGCAACACGCTCAGCATCTGGGGCACCGACATCATGTTGAATGCGGTCTGTAATGTGGCCAAGGAATTCTGGCCCGACATTCGTCGCACGATTCACAAGCAAGAGCATTCGAATTAGCGCTTCACTGAGAATGGGCACCAGACCGCTCAAGGCAATGAAGAAGATTCTGGTGGCGTGATCGAGTCAAGGGTGTGGACGCAGACTCTGGTCGTTCATTGCGAATGTGCACTGACATATTGCCCCAGCGCGCGAGAAGTCGCATTCCCGAACACCTGGTTTCGTGATGATTGAGCGAGTCAGCTTTATGAGTTGATCAGGGATTAAGTGCCTTAACGGCCGCGCCGTTCATGGCCTCCTACACAGCCACTTTCCAGCTCTTGCCGAAAAGCCTATGATGCAAATCATGCCGCGAGGATGAATGAATTAAGATGGCTTTTATTTCCGTGACGCGCTTACGCGTTCGGTCCCTCCGCTATCTGCCCCAGTTCATTTGGCGAACGATGCAGTCCGTGCGCCAGACGGAACGCGCTTCTGGTTTTCTGGGCGGGAGACTGTTGCGCGAAACACGGAATGCGTTTTGGACTATAACGGTTTGGGAAGACGAGGCTGCGATGAATGCGTTTCGCGGCTCGGGCGCACATCGCGTCGCCATGCCCAAGTTGCTCAACTGGTGCGATGAAGCATCTATTGTGCATTGGAATCAGGAAACCCCGGAGCTTCCCACCTGGCTTGAGGCGCATAGACGCATTGTGAACGAAGGGAAACGATCTAAGGTCAATTATCCATCTTCTGCCCAGGTGGCGAATCATATTGCAGCACCACAACCCAGTCGCTTGGAAGGAAATCTGAAGCCCGCACAACCACATGGGGACGGCCCGCGTCTCTAGGGCCCCGCCGTCGTGGCAAAAGCTATTGGAGTGCCAGGGCAATTCGAGGGGTTGTTCTACCCGGGAGTCTTCACTCCCTTTTTTAGCATTTCAACGGACTTCTCGAGTCTCTTCGCTCGCGTTTCTTCCTTCTTGGCTTCGGTGATCCAGCGGTAGTATTCCTTGCGGTGGGTGTAACTCAGCGCGTTGAAAATCCGAAGCAGCTTTTCTTTCTTGAGCAGTTTTTCAAATGGAGCGGGCAGTTCTACGGTTCTTGGCTCTTCGTCTTCCCAGACGACGACTTCAATAGTATCGCCCAGCGTTTTCCCGATTTGCTCGCGTATCGCTTTGGGAATACCCAGCGTGTGGAGTGGATGGCGGTACTTCATCAGCGAACCCGTATAGGGGGCACCATCGAAAGTTGCTTTTACAGGTACCATCCCTCTGGTGGCGAATTCCTTCGCGGTATCGTATGGGAAGTAGACAAAGGCCCCGCCGCCATCGCCCGCTTGAATCTTGGCCTTGAATTTGTATTTCTTCATCGCTTGACCAGACTTGCCAGTGTGCGGCCATCGAATAGCCCGAATTAAATCACTTTCGCTGACGGTGCGCCACTCCGCGGAAGGCCGCCGCATGCGCCACCTTGCTGTGGAACCTCTCTGAGATAAGTCCCGGACCGCTGGCCACCCCGCTGGTTAGTCGTACGGAAATTTGATCGGGGAAAGGTTTGGGTCAAAGAAGCCGGAAGAAGCGCCCATCGCATGAAGTACTAGAACTGTCTCACAAAAGTTGCCCGGGAGAAACAGCTCCGGGGTGCCAGCTACTTTTTGCGCAGCTCTGGGTTGGGGACCAACAACGGTAGGTAGTGCCTGGGTGTATCCAGTGTGGAGCGTTCGGGAACGCCTTCCGGAAGAAGCGGCTGGCTCGTCTGGCCGTTGACAAAAAAAAGATAATCTGGAGGATGACCATGAAACGACTCATCAGGATGCTGTTGAGTGCGGTAGCGCTACTGGTCCTGGCACAAGGTATCCGTGCCCAGGACCTGCTGGTGCCGGCCGGCACGCTTCTGCAATGTACGCTGGACGAGCCGAATTTCTCTTCGGCGACAGCGGCGGTTGGCGATCCGGTGTTGTGCCACTTGAAGACCATGCAGGAGTTCGGCAAGCCACTGTTCCCGAGAGGCAGCATGCTCGGCGGACATTTGGAAGCCGAGAAGGAGCCGGGACATTTCGTCGGGAAGGGTTACCTGAAGCTCTCCTTTGATCGGATAATCCTGCCGAGCGGAGATCTGCCAGTGCCGGCCAAGGTGATCCAGGCGCGCGGCTACAAGGTGGACAAGCAAGGCGCCATCGACGGCAAAGGGCACGCGACGCGGGACGTGGTGGAGTGGATGATTCCGCCACTCTGGCCCTGGAAGGTGATCAGCTTGCCATTCCGCGGGCCGAGGCCGACGTTGAAGGGAGAGGAACCGATGGAGCTGCGGTTGATGGACGATATCGTCGTCCCGCGGACCCTGGCGCAAGCCAGTCATCCAGACCGTCCACCGTACGCGTATACCGCGCGGCCAAGTGTGTACAACACAGTGCCGCAGGCGAATGCGATGCAGCTGGCCGTAGTGAGGAACGCGAGTACCGCGAGCGAAAACGCCGGAACCGTACAAGCCATGGGACAACAATCCAACAATGGGCAGACCAACGAACGAGCCACGATCCTGGTGACGAAGTCGAACCAGATCTATGAAGTGGCCAAGTACCAGAGAGACGGCGACTTGTTGATGTTTCAGGACACGCAAGGACGCAAGGGCGGGGTGGACGTCAACGAAGTGGATTGGCGGAAGACCACCGGGATGACGACGGAAATGCGGTCCACGGATAGACCGCTGATCTCACGACAGCTGAACTGATGGAAAAGCTGTGAAGAAGCCTAGAGAAGTTTGACACCTACTGTAGCGATTGGGGAGGGGGTGCTAGGGGTGTGTCGAAGAGAGATTGGAGTGAGGTCGATCCGCACATTCTCCAAAACAACTGGACCAAGGCAGTAGAACTCAATTTCAGATTGAAACAGTGGTCTTAGGAAGAGAGATGCTTGACCCAACGAAAAAATCGCGCCCGATCTTCTTGTTGCATCGCTACAAACTTCACGCCCATGCCTTCCTTTGGCTTGCTCCTTTGAACGACGGCGCGCGCCCGCACCTCACCCGCCGGCACATCCAGCAGCAACTGAATAAATGTTCCTGGAGGAGGGGGCTCAGGAGTGCGAACGTACAACCCGCCCAACGCGAGATTGTCTACAGACGAGACAGTTCTCCTGCTGGCAGTCTGCCAGGCCAGAATCGTCCCTTTCGGACAGGAGAGACGCGGATAGCGACGAAGGTCGTTCGTAGTCGCCAAGGGACACTTGAAGGCAAGATACTCTCTTTCGATGAATTAAGGGAGTCGTGATTTCGGCGATTTCGGCTAAGAGTCGATTCGCAGAGTCCCCGATGCCATTCGGCGGGGAATTTTCTGGAGAGGCGTTGGCCGGCGACCGCTAGTATTGAGCCTGACGACCGCTGTTAACTACTGGATAGCCTTGGGTCAAGCATTGGCCCCATCAAGTGACTAACATCCCTCATTACAGGCGGTTATGGCGATTTGCGTGCCAATGGTCGCATCGGCAGGAAACTCGTGATGAGCCCTCAATAGCCTGTCATTTCTGACAATGGCGACCGGTAAGCAGGAGTGAAACTATCGGCAATGGAATATATTCGCTCGATTCGTGATTGGGGGATTTCATGAAATTAGCTGTTCTTTGCCTCTTCGTATCAGCCGTGCTGCCGTCAGTGGCTCAAGCACAAGGTCCTGTTTTCACGATTACGCCGGTCGAAAGCACGGTGCAGTTCTCCGTGAAAGCGTCGGTGGCGATCGAAGGCAAGTTCGACAAGTGGGACGCCACGCTGACTTATCCTTCCACGGATGCTACATCAGGCGTACTGGACATCAAGATTCAGGCAGACAGTGTGAATACCGGAAGCGGCATGAAGAATGACAAGCTGAAGGGGAAAGACTTCTTTGACTCTAAGCACGATCCGTTGATCACCTTTCACTCCACCAAGATTGTACAGACCGGTCCCACCACCTTTGATGTGCAGGGTACATTTACCATACGCGGAGTGTCCAAGCCCGAGACGCTGAGCCTCGTCGTTTCCGGCAAGGGGACAGGCACGGGCGACATTAAAGGAACAATGGCGTTCGACCGCAAGGAATTCGGAATGAACAGTGGCATTCCCTTTATCAAGATCGCTGACCGGGTGGAAGTGACTGTCGACCTTCATGGGAAGCGAGTCAGCGGGCCTCCGTTGGTCTTTAAGGAATAGGCAGAGTGTCAGGAGGGCGATAGCGACCAGACATCTATCGCCCAATAGGAGCGCTATAGGCACAAGTGGCTTAGGGCCGCGCCGTTGCAAATTCTCGGAACGCGTTTCGGGGCTGCCTACGGCTATTGGCTTTGGTAGCTTGCCTTGGCAGCGCTAGCAGAGTCAAAAACCAGCTTTCCACCTACAATCGTCTTCATGACATGGGTATCGCGGATTTTTTCCGGGGCGATGGAAAAAATATCGTCGCTGAGGAGCACCATGTCCGCGAGCTTGCCGGGCGTGATGGAACCCTTCTCCTTCTCTTGAAATTCCGCATACGCCGAGCCCATGGTATAGGCCTCGATGGTTTCCGGCACGGTGAGTTTCTGCTCCGGGAACCAGCCGCCGGGATTCTTGCCATCGAGCGTTGCGCGAGTCACGGCGGCGTAAACGGTTTGCATGGGATCGAGCGGCGCCACTTCCCAGTCCGTGCCGAGCGCCAGGCGTACGCCATGATCCATAAATGTACGGAAAGCGTAGGTGCGGCTGGATCGATCGCGGCCAATGTGCGCTTCCGCAAAACGCCCGTCGTCAATCGCGTGGTACGGCTGTACGGAAGCGATCACGTGGAGCTGGGCGAAACGGACGAAATCTTTTGCGGCCATGTGTTGCGCATGCTCGATGCGAAATCTCCGGTCGGCTTCGCCATGCGCTTTCACAACGTCCGAATAGAGATCGAGAATGATCGAGATGCCGTGATCGCCGATGGCATGCGTGCAGAGTTGCAACCCGGCGTCGTCGGCCTTGAGCATCCGTTCGCGCATGAGAGAAATCGGCTGCATCTCATCGGAGAGCAGGCCGCGATTTTCGCCCTGATTGAGAAATGGCTCATAGAAATAAGCGGTGCCGGAACCGAGGGAGCCATCCGCAAACGATTTCAGCGCGCCGATGCGCAAATACGGGCCGCCAAACGCGTGGCGAATCCCGATTTTTGCCTGGTCGTCCACCTGGGGAATCAACGGTGCCGCGTAAATGCGGACGGTCAGTTCGCCGCGCTGGAGGAGTTCGGCGTAGACGGAGATGTCTTCGTAATCCGGGCCCATATGCTGCACGCTGGTGACGCCGAGCGCGCTCGCGTAGGCCATGGCGCGCTTGATGATCTTTACGCGCTGATCGTGCGTGAGCGGCGGGATGGCTTTGAAGATGAAGTCCATCGCAGCGTCTTTCAATGCGCCGGTGGGATTTCCCCGAGCGTCGCGGACGATGGTGCCGCCGGGCGGATCAGGAGTTCTCGCGGTAATTCCCGCAAGGCGAAGCGCCACGGAATTGGCCAGACCCATGTGCCCATCGTAGCGTGTCACAAAAACGGGGGTGTCCGGTGTGAGAGAGTCGATAAGCTCCTTGGCCGGAATGTTCGGCGGGTTCCACTTGGTTTCGTCCCAGTTGCCGCCGACGATCCACTCGTTCTTGGGAGTCCGCTTGGCGCGTTCGCCGATCGGCCGGGCAAATTCCTGTGGGCTGGCGGCATTTTTCAAATCGATGCTATCGAGCTGAATCCCTCCGGAGACAAAATGCACGTGGGAATCATTGAAGCCAGGCAGGAGAAGTTTTCCGCCGGCGTCGATCACCTGGCTATGAGGGCCGCGCCAGGCATCGATTTCCGCGTTCGAACCGACGGCGACGATGCGATCGCCGAGCACGGCAACGGCTTGCGCGCTGGGTTTGGACTTGTCCACAGTCCAGATTTTGGCATTCGTGATGATCAGATCCGCGGCCGGTTTGCTCTGTGCACCGCCAAAACGTGCGAACAACAACGTGCTCACAACAAGGCACAACACGACGGTCCAGCTTTTGCTCTTCATTAGAAAATTCCTCGTGGATTTCGCAATCGGGCGATTGTACCCGACTTGAATGCAAATCGCTCTTCCTGTTTATCGTAGCGACTGATTTGGCTTGCGCCGGGGTATGATTCCTTGCCGATGCATCTCGCAGACTCCATACATCCTTGGCTTCGATGGAGGGCCACGAGATGGGCTGCCGCGCGAGCGGCCATTATCAACATGGATAACCGACCCCTTGAAGGAGGCTCATGCGGCCTAATACTTTTCTTGCCATTCTCCTGATCAGTTTGGCTCCGTTCTCGGGCAACAGCGCCGATTCCCCAGGACAAACGGCGCCCGCGACAAACAAGGAAGAAGCGCCTTTGCGCGTCGCGCTAGCAGGCCTGGTGCATGGGCATGCATTTGGATTCTTCGACCAGTTCCACCACCGGGCGGATTTACGGGTCGTTGGAATCGCCGAGGCCAATCCCCAACTCACCGCGCAATTCGCAAAGAGCTACGGCCTGGCGCCAAGTCTTTTCTATTCTGATCTGGAGGAAATGCTGAAGGCTACGCATCCTCAGGTGGTGCTTGCCTACACCAACACCTTCGATCATCGCCGGGTAGTAGAAATCTGTGCGCGCTATGGTATTCCCGTAATGATGGAGAAGCCGTTGGCCGTAAACATGGAAGACGCGCGCGCCATCGAAAAAGCGGCACGCGCTGGAAAAATTCAGGTCCTGGTGAACTATGAGACGACCTGGTACAGAAGCAATCAAGCGGTCTACGACCTGGTGCACGAAAACTCTCTTGGCGAGATTCGAAAAGTTGTCGTGCATGATGGCCATGAAGGCCCGAAGGAAATCGGAGTCGGCCCGGAGTTTCTCGCCTGGCTTACCGATCCCAAACTAAACGGCGCGGGCGCCCTTTTTGATTTTGGCTGTTACGGCGCGGATTTAATGACCTGGCTGATGGATGGCCGCCGGCCGGATTCCGTGACCGCCGTCACCCAGCAAATCAAGCCGGACATCTATCCGCACGTGGAAGATGAGGCCACGGTCATCCTCACCTATCCGAAAGCTCAGGCGATTATTCAGGCATCCTGGAATTGGCCGTTCTCCAGAAAAGACATCGAAGTATACGGGCAAAAGGGCTATGCCATCACCGTCGGGCGCGATGAACTGCGCGTGCGGCTCCCGGAGAAAGAGGAAAAATTGACCGAAGCCAGACCACTGGCGGCGTCCAACGAAGATTCCGTTTCCTATCTGCGCGCCATAGTTCTCGGCGGACTGAAACCTTCGGGGCCTTCCTCGCTGGAGACGAATGTGATTGTGACCGAGATCCTCGATGCAGCACGCCGGTCCGCAGCGACCGGAAAAACCGTGCACCTTTCCGGCACTCAATAAGCGTTCGGAATCTTTTCTTATTTTGCCGAAACGGCGCGGTCGAGCGTCTCGCGGACTTTTTGAGTGAGTGCCTGGGGCGTGAATGGTTTTTGCAGGAACGAAATGCCTTCCTCGAGAGTGCCATCCTCTGCGATCACGTTGTACGTATAGCCGGACATATAGAGGACGCGAAGATGGGGATGACGCGCGGTGAGCCGTTTGGCAAGCTCGCGTCCGCTGATGCCGGGCATCACCACATCGGTGAGCAAGAGATGAATCTCCCCGCGGTGGCTTCCAGCCAGGCGTTCCGCGTCCTGCGGATTCAGGGCTTCCAGGATGGAGTATCCGCGGCCGGCCAGAACCATGCGGGTCAGCTCTCGAACGGCAGGTTCGTCCTCCACTAACAGGATCGTCTCGTTGCCATTACGCGCGGGAGCTCCGGGAGCTTCAACCGTCGACGCGACGTCGATGCGATCATCGACTCGCGGCAGATAAACTTTGATGCTTGTACCTTTTCCAGGCTCGCTGTACACCCAGATATATCCGCCGCTCTGCTTGACGATGCCATAAACCGTGGACAGGCCTAGACCCGTGCCGCGGCCGCTCTCTTTGGTAGTGTAGAAAGGCTCGAAAATGTGTGCGACTGTGTCGGCTGCCATGCCGATGCCGGTGTCGGTGACGGCAAGCATGACGTAGCGGCCGGGGCGCACGGTGGCGTGATCCTGCGCGTATGTTTCGTCGAGCTCGACGTTCGCGGTTTCAATGAGAATCCTGCCACCCTTGGGCATGGCATCGCGCGCGTTCACCACCAGATTCATGATGACCTGCTCGATCTGGCCGGGATCGGCTTTGACCGCGCCAATGTCTTTCCCCACGATGGTTTTCATTTCGATGACTTCGGCAAGCAGGCGGCGCAAGAGCTTGTCCAGATTCAGAACGATGCTGTTGAGATCGAGTACTTTTGGTTTCAAGACCTGCTTGCGGCTGAAGGCCAGCAACTGCCGCACCAGAGCTCCCGCCCGTTCGGAAGCATCCCCGATGTGTTGCAAATCGCTACGCAGCTCCGGCTGACTCGCGGCGCGATTCGTGGCCATTTCCACATAGCCCTTGATGATGGTGAGAAGATTGTTGAAGTCGTGCGCGATGCCGCCCGCTAGGCGTCCGACCGCTTCCATCCTGCGCGCCTGCTGCAACTGGTTTTCCAGCGCTTTCCGCTCGGTGATATCAACAATAATGCCTTCCATCAGCGGATGGTTATCGCTTCCGGGAACCACCACGGCCGTGTCGCTGACCCAGATGATCTGGCCGTCCTTGCGCACGATGCGGTATTCGGCCTGAAAGCTCCGCGCGCTGATACACGCTTCTTCGGCGGCTTTGATGATCGGGTGATCTTCCTCAGGAACGAAGCGAATCCATTGATCCGACTGAGAAAGCCATTCGTCCGGCGCATATCCGAAAATAGATTCCACTTGTGGGCTCACGTAGTGCCACACACCGTGGAGGCCGAGTTCGGCAATGTAACTGACGGCCGCCACCTGTTCGATCAGCGTACGGTATTTCGCTTCCGTCTCCATACGGGCACGTTCGGTAGCCAAGCGTTCGGTAATGTCACGGGCCACGCACACGGTGCCGCCTTGAGGCATGACCGTGATGGTCATTTCGATGGGAATCCTGTTGCCGTCCCGGCGGCGCAGAGAAACTTGTCCCGACCACTTGCCGGATTTTGCGAGCACTTCGCGAATCTGCTCCTCGAGGAGAGCGACGTCGCGGTGATCGTAGATCTCTCGCCACGTTTTGCCGAGCAGCATTCGCGGGTGTTCAATTGCCAGCATCCTGGCGAAAGCGGAGTTCGCGTAGACCACTTCCCCAGGCGCCTTAAGAATGGAAATGCCATCAGCTGCTGCTTCCATCGCGAGAGTGTGCTGCTGGGTTACGTCGGAGCTCTGCGCAAAGCGGAACTCGCTCAAGCCCAGTCTGGCGGCAAAACACAGAATCGAAATGCCCAGAAGCGAAAAGCGGACGAGGCGCCATTCTGATCCGATCTGGGAAATTTGCAAAAGCACAATGAGTGGACCGAGAGCCAGCGTGGCGTTCGTGAGCATCAACTCCCCAAACGTTTTTGGCCGCAGCCTTACGGCTGGTTCCGCCACAGGGTAGGTCCGCCACTGCGCTGCCCACAGTGCGCCGACCAGAAGCGGAAGCGTCCAAGCCAGGTCCAGGAATGTTCCGGTCGGTGACGGCCTCACGCTCTGCACATAGGCTGCAAAAGAAGGGCCTGCGCTGGAAGCCAGGAGGTAGATTGCAAGTCCAACATACAATTTGCGAATGTGCGGAGCCCGCGCGCGCACCGCCTGAAGCAGTGCCAGAGCGACAAGCAGGAGATCTTCTGCAGTCTTGACGCGGACCCCCAGCAACATTGCGGCCGGAGCCTCAAAATACCGCGCCGGCAGATAATAGAATTGAAGCAGGATCAGGAAGAAGACGATGGCGATCTGAATGAAATCAAGGATGGATTCCGCATCGAGCGACGATGAATCTTTTTCGTGATCCAGAAACAGCGCCATGGCAAGAAACATGTTTTGCATGCCAAACAGGATGCGCACGATGGAGGTCGTGGAGGGAGGCGTGTGCCAGGCAATTTCGTGGTACATCCAGCCGCCATTCGCCACCGCCCAAATGACGAGGCTGATGGTGACAAGCAGCCAGAAAGGGCGGCTCAGGCCCTGCCCACGGCGGTGCGCCTGGTAAGCCGTTACGGCAGCAAGGACGCAGGCGGAGATTTGCAAGCAGTTCGCGACGAACGTGCCGAGCGCAGACGTTCCCAAGGTCGTGGCTTCGCAGACGTGTAGCGCGACGATTAAAAGCGCAAGAAGTAGGGGTTTACGAGGCATTCTTGGCCGTTCTTTCGCGATGCAGACAATCCTCTCCCTGAATTCAGTTTATTGGAATCTTCTAAGGAACAAACCAGCCAGTGGGGATGCGTGCCCTGGCAGGCACGGGGCAGAATTACTGCACTCGAAATCTTGCCGATTCACAACCTGCTGATTCGAACGCGAGTGACTCTACCGATCCGCTCGCGGGCAGTCCCTCAGCAATTTGCCTGTCGACATTATTATGTACCGATCTTGCGTTTCTAAACTGGAAAACCGCTAGCGGCCTTCCAATGGGTAGCGGTCTTGCGACTGGACGGCCGCGGCGACCCGGCGGCGCAGGGCGATGGTGTCGACCGGTGCACGCTTTGCGAAGCGCTTGAGGACGGCCATCTGCGTGGTGAGCATGTCGCCGTCGTGAACAGTGGCGATGGCGCGCTTGGCTTCGTGTTCGGCGCGCTCGGCGGCATCGTTGATGAAGACGCGTGCCGCGTCGATCATCGTCTGCGTTGCGGCTTCGCCCTTGGCCGCGGCAGCTTTTTGTGCGCGGAGCAGGCAGGACTCCATAGCGTAAATTTCCATGACTACGTTCGAAAGGGCGCCGATCAGTTCCTGTTCGTCGGCAAGTTTTTCGCGGAATTTCTGGACGGCGCCACCGGCCGCCTGCAAGAACATTTTCTTGGCGTTGGCGACCACGCGCCCTTCCGCGGCAAGTACTCCTTCCGGTGCTTCCTCAAACGACGGTCCGGCAAGAATTTCGTCCGCGAGCTTCATGGCCGCAGGAATCAAGGGGAGCTGGCCGCCCATCGCTCGCTTCATGAGCATCTGGACGATGAGCATGCGGTTTATTTCGTTGGTGCCCTCAAAAATGCGGTTGATGCGCGAATCGCGATACGCGCGGCACACCGGATAGTCTTCGTGAAAACCGTAGCCGCCGAAAATTTGCACGCCTTCGTCCACTACGAAATCGAGCATTTCGCTTCCGTAAACCTTGGCGATGGAGCTCTCGATGGCGTATTCCTCCAGAACCTTCATCGTATTCTGGATTTTGTCGCCGGAGCCCGAAGCCGCAGCCATAGCCGCTTCGATATTTCCGGCCGAGCGGTACACCATCGATTCCACTGCGAAAATCTGGATGGCCATCTCCGCCAGCTTTTCCTTCATCAAGCCGAACTCACCAATCTGCTTGCCAAAGGCTTTGCGCTCTTTCGCGTACTTTGAGGAAGTCATCAGCACATACTTCGAGCCGCCGACGGCGGAAGCGCCCAGGGTGAAGCGTCCGGCGTTCAAAATGTTGAAAGCCACAATGTGTCCGCGGCCGATTTCGTGCAGCAGGTTTTCCTTCGGGACCTTACAGTTTTCCAGGAAAATCGGCGTTGTCGAACTGCCGTGGATTCCCATCTTGTGCTCTTCATTGCCGGGCTTGAATCCGGGGAAGGTGCGCTCGACGATAAACGCTGTGAATTTGTCCCCGTCAATCTTCGCAAACACGATGTAAATATCGGCGAAGCCGCCGTTGGTAATCCACATCTTTTGCCCATTCAGAATATAGTGCGTGCCTTCGGGGTTGAGCTGCGCTCGCGTCAACGAATTCTGCGCGTCGGACCCCGCCTGTGGCTCGGAAAGACAGTACGCGCCAATCCATTCCCCTGTAGCGAGCTTCGGAAGATACTTTTTCTTCTGGGCCTCCGTGCCGAAATAAACGATGGGCAAAGTGCCGATGCCAGCGTGGGCCCCGTGCGTCACCGCAAAGCCGCCGTAAATCGAAAGTTTTTCCGTCAGAACAGTTGTGGCAATCTTGTCGAGCCCCGCGCCACCATACTCTTCCGGAACGCCGCCGCCCATCAAACCAACTTCGCCGCCCTTTTTCACCAGCTCAGGCATCAAGCCGGGCTTCTTGTTTTCAAGATCCTTGATGAATGGAAAAACTTCCTTGAGCACAAACTCCTCGGCCGTCTGCCCGATCAGCTTCTGATCGTCCGTCAAATCCGCGGGCGTGAACACGTCACCCGGTTGCGGGGATTCCAGCAGAAAACTGCCGCCTTTTGCCGCGGGCTTGGTTAGAGTAGCCGTCGCCATATGGGGTCGCTCCTAGAAGGGAATGGCTGCAAACGCGATTCGGTCAAGCGCTTGAAGAAGGTGGGTAACGCTGACCATCCACTTCATTTTACTACCGCTAGGAGATGCAGTAAACAGCGGTGAGTTAACCGGTACGCGAGTAGTCTCGGTTTGTGAGGCATCTATGACGAAGCTTTCAAACTAGCGAGCGGCGCAATGCCGGGATATAATCCACCGCCATTCCACGCATCACCGAGGAACTCTGATGAAGCTGCCCTTTTGCGTTCGCACTCTAAAGCTGCTCGCATGTTTGCTCGGCGTTCTCGTCTTTGCTGAAGCTTCCGCGGCGCAAACTCCGCCGCCATCGCCTGCCACATCCTTGCCAAGCGAATCGCCCGCCCAATTCACGCCCGTCACCACCAGTTTCGATTACGTCCGCCGTGACGTGATGATCCCCATGCGCGACGGGGTGAAGCTGCACACGGTCATTCTCGTCCCCAAAAGTGCTAAGAACGAGCCCATCCTCCTCACCCGCACGCCATACGATGCGACCGATCTCACCACTCATGAGCACAGCTCGCATCTCGGGCCCAGCCTCCATGGCTATGACAACGCCCTCGAGGTGATCCTCGAAGGCGGTTACATCCGCGTCGTCCAGGATGTCCGCGGCAAGTACGGTTCCGAAGGTGACTACGTGATGAACCGCCCGCTCCACGGTCCGCTCAATCCCACCAACGTCGACCACGCCACGGATACCTACGACACCATCGACTGGCTGGTGAAAAATATCCCGGAGAGCAATGGCAAGGTCGGCATCCTGGGCATTTCCTACGACGGTTTCTTGCCGTTGATGGCGCTGATCAATCCGCATCCCGCGCTCAAGGTCTCTGTGCCAATGAATCCCATGGTGGACGGCTGGATGGGCGATGACTGGTTTCACTACGGCGCTTTTCGCGAGCTGAACATGCCCTATATCTACGAACAGGATGCCACGCGCAAGAACGACGAACACTGGTGGACCAGCAACTTCGATGATTACGACATGTATCTGCAAGCCGGCTCGGCGGGCGAACTCGGGCGCCGCCGGGGCCTCGAACAAGTTGGCTTCTGGCAAAAGCTTCTTGCTCATCCGGCGTATGACAGCTTCTGGCAGCAGCAAGCCATGGACAAAATCCTCGCCGCCCAGCTGCTCAAAGTTCCGACAATGCTCGTACACAGCTTCTGGGATCAGGAAGATATTTATGGTGCGATGGCGGTTTATGAAGCGATCAAGCCTAAAGACACAAACAATGACATGGTATTTCTTGTCATGGGTCCCTGGCACCATGGGCAGGAAATCAGAGATGGCAGTTCACTGGGTGCGGTGAAATTCGACAGCGACACCGGGCTGTATTTCCGCAGAGAAATTCTCGCGCCCTTCCTGGCGCACTATTTGAAAGACGATGCGCCCAAGAGCAATGTCGCGCCAGTGACCGCGTTCGAAACCGGCACAAACACCTGGCGACGTTTGCCGGCCTGGCCCGCCGGGTGCGCCAGCGGCTGCACTGTGAAACCAACGCCGCTCTACCTAAATCCCGGATTGAAATTAAGCTTCACCGCACCTGCGGCGGTCGGAGCTTCCTTCGAGGAATATGTTTCCGATCCCGCCAAGCCCGTGCCCTTTAGCGGACGCCCCAGCCATCCCGTCGGTTTTGCTGGAAATGTTCCCTGGCGGGAATGGCTCGTCGATGACCAGCGTGGAGTCTCCGGCCGTCCCGACGTCGTGGTGTTCATCTCCGACACGCTCACTGCGCCGATGAAAATCAGCGGCCAACCAGTCGCCAACCTGATTGCTTCCACCAGCGGCACCGATTCCGACTGGGTCGTCAAGCTCATCGATCTCTATCCCGACGAAGTCGGCGCCCAGCAGGAAATGGGCGGTTATCAACTCATGGTCGCCGCCGACATTTTTCGCGGCCGCTACCGCGAAAGTTTCGAAACGCCGAAAGCTCTCGCGCCAGATAAGCCGCTGCTCTATCGCTTCGCGCTTCCCACTGCAAATCACGTTTTCTTGCCCGGCCATCGCATCATGGTCCAGATCCAATCCACCTGGTTCCCGCTCTACGACCGCAATCCTCAAACTTTCGTCCCCAACATTTTCTGGGCCAAGCCCACCGATTTTCGCAAAGCCACCCAGCGCATCTACCACACCCCCGGCCAAGCCACCTTCATCGAGCTGCCCCTGGTCTCAACGCCGTAAGATCTGCATTTGGGGACGCGCTGCTCTTGAACCTTATATTATGTAGGGCCCGCCTTCCGAGGCGGGCTGCTCTCCTCTTTAATCTGGTGCCTCGCCCAGGTATTCAATCTCCGCCAGCCTGCGCCGCAAGAATCGCCGTTCGATGTCATTAGTCGCGAGCGCCAGAGCGCGCTGGTAGGCCTCTGCCGCTTCGAGCATTCGCCCAAGACGCCGCAACAAATTTGCTCGTGCGGCGGGAAGCAGGTGAAATTCTTCCAGCTCCTCTCGCTGCTCAAGTTCGTCAAGTAGCGCGAGCCCCTGTTCGAGGGAGCGAGCCATTGCCACTGCCACCGCCCGGTTCACTTCGATCACGGGCGATGCGTGCGTTCTCAAAAGTGCGTCATACAAAGCCGCAATCTGTGGCCAGTCCGTGTCCTTCGCGGCCTTTGCATTGGCATGCAGCGCCGCGATCGCAGCTTGCAGCGCGTACACGCCCGCTTCACCGTGTCGCAGCGCCGTTTCCACCAGTTTCGTCCCTTCCTCAATCTGCCCCTGGTGCCAAAGACTGCGGTCCTGTTCATCCAGCAATACCAGATCGCCGCCTGGGCTCACGCGCGCGCCGCGCCGTGAATCGTGCAGCAACATTAGGCCCAGCAATGCCTGTGCCTCCGCCTGATTCGGAAGCAGCGCGCACACGACACGCCCCAGCCGGATGGCCTCCGCGCAAAGTTCCCGCCGGACCAGCGCATCGCCGCTGCTGGCAAGATAGCCTTCATTGAATATCAGATACACGACCAGCAGCACGCCATCCAGCCGGTCGCGCAACTCTTCCTGTGAAGGCACGCGATAGGGAATCCCCGCTTCGCGAATTTTCCCCTTCGCGCGCACCAGCCGCTGCGCCATCGTCGCCACCGGAACGAGAAACGCCCGCGAAATTTCCTCGGTGGTGATTCCGCAAACGGTTCGAAGGGTAAGCGCAACCCGCGCTTCCATGGGCAGCGACGGGTGACAGCAGGTGAAGATTAATCGCAACCGGTCATCTGAAAGCATTTCCTCTTCCCGATCGCTCTCCGGTCCTACCGCAACTTCGGCAGTCTTCGCAATCTCTTCCGCCTTGCGTTTGAATCGCCGGCCGCGCCGCAGCCGGTCGATAGCCTTGTGCCGCGCCGTGCTGATCAGCCACGCGCGCGGATTCGCCGGCGTTCCTTCCACGGGCCATTTTTGCAGCGCAACGGCGTAAGCTTCCTGGAGCATCTCCTCCGCCAGATCAAAATCCCCCAGCAGACGAATCAATGTCGCAAGAATCCGTCCCCACTCCTCGCGATGCAGTTTTTCAAAATCCATAAGGAAGGAACTTCGGCGCCGCTCTTTGCCCCGAGCTCTTTGTGGCACTCAACGCAGAGAGCGGTGCACCGTTTCGGACGTTCAATGATTGTGAATTCTACGCTTGCACTGCTTTCCCGCGAACCGCAATCGGCCGCACCTCAATCGTTCCATTGCGCGCAGAAGGAATCCGCGCCGCAATGGCGATCGCTTCGTCCAAATCATCGGCATTCACAAGAAAATAGCCGCCCAGTTGTTCTTTGGTTTCCGCGAACGGCCCATCTGTCACCACGCGTTTGCCTTCCCGCACCCTGACCGTCGTCGCCACGGTCGTTGGCAAGAGTTGGTTGCCGCCCACAAACTTGCCTTTTGCCGACAGCTCTTCCCTCAGTTGCCCGTATTCCTGGTATATGGCGGCCCGGTCCGACTCACTTGTCTTCTCAAATCCCGCTTCCGAGTGATAAATCAGCATCAGGTATTGCATGGTTTTGCCTCCTGCAGGTTAGTCGAACGGAAACCTCGCAAATTGACAACTCTATCCGCCCGCTCCCCCTACCTTCTGCTTCAAAAATGTCCCCTTCTCCAGTTCATTAAATGCCTGCCGCAGCTGCTCCTGCGTATTCATCACGATCGGGCCGTACCACGCCACCGGCTCTTCTAGCGGCTTGCCGGATACCAGCAGAAACCGGACGCCCTCCTCGCCCGCCTGCACCATCAACTCGTCGCCGCTATCGAACAGCACCAGCGAGCGGTTGTCCGCTTCCGCGGGAGGTTTCGTGTCTGCCCAGCTCACCGGCTCCGTCGGCACCGACAACGGCTCTGACGCGTTGCAGAATTTCCCATCTCCCGCAAAAACGTACGCGAAGGCGTGCCGCGATATCCCGACTGGCAGCGTTTTCCTCCGCCCCGGCGGCACGGACACATCCAGATAAATGGGATCGGCGGCGATGCCATCCACGGGCCCGGTCTTCCCCCAGAATTTTCCGCAAACCACGCGCACGTGCGTCCCATCGTCGTCCTTGATCTCCGGAATTTCCGGCGCCTTCACCTCTTGATAGCGCGGCGGCGTCATCTTCAGCGACGACGGCAGATTCGCCCACAACTGAAACCCGTGCATGCGCCCGGCGTGGTCGCCCTTGGGCATCTCCTGATGAATAATCCCGCTTCCCGCGGTCATCCACTGAACGTCCCCCGCCGCTATCGCACCGTGGTTCCCCATGCTGTCGCCGTGCTCCACGGTTCCCGCCAGCACATACGTAATCGTTTCGATCCCGCGGTGCGGATGCCACGGAAATCCTGCCAGATAATCCTCCGGGACATCATTGCGAAAATCATCCAGCAGCAAAAACGGATCAAACTCCGTTGTATTCCCAAAGCCAAACGCGCGCCTCAGGTGCACGCCCGCCCCTTCCATCGTCGGCTTGGACTTGATCAGCCGCTTCACCGGTCGTATTGACATGGCTATCTCCTTTACCGCTACCGAGAGTCTACCGATTGGATGCCTCGACGCCAACTCTTGGCAAGAATGGCAGAGTATGGGCTTCTGCGGTCTAGGCAGGATGGCGCTCTCCCTCCTCCCACCTCGCAACTCCTTACTGGTGATTCGTTCAAATGAGTGCCACACAATGCTCATGCCATAGTAACAATCCTCACTTAACCTGCTTCCCGGCGGCTCGCCTGTGTCTGTATAACGACAATTTCGTTCGTTTCAACCTTGAAATCATCTAAATTCCTGGAGGAGATAGTGACAACGATCAAGCGACTCTGGCTGCTTTTGTTCGTGGCGGCGGTTCTCGGAATAGTCCCTGCCAAGACCCTCGCGTCACCGAACAATTCCGATGACTCCCACCATCGCATTAAGCACGTTTTTGTCATCATTCTGGAAAACGAAGGGTTTGACGTTACCTTTGGCGCAAACTCCAAGGCCCCGTTCCTTTCCAAGACGCTGCCCAGTCAAGGCGTTCTGTTGACCCAATATTACGGCACGGGACATGTGAGCTTGGACAACTACGTTGCCATGATCAGCGGACAAGCGGCCACTCCTGAGACGCGCAATGACTGCCAGGTCTTTCAGGATTTTGCACTGACCGGTCTTACTGCTGATGGTCAGGCCATTGGCAATGGGTGTGTCTATCCCGCCTCCGTTAAGACCCTCCCCGACCAATTGAACGCCATCGGCAAGACTTGGCGCGGGTACATGGAGGACATGGGCAATGATCCTTCCCGCGAATCGGCCACCTGCGGCCACCCTGCTCTCAACTCCGTCGATCATACGCAATCCTCAGAAGCTCCATCGGCCACCGTTCCTCTGGGCGATCAATATGCTTCTCGCCATAATCCCTTCGTCTATTTCCATTCCATTATCGACTCACTCGATTGCGCTTCTCACGTCGTCAATCTGAATCTGTTGCCTCAGGACCTCCAACACGAGTCTGATACGCCAAACTTTGTCTTCATCACTCCCAATCTTTGCAACGATGGCCATGACGCTCCCTGCAAGAACGGCCAACCGGGCGGCCTTGTCTCCGCCGATGCGTTCCTCCAAAAATGGATTCCTCTCATCACTGCTTCTACCGCCTATCAGCGCGACGGTCTCATCGTGATTGCTTTTGATGAGGGGGGACTTACGATTCAGCCGACCGCGACGGGTCTCTCCATTTTTGCCCCGGGACTTTTCTGTTGCAACGAACAGCCTGGTCCCAACCTCGCTCCCTTTCCGCAGTCCACCAATATCACTTCGACTGTCAGCCTGACTTTTCAAAGCTACGGCGGCGATCGGACCGGCGCCGTCCTGCTCTCTCCCTTTCTCGAACCCGGCACGGTTTCGAATACCCCTTTCAACCACTACTCCTTGCTAAAATCTCTCGAGGATATATTCGACACCGATGTGTATTTGGGTTACGCGGGAGCGCCCGGCCTCGTTGGCTTTTTCGGCTGCTTCACCTCCGACATTGCGACCAAGGAACCGCACCGGTTTTCGGCCTGTAACTTGCACTGAACGGATTACGCTTCCATACGCATCACCCTAAACGGCCTTCGGCGGATCCAGAGCCGAGGGCCGTTTTATTCCTGGGGCAGCTGGCCGCAATTCCAGTCCTGTACCGCAATTGACACTAGCGAGTGCAGTTGTCCGGCCTGCGCGAACGCGGGCATGCGAATGTCTCGGCGCAGAATCAGTGCTGCAACAATCCAATCTTTGGACCACGCCATATCCGAATCGATAACCCCGCTATCCGTTCGGATAGCATTTTTGTTGTTTGCAGAACAGACGGATCCTATTCCGCGGGCTGCAAGTTCACACCCATGTCTCTTTGCATCAACTACTTCTGCCGGTAAACACAAACGCAGGGGGAATGCGCGCTTTCCTGGCACGTCAAATGCTCTCACCACTGTGTGATTTCCAAGAGCAAAGCATGAGGCATAAAAAGGAAATCGGTTTTGAAAGGAGATTCATCATGAAAACCAATCGAATCCGTTTATTGGCAATGGCCGCCGTTGGACTGGCTGCTGTTTGCGCTTCCGCGAGACCCGTCTCTGCGCAAAATGCCTGGCAGGGCAGCTTCACTCTGCCAAATGAAGTGCACTGGCAAGGCGCCATATTACCCGCCGGCGACTACACCTTCTCGATGGAGACCGCTGTATCGCCGAACAAGATGGTCGTTCGGCGGAAAGACGCCGCGGCGATTATCCTGACAATCTCGACCTCCACTGGCTCCAAGAACCAGCCGAGCCAATTGACCATCGAGCGCCGCGGTGACGCTTACTTCGTTAGCGAAATGTACTCCGCCGATCTCGGCGTGCAGTTCCGCTACTCGATCCCGGCGCCTCCGAAGGATCAGCTGCTCGCTCAGAATCGCGTATCCACCGAGCACGTCCTCATTGCTGAACTCCGCAAGTAGCCCCACCTGCTGCACCCCGGTCTGAGGGCAAGCCCCAAGCAAAGCGGCCTTGCCCTCAGTTTTTTGTGAGTCCAAGAGATATCCTTCGTCGTCGGAACCGCCTATAGCGTTTTCCGGTAGCGAGGGAGCAACCAACTTAGGGGAGGACCGGGGATGATCTATGACTTCCTGAAGAACCGTCGTCCCCGTCGCCTTCGCGGACAAGGACAAGCAATGCCATTTCTATCGGACATCAGGGCTTGGCTGAATTGTGGCCAGCACTTGGCGTCAACCGCCGGATAACGAATTCTTGGATGATATTGGCGGCGGCGCCTGCGCCAATCTGAACCAGCGCGTTTTCGAATGTTAATGCCGCTCCGTTGCGATCGCTCGGCGGATAATAGAGATTCGAAATACCGGCGGAGGCAAGACCGCCGAGAATACCCGAATAATTCGCCTGCCAGTGTCCATTGTCTCCCTTGCAGATCACCGAATTCGCGATCGCATAAAGAACCCGTGATCGCTTGCTTCCAGTTCCTTTGTAAAAATATCGTGGATCCTGTTTGAAGAGCGACGGCAAAATCGCGCTGCCGATAACCGTGCTGGTCACAAAATCCCCATAGGCGGCGCCGTAACGCCTTGCGAAACCGTCTGCACCCTGCCCGTATCCGCTGAATCTACCTTGCGCCTGCTCAATTCCCGCGATGGCTGCGGTCAGTCCGAAAGTGACCGGATCCACCGACGTCTTCCAGGCAAGCTCGAACTTTTGTCTCGGCGAGAGAGGAACTGCATCATGGATGTAGGTGACATAGAAATTTGGTACGACGCCGAGGACGCGCTGCTGCTCTTGCGCCTTGATCTGCTCTTCCGCTATTTCCACCCGTGAAGGTACGACCCGCACTTCCGAGATTGCGGTAGCCACGGCCAAAGCGATGTCCGGGACAACATAGATCTCCCCGGAACGCAGAATTCCTGAGGATGTCTGGGTAGCGAATCCCGCTGAAGAAATGGTGATCTGGAAGGGCCCGGGTGGGATATTGGCGAAGGAGAACTGCCCATCGCCGCCGGAGAACACTTCTTGGTCTGGGTATTGATCGTCGCGTGTAAGTTTTACCCGGACTCCGGCGACCACTCCTCCACTTTGATCAACTACGGTCCCGCTGATGCTTCCTGACTCCTGTTGAGCGGGCAATCGCTCGCGGCCCGACGTACGGGTTCCCGGCGCGTCAGCCGCTTCACTTTCCGTTCCCGGCGCAATCGGAGGCTGCTGAGACTGGGCCAGCGTTGGAAATCCCCAAAGCAGCAAACCGAGGCTTAGCCAGACTCCCCAAGGCGTGCATCTGCGCATAAGCATCACCACCCTCGTATTATGATGCTCCGCGAAAGGATTTTGGATTCCCGAAATGTTTGGCGCCTTTAAAGTTACGGGTACAGGCCTGGCCGCTTGGTCAGGTGCCGCTCTGTCCTCAGATTCTTGATGGGCCCGAGAGTATTGCGGGCGGATGTATACTGCGCATGCGGTGAAAGCGTCCCAACCTATTAAGCATGGACGGACTCGGACGGGGGGCTGAAGAAATCAGGAATCTCCTGATAATCACCACCTATTCTATTCTGGCAGTTTGTGGCGCAGCGGCCCCGGCCGGTCGCCAAGAGGAAAATGATGGTTACACGACGTGAGTTTCTCGATGCACTTGCAGTAGGCGCGGCGGGGCTGGCCGTGGGAACAACGGCCAAGAGCTATAGCCAGATCCTCGGCTCCAACGATCGGCTGAACTTTGCGGTTATCGGCCTCAATGGACGCGGCTACGCCCATCTCGCGTCGCTCAAGGCCAACAAGAGTGCCGCCCGCATTTCGCATGTCTGCGACGTGGACAGCAACATTCTCAAGAAATTTGCTGACAGCACGCGCCAGGAGATGGGTGAGGCGCCTGCGACGGAAAAAGACTTTCGCAGAATACTTGAGCACAAGGAGGTGGACGCTATCACCATTGCCAGTCCCGACCATTGGCATACACCGATGGCCATTGCGGGATTGCAAGCCGGCAAGCACGTCTATGTGGAAAAGCCGTGCAGCCATAACCCGGCCGAAGGGGAGATGCTGATCCAGGCGCAGCAGAAGTATCAAAAGTTGGTGCAGATGGGCAACCAACAGCGCTCTTCAACGTACACCATTGAGATCATCGAAAAGATTCACGAAGGCCTTATTGGCAGGCCGTACTACGCAAAAGCCTGGTACAGCAACGTGAGAAAGTCCATTGGCACAGGCAAGGAAGTGCCCGTGCCCGCGCAACTGGATTGGGACCTGTGGCAGGGCCCGGCGCCGCGCCGTCCCTATCGGGACAATGTGCACCCATATAACTGGCACTGGTTCAAAATCTATGGCACCGGCGAAGCGCTCAACAATGGCACGCATGAAGTCGACGTCTGCCGCTGGGCGCTGGGTGTTGACTATCCCAGGCGGGTCGCTTCGTCGGGCGGCAGATACCAGTTCAAAGACGACTGGCAGTTTTATGACACGCTGGTAACCAGTTTCGAGTACGAAGACAAGCTTCTGTCGTGGGAGGGCAAGAGCTGCCAGGGTATGAAATTTTACGGTCGCGATCGCGGTTCGGCCATCATGGGAACAACCGGCACCGTTCTTGTGGATCGCGATGGCTACGAGATCTACGATCTCAATGGCAAGAAAACGCGCGAATTCAAAGTTGGCAGTCAGACTTCGTCTTCCGACCTCCTCGGGCGCGACTCCATGACTGACGCCCACTTCGCGAACTTCATCGCGGCAATCCGCAAGGGTGAGAAACTCAACGCTCCAATCTCGGCCGGAAACGTCGCCGTTACGATGCTGCAGCTTTCCAATATCGCTTGGGAAGTCAATCGCGAGTTGCCTCTGGACACAAAAGACGGGCGCATCCAGAACGACCCCGAAGCGATGAAGATGTGGGGGCGCGAGTACGAGAAGGGATGGGGGCCGCGCCCGTGAGAGTGTGGCCAGACTTTCGGTTGTCATTGGCCGACTATGAGCCATAGCTTCACTCGTCGCGATTTCGTTCGCTCCGGTACGCTCGCTGTGGGAGCGTTGGCTGCTGGTTCGAGCGACCTCTTCGCATTCGCTCAGCAACAGCCATCGCCTGGCGAACCGTCGCCTATTCGCCTGGGTCTGGCCAGCTACACTTTCCGCAATTTCAGCCGCGCGCAGATGATCGTCTTCATGAAGCAACTCAAGGTGTTCGCGCTGAACGCCAAGGATGTTAAAGATCATCTGCCCATGGATGCGAAGTTGGAGGCGGCTGCGCTGGCGGACTGTGCCGCCGCGGGCATTAGCCTCCACGCTGCCGGAACTATCTATTTCACAAAAGACGAAGATCCGGACATCCGCAGCAAGTTCGAATACTGCAAGCGCGCGGGGATCGCCGTCATCGTCGCGGGCGACCCCGCGCCGGAAACGCTCCCGCGAATTGAGAAGTTCGTAAAGGAATACGACATCCGCATCGCGATCCACAATCACGGGCCGGAAGATAAATTGTGGCCTTCGCCTCTGGAGGTATTGAAAGCGGTAAACGGCATGGACCCGCGCATGGGGTGCTGCATCGACGTCGGGCATACGGCACGCGCAGGCACGGATGTGGTTCAGGCCATCCACGAAGCTGGCCCGAGGCTGTTCAACGTGCACATGAAGGACCTCACGGATTTCCAGAGCAAGGACAGCCAGGTCGCGGTAGGAGAAGGCATCATCCCGGTTCGCAGGATGTTCGATGCTCTGATCACAACGAAGTACTCGGGCTTCGTCGATCTGGAGTATGAGATTCATCCCGACGATCCCATGCCGGGAGTCAGCAGCAGCTTTGCCTATATGCGAAGCGTCCTTTCAGGCATGGGGTATGCGAGCCCGGCCTGAATCATTCTGCAGCCCGCCCGGCAATTTGTGGATTTGCATTAGCGTGCCCGAACTAAATGATGCGCTGATGTGGGTGACCATCGAAGAGACGCCGGGAAAAATCGAAGTGCAAATCTGACTGTCCGCGTTTAGTATTCCGCACGACGCGATCGGGAAATTCGAGAAAGATTGGACAGTTCGAGGGTGACGCGTTGGTATTCCGCTCGGGATTTCCGGCGGAAGGCGCGATGATTAAATTGCGCAACGTCACGCGCGTTACCGCGCCGGGCAAACTCGAGAGCGAAGAGTACATGGCCATGAAGGACGCACCAGAAACGTTGCTCGTGCACGTCGAAGCCAAGAAGCGATAAGAAACTTTCAGGGCCTTGAACGCAAAGTTGAGTCTTTGAAAGTCAGCTTCAAGAACTTGGCCACCTCCGTTCCTATATGCGAGAACTGCACGGTTGTTCCGGGGTCGAACCATTCCACCTCACCCTCGCGCAGCACTTTCGGTGATTTGCCCTTCGCGCTGATTTTGACCTGAGGCCCACCGAGCCCAACAACAAGAAAGGCAAGTTTGGAAGCAGATTCCGTGTGTTTTCCATTTGCGAAGAGCCATATAAGATCCAAGGTGGCCTCTGAGGTCTCGAACTGGGTGTCTGCCCAGTCCGATACGAATGGCGGATCACAGATTGCGGCTCCTTGGCCAGGAATTACATTCCCGCACTCATTGTGAGCCTCCCCCTGCGCATGGAGCAGTTCGATGGTGACGTTGTTGAAGGGAATGTTGGATTCGTTGCGGGCGATGTGGGCGAAGTGGCCGGGGGAGTAGCCGAGCTGGCCGTCGGCCATAACGAGATGGGCTTCGGGTTTGCCCTGGATGGCGTTGATGACGTCGGCAGGGCCGAGTGAGACGTAAAGGTAAGGGACGTCGTGCTGATGGAGGAGGGTGGATTCGTGAGCGGGGACGCTGACGCGAAAGACACGGACGTAGTCGTTTTCGAGGACGAGGTGGTGGTGGGGTTCCCGGGGAATGGAGACGGCGGAGGGGGCCTGCGCGTTCAAGGAAAATGTCAGAAGCAGCAGCGCGGAGCAGAGTAGTGGTTTCATCGAGGACCCCCAAGGATTGAATGCCGAAGCGAAAGAAGAATGGCGAGATGAATTCGCCGCGACAAAGACAACGAGACATAAGCGAAGCCGGCCGGGCCAAAGCCCGGCGCCTACAAAACCAAAACACGACGGCAGAAACAGAACCCATCGGTCTAAAGACCGGGCACTACCAAGATCAGAGGCGCTCGAAGATGCCGGCGGCGCCCATGCCACCGCCGATGCACATGGTGACCATGCCGTAGCGGGCGTTGCGGCGCTGGAGTTCGCGGATGATGCTGGCGGTGAGTTTTGCGCCAGTACAGCCGAGGGGGTGGCCGAGGGCGATGGCGCCGCCGTTGGGATTAACGCGGGAAGCGTCGAGGCCGGCTTGCTGGATCACGGCGAGAGATTGCGCGGCGAAGGCTTCGTTGAGCTCGATGACGGCGATGTCGTTGAGGGAGAGTCCGGCGAGCTTCAACGCTTTGGGAATGGCTCGAACGGGGCCGATGCCGAATTCTTCAGGGAGAACACCGGCGGTGGTGTAGGCGACGAAGCGCACTAGGGGCTTCAATCCCAGAGATTTTGCGCGAGCGTCGGACATGATGACAGCCGCGGCGGCGCCATCGCTCATGGGCGAACTATTTCCCGCGGTGACTGTTCCTTTTGCATGAAATGCGGGTTTGAGTTTTGCGAGGACATCGAGATTCGTGTCGGCGCGCGGAAGTTCGTCGGTCGCGAAAACAAAAGTTTGCGTTGTGGGCTTCACCGACCCGCCCTTCGGTTTGGAGGAAGCGCCGTTGCCGTTGGGGAGCGCGGTGATTTTCACTTCGACGGGAATCGTTTCGTCCTTGAAATTTCCAGCGGCGATGGCGGCGAGCGCTTTTTTGTGGGAGTCGGCGGAGAACTGGTCCGCTTGCTCGCGCGTGATGCCGAACTTGCGCGCGATATTTTCCGTGCCAAGTCCCATATTAATGTAGGTGTCGGGAGAGTGATCGACGAGCCAGGGATTGGGCGAGACTTTGTTGCCGCCCATGGGCACCATGGACATGGATTCGGTACCGCCGGCGACGATGACCTCGGCGGAGCCCGCTCGAATACGTTCAGCGGCAAGCGCGATCGCCTGCAAGCCGGAGGAGCAGAAGCGGTTGATGGTCATGGCGCTGGTTTCGACGGGGAGCCCGGCGCGGAGTGCGGCGATGCGGGCGACGTTCATGCCTTGCTCGCCTTCGGGCATGGCGCAACCGAGAATGACGTCATCAATTTCTTTGGCGTCGAGACCGGGAACGCGAGCAAGCGCTTCCTTGATGGCCAGCGCGGCGAGATCGTCGGGGCGTGTGGCGCGCAGGGAACCTTTATAAGCGCGGCCGACGGGAGTGCGGACGGCGGAAACGATGACGGCTTCGGGCATGGTGACCTCGTGGTTCGGGAGTTCTTCATTATTGTTGGGCCGATGTTGGGGAAAAGCAACTCTGCGTTAGGAGAGATCAGAGAACAGAGATCAGCGAAAGGCCGCGCCTGTTCGGGGGGGGGGCCGCCCGCGGAGGAAAGGTGGCTGTGGTACAAGGGGAGACTTGGGGTTGCTTAAGATTCTGGAGATGACTCGGAATATTGCTGGTTAGAATAGGGATGACCTCCCCTGTTTTTCATAAGTGTTGCATTTAAAGGACTTAGTGTTCATGTAAGTGCTTTAGAATCAACACTTGCGGGCATTCTATAATTGTTGATTCTAAAGGGGTTGCGCACGGGTAGCGTCTGCCGATGGTAAGAAAAGCGGCGGCAAGCCGCCGCACTCCAAATGTGGTTCTACCCAGAGAGTATTATAGCTAAAGGGTTAATCTGAGTCTAGGATTATTCTGGCGAAAGCCGAATAGACTTGGGGCTTGAACGGGTTCCAGCGGCACTGGGCGCGAAATATTCGGGAAGCTCACTCGGCGCGGAGGGCCTCGACGGGGTCGACGGCGGCGGTGCGGCGCGAGGGCAAGTAGCTGGCTAGGAACGCCGTGGCGATGAGGCCGGCGGAAACGGCGACGTAGGTCAGCGGGTCGGTGGGATTGACCTTGAAAAGCAAAGTGGACATGAGCCGCATGAGGATGATGGCGACGACGAGTCCGCACACGACGCCAATGCCGGTCAAGAAAAGTCCGTGGCGCACAAACATGTTGGTGAGGGCGCGTTGCTGCGCGCCGAGGGCCATGCGTATGCCAATCTCGCGGCGGCGCTGCGAAACAGAATAAGCGATCACGCCATAGATGCCCACGACACCGAGCAGCAACGCCATGGCTCCGGCCACCCCGAGCATGACCAACGTGAAAGAGGTACGCGCCATTGATTTTTTATAGAAATATTCCACGGTGTGAACCTGCGCGAGAGGTAGATTGGGATTCACCGACCAGACGGCTTGGCGGACTTCCGTCAAAAGATTTTCCGAACCGGCACGGGAAGTGCGGAAAACAAAAGCGACATCGCGGCTGACCCGAGTCGTATCGCTTTCAAAATGGTCCAGTAAAAGGGGCCAGTAAGCCGCTGTGGTTGCGGGCTTGCTAACGCCATCGTAGTAGACGCTGCCAACGACGCCGACGATTTCGCGCCAATCGTCCTTGGTACTGACACGGATGCGTTTGCCCAGGGCGGCGGCGGGATCGTGCCAATACTCGCGAGCAATATTTTCAGAGACGAGCGCGACAGGGATTTTCTTGTAAGTGTCGGTCCAGGTGAAGTCGCGGCCAGCCACCAAAGGAGTGCCCATGGTGGACAAGAAGCCGGGCGAAACGAACTTGAAGGCGCGAAGAGGAGGAAGCTCGCCATCGGCGTAGGTGCGGCCTTCCACGAAGATGGGATCGTGCCAGCCATCGCCATCCATGGGGATGGCAGTGGAGAGCGCGGCGGAAGCAACGCCGGGAACCGCTTCGACTTTATGCAAGATTTGCTCTTCCATTCGGAGGACGGGCTCATTCTCCTTTATCTGCGCCTCGGGAATTGAAATGCGGAAGGTCTGCAGTTCGGCCGCACGGGAAAAGCCGGGATCGACTTTGGTCATGGCGCGGAAGGTGCGAATCATCAAGCCGGAGCAGATGAGCAGGACGAGGGCCAGGGCGACTTGCACGACCACGAGAACATTGCGGACGCGATGCTGCTCGCGGCTTTGGCTGAGCGCGCGGCCACCTTCGCGGATGCCGGTGCTCAATTGCGCGCCGGCGTATTTGAAGACAGGAATGGCGCCGAAGAGAAGACTGGTGAAGACAGAGATCGCAGCCGTGAAAAGCAGGACCGGTCCATCGATGCCGATGTCGTGAACGCGCGGGAGTCCATCAGGCGCAATCACCACGAGGGCGCGCAAGGCGCCCCAGGCAAGTCCCAAACCGAGCAGGCTGCTAAGGAATCCAAGAGAAAGGCTCTCGAGCCACAGTTCGCCAGCGATGCGTCCCCAACTTGCGCCCAGAGCCGCGCGCAGAGCCAGTTCCTGGCGGCGGCCTTCGACACGGACGAGAAGCAGGTTGGCGACGTTGGCGCAAGCGATCAGGAGAACCATGCCGATGGAGCCCATCAGGACCCACAAGACGCTGCCAGCGTCGCCAACAACGTCCCGCTTCAGCGGACGAACGTTCGGTCCGATGTGGGCGTCATCGAAGAGCTTGATGCTGAACCCCGGCGGGGCTGGGAAGGAGTTCCTAACAATGGGAAGCATTCGCGCGACATCGCTGTTGAGCTGCGCGAGGGTGGTGCCCGGCTTGAGCCGGCCGAGAGCTTCGTAGCTAAAGTTGCCGAGGAAAACTTTGCCGCGTTCGAACCGGAAAGGGGTGAAGAGGGCCAGGTCGTCCTGGTCGAGAAAGCGAAATCTTTGCGGCATGACACCGATGATTTGTTGCGACTTGCCGTCCACGATCAAGGTCTTGCCAATAACGGAAGGATCGCCGCCGAACTTATGACGCCAGTATCCGTAACTGAGGATGACGGTTTCCGGCGTGCCGGGCGAGTCATCTTCCTTTGTGAAGGTGCGGCCCAGCAGGGGTGGAATGCCCAGGAGCGGAAGGGTGCCGTCGGTGACGCGCATCGCACGGACTTGTTCAGGCTCGGCTACGCCCGTAACACTCACGGAGTCGCTCTGGTACATCCCGATATCCTGTAGGGTTTTTCCCTGCTCACGATAAATGAAATAGTTGGAAGGGGACATATTCAGATCGGTGATCTGAAAGCCCGGAGCAGTGTGCCAGACGCCGACTAACTCTTCAGCGCGGGGATAGGGCAGAGGCTTCAGGAGGACGCCTTCGAGGACGCTGAAGACGACCGTGTTGCCGCCGATGCCAGCGGCGAGAGTGATGACCGTGACGGCCGTGAACATCGGCGAGCGGCCGAGCCGCCGAAACACTTGTTTGAGCTGATTCGTCAAGAATTGCATTGGCCTGCTCCCTTGTGCCGGCGCTCGGACGGATGGGCACACGCGTGGCGTTGCTATAGAGTGATACGAAAGAGACGGGGAGAAGTTCCTAAGAAAATTGTTCCCACCATTACTCGGTGGGAAAGCTGGGAGCGGCTGGTCCTCACTTCCCCTTGAAGGGGACACCCTTTCGGGGGATGAAGATGGTGCCCGGCGGTGTGATGTCAAATTTCTTCGCGTAGTTTCCTTCGTTGTTGGCGATGCCTACGCGGCCGCGCGAGTCAATGTAGAGAAGGGAATCGCCGACGGAGACGTCCATGAAGGTTTTTACGTAGGGCAACGTGACGGGCTTCTTGTTGATTTGAATCGTGAGTTTGTCGCCGAGGTTGTAGCCGAGTTTCTTGAATTCTTCGCCGGGAATGTCGGTGATCAGGGAACCGTAGGGATCGTCGAGGCCGATGATGTCGCCTTCGATGCCCTTGTCGGTGGTGGTGGAAGCTTTGGGAGTAAGGCGAACGAGTTGGGGAACTTCCGGGCCGACGAGATTAAAATCCCAACCGGTGGCCAGGTGCGCGGCGGCAGGAGAAAAAATGTCGCGGCCGTGAAAGGTGGAAGAGACGGCGGCTTGAATCATCCAGGCGGGATTGGTGATTTCGCGGGCGGATGCCAAGCCGTCGCGGTCAAGAACCAGCGTGACGAGTCCATTGTCAGGTAGGACAAAGTACTGGCCCTTTCTGGATTTCACGATAACCGCTTTGCGCGAAGTGCCCACGCCGGGATCGACGACCGCGAGAAAGACCGTGCCGGCAGGATAGTAGGGCGAGACTCCAGCTAGGAAACGCGCGCCTTCTTCAATCTGGAATGGAGTGACTTGATGAGTGATGTCCATGATGCGCGCTTCCGGCGCGATGCCGATGATCACCGCTTTGCAGATGGCGACGGCGTCATTGGCGGTGCCAAAGTCGGTCATGAAGGCGATCGCGGGGCGGCCTGCGGTTTGAGCTGGTGCGGCGCGGGCAGCGGCTTCCTGCTGCGCCGGGTACTTCGAACAGCCGGTGATCAAAGCGCAAGCGAGCAGGAACACCACGAACAGACGAACGCGTAAAATCATTTATTTCTCCCGAACCAGATTTGAAAAAAAGTATACAGCAAGCGCAAAAGGAATGTACGCAAAATGCCGCGGTTGGCGAAGGGTTTTGATTGGATTCGAATGAGAGTTTCAGTAGACTAGGGCGAATTCGGACCGAAGCTACGCAAGAAAAAGCAAGCCTGCCGCGCCCAGAGAAGGCCCAGCCTGATTGCGTAAGATCAAGTTCCCGATAGAGGAGAAAAAACGTGCGAAGAATTACGTTTTTTGCGTGGGCGTTGTGTTTGCTTGCGGCGAGTGCCATGGCGGACCAGGTCACTCTCAAGAATGGGGACCGGCTGACGGGAACGATCGTCAAGTCCGATGCCAAGACGCTGCTGATCAAGACAACGTTTGCTGGCGACGTCAACGTGCAGTGGAACGCGGTGAGCGGGATCGAGTCAGCAGAACCGCTGCACCTGGCGTTGAAAGATGGTCAAACGATTGTGGGGACGGTGACGACGTCGGACAGCAAGTTTGATGTGGCAACAAAGGATACGGGACCTGTCGCCGCACCAATCGATACGGTCGTGGCGGTACGCAACGACGCGGAGCAAAAAGCCTACGATGACCAAATCGAGCGGCTGCGGCATCCTCATTTGACGGATTTCTGGAGCGGGCTGCTGGACACGGGCTTGAGCATGACGCGGGGAAATTCCGAATCGCTGACGTATTCGCTGGCGGGGAAAGCTGCGCGCGTCACCGAGCGTGACAAGCTCTCGTTCTACACGACAGCGATCTATGCGAACAGCAGCGTGAACGGCGTCAGCAACACGACAGCGCATGCCATCGCAGGCGGGTTTCGCGGAGACCTGAACGTGAGCGAAAAGTTTTTTGTTTTCGGTTTCACGGATTTCGCGTATGACGCGTTCCAGCACCTGGATTTGCGGAACACCATCGGCGGCGGCCTGGGATATCACGTGATCAAGACGGCCAACACGACCTTTGATGTTTTTGGGGGCGGCGACTTCGAGCAGGAGTATTTCTCGCCCAATCCTCCGGCGACGCCGACGAACACGACGCGCAAGAGCGGGGAAATTGTGATCGGCGAAGAACTGGCAACAAGATTGAACAGCCGCACCTCACTCAACGAGAAGTTTGCGTTCTATCCAAACCTTTCCGACACGGGTAATTACCGCTTCCAGTTCAGCACGGTGGCGGCGACAAAGCTCAAAGGATGGCTGAGCTGGCAGGTAAGCTTCCTTGACGGCTACTTGAGCGACCCGCTTCCTGGCTTGAAGAAAAACGACTTGCTTCTGTCCACCGGTATTCGATTGACATTCGGCAAGGGCGCGTTCTAAAAGGTAGGCACACGGGGTTTCTATCCTTCACAGCAACAGAGAAAACGGGGAGGAGATCATCATGATTTACTGGATCGTGGTTGGGCTTATCGCGGGATGGCTCGCCGGACAAGTGATGAAAGGCGGCGGCTATGGCGTGCTGGTGGACATCATCCTTGGGATCCTTGGCGGCATCATCGGCGGCTGGGTTTTCGGAATGCTGGGGATCTGGCCGGGCGGAGGAATCATCGGGTCCATCATCGTGGCGTTCATCGGCGCAGTAATACTGGTGTGGATCACGCGCCTGGTGAAGAAGGCTTAGCCGAGACGTCAGAAGTCTAAGACGCGTTGCCGCGGCGGAGAAATCACCGGGGCAGCGCGTTTTTTTGTTTCAGAAGTTCCAACGCGATGCAGCAAAATGCGGGAGGCAGGCGCACGGTTGGGCACAGCGTGCGTAACGGGTACTTGCCGGGGAACCTAACCGGTGAAAATACTGCGGTAACCTGGCTGGAAGCGAGAGTGGGGGAATGAAGTTTGCGAAGGCTATCGGGAGCTGTCTGAAACTGGCAGCGGCCCTGTGTCTAGTTTCAATTTTGGCTCACTCCGCTGCTCCAGCCGCAAAGAACATGGCGATTGTTGTGTCGGCGGGGAGCAAGATCACGGATGTGCCGCTCGCTGAGCTGACAAAATTTTGTAAGGGCTTGCAAAAAGCGTGGCCCGATGGCAAGCCCTTTACGCTGGTGATGAAGGATCCAGAGTCTCCGGAGATGCGCACAGTCGTTCAGAAGCTCTTTGGGGCCGTGCCGGGGGACGTCAAATCAATCATCGCGAAGCTGAATGAAGCGCGCATGGTGATCAAGATTGTCGAGAGCGACGAGGAGTTGCTGCGCATGGTGGGAGCAACGCCTGGAGCCGTTGGGATCCTGGACGTGTACTCGATCAACAGTTCGGTGAAAGTGCTTCGAGTGGATGGCAAGCTGCCGTTCGATTTGGGTTACGTGTTCAAGGGGAACTAGAAGAGAAACAGACTTGGCCAGACTGGCGCCGAATCTCTTGTGCTGAACGGCCCCTCCAGAAAAGCAGAATTCCCAAGAACTTTGTTGAGAATCCGTTGCTCAATTCTGCAGAAATGTCTCTACGACGCCGTGGCGCCAGACGTGCGCAAGGCGCGAAGGGCGGCGTATCCGAGAAGCGCAATGGCGAGGCCAAGTGCGATCCATAACAAATTGTGGTGACGTTCTGTGAATGGGCGAGGGTCGGCGTAGTTCGCGGTCAGTTCTTCGGTGCCGAGTTGTGCCAGCAGATAGACCTTCTTTTCAGAACGACCGAAGACGCGAGCGAAGTCATATTGAGTTGAGGCCGCCTTTTGATTCCCGTACAGGAGGCGATACCCGTGGCGGGGCTCAGCGGGAAAGGTCAAGCCGCGTGGAAGGCCCGTAAGTTCCAGCTGCATGCTCGCCAGCGGCTGATCATTGGCGTTGAGAATCTCGATCCGCCAGAACCGCGCAAAGATTTCCGGAACGAGAACGCGCAGAGATTCCCTGAGCTTTTCGCCCTGCCGATAGCGATAGATCTCGCCGGCGCAACGATAATTCCAGTCCTTATTGTCTTCGCTCGTGCTGATTCGGACGGCACGGTAAAACTCCGGCTGTGCCGTTGAGAAAACCACTTCACTTACGGGAAGGTTGCCAGTCCCCAGATCGGTAAGCCATCGGCTCTCTGCCGGATCACTGGAAGTATCGAGCGAAAAAACGCCAGGTACGGAAGTGCGCTCAGGCCTGGATTTCGATTCTTGAGAAAGGACTTCGACATTGTCGACGGGGCGCTGATGCTCAGGACTGAAGATGCGTATGCGAAGGAAGCGTTGATTAGAGTAGCCTTCAAATTGAACGGTCTGGTTGCCCTCCAGCTGATGCTTGCGGAAACGCGATATAGGAGAGCGAGCATCGACGATGCGCCATTCGTGAGCGTCATCGCTGACTGCCGTCTCAACCCAGTACATGAAATCGCTTTCTGAAGTGGAGATCCGATAGGTGTTGAACCACGGTTCTGCCTGGAGTTGCTCCAGAGTAGCGCCATGGCTTTCGTCGAGCGGGGGCCTATCTGTTACGCGAATCACAATTTGAGTGAATTGACCCGGTACGAAGCTGCGCTCGAGGATTTGTGAAGGGCGGACCGCCATCTTGGGCTCGCCATCCTGATTGGAAGAGAGAAAGAAGGGAATCTCTCTCCCATCCTCGTCAATGACGCGAAGGTCGGCACCATGGACGTCACTATGGACGAAGAGATCCCAAGGTAGATGAAGAACCACTGGGTCACGCGTGTCCGCGGGGATTCCTAGGATGGCGCGGGAATAGCGCCAGCAGCGCCAAGCGTCGGGCAAATCCGCGGCGAGCGTGGCGGCGGCGAGTGCGGCGAAGACGAGCGATAGAAAAAGGATTCTGCGCATCATGAAGAGGGTCGCTCGCGAGCGACTTTGCGCTGGTAGAGAAAGGAAACGACCAGAAGGACCAGGCCGAGAATGAAGAAGGAGATGATGCGGTAAAAGCGTTCGAGGTAGGAGCTGTCGTAGAGGAAGACTTTGGCGACAACCAGGCCGAAGAGCGCAAGCGCCTGCCAGCGCAGAAGCGCGGATTGCCGGGTGACGCCGAGGGCAATCAGGCCGGAAGCGTAAGCGGTCCAGAGAAGCGAAAGCGACAAGTGCTGGGCCAGGCCGGAGTCGATGCCTAGGCCGGAATGTGAACCGAAGTGATCCCAGAGTTCGAGCGAGAGCGCCAGGAGAGCAAAGAAATTGATAGCCACGGCGAAGACGCCGAGGGCGTTGAATTCATCGTGGCCAACGGACGAGACATGCTCGCGCGCGGCGTAAAGCACCACGCAGAAGCAGGCGATGAGCACGGCATAGGCGGCGAACCGTTCATTGAACAGGAATTGCGGTGCGGGCAAACGAAATATCAGCAGCCGGACGGCGGCGAGTGCAAGAAGGAAGTAGCCGCCTGTACGCAGAAATACCGTCAACGAGCGGAAGCCCGTCCAGACGAGGATGGCGCCTTCGACGGCGAACGCCAGCGTGATCCATTTGCCTTCGAGACGGATGGGAATGGCCAGCGTGGCGAAGGTCAGAGCCAGCCCCGCGAAGAGCAATCGGGTAAGTGGCGATTCGCCGGATTTCGGCGGCGGGGCGAGCCGCGCCACGAGCACATGGGCGCCGGACAGCGCGAGCACCAGGAGCGTCAACGGCCAGCGATCCTGCGGCCAGAGCATGACGTAGAGCGCGCCGAGGTAGGCGAACGAGTTGACCAGAACCACGATGACATCCAGTTCCTGCAGCATGGAGAAGCGCACCACGCGAAGAACGGGGAGTGCGGCGTAGAGAAGAAAGAAGAGCGTGGCAAAGATCACCGTGCGCTCGAGTTTGTTCGGGCGGTAAAACTCCGAGTACCAGCCCCAGAAATAAAGCTGGCTGAAAAGAAAAGAGATGGGTGTTAGCGAGCGCCAGTCACGGTGCATTTCGATCACCAGCAATCCCGCGCCAAGAATCAGTAGATAAGTGAAGAGCACAACCTGGGCGTCCTTGCCTTCGCTGACAAGGATAGGCGTGAGAAACCCGCCAAACAGTGAGAGCAGGGCGATGCGCTGTGAATTCCGGCCCAGCGCTACGGCTGCCATCCCGGCAGTGATGACGATCATGGCTGCAAAGCCGACGTCCAGGCTGAAGAGTTTGTAGTACTGGCAACCTGCCCAGATCGAGAGATAGAGGACTGCGGCGCCCAGTCCTGCGATGCCCTCGGAGAAGTAGGCATAGCCGCGCTGCAGGAGCCAATGGCTCCACGGAAGCATCATGGCGCCGAGCAGAATCCCGATGGCCACGCGGCCGCTGGGCCCAATCCAGTTGTTGTCAAACGCATATTTGAGGAAAAAAGTGACCGCGCTGATGATGGCAATAATACCGATGCGGTTCAGCCATCGGCCGCCGATGAGCGTTTCCATGTCCAGAACGGAGGAGCGCTTCGATTGGGAACTGTGCAGTGGCGGCGCCGCGAAGACGTTGACTTGCGGCAGAGGGGGGACGGCTTCATGGGGCTTGGGAAGTTCTCTGGACGGAAGGAGCGACGGCGGAGGGGCTGACGACGCCGACGGAACGCGAGCGACTGGGTACGCTGGGGCAGACGCTGACGATTCCGGCTTTGGCAGCGGAGCGGCGGGGGACTCGCGAGACGGGAAGGCTTTCTCGAGGGCGCTGAGATGCCGCTCTAGCGTATTAATACGGCCTACCAATTCGTGAATGGGAGCCTTATTCAGTTCGTCGGACAGCTTCTGAACTCGGATGAATGCGGCGATGGCAAGGATGGGAGTAAGGATCAGAAGGATCACTGCGAGAACGCCGAGAAATTCCATAGGAGATGCGAGGGCTTCGCGAAGGTCGGATTAGAACACACTTGGACATGCGGAACAACGGCAGCAGATGTCCGCAGGCGGAGTCCCTTCCGGGAGGGATTCGCGTTCTTCGGGAAGCATCCCCGCAAAATGACGGCAGATGCCGCGTGGGATTGATACGTAACGGGTTCCGGCGTCACTTATTATGGAGAATTCGGCCCCTGTACCAAAGTACAGGTTTTCCACAGGTAGTACAGGGAAAAAGAGGCGAAAACGGAGGCGAAAGTGAACGCAAAATAACCATATTTGTTTTCTTTAAGTTACAATGGTCCAGACCGGAACAGCCGGTACTAGTAGCTTGGTTTATCCCTCAAAATGTGTCTACTGTACCATCGCATTTTGGGCTGGAAAGCTGTCAAATGGTACAGGTGCGGCGGACAGGAATGGACCCAACGGACAGGGCCCTGCATCTAAGGAACGAAAGAAGATTTGAGTAGGAACAACCACTGAGGGGCAATCGTTGAATGCAGTGGGGAACGGGAATCGAGGGGAAGAAGATGAAGACCAAGGACAAGAGCCGTAAATGGATGTGGGGGTTCCTGGCGGCTGTAGTTGCCCTACAAGCGTATTTCGTCTGGGAAATCCTGGCTGCCTTTGCCCTGTTTTTCGTGGGATTCGCCGCAATCGCGGCCGTGATCGGTAGCCTGTACATGATGCACAGGGTTTGGGCCACGGCGGTCGAAAGGCTCGCCAACAGCCAGCATCCGGTGATGGTAGCCACGCGGCAGGGAATCGACAGTGTCGAAGACCTGGCGCGCCGGCCGTTTCGGCGTCCGGGATCGGCTCCAGCTCGTTAACTAGATTCATGACCTTCTGGCTTCGGCCAGAGCACTCGCAGGGACCGTCAACCTGCCTCCTTCAGGAATGACGAGGGATCTGCGGCAAGAGTGAAAAGGAAAAAGGCCAACCGCCCTGAGAGAACGGTTGGCCTTATTCTTTTGGTCTCGGGGATTCCGGCCAAGAGAGACGGGCCGGGCGGCATCGTAACTTTCCCTAGTGTGTCAGCGGGTCGATATCCGAATTGGGGATGATCTCGGGTTCGTCCTGGGTACGTGAGTCCCCGGTGGCGTCGTAGAGGCCTTTTCCATTGTCCTTGAGGAGCCCATCGAGCGTGGCTTTCGAATGCTCGTCCACGGCGCTGACGGCCGCCACCAGGCAGGAGTATAAAAAGGCCTTCATGCTCTTGCGGAACTGGTCGGTGGAGCGCTCAGCGGCGCGAGCCACGTCGGCCTCCAGGGCCAGGCGCCGGGCATCGCAGGCGGCGCGGCTCTCCGCGTCGAGCGAGGAGAGCGCGGAAGCCGCCCGTTCTTTCGTTTCCGAGAGCGCCAGATTCACATCCATTTCGGCCTGGCGCTGGAAGGCCCCGAGAGCGGAGTTCACGGCGCTCTGCACCAACGCCTGGACTTCAGCGGAGCGCGCATCCAGCTTCAATAGAGCTTCGTCGGTTACCGATTGCGTGCTTGCTAGCAGGCGTTCGTAGCGCCGTTCCGCGGCACGTGCCGTCGCCCCTTCGAATTCCACGGACGCCTGGGTAACCGCCTCATTCATCTTTGCGTGGATCTGCGGCTCAATTTCCCGCGACATTTTTTCGACGAATTCCTGCGCCCGGGCCAGTTCGCGTCGCAAGTCTCCTGCTTGCCTCTCAAGCCTCTGGGCCATATCTTCCGCCTGGCCTCGATAGAGCTCCATCTGCTCTTTCCATTGCGAGGCTACATCGCCGGAGAATTGTTCCTTCGTGGAGATTCGCATAGACTCAATTCGCGCGGGGAAGAGCTCCTCGACTTCCTTCACGCTCGATGCGCGCACCTCGTCGATGGAATGAAGCGCCTGGCGAACGGCTTCGCCGACGTGTTTGGCCACTGCTGCTTGCGCGGCTTTTTCCGCGGCGAGCTGCAACTTGCCCTGCAATGCGTTGACGAGCCCATCGGGCGTGATGACCACGCGCCGCTGTTTTGGTGGCTCCGGCTCCTGGGGGCCCGGCGATTTTGCCGCACCTGCGGCTCGGGATGGAGAGGGAAATGTTGCGACTTCGGCCATCTTCGGTTCCGGACGAGCAGGCAATTCCACGAGATTCTCAGACATGACCGGTGGAGCCTCTGTTGGCTCGACGGCTGATCCAAGGCTGGCCATGGAGGAACTCATGCCTCCAGCGGCCAGCCAGTCCTGCGGTGGCGCAGCGATGCCCCAGACATTTCCCGGGATTTCCAACTCCACGCCGACCTGCTGCAGTTCGCGTGCGCTGTGGGACATGTGCACGGACTTCACGATCGCGCGCAGGGCAGGCGGTTTCGGCTCGACCTCCAGACCAACCACCTGCATCGTAATCATTGAGCCCACCCCGTAGTCATGGCGGGACGGATAGCGGCAGCCATGCAGATTCAGGCTGGTGGAGACGGTGCGCTCCACAAACGGCTCGCCCAGGCGGTTTTGGCCAAAAATGATCAGCGGAACGGACCGTTCAATGCGCGTGCTGCGGCGAGCGTCTTCGCCGGTGGTATTCCCAGGAGCACTAGCGAGAGTCGAGTGGCTCACGTCTCCTCCCAAGAAAACGATTTCCGAAGAACATTCGAATGAAAACACCTTTGTTTTGACGTTGAAACGCTTACGCGAGGATGCAAGCTCCACAAAACCGCAATCCAGATTTCGGCGCGGCTGGGTGAAGAAGGCTTCCCTCTGGACCCCACGCGGCTGATGTTAGCCGAAGCTTGGCCGGTTGTCGATGTCCGGCTTGCGCTTCGCCGTGTTTTCCCTGATTTCGGGTGGGCTGCGGGAAGGACGGGACGATTGGCTGTATCTCTGGTAGGCTGTGCGTCCTTGAGGGAGGAGTTCGACATGCGCCGTTTCGTTGCCACTGTTTTGTTGAGTCTGGTTACCTTGTTGGCGGCTTCCGCTCAGGCGCCTCGTAGCGTCGCTATCCGCGCCGGAAGGCTGATTGATGGCAAGAGCGAAAAGCCCATTGAGAGCGCGCTGATCGTGATCGAGGGAGACACGATTAAATCCGTGACACCGGGCGGCAGGGCCCCATCGGGAATGGAGACCATTGACCTTTCGAAAGCCACGGTGTTGGCCGGATTCATCGATGCGCACACCCACGTTATGCTGAACGGCGACATCACCTCCGAAGAGTACGACACGCAATTGCTGAAAGAATCGATCCCCTACCGCGCGATCCTTGGCGCGCGCAACGCGGACATCGCACTGTTGCACGGATTTACGACTCTGCGCGACGTCGAAACCGAAGGCGCGATGTTTGCCGACGTGGATGTAAAGATGGCGATCGCCAGAGGCGAGGTGCCCGGCCCGCGCATGCAGGTGGCCACGCGCGCGATGGCTCCGACGGGAATGTATCCGTTGCTCGGATACTCATGGGAGCTGAAAGTGCCCACAGGCGTACAGAGCGTAGACGGAGTGGACGGCGCGCGAAAAGCCGTCCGCGAACAAGCGATGTATGGCGCCGACTGGATCAAGTATTACTCGGATAGGCGGTATCACTTCGAAGGCGACGTGCTGCATTCGATGGTGAATTTTACGGACGAGGAAGCGCTGGCGATTGTGCACGAGGCCCATCGCCTCGGAAAGAAAGTGGCCGCGCACGCGATTGGCAGCGACGGCATCGCCGCCGCGCTGCGCGCCGGTGTGGACACCATCGAACATGGCGACGGCCTCACCGACGCGCTGATGGACGAAATGGCGAAAAAAGGTGTGTACTGGGTGCCGACGATTACCGTAGGCGTTTATGTGGCTCCGGGCCGCGGCGGTAACTGGCCCAAGATGGCGGAATTGCAACGCGAGAATTTTCCGAAAGCCCTCAAGAAGGGCGTGAAAGTCGCCTTGGGCACGGACGCCGGCGGTTTCGATTGGAAAGTGCTGAACGAGGCCAAGGAGTTCGAATACTACGTGCAGTACGGCATGACTCCCATGCAGGCGATTCGAGCGGGCACTTCCGTCCCGGCAGAGCTGCTCGGTTGGAGCGACAAATTGGGAACCGTCGAAGCAGGTAAGTGGGCGGACATCGTAGCCGTTTCCGGCGATCCACTGAAAGACATCACGGAATTGCAGCGAGTAGTGTTTGTGATGAAGGGCGGCACGGTCTATAAGAATGATGTAAAATGAGAGATCAAAATTGCGCATCCTCCTCTCCAGCGCAGATTTACCAAAGTGAGCGCCCGCTAGCGGGACGCCGATTGCAATTGAGCTGATGTCGTATTGCGAAGTGGATTCGCCAATCATAAACGTGAGAAAGCTTGCGCTGATTCCAGGTTCACCAGCGAGCCTCGTCAACCCGTTACCCTGCAGCCAGAGCCAGTTTGGATGCTTACTCCGCGCCCGGAGCAGGGTCTAAGGCTGTAGTATTAAAACTGGCTTACAGCGAGGCGGGCGATGCTCAACCTGGTGCAAGACCTTAGATTCGCGTTGCGCATGCTGGTCAAGAATCCCGGGTTCACGCTCGTCGCGGTCCTTACCCTGGCGTTGGGAATTGGTGCGAACTCCGCCATTTTCAGCGTGGTGGACGCGGTGATGCTCCAGCCGCTTCCTTACAAGGATCCCGGACACCTTCTCTTTCTTTCCGGCTTGCTCCGGCAGACCGGGACACCCGGGGCGAGCTTGTCTTTCACGAAGTTCACACAAATTCAGGAGCAGAGCCACACGCTTGAAGGTAGCGCAGCGTTTTACGGCACAACGCTGAGCCTCATAACAGAACGCGAACCCGAAGCGGTCAGCGGCAATCGCGTCTCCCGAAGTTTTTTCCGCGTTCTCGGCATTACCTCGATTCGCGGCCGCGATTTTCTTCCCGAGGAGGAAGCCAGCGGCGCTTCGGACGTGGCCATCATTTCCGATGGATTCTGGCACAGCCACTTCGCGGCCGAGGCAGGCGCGCTGGGGCGCACCCTGAACATTGATGGGCGGCCGGTGATTATCGTCGGGATTCTTCCGGCTGGCTTTCGTTTTCCACTGCAGTTTCCGGAGCCGGACATCTGGATGCCCGGAGTTTCCGACCCGGCGTTCCTGCGACCGGAGCAGGTCAGAACTGGAGCGGGCTACCTGAATGTGATTGCGCGGCTGCGGCGCGGCGAATCGCTGGCGACCGCGAAGGCCGAGCTGGACACCATCGACGCGCGCTATCGCAGCCAGTTTGCGGGCTTCGTTGATTCGGAGAAATTTGGTATCTCCACCGTTCCGCTCGAGGAAAGTCTGGTGGGACCGCTGCGTCCGGGCTTTGCCGTGCTGCTCGCGGCAGTGGGATTCATTCTGTTGATCGCATGCGCCAATGTTGCAAACCTTCTACTGGCGCGTGCGACGTCGCGCGAACGAGAGATGGCTCTGCGCAAGGCTATTGGAGCATCCAGTGGCCGCCTGGTTCGACAGTTGCTCAGCGAGAGCCTTTTTCTTTCCCTAGTAGGTGGGGTGCTTGGTGTGGCTCTTGCAGCAGCGGCGCTCCCCGCGCTTCGGGCGTTCAGTCCGGGCTCCGTGCCGCGACTTGCGGAAACGCGGCTGGATGTTCCGGTGATGATTTTTTCGGTGCTGCTCAGCGTAGTCACCGGAATCTCGTTCGGACTTGTGCCAGCGCTGCAGGCCTCGACGGGCAACCTGCACCAGACCTTGAAGGAAGGCACGCGCGGCTCTTCCTCCGGCGGTCATCGCGGGAAGTTGCGCGCCTTGCTGGTCGTAGCGGAAATGGCCGTCGCTCTGATCCTGATGACTGGCGCGGGCTTGCTCATGCAGAGTTTTTCCCGGCTGATGAAGGTGAACCCCGGCTTTTCTTCCGATCACTTGATGACGTTCCTCGTGAATCTTCCGCCAGCTCGCTACGCACGGCCGGAAATTCAGACCCACTTCTATCGCCAACTGACCGAGCGCGTAAAATCCATCCCCGGCGTAGATTCCGTGGGCTTCACGAGTTATCTGCCGCTCTCTGGCGCGATTCGGTTCGTGTATTTTTGCCCGGAGGGAACCGTCTGCCAGGGCGTTGGAAAAGACCCGCTGACTGCCATGCGCCAGGTCAGTACCGGCTATTTCGACACCGTGCGCACGCCGCTTTTGCAGGGCCGCGCGTTCACGGAACGCGACACCGCATCCACGCCGCCAGTCGTGGTCGTCAACCAGACCGTCGCGGATCGCTATTGGCCCGGCCAGAATCCCATCGGCCGGCATCTCGCCAATTCGCGTGACATGATTCAACGCGAAGTTGTCGGCGTGGTCGCCGATGTGAAATTCAACGCGCTGAACGTCGCCAGCTCGGAAGAGATGTACCTGCCGCTGGAACAGATTCCCTGGCCGACAACAACTCTCATGGTGCGCTCGGCGGCGAATCCCGAAGCTCTGGTGTCCGCGGTTCGCGCCAAGGTCGCGGAGATCGATCCCACTCTTCCTGTCTCCAGCATTGCAACGATGGAGTCCGTAGTCGCCACATCCGTGGCCCAACCGCGCATCCTGTCGGAGTTCGTCGGCGTTTTTGCGGGATTCGCGCTGCTGCTTGCCGCCATCGGAATTTATGGCGTGATGGCTTACTCCGTTGCGGCGCGGACGCAGGAAATGGGCATTCGCATGTCACTGGGCGCCGAGCCGCGCGACATTTTGAAGCTGGTCGTAAAACAGGGAATGCGCCTTGCGCTGATTGGCGTGGCCATCGGCGTCGTTGCTTCTCTGGCTCTGACGCGCCTGATTTCCACTCTGCTCTTTGGCGTGAGCGCTTCCGATCCGCTCGCATTTTCTCTCGCGGCGGCCGTTCTGGTCGTAACCGCGCTCGCCGCGTGCTATTTGCCGGCGCGACGCGCCACGCGCGTCGACCCCATGATTGTCTTACGTTACGAGTAGCTCGCGCTCGTTTCGAACGCCGATTCGGATGCGCCTTGCAGCGCGCTTCCCAGAATCTTTAGTAGAACGCGACGCCACCATCCACGTTGATGGACTGTCCGGTCATTGCACTGGATTGCTCTGAGCACAGGAACAGCGCCGCGCGCGCAATTTCCTCTGCAGTCTGCGCGCGTCCCTGCAGCAAACCGTTCAGAAAGCCGGCCAGTTGTTCCTCGGCGCTCACTCTCATCTTCTTCGCCAGAACCGCGCCCAACTCCTTTGACATTTGCGTTTCCGTCACCGGTCCGGGGCAGATGGCGTTTACGCGCACGCCCTGCCGCGCCCCTTCCGCCGCCGTCACGCGCGTCAGCCCCAGCATGCCCGCTTTTGCCGCCGCATACGCCGAGCCCCACGCGTAAGCCGTCTTCGCCGAGAGGCTGGAAATATTCAGGATCACGCCGGATTTCCTCGCATACATCTCCGGCAAAACGAGTTTCGAAAGTAAGAAGGCCGCGCGCAGGTGGATGGCAATCACTTTGTCAAATTCCGCCAGCGGATAATCTTCCACCGGCACGACCGGGCCGTAATGCCCCGCGTTGTTCACCAGAATGTCGACCTTGCCAAATTTTTCGCGGCACGTGGCGACGACGTGCGCGCACTCAGCCTTCATCGTCAGGTCTGCGGCAGCGTAGGCTGCGCGCCCCCCGCCGCTGGAAATTTCTCCGGCAGCCGCACTGAGTTCTTTTTCCGTCCGCGCAGTCAAAAATACCGCGGCGCCTTCTTTCGCAAAAAGCTGCGCGATGGCGCGGCCAATCCCGCGTCCTGAGCCGGTAATCAACGCAACGCGATCCTGGAGTTGCATGAGGGAATCGAGAATAGAGGGAAGCGCGGAAGGAGGCAAGCCGGTAGGCCCGAAATTCAGGTGCGCAACGGGGTTGTCGAGCTGGCCAGCAACTGTACTTTCGGTCAGGTGCAGTGTTTTCGCTTCGAGCCTAATCTGGAGTTATAACTGGCAGGGACGAGGGTTCGTTAACCCCTATCATCCCTCTCTGAAGATTCGGCTCCTTCTGCGTCCAGCCGCGGAAACCGAATCGGGGTAATGCTCGTGCGTCGAATTCTCGTCGCGTTCAAATCCGCCGCGATTCTCTGCTGCGTCGGCCTTGCCGGCTGTGCCGGCCTCACGAGTCCTGCTGGTCCGGGAAATACCAGCCGTGCCGTGGCGCCGTCGATCATGACGCAACCTGCGAACCAGACGGTTACTGCGGGTCAGCCCGCCACTTTCACCTTCATGGCCAGTGGTACCGCGCCCCTCTCCTATCAATGGCGCAAAAACGCTGCCAACATCAGCGGCGCGATAGCGGCCAGCTACACGACGCCTGCCACCAGCATGGCCGACAACAGCACGAAATTCGACGTCATCGTCAGCAACAGCGTGAACAGCGTAACGAGCGCTCAAGCAACTCTCACCGTGAACGCTGCACCCGTCGCTCCGTCCATCACCACGCAACCCGCCAATCAAACGGTAACCGCGGGCCAGACCGCTACCTTCAGCGTGGTCGCCGCCGGCACCGCTCCGCTTTCCTACCAGTGGCAGAAAAACGGCTCGGACATCCCCACCGCGACAGCGGCGAACTACACGACGCCGGTTACCACAACGGTCGACAGCGGCACGATGTTCCGCGTCGTCGTTTCGAACACTGTCGGAAGCATCACCAGCAATTCCGCCACGCTCACCGTCAATCCTGGCACTTCCACATCCACCGTCGACGTCGTTACCTATCACTATGACAATGGCCGTTCCGGCCAGAACTTGAATGAAACCACGCTGACTCCCGCGAATGTGACTTCCGCAACCTTTGGGAAAAAAGGCGAATTCACCGTGGATGGAAAGGTGGATGCCCAGCCGCTCTATCTCTCGCAGGTCACCGTCGCCGGGCAAAAGAAGAATGTGCTCTACGTCGCCACCGAGCACGGCTCCGTTTACGCTTTTGACGCCGACTCCATCAATGGAACCACTTCCACTTTCCTGTGGAAGACTTCCACTCTTGGCGCAGGCGAAACCACCAGCGACAATCGCGGCTGCGGCCAGGTCTCGCCGGAGATCGGCATCACCGCGACGCCGGTAATCGACCGTTCCCGCAACGCCATTTATGTCGTGGCCATGTCGAAGAATTCCAGCGGCACCTATTTCCAGCGGCTGCACGCGCTAAACCTGTCCACCGGCGCGGAACTCTTCGGCGGCCCGCAAAACATCACAGCTACGTATCCCGGCACCGGCGCCAACAGTTCCGGCGGAAACGTCGTCTTTGATCCCAAGCAATACAAGGAGCGGCCCGGTCTGTTGCAAATCAGCGGAACCATCTACACCACATGGTCGTCCCACTGCGACATCAGTCCCTACACCGCCTGGGTCATGGCCTTCAGCGCGGACACCCTCGGGCAAACCAGTGTTTTGAACCTGGTGCCCAATGGCAATGAAGGCGGCATCTGGATGGCCGGAGCCGCTCCCGCCGCGGATTCTTCCGGAAACATTTACTTTATCGTGGGCAACGGCGATTTCGACACCACACTCAACACCAGCAATTTTCCCGCAAACGCCAATTGCGGCAACTGCTTCGTAAAACTGGCTTCGGGACAGCTCAACTTGCTCGACTACTTCACTCCCTTAAACACCGTCGCGGAATCGAACGCGGATACCGATTTCGGCTCGGGCGGGCCGCTGCTGCTCCCCGATGTCGTCGACGCCAACGGCCAGACTCGCCACTTGGCGGTCGGAGCCGGCAAGGACACCAATATTTACGTCGTGGACCGCGACAATATGGGTAAGTTCAACGCCAACCAGGACAACAACTACCAGGTGATCTCCGGCCAGATCGGAGGCGTGTGGTCGAAGCCGTCTTATTTCAACGGCACCGTATTCTACGGGGCCGTGAACGATGCGCTGAAAGCGTTTCCAGTGACCAGCGCGAAGCTCGCGGGCACTCCATCCTCGCAATCCACTCATAGCTTCAGCTATCCGGGTACGACGCCGAGCATCTCCGCCAACGGCACGACCAATGGAATCGTCTGGGCCATTGAGAACAGCGGCGCTATCCTCTTTGCCTACGACGCCACCAACCTCACCAAGGAACTTTACAATTCGAATCAGGCAGCCGGCAATCGCGACCACTTTAGCGGCAACAAATTCATCACCCCCATGGTCGTCAATGGGAAAGTCTACGTGGGCACGTCCAACAGCGTCGCGGTCTTCGGCTTGTTGCCCTAGCTCTTTGCAGGCTGCGGCTCTCGACGCCGGATGTAAACTGGATGCTCGACTTGTCCCAGAGGATGAATTCCGGTCGCAGTCGGCGAATCGGCATGAGCATGTAGATCGGGTCGACCGCGGAGTAGATGCTGCCGCCAAATATCGTTCCCACATAGTTGCGCGTCCGCCAGGAAAGTGGGAGCACCAGCTTGATCTCGGTCCAGTCTTCAGCGATGTATTTCGGTCGCCCGCCGGTTCCCCGGTAAACCAGCAGCGAAGCTTTCTTACTGAAGCGATTGCGATCTCGCCTCAGGTGCTTGGAGCATCCCAATCCGAGGGCGGGAAAACCACCGGCCAGAACTTCGGATTCGGTGCGTCGAATTCGAAGGCCACCGAAAAAAATTCGGGGGAAGTATCCTCCACACGCACGACCCGGCAGTTTTGCTCGATTTTGTTTTGCGGGTTCACCAGGCGCATGGGCTGGCCCACGTGCACTTCCATCTTCAATTTCAGCAGCCCGCCGTGGGCATTGACGATTAACGTCAGCGCTTCTTCCCGGCGCGGCTTGTGCTCCGTGTCGTCGGCGATCACCGTGATCCTCATTTGCAGCATCACGCGTTCGCTGCGCCGCCGGTCTCTCGGGTTGTCTGGAAGGGCCAAATGTTCTCTCGAACTCGATTCCGCCGATCGTGCCGGATGTTCTGAATCTGGCCGGGAACTCCACGCGCGAGCGGATTAAGGATTCGCCGTCAGTCTCGCATCTTACCTTATTTAAAGTCGCGGGAACGCTATTCGAAAGGCCAGTCGTTGCGCAAGAGGTATGGCGGCGCGCCGCCACCAACGCGCTAACTTCCCTGGGTATTCAGCTTGGATTCGAGCCGCGTCTTCACCGCAGGCCACTCGGAATCGATGATGCTGTAATAAGCCGAGTGCCGGATGCGCCCGCTCGCGGTGATCATGTGGTTTCGAAAGATGCCTTCATGCTGCGCCCCGATGCGCAGGATCGCAGCGCGATTTCTCGTTCAACGAATCCGTCTTCAGTTCCACGCGGATGCAGCCCAACGTTTCGAAAGCATGCCGCAGCAGCAGGTATTTTGCTTCCGTATTTACCGCCGTCCGCTGCCACTCCCGCGCCACCCACGTCCAGCCAATCTCCACGCGATGATGAGTGCGATCGATGTTGCCGTAGCGTGTGCTCCCGATCCCCCGGCCCGCGGCCTTCTCAACAATTGCAAACGGTAAAGACACGCCCCTTGCCTGTTCCTCGAGCGCGGTTTCGATGTAAGCCGCCATCTCTTCCGCCGTCCGCGCCTGCGTGGGAATCCACCGCCACAACTCCTCGTCCAGACCAACCTCCGCCAGTCCCGCCAGATGCACTTTCGCCAGCGGCTCCAACCGAACGTACCGCCCCTCCAGTGTCACCGGCGCAACGATCATCTCTGTCGCCATGATGGCTGCATTCTAAGCACAGCTCATCTACACAGCGAGCACCAATTTGGCGATAAACTGACAATGCGGTCTGGTCGAGGCGTATCGCAAATCGCAGCTGAGTTATTTGTTATCGATGAGGACCGGACCTACGCGAGCTTTCGAATCAAAAAGAGCGACTGATCGTCGAACTGCGCTCCGTGCTTCGCAACGCTCTCTTGTAGGGAACGGCAAATTACTTCTAAGCTCTCCTTGCCATGTTTCTGGAACTCCGCCTGCAGCCGCGTAATCCCAAATTCTTCCCCGGCAGCATTCGCTGGTTCCAGAAACCCGTCCGTGTAGAGTGCGAACACGTCGCCCGCCTCTGCCCGAACCTCGGAAACCGCAAACTCGCCCGTTGGAAGAATTCCGAGCGGCATGTTCGGACATTCCAATTGCGTTACTGCGTTCGTCCGCGCGGAAAAGTGCAGAATGGCCGGGTGGCCGGCAAGCCCAACCCGCAATCCCTCTCCGTTCTTGGCAAGAAAACAAAAAGTGACGAACATATCCGGCTTCTTCAGCGGATACAGGACTTCGTTCAGCCGCGTGAGAAGATGCCCCGTGTCATCCCCGGAACTCAACAGCATGCGCGCCGCACTTTTCGCCATGCCCATAACCACTCCCGGTGCCACCCCGTGCCCGGCCACATCCGCCACATAAGCGACCCAGTGTTCTTCCGAACCGGCAAGATCGATCAAGTCCCCTCCGACCTCTCCGCTGGGGGACGAACGCCCGTAGAACTCATACCCGCCAAGCTTTGTTTCAATCGCCGGGACCAGCACGCGATGGATCTCCGTGGCCAGCTGCATTTCCGCGTGTGCGTGAAAGTAGCGCCGCCCCGCGGTAACGGAGGCGTAGATGAAGCATATGTAGCCGAGAACCACCAAGAGCGTTATGGCTAGCGCGTCGACGGACAGCCGGCTGTGCAATTGGGCCAGTTCGCCCGCGCTCATCTGCGTCGCCTCCGGCGCCGCGGGAAACTTTTGACTGATCACATTGATGAGTAGGAAGTGTACGACAAAAAGCGGAGCACTTACTTTCCAGAAGTCTCTGCGGAGAATAAACCCTGAAAGCGCATAGCACATCGGAAATATGCCGACAATCAGGACACTCAGCACGAGCCGGACAATGGGCTGGCGGCCAATCTCCGTGATATCGCCGGCAAACCCGATCGTGCTGAAGATGAAGAAGACGCCCAGCAGGAAAAGCAGGCGCGCCTTCAAGGGGATGGCTTTCCAAAAAGATCTGGTTCTGCTCATGGGGAACGCCGCAGTTCGGCGCATCCTATCATAGCGAACCAAGCGTGGCAGCCTTCGATGACACCTTCGATGGCTCCGGCGTAAGCCCTGCTTGCTAGCCTGCCGAACAGCCCTGCCCAAACTTGCATAACACCGTTCTCAGGAAACGGGGTGCGTGCAAGGTCAGGCGTAAGGTATGATAGAGTCTTCGGAATCTATCTAACTAGGACAACAATGCCGACTGTGACGAATGGAAAAGTCTTGCTGAGGGTGAGGCCGAGAGGTTTCTGCGCGGGAGTTGTCCGCGCCGTGGATATCGTCGAACTGGCGCTCGAGGCCTATGGCGCCCCTGTCTACGTGCACCACGAAATCGTCCATAACACCTACGTAGTAGAGCAGTTGCGCCGCCGCGGGGCCATTTTTGTCGAAGCTATCGAGGAAGTGCCGCACGGCGCCGTGCTGGTGTTCAGCGCCCATGGAGTTCCGCCGACCGTCCGCGATGAAGCCAAGTCCCGCGCTCTGAAAGTGATTGACGCTACCTGCCCGCTGGTCACCAAAGTTCATCTGGAAGCCCTTAAGTTCGCCCGCGAAAAGCGCACCATTATTCTCATCGGTCATCGCGACCATCAGGAAATTGTCGGTACCTCGGGCGAAGCCCCGGAAAGCACCATCGTGGTCGACTCCGTTGCCGCCGTGGACGCGCTCGAAGTCGACAATCCCGAAAAACTCTCGTTCCTCACGCAGACGACCCTCAGCCTCTACGACACGCAGGAAATCGTGGCTCGGCTGCGCCAGAAATTCCCGCTGATTCAGGGTCCCGCCAGCGACGACATCTGCTACGCCACCCAGAACCGCCAGGAAGCCGTCGAGCAAGTCGCCAAGGACGTTGACCTGATCCTGGTCGTCGGTTCGCCGAACAGCTCCAATTCCAACCGCCTGGTGGAAGTCGCGCAGCGCAGCGGCGTCAAAGCGCAATTGATTGATTCGGCGAAGGACATCGACGTGAAATGGCTCGACGGCGTCGCGCGTGTCGGCCTGACGGCCGGCGCATCCGCACCGGAAGTTCTCGTCGAACAGGTCAGCGAGCGATTGGCGGAGTTTGGCTTTACGGATCAGCGCGATCTGGATCTGATCCGCGAAGATGTGCGCTTTACGCTGCCGCCGGAACTGGCGACCATCGCGCCGGCGCCGCGCCGCTAACAAGTTTGCGTTTGCAGGTTCGGACAGAGGGAATTGTATCTGTTCCGAATAGTTCGAGGGGACGGTCGTTGGATTGTCCGCTCAGTTGTTGCCAGGCGTTACAGGGGAAACACAACACAAGGAGCAGACCTTGGCGGTCAAAATTGTCCGTCAGCCGAAGAAGATTGCCTTAATTGGTGCGCCTTCGAGCGCCGCCGCGTTTTCCGCGGGCAGCGAGAAGGCGCCGTCGGCCTTGCGTGCGGCCGGGCTTGCCGAAAAACTGCAATCCGCCGGTTATGAAGTCGTGGACTACGGCGACTGCGCCCCGCGCCTCTTCGCGGATGACGAAGAGCACCGCCGCGCCCGCAATCTCCCCGCCATCGTCGCCGGCCTGAACGACCTGAAGGCGCGCGCGGAACTTGCGGTAAAAAGCGGCGCGCTCGTTCTTGTCCTGGGCGGCGATTGCGCTCAAGTGATCGGCCTTCTCACCGGCGCGCGGCGCTACTACAAACACGTTAACCTGCTGTGGTTTGATCGCGACGCCGATTTGAACACCCCCGCGTCCACTCCGTCGGGACGTATCGACGGCATGGTCGTGGCCCACATCATCGGCAGGGGCGCGCCAGAGTTGGTGCGTTTCTGGAGCGATGCGCCTCTCGTCCGCGAGCCGGATGTCACCCTCTTCGGACTCGAGCGTCTCGACCCGCCGGAGCAGGAGTTTCTCGCGAAATCACCCATGCGGCATATCGACGCCGCGAACGTCCGTTCCGGCGGCGCCGGCAAAGCTGCGCACGACGCTTTGGTCCAGGTACATGCCGACGCGCGCGAATTTGTCCTGCATCTCGATACCGATGTGATCGCCGCCGAGGATTTTCCCGCCGTCAATGTGCCTGGTAGCGGCGGCATGTCCTTCGACGAAGTTCGCGCCGCCTTCGTGGAATTCGCGAAGCACAAGAACCTGCTGGGCCTCGATGTGGCCCAGTACAATCCGGACAGGGATGCCGATGGGAGTGGTGCAGGGAAACTCGTCGATCTGCTCGTCCAAGCGCTCTCGGTTCGCCTCGAAGCCCTGGCTGCGCCCGCGGCTGAACCCGCTGTGGGGCCAGCCGAACTATCTTCCTCGGAAACCACCGCATAGAATTTTTCTTTGAGCAGCGGAATTCACGGGGGCGAATTACTCCGACGCACCCGTTCGAATCGTGCATTCGAATCGCAGAAAATCCGCCCCCGTTTCAGGTAGCAGCCGTGGCACGTTTGCGAAGATAGCGCGCGAGTCCAAGGAAAGAAAAATTGAGGCCCGCGCTGAAGACGTAGTGTTCCACTTCGCCAGGAGGCAAGTGCTGCGCGATTTCCGCATGCGTGACCGAAATAAATGCGTCCATTGCCGCGGACTCATCCGAAGCCCTATGAATACTTTTCTCCGCGAGCGCCGCCCATAGATGGAGTCGTTCCCGGAACCGCAAAACGTGTTCGGCAGGATTTTCAGAATGGCCGAAGTGCGTGAGAAAGAGCCGCGACGGTTTGCGCTCGAGTATCGCCGCGAAAGAAGAATCCCAGATTTCGAGATCGATATCCGGCGGCGGCGTCGCGGGCATTTCGTACGCATGGCCTTCGATGCGCACGCCCGCGGTATCGCCGACGAAAGCTATTCCTTCCTGATGGTCGAAATAGCTGACGTGATGCGAAGCGTGCCCGGGAGTGTACACAACTTCCAGTTTGCGCGATCCAAGCAAGAGCGTCTCGCCCCCTTCGAGAATGCGCAGATTCTCCGCGGGAACAGGAAGCATCTCACCGAATAGCCGCTGCAGCTCCTTGGGCCATAGCCGTTGTGCGCTGGCCAGCAGTTTGGAAGGATCGGCCATGTGCGGCGCACCGATCTTGTGCACGTAAACTGGAAGCCCGGGATTTTCGCGAACCAGCGCGCCGCTGGCTCCGGCGTGATCCATATGAATGTGCGTCAGCAGGATGGCGTCCAGATCGCGCACGGTCAGTCCATGCGCTTGCAGTTGCTGCCGAAGAGTCTCCAGTGTCGAACCGGGGCCCGGGTCAACGAGCACGCGATGGCCTTCCGATTCCAGCAGCGCCGCCGCGATGGTCCGTGGTTGTCCCATCCACTTGTTGTCGAGTATCGTGAGCTTGTTCACAGAATAGGTGTCGGCCGCTTTGCGGCCGCCTGAAATAATAGCCGCTTTGCGGCCGCCAACGAGACAGTGTAGCGCAACAGTCCGGGCGGCCGAAATCTTGGACGAATTGTTCGAGAAGCAACGATGAGGAGCCCATTTGGAAACAGTTGCCTGTAACTTGTGCGGTTCCCGGGAGTACACCACTGTCTACGAGATGCCGGACCGCCGTTTCTTCCGCGACGAATTCTTCGCCGTGGTCGAATGTTCGCGCTGCGGGCTCGGTTTTCTCAATCCTCGTCCCTCGATCGCTGAAATCCAGAAATACTACCCGCCGGAGTATTACCAGGGTCCTCCGACATCTAGCCACGACCGCTATTTGACGCGCCGGTACACCCGGCAGGCGAATTATCTGACGGGAGCGCAGAACGGTAGCGCGCGCAAAAAGTTACTGGATGTAGGTTGCGCGAACGGAGACTTCCCGCGCTTCATGGCTGCGCGGGGCTGGGAAGTGGAAGGCGTGGAGATTTCAGAATCCACTGAAAAAATAAAGGATTTCCCGATTTACACGCAGGAACTCCAGCACATCCCCGTGGATGAACCCACCTACGACGCGGTTACGGCCTGGGCCGTGTTCGAACACGTGCACGACCCCATGGGCTGCTTCCAAAAAGCTTCGCGGATTGTAAAGCCGGGCGGGCTGTTCGTATTTCTGGTTCCGAATTTTGGCAGCATCGCTTCGCGGCATCTTTTTTGCGAGGACATTCCGCGCCACCTCTATTTTTTCACGCGCGAAACCGTGAACCAGTACTTGCACAAAACGGGATTCACGCTGGAAAGGGAAGACAACGGCCGAAGCATTTACAAAATGGCGCCTTACAACTGGCTCGCGTTCATGATTCGAACGCGGCTGCTTGGCAAGGACTATCAATTTCACGATGTGCCGCTCACCAGCAAGGAGTTTCGGAGAATCCGCAATCTGCGCCCGGGCCTGGTCAGCGCTTTGAAGTATGCGGTGTATTCCCCGGCTTCGGTGATTGACAGGATGCTGTGGCCGCTGATCGAGACCGGGCAGATGCTGCGCAAGACCTACGGCGTCAGCACCTACGTCGCTAGAAAACAGTGAGCTGGACCACGATGGCACGAATCATCCGAGAGGGCCTCAGCGTGGAGTCTCGAAAGGGACAAAGGAAATAGTTGCAGAAGATAGCCCTTGTGACATAACCTTACGGCACCGCGCTCTGTTGCTTCTGTACGATTCTCCGGTTTTAGCAATAGTGTAAGGAGAGTTATCTTTGTCAGTCGGAAGCAATGGATTCGTGAATGGAGCTGCGAAGCGTCCAACTGTGTTCGCCAACCGCAGCGGTAATGCATCGGGGCCCGAAGAGCAAGCCAAACGGGAGCAGCGAATTTAGGGAGGAATGAGATGCGTAAGTTGTTCGTAGCAGTGGCGATGAGTGTGTTTTTGGCAGGGCCGTTGGTTGCACAAGAAAAGAACAAAGGGACCACCGACGGAAGCAATGGAGCAAGTGCAGCTGCGGATAAGAATGCCCCTGCGAACAAGAGCGCCGCGCCGGGTGACACCGCCAGCAGTGACGTCACGCCGGCGAGTGGCGTGTTCGCGTTGCCGGCGACGCCGCGGCCAACCCCGTTTCCGGGGCCGGCCGATGCCACCAAGGATACGCGTTCTCCCGGGATGCTTGTACCCAAGGTCGAACTTGCCTTCACCTATGATTACGTCAATTTTGCTCCGGGCAAGCCGTTCGCGAATTTCAACAACAATGGCGGGGCAGTAGCGTTCACGTACAACTTCTCCCGATGGATTGGATTGGTCGCCGAAGTGGGCGGATACCAGTTCACGCGCAACGCTTTCCCGCTTACGGGAACCAATAATGGAGTGAGCGGTGGTTTTGAGTCCTATCTGTTCGGTCCGCGGCTGAACTTGCGGAAATTTAACCGCTTCGTTCCTTTCGGCGAATTCCTGATTGGTGGCGCAAGCGCGGGCTCCGTTCTGGTCGGCGCGCAGAACCAGAGCGCCTTCGCGATTGCGGCCGGCGGCGGCGTAGACATCGTGTTCACCAAGAACATCGCGTGGCGCTTCGCCCAACTGGATTACTTGATGACCACGTTCTCAGGCTCCGCGCTGGGCGCGAGTTCACGCCAGAACAACTTCCGTGCGGCGACCGGTCTGGTGCTGCGATTCGGGTTCCCCGCTCCGCCGCCTCCGCCGAATCATCCGCCCGTGGCTTCGTGCGCGGTGAACCCGGCGTCGGTTTACGCCGGTTCCGGCGACTCCGTTGCGATTCACGTAACGGCCAGCGATCCGGACAACGATCCTTTGACCTATAGCTATTCCGCTACGGGAGGAGCCGTCGACGGCACTGGCGCGGATGCGCGCTGGAACTCGTCGGGTGTAGCCGTTGGTTCCTACACCGTAAGCGTGAAAGTAGACGACGGAAAGGGTGGCACGGCCTCCTGCAGCGCGGATATCAAGGTGGAAGAGAAGCCCAATCGTCCGCCGGTGGTTTCCTGCTCCACCGACCGCAGCCCCATCACCGTTGGCGAACGCACGGGTATCACAACGACCGCCAGCGATCCGGACGGCGATCCGCTCAGCTACAGCTACACCACGAGCGGTGGACAGATTAACGGAAGCGGCCCCAAGGTCGAATTCGATTCGACCGGTCTGCAGCCGGGAATGTACACCGTGAAGTGCGCGGTCAGTGACGGCCGCGGCGGCACTGCCGAAGGTTCGACAATGGTTGAAGTGAAGGAATCTGCGCAGATCAAGCAACTCGAAACCAAACTTGCCCTGCACAGCATCTACTTCCCGACCGCTCTACCGTCGGTTTCGAAACCCAACGGCGGGTTGGAACCGAGTCAGGCTGCCACGCTGGACGCGCTGGCCAGCGACTTCCTGTCTTATCTGAAGTTCAGACCGAACGCCCACTTGATCCTCGAAGGCCACGCGGACATTCGCGGCGCCAAGGATTACAACATGAAGCTCTCCGAGCGTCGTGTGGCGCGCGCCAAGAACTACCTGATCGAAAAGGGTGTTCCCGCGGACCATATCGACCTCAAGGCCTTCGGATTTGAACAGAACATGACCGATGCGCAGGTCAAGGCGCAGATCGAGGCGGATACCGACCTCAGTCCCGAGGAGAAGGCCAAGATCCTCAAGAACCTCACGACCGTTCGCCTGGCCAGTAACCGGCGCGTGGACGTCACCCTGAGCACCACTGGCGAACAGTCCGTTCGCAAGTTCCCGTTCAATTCCCGCGACGCTCTGACCCTGCTCAGCAGGGGTGTTGGCGGGGCCAAGGGAACAACGCCGCCTCCGGCGCCTAAGAAAAAGGCGAACCCGTAGACGGAAGCAGCCCTCGTCCGGAGTGACTCGTAACTCCGGGCAGGGAAACGGAACTTAAAACCAAACGAGAGTAAAAGCAGCGGGCTCCTCGAGAAGATTTGGGGAGCCCGCTTTTTTTGCTCCGGGCCCACGAACAGAACCTTGCACCCCATTTCCCAAATTGGGCCGGATGGGCAGGAAACGGCGCGGCGATCCGCTGCAGTAAAGGGTGAACGCCGTTCTGGAAAAAAAATTAAATTACGCCGGCGGTAATTTTCCCGGCTAACCCAAGCGTGGCGATTCAGTTCGACTCATTCCCGCACACAATTCCCCGGAAAAGGTCTAGTTTGTTTTCTTGTTATCGGCCGCGGCGCTGTCCCAGACAACTCTTCCGCCGAACATGGTCCAAAGCACTTTTGTGTCTCTGAGCTCCTCAACAGGAACGGTCGTTACGTCACGGTCCAGGAGCACGAGATCGGCCTGCTTGCCAGGCGCGATCGTTCCGATGCGCTCCAGCTGGTTCAAGGCGCGCGCGGAGTTGCGCGTGTAGGCGTAGAGCATGGAGGCTCGTGGCATTCGCTGCTCCGGATCCAGAACTCCTTCCGGTCCCTTACGCGTCTCTGCCTGGTAGATGGCCCAAAAGACATTGGGACTCGAAACGGGCCAGTCACTCGCGCCGGAAATGGTTGCGCCGGCGTCGAGCATCGAACGCGCCGGGTATTGCCACTGATATACCGCGGGATCGAGGTATGGCTTCATCAATTCGATAGTGTCTCCGCTGGCTTCGGCCCACAAAAGCTGCAACGCCGCGATCACGCCCAGCTGGCGGAAGCGAATAAAATCTTCCGGATCGGCAAGCTGAACATGTGTGAGCGTGTGCGGCAGTCCGCTGTTTCCATTTGCCTTGCGCGCGGCCTGAATGGCGTTCAAGGATTCCTTCACCGCCAGATCTCCGAGCGCGTGGATGTGGACGATCAGTCCCTGCTTATCCGCGGCGGTGACCAGGACCGCGAACTGCGCCGGATCGAAAAGAAGTTCCCCGGATTTTCCGATGTTGCGGTACGGCTTGGTAAGTGCAGCGGTCTGCGAGGGATACTCCACGACGCCATCGGCAAAAACTTTGATTCCGGGCATCGCCAGTTCCGGCACGCCGGCGAATTTCGCGCGCAATTTCTGATAGGCCGCCAGCTCCTGCGTGGGATCGTTGCGCGGGTTCACGACGGGAAACGCGGCGACGTGGGCGGTCAGTTCACCACGTTCCGCGAGGCTCTTGTATGTGGACAGGACGGGTTCATTGGCGACGGCGTCCAGCCAGGCGGTGATTCCCATGCTGTGAAGATACTGGACGGCAGCGCGCCCTCCTTCGAGCCATTGCTCTTTGGTGGGCGCCGGCACGACGGTCCGGATCTTGCTCAAGCCGGAATCGACGGCAAATCCATTGGGCTCGAGATCGCGCCCGACGCCGTAATAGCTGCGCTCCAGATCCGAAAGGTGGCTGACGAACTCTTTCGTTACGCCGGCCTTGCTAAGCAGAGCACGATTGGCCCAGCCGGTATGGCCGTCCATGCCTTCGAGAAAGACGGGCTGCTGCGCATAGACTCCGGAATCAAACCGGGCGTTCAGTTCATCCGTTTTTGACCAGAAGGCCAGCGGCAAACCGCTGATGCAAAGAATGTCGCCACGCATTCCTTTGCGGTTTTTCTGCGCCGCGGCCACGAATTCCGCGAGCTGGTCCACGGATTGCATCTGATCGCCGACATCGGCACCGGTGAGGGAGAGGCCGCCGTCCATGGGATGCGCGTGACTATCGATGAGGCCGGGAAGCAAAGTCTTGCCTTGGAGATCGATGGCTTTGGCATCTTTTCCGACGGCCAGCTTAACGTCAGCGTAACTGCCGACGGCCACAATCTTGTCACCGCGGATGGCAACGGCTTCGGCATAGGGACGTTCGGGTTCGCCGGTGAAGATTTTGGCGTTGTAAAAAATGCGTTCCGCTGCGGTGTCGCCGCCGGGCCATGCCGAAGATGCAAAAACGAATGCGGCGAGCGCGGCAAGACAAAGACATTTAGACAACCGGCTTCTCATCCCATCCTCCGAGTGAAGGAACGCGCATTGCAGCAAGACTGGCGGCTTCGCCGCGGGCCAAATGCAATTCGGCTCCCCAGCAGTATTCTATCTATGACCCGCAACCTTACTTGAATTTTGGAAGCTTAGACACGGTGGTGAAAATGGTCAAGCGGATTTCTTGCCGCGCGGATGGAATTCAGCGGGGAAGAGAATCGGAAATTGCCGAGGCGGCGGCGAAAAAAGCGAGAACGCGGCGGCGGAATTCCTGCGGCTGGAATCCTAACGCGGCGGTGTGGAACGCGCGGGGGACGACCCAAAGCTGCCTGGGGCCGCGGGCGGCGGCGTAAATCATTTCCGAATGGCGGCAGGGCAAAGCGACGTCTTCCTGGTCGCAAATGAGCAGGACCGGAAAAGCGCGCGCGGCAACGGATTTTGCCGGGGAAACTTCCGCGACGGGAAAGCCGGCGAGTTTTTCGTCGCGGTATAAGAGCGTCCATGTGCCGGGAGCGAAGAGAGTTTTGCCGAGCCACGGATATTTGCGTAGGCCGGCGTAATCGTAGGCGGCTTCGCGGAGATTGGCGAAGGAGGCTTCGGCGACGACGGCTTCGATGCGCGAATCCACGGCCGCGGACTGCAGCGCGATTCCAGCGCCCATGGATTCGCCGAGGGCGAAGATATGCTTCGGCGCCGGGCAAGGGGAGCCAAGCCCCGACCACTGAACGGAAAGACAAGGCTCGAACTCCGAGTAGAACAGGGCGTCGATGATGGCGCGAGTGTCATTGCGCTCGAGCCAGCCGTAGGTGGCGATGGGGCCGCCGCTGGCGCCGTGGGCGCGAGCGTCCATCATGACGACGCTGTATCCGGCGCGCAGGAGGAATTCCGATTGGCCGACGACTCCAAGGCGATTGTCAGCGACGCCGTGGAAGAGCAGGACCCAGCTGCCATTGGGATTCTTCGGGCGGACCTTCCAACCTTTGAGGATCGTTCCATCGGGCGCGCGGACATCGAAGTCGGAACGGGTTCCTCCAGTAACGGCGAAGGAAGCGTCGGCTTCGCGGAGGAGGTCGGGGGTCAACTCGCGGCGGACGGGGTGCAGGAACGCGGGACCGGCGAGCCATCCTCCGACGGCCGCGAGAAGCGGCGGGAAGAACAATAAAATGAGGGCGATGCGAATGAGGCGGCGGCGCATGTAGTGTCCCTGCAATAGGATACGAGAATGGAGCGGGCGTAGTTCAAGTAATGGTTTAGGGATTGAGGGGGCAGGGTACCCCCATACCCCGGATGTTTTCGAAAAGAGTGCGAAAATTGCTGAAATAAAAACGCTTATGAAACGCTCTTTGTTGGAAGAGTGAAAAAAGAGCGGAAAGAGTGCGCAAGAGCTTCAAAATAAACGGACTAAGAGCTGATTTGCGGGCGTCGACTGCCCATCGAGATTGCAAGGCTCTGAAACTTAATGGTTTAAATTCAAAACAGCCGGCCGAGCCTCAGGAGGATGCGAAAATAATTACGAGGAAAGCGCAGGGCGACAAGCGTGGCAAGAAGAAAAGAGGCAGCGTGGCTGCCGCACTCCAAAAAAGGCAGACTAGTTCCCAACTCGTATAGTAGCAGAAGTGTACCGAGTAGTTTATCATTATTTTAGGGGGGGGGCAGCTTGATTCCTGAGTGGCGGCCGAGAGGGTTACGGGAAGATCGGCCGAACGACTGGGTCCTTGCCCGGAGGGGCTTCGGTCAGCTCCAGGAAATTGAGAGTTCGGCGTATCCCCGGCCTTCCTCGATGGGTGTGAGGAAGTAGATGACGACGTCCTTGGCTCCGGAAATCTCCAGGGCTTTCCGGAAGAAACCGATAATGGCGAAACCCATGATGCGGTGATGCGTTTCAAAGCCAGTGTATTTGATCAAGGCTTTGCCATTTCCCGAGAGCTGAACGTCGATAGGGACTCCCTGAAAATAAGTGGCGTGAACGGCGGCGATGCGCTTGATCACGAATTCGGGCGAACCCAGTTTCACGAATGCTTTGTAAATTCCGCGGAGCTGTTTTTCGATTACCGCTTCCGAACCGCGCGTGACCATCTCTTCTTTCCCGCCGGCGAGAACACGGATTTCCAGTTCGAGAAAACGGGTGAAGAAATCGAGCGAGTACCAGCTGGAAGAATAGATTTCGCCCTTGAAGACATTGCGAGTTTCTTCGTCGAGGAGCGCGAGGATCTTCTGGAAAGCTTCCTCGCCGGCGCGCCGCTTGACCTGGTTGATGGTTTCCAGGATTGCGGAACCCTTGATCTGCACCATCTGAAGGCTCCTCGGAGGGCGGGACTGAGCACAGCCCTGCTCTAAACTTACTATGACTGGCGGTTGAACAAGCGGCGGGATGCCCTAATCGGAACTAAGGAGTGGTGGGGTGGAGCTGATTCGCGAATAGCGAGATAGGTGGGGACGGAGAGATGCGGCGAGTCACAGCTCAAGACGACGGCTAATCGATTATTACTTGGGGGTAGTGACGACTTTGTCAGCGGCCGCCGCGGCGCGCTGCTCGGCTCGTCTTTCCTGTTCGACGTGCTGGGTGCACTCGGCGATATCGTCGTCGATGTCTTTGATTTCGCGGGCGAGATGAAAATTTTGAGGATCCCTGGAGTAGATTTCGAAGAGGGAGTCCCGCCTCTTCTTCAGGTCGTCGCGTTTTCTTTTCCAAGAACTGGCAAGGGCCGCCATGGGTTTAGCCTCGGGAATAGTGTGCGCTCTTTTGCGGTTGGCGGATAGAGGGAAGAGGTGGTGTGCGGAAGGTCGTGCACTGGCGATTTTCGGGCCAGTTGGTATGCGATTGAGTGGAGAATCGCAAAGCCAGGAGTAGCTGTGCTACCTGAAAACCGAGCGGAGGGCGCAGCGATGCCGCGCCCCTACAAGGAAGGGACGAAAATCAGGAGCGGAAGAGGACGGATTCGCGCTGAAACATTTTGATGGCGATGAACAGGGCGGCGGCGGCGTAGACGGCACTGGCCAGGAGGATCAACAGAATATAGTTCCAGTGGAAGGTGCCGGCCACGATCTCCTTGCAGACCAGGCTCGTGCTGAGGATGGGGACAAGAGCGAGCTTGTAGTTCAGCTCAACGCCAGGCAAGAGAGAAGCAACCGCAGGAATGACGACAATGAAGGTCATCGGTGTGAGGTAGCTCTGCGCCTCTTTGTAGGTCTTGGCAAAGAGAGCGATCGTGAGAAGAGCAGCTGCAAAAAGCACTGCCAGGGGTAGTGCCATCAGAAAGACGGATAGAACCGTAGCCAAGCCGATGTGAAGCTGAAGGGCGGCTGCTCCCTTGTCCGATATGACACCTGGGCGGCCGACCAAGTAGAACGAAGTACCCATGGAGATGATGGAGAGAAAAGCCGTGGTGAGAGAAGCGGAAAGTACGAGAAAGAACTTGCCGAGTACAAGGTCTACACGCGACAGGGGACTGGAAAGTATGGTTTCCATGGTACCGCGTTCTTTTTCGCCGGCAGTAAGATCGATGGCGGGATAGATGGCGCCGGTCATGGAAAGAAGGATGACCATATAACCAAGGAGCCCGCCGATTGCGGCGCCGCTGACTTTTTCCGGAGGAGCCACATTTTCCTGTTTGATTTCGAAGGGCTTGATGATGGAAGCGGGAAGATTGCGAGCCGAGAGGCGACCGGAGATAACCGAATCACGGTAATCCTTGAAGAATTTATCGATGTGGTCTCTGCCAAAACCAGATTTTATTTCTCCTTCGTAATAGTAGATTTTGACAGTCTGTTCCTTGCCGCGATTCAAGGCATCATCGAACCCCTTGGGAATATCCACCGCAGCGCGAATCTCTTTTTCGGAAATCCGTTTTTTGTAGTCATCAGCGGAAGGAACGATTTGGATGTCATTGACTTCGCGAAGCTTCGCGAGGACTTGAGGCGAATCTTCGCCGCCGAGAACCATAACCTTCGCGCTTTCCTTCTCGGCTTTGCCTATCATCACGGTCATGAGCGAGATCATGCCGACCATGATAATTGGGAAGGCGAGCAGGGGAACAAGGACAGTCGAGATGAGGGTGCGCTTGTCACGAAGCCATTCGGTGAGTTCCTTGCGATAGACGATGCCGACGTTGCGTAGGTTCATGGGTCTCAGGCCTCCGATTTGGAAAGGAGCGGGCCAACAACTTTGACGATGATTTCCTCGATGTTGTGTTCCGCGTATTCTGCGCGGAGCTCCGAGACGGTGCCTTCGGCAAGGAGTTTGCCGTCGTGAATGATTCCGATGAAATCACAGAGGCGCTCGACTTCACTCATGATGTGAGTAGAGAAGATGATAGCTTTGCCGCGTTCACGGCATTCGCTGATGAAATTGATGATGGTGCGGGCAGTCATGACGTCGAGGCCCGTGGTGGGCTCGTCGAAAATCATGACGGGCGGATCATGAACAAGAGTGCGGGCGATGGAGGTTTTCTGCTTCATGCCTGTGGAGAGCTTGTCACAGCGGCGGTCGCGGAAATCGTTCATTTCGAGCCGGTTAAAAATGTCGTCGACACGCTTTTTGAGAGTGGCTTCATCGAGGCCATTGAGGCGGCCGAAGTATTCGACGAGTTCCTGGGAACTGAGACGCGGATAGAGAGCCGTGCCGGTGGAGAGAAAGCCGATGTTGGCGCGGACCTTCTCGGGGTCATCGACGACGTCGTGGCCGCAGATGATGGCGGTGCCGTCGGTGGGTTCGAGGATGGTGGCGAGCATGCGAAGCGTGGTGGTTTTGCCGGCGCCGTTGGCGCCGAGGAGGCCATAAATCTTGCCAGGCTGGCAGGTGAAGCTGACGTTATCAACGGCGCGAATTTCGCCACGCTTTTTGTCCTGGAAGCGTTTGGACAGGCCACGAGCTTCGATCATCGAAAGACCCCTCGCTGGGTGTTCGTAAGTTGGGACACAACCCGTTTAAAGTGTACTACGCGGGAGGAGGGAGAATGTTACAGGGAGGGGTGGGGGGATTGGAGATTAGAGATCAGAGAACAGAGATGAGAGAACGGAAATAAGGAAACTGGCGAAAGTCCCAGAATGGGGTTTGGCCAGTGCCATCCTCACTTCGGGGGGATGCGTATTATTAAGGAATCAGCCTTTGTGGCAGTTGGGGCACTGCTTGGCATCAAACCGATCGGGAGTAACGCGGAACATGTTGTTGCACTGGATGCAGACGCGGTGAATGACGGAGCTGACCACCGCGCCGGCTTGTGGGGGGCGGCTAACTGCGGAGGGATTCGAATCGGCGGTCTTTTCGGGGGTAGTTTCAGCAGACATGGGCGGATTCTAGCATGGGGAGGAGCTTCTCCCCAAGAAACTCGACGGCATCTCCCTGGCGGGCGAAACGCATCCTTCAGATGGGAAATCCGGGGCGCCGGGACGTGGTTCGAAAGCGAACAGAACCGGCAACGAATATAGAGAAAGCCGCACGGCTCTTGCTAGAATGAATGGTTCGGTGCCTACGCAGGGGGCTCAGCAAGCCAGGGACAAGGAAAGGAAACGCTTCGGCGGAGGGATGCGCCCTCGCGAAGTGTGAAGGGCGAGACCGCGTAAGATAGGAATAAATGGATCGCAGACTGCGAAACCGTATCTTGCTCTACCTGCTGCTGGCGGGGGCGCTGGCGTACGTGGGGATTGCGTTGAGTGGTCGGAAGCCCGTAGCGAAGATTTCGGCGGTGACGCCGATGCGGGAAAACCTGGTGCAATCGATCAGCAGCAACGGGAAAGTGGAGCCGATTGAGCCGTTCGTGATGCGGGCGCAACTGGATACGTTTGTGGAGAAAGTGCACGCCAAGGAAGGGCAGCCGATAAAGAAAGGGCAACTGCTGCTGGAGCTGAATGTAAAGGATGCGCTGGCACAGCTGTCGGAGGCGCAGGCGAAACTGCTGCGCGCGCAGGACGATCTGCGTGCCGCGAAAGCGGGCGGACGGACGGATGACGCGGCGCGGGTTGCGGGCGACCTGGCAAAGATGCAGGCGGAGCGCGACCGTTTGCAGAAGAACCACGAGGCGCTGTTGCGGCTAATCGCGCAACAAGCCGCGAGCCAGGACGAGCTGGCGGCAAACGACCTGGCATTGATGAAGGCGCAGGCGGAAGTGACGCGTCTGGCGGCGACGAAGCAGGAGTTTGACCGTGGCGTGAAACTCGACGCCGGGCGCGCGGCGTTGCAAGTGGAGCAAGCGCAGCATGAAGTGGCGGCGCTGGGGGACAAGACGCGTAATGGGTGGATTGTGGCGCCGGCGGATGGGACGCTGTACTCGCTGCCGGTGAAGGCCGGGGATTACGTGAAGCTGGGCGACCTGCTGGCGGAGATGGCGGACCTGCACAAGATTCGCGTGCGAGCGTTCATTGATGAGCCGGAGCTGGGCGCACTGGAGCCCAACGAGCCGGTGATCATTACCTGGGATGCGCTGCCGAACCGAAGCTGGCCGGGTAAGACGGAGATCATCCCGAAGCAAGTGGTGGCGCGGCAGGCGCGGAGCGTGGGCGAGCTGCTCTGTTCGGTGAACAACGACAAGCTGGAACTGCTGCCCAATATAAATGTGAATGTACGGATTAATTCGCGCGAGCGGCTGGGTGTGCTGGCGGTGCCGCGCGGTGCGGTGCAAGCACAGGGCGGGCGGCGGTACGTTTTTGTGGTGAAGGAGAAGCAGCTGGGCGTGGGCAAATCGAAGCTGGAGAAGCGCGAGATTCACGTGGGCATCGCGGACGCGACGAGTTATGAAGTGGTGAGCGGGCTGCAGGAAGGCGAAATGGTGGCGCTGCCGGGAGACGTGGACCTGCGCGATGGAATGGATGTGATCGTCGTCAATACAGAGGTTGCGAATTTTGAAGGACGCGCGGATGGGTAGCAGGAAGACATGGGCGGTGCTGGTGCTGCTCGGCGCGGGAACTGCTGTAGTTGCGGCCACGATGAAGCAGGATGCCAGCCTTGATGCCGGGCGGCACGCTTATGAGGCCAGTGACTACGCGAAGGCCATACAGGTGCTCCAGGCAGCCGCGGCGCAGGATCCGCAAAACGGCGAAGTACAACTGCTGCTGGTGAAAAGTTACCTGGAGTTGCAGGAACATGATGCGGCGATCAAGAGCGCGGAGAAAGCGGTATCGCTGGATTCCAAGAATTCCGTGTATCACGAATGGCTGGGGAGAGCGTACGGGGACAAGGCCGAACACGCGAGCTGGTTCGCGGCGGTGTCCCTGGCGAAAAAGACGGGAAAAGAGTTCGAAACGGCGGTGCAGCTTGATGGGAAGAATTTTTCGGCGCGGCAGGTGCTGATCGAGTTTGATTGCAGCGCTCCGGGACTGGTGGGCGGGGGCGAAGAGAAGGCGCTGCCGCAGATCAAACAATTGATGGAAATGGACGCGTCCGAGGGGCACTACGCCGCAGGAAATTGCCGGCGGCAGAAAAAGGATTTCGCCGCGGCGGATCTGGAATTCACCAAGGCGCTGGAGAGCCATCCAAAATCGGTGGAGCTGATCTACGACATCGGCGACTACGCCGTGAGACACCGCCAGCCGGAGAGGCTGCTGGCGGTGGCGGAAGCGGGCGAGCGTGTGGCTCCGGGCGATCCGCGGGGAAATTTCTACCGGGGTGTGGCGCTGGTACTCAAAAAAGAAGATCCGGACGAGGCCGCGCGATTGCTGCAGGTGTACGCGAGGAGAGCCCCAACGCGCTCGGGATATCCGCGGCCGGCTGCGGCGCACGCGTGGTTGGGGTACCTGTACGAGAATCAGAGCAAAACAGAGGACGCGACAAAAGAATTCGAGACTGCGCTGAAACTCGACCCCAAAAACAAAATGGCGCAGGAAGCGCTGAAGCGGCTGAAGAAAAGCTGAGAATTCAGTTATGGCTGCCACCCTTCTATTCTTCCGAGACAACCGCGGTGAAGCGCGATGATGGCCTGGCGGGAAACGATATCCGTGGCGATCGACGCGCTACGGGCGAACAAAGTGCGCGCGATGCTGACGTCGCTGGGAGTAATTATCGGCAGCGCTTCGATTGTGCTGGTGGTTACCGTGGCGCTGACCAGCAAACGATTCGTTATTTCACAAATCGAAAGTGTCGGCTCGAACCTGGTCTGGGTGGAGGTGATTCAAAGCCCGGGCAAAGCGGCGCCGCTGAGTTATGAAATGACGCTGGAGGATCTGGAGGCGGTCAAGGCCATACCACGGGTGGTCGAGGCGGCCGGAACGCGCGAACTGGAGACCTCGGTGGTAGTGGACGGCGTGGAACGTCCCGTCCATATGATCGGCGTCACGCAGGGATACGAGGCGATTCGGCGGCTGCTCGTTCTTCGCGGAAGATATTTCGACAGCGGGGACATGGAGATGCGCAGCAAAGTTTGCCTGATCACCACGCAGCTCGCGGAGCGCATGTTCGGGCAGGAAAATCCCATCGGGCGATTGATTCATATGGGAGAGATGAACTTTACAGTCATCGGCGTGTTCCGCGAGCGCGTGGAGACTTTCGGTCTTTCGGAAATTCAGGAAAATTCCGTCATTATTCCTTTTTCGCTGATGAAGTATTACACCGGTACGGAACTGGTGCGCTTGCTGGACGTGCAGGCGGAGCGGGCGGAAGACGTGCCATCCGTCGAGCGGCAGGTGGGCCAGGTGCTGCGGAGCCGGCATCCGGCGGAGGCGGAGTACAAAGTTCAAACGCTTACGGCGATTCTGGGCGCGGCGAGAAATATTTCGCTGGCGCTGACGATCCTGCTGATCCTGATTGCGTTGATTGCGCTGTTGATCAGCGGAGTGGGGATCATGAACATCATGCTGGTGACCGTGCAGGAACGCACGCGGGAGATCGGCATTCGAAAGGCGATTGGGGCTGCGCGGCGCGAGATCATGTACCAGTTTCTGTTCGAATCGATTGTGATTAGTGGGGGCGGGGCGGTGATTGGAATCCTGATCGGAATTGCCATCCCGGTGACGGCGCAGTTTTTCCTGCCGGGGAATCTCCGCGTTCCGGTCTCTCCGCTGAGTGTCATTGTCGCTTTCGTGGTTTCGTGCTCCACGGGACTTTTCTTCGGATACCTGCCGGCGAATCAGGCGGCGAGCCTGGAGCCGGTGGAGTCACTGCGGTACGAGTGACGAAGCTTTTCGCGAAAGAAAACGGGAATCAAGGAAATCGCGCAAGTGGGGAGGCAAAACCATGGTCAGTGGATTTCGAATTGCGGGGATCGGCGGTTTGATGCTGGCGCTTTTCGCCGTGCCGCTACGCGCGCAGGAAGCTGTCGCGCAAGCTCCCAATAGCGCGTCGCCGGTAGCGCTGACGCTGAAGCGCACGATCGAGCTGGCGCTGCAGAAAAGCAAAGACATTCAGGTGGCGAAAATCGAGGCCAGGGTCGCGGACCACGCGGCACAAACCACCAAGGCGCAGTTCATGCCCAACTTGTATGCGGGTTCCGGAGCGGGGTACACCTATGGAATTCCGGAAACGCCGGGCGGCCGCGCGCCGGCGGTGTTCAGCGTGACGTATACCGAGCAGGTTTTTAACGAGCCGCTGCGCGGCCGCGCGAAAGAGCTGGAAGAGCAATCCAACGCACAGAAGATCGTGCTGGAAGATGTGCGCAACAACGTGATCACACGAACGGCGATGGCCTATCTCGAACTCGGGAAAGTGCGGCATTCGCTCGAACTGCTGCGCAAGGAACGCGAGAGCGCGGAAAGAATCCTTCAAGTGACACAGGAGCGGCAGGGAGAAGGATTCGAATTGCCGATGGAAGTGACCAAGGCGCAACTGACGAAAGCGCAGGTCGTGCAGAGAATCTTGCAACTGGAAGCCCGCGAAGACGAACTGGAAGTTTTTCTGCGCTACCAGCTGGGATTCTCAGACGCGCAAGCCCTGGAGGTCACGCCCGAGGAATTGCCGGGAGAAGCGGAGCAGGAAGGAGACAATCTGGTGGCTCTGGCCTTGACGAACAACACAGGCTTACAACTTGCGCAATCTGACGTTCGCGGGAAAGAGTTCCGCCTGAAAGGGGAGAAACGAGGCAATCTTCCTACACTGGAACTGGTCAGCATCTACAGCTTGCTGGCGAAGTTCAACAACTACTCGGAGTTCTTCAATCATTTTCAGCGGAATAATTTCAATGCTGGCATTCAGATGCAGGTGCCCATTTTCAGCGCGCCGATTCGAGCGAACATCGGATTGGCGCAGATCAATCTGGAGGCGGCGAAGGCCAGTTTCGTGAACAAGAAAGCCGAGGTTAGCGCGGAAGTCCGGCAGAAGACGCGGAAAGTCCGGGAGATGGAGGCGGCGAAAGAGGTAGCGCGGCTCGAATTGCAGCTGGCACAACAGAGTGTCGCCGTGCTGCAAGCGCAATTCGCCGAGGGAAAGTTGAACCTTCGCGAAGTGGAAAAGGCGCATCTGGACGAGAATGAAAAGTGGATGGCGTATCTGGATGCGAATTTCCAGAAGCAGCAGGCGCAGCTGGAATTGCTGAGGACGGCGGGACAGTTGGATAAGGTCTGGCATTGAGAAGCGGGGAATAGGGAGCCAAAAACAGAGATCAGAGAATGGGTCTCAGCAGACCGCCACTGAGGACAGGATGATGCTTGACCAGCAGAGCTTGAGTGCGCTTTTGGAGGCGGTGAAGAAGCTCGATGGTGGATTGTCGAAGCTACCGGCGCTGGAGGGTGAGGCGCCTGGGATGGCGCGGCTTGCGGAAGTACTGAACGCGACTGCGGAACGTCTGCAGGACAACTATCCTTATTTTCATCCGCTGTATGCTGGGCAGATGTTGAAGCCGCCGCACCCGATGGCGCGGCTGGCGTATGCGCTGGCGATGTGGATCAATCCGAATAACCATGCGCTGGATGGCGGGCGGGCGACCTCGAGGATGGAGAAAGAAGCGGTGGCGGAGATCGCCGCGATGTTTGGATGGAAGAATTTTCTGGGGCATCTTTGCGGCGGCGGGACGATGGCGAACCTCGAGGCCCTGTGGGTAGCGGGACAACTGCACCCGGCTAAGAAGACGCTAGCCAGCGAACAGGCGCACTACACGCACAAGCGCATCAGCGGAGTGCTGCAACTCGAATTCGAAACCGTGTCTTGCGATGAACACGGGCGGATGGATGCCAATGCGTTGGCGAGGCGTGTGGCGCGAGGCGATGTCGGGGCCGTAGTAGCCACGATGGGAACCACGGCGACAGGATCCGTGGATCCTCTTCCGGAAATTCTCGCCCTACGGGAAAGATACGGATTCCGCATTCACGCAGATGCCGCGTACGGCGGCTATTTCGTGCTCGCGGGAAATCTCGGCGCAGACGCCGCGGCAGCGTTTCTGCGAATCGGGGAAGCGGACTCCATCGTGATCGATCCGCACAAGCATGGTTTGCAGCCTTATGGATGCGGTTGCGTGCTCTTTCGTGATCCTGGGGTGGGCCGATTGTACAAGCATGATTCGCCGTACACGTACTTCAGCTCGGAGGAATTGCATCTTGGAGAAATCAGCCTGGAATGCTCGCGGCCGGGGGCGGCAGCGGCGGCGTTGTGGGCGACACAGAGACTATTGCCGTTGGAAAAGGACGGGGAGTTCGCGCGCGGGCTGGAACGAGGGAGAAAGGCAGCACAGGCGTTGTATGAAAAAGTGTGTGCGGATTCGCGGTTCGTCGCGGCATTTGCACCCGAACTGGACATCGTTATCTTTGTGCCTACGGCCGCGAGTGCGAACGAGGCGTCGGTGCTGAGCCGGCGCATCTTCGAAGCGGCCGCGCAGCGCGATCTGCATCTCGCGGTGGCGGAATTGCCGATTTGTTTTTGGGGAGAGAACCTGGGATCGATGAAGCGCGACCGCGAGACGCTCACATGCCTGCGCTCCGTACTGATGAAGCCGGAGCATCTCGATTGGATCGACAGAATCTGGGAAAAACTATCTCTTTCCACGCAAGCCGTATTGCAAAGCTGATACTGCCGACGAGTCGGACCCCAGACTAATGGGTCGTCACATCTTGAGCATTCGGCTTCCGCGGTTCCGTAATCCGAACCTCCAATGCTTACACTCTTCAAGCGTGCGCAGAGAGGAGGACGCTCACCCTGCGCAGCAAGATTTCGCGACTGAAGGGTTGAGGGAGCAGGGAAGCGATAAACTCCTTGGCATCGGGCACCTCCATCATTTCGCCAAGATTCTTCGAAATGTACAACGCGGCCATGTGAAGCCGGCGGGCGCGGAGAAGAAACGCCAAGACCGGCCCCGATAAGCCGCTCAGCCGCATGCTGGTCAGCAGCAGGTCGATCGAGCCCGCTCGTGCCGCGGAGATGCGCAGCGCTTCTTTATAATCCGTCGCCTGTAGAACGAGAAGGCCGGCACTGTCCAGGTTGATCTTCAGCCAGGAGCAAAGAGGTTCAAGCTCCTCGACCAGGAGGATCATGGGCGCTTCTAGGGGCGGTGCGCGAAAAGCCGACATCTGTTAACCGAAGAACTAAAGTATGAAGGAGATAAAGATAATCAAACTTAAAATATCTATTCTGTTCAATAGTGTACACCTGCCCGTTTTGCCGTTGGGCAGGAATCCATGACGAGGCTGGGGTAATCATCGCGGCGTTTGGTCGCGGGTCCCTTAGGGCGGAGGACTCTGTAACCGCTTAAAGTGCTGTGTAACCTTTCGATGCAGGATAAGACCCACTGACAGAAAGGTTTGAGGAGATACGGCGAAGTCAGGTAGACTATTATTGGTAGTGTATGAACACTGGCGCGCACAGGCGCAGACACGAACGGCGGCAGGCGAGTGGGGGGGATGTGGAAACTCGTGCCGCGAAGATTCTATTGTGAAGGCTGAGGGTGAAGAATGCCGGATGTCATAAAGACTTTGCTGTTGAACCCGCCAAGTTTTGAGAATTTCGACGGCGGGGCAAGCTCGCGGTGGCCCGCGACGCGCGAGATTGAATCCTACTGGTATCCCGTATGGCTGACGTATCCGGCGGGGATGATCCCCGGCAGCCGGCTGGTCGATGCTTCTCCGCACAAGGTAAACTGGCAGCAAACCGTTCAAATCTGCAAGGACTACGAGTTTCTGGTTCTGTTCACTTCGACCGTCGGATTCGAGAGCGACATCAAGCTGATTCGCAAAATCAAGGAAGCGAATCCAGGATTGAAGATTGCTTTCGTGGGCCCGCACGGGCACATCAAGCCGAACGAGACGCTGGCGGCCAGCGAAGACATCGATTTTGTGACGCGCGGAGAGTTCGATCACTCCGTGGTGGAATATGCCCATGGGAAGCCGCTCAGTGAGATTCAGGGAGTGAGCTACCGCAAGGACGGCAAGATCGTCCACAACGCAGAGCGTCCCCAGTTGCACACGGAAGAGCTGGACGCACTGCCCTTCGCGACCGACATTTACAAGCGCGACCTGGAGATCGAGCGCTACAACGTTCCGTTTCTCCTGCACCCCTACGTTTCCTTTTACACCACGCGCGGCTGCCCGGCGCTGTGCACCTTCTGCATGTGGCCGCAGACGATTTCCGGGCATGCCTGGCGCACGCGTTCGACGGAAAACGTGGCCCGCGAAGTGAAGCAGGCGCTGGGACATTTCCCGCAAATGAAGGAGATTTTCTTCGACGACGATACCTTTAACATCCGCAAAGATCGCGTGATCGACCTTTGCACCAAGTTCAAGCCGCTCAAGTTCCAGTGGTCGTCCACGGCGCGCGTACATAGTGACTACGAGACCGTCAAAGCCATGGCCGACGGAGGCGCGCGGCTCTTCATCGTGGGCTTCGAATCCGGCGATCAGCAAATTCTGAAAAACATCAAGAAGGGCGCGACGACCGAGATGGCGCGCAACTTCATGAAGAACTGCCGCAAAGTCGGAATTCGCGTGCACGGCGACTTTATCATCGGACTGCCGGGAGAGACCCGCGAGACGATCCAGAAGACCATCGATTTCGCGAAGGAATTGGATTGTGAGACGATCCAAGTTTCGCTGGCACATGCCATGCCGGGAACGGAACTGCACGACACCATGTCGGCGCAAGGTTTCCTGAAGGTGGAAGCGCTGGCGGATTCCGGCGGCCACCAATTGCCGCACATCGAGTATCCGCACCTTTCGAAGGCCGAAATGATGTCCGGCGTGAATCGTTTTTACGACGAGTATTACTTCCGCCCCAAAGTCGTCTGGCGCATCGTGAAGGAAGCGCTGTGGGATAGTCACGAGCGGAAGCGCCTGTACCATGAAGCGCGGGAATTCCTGACCCTGCGCGCGGAACGGCTGAAGTGGGCGCGGCAGGGCGGCGATGATTTCAAAAAGCCAATGATTTCTGTGCCGCAGACGCCTTCGGCATCCGGACACGACTAAACCCCAAAGAAATGCCAAGCGAGAGAAGACTGAGAATCAAGACGCTGGTCATGGTCTTGACAATGGTTGTGTGCGCCAACGCCGGGGACTTGATGCTCAAGCGCGGGATGTCGCAGAACGGGGCCGTGGTTTTGACAGCCGCTGGACTAGCGCACGCTTTCCGGTTGACGGTCACGAACGGGACGATCTGGATCGGCATATTCTTTCTCACAGGCTTCATGGTCAGTTACATGACGGTGCTGAGCTGGGCGGACTACAGCTACGTGATGCCTGCGGGTGCGTTTGGCTACGCGCTGCTCACGTTACTGGCGGTAGTTTTTCTGCATGAATCCGTTTCGCCGAGGCGCTGGGTTGGCGTTGTTCTGATCTGTATCGGCGTTCTGCTCGTCGGGCAAACGAAGCCACGAACCACGGAATTGGCAAGCGAGGCTGTGGCATGACGCGCGTCATTCTCGCCTTGTGTGTACTCATTTTTGGCAGCACCGGAGGCGAGATCGCCATCACCTACGGGATGAAGGCGACGGGCGAACCGGCGCAACTGCGGCCACGAGCGTTGCTTCAGTTTCTGGGGCGCGCGCTCTGCAATGGCTGGTTCTGGGCGGGAGTGCCGCTGATGGCGCTTTCGTTTTATGCGTTGCTCGTTTTGCTCTCGTGGGAGCCGATTAGCCTGGTGATTCCGGCGTCTGCGCTCAGCTACGTGGTCGGAACTCTCGGGGCGAAGTACATCCTGCGCGAGCAGATTAGCCCCGCGCGCTGGGCGGGCGTGCTGCTTGTTTGCGCAGGCGTGGCGCTCGTCGCGGCGGGCTAGGGTTTTCATTTTGTTTCGAACCTGCGAACAATTTCCCATTCCACGGCATCCTGCTAGAGTAGCGAGGATGCCGATTCTGCAGCAAGAAATGCCCCAATGATGAGCGAACTTGCATGACGGTGCACTTCGCGATCTGGCGTGAAGCCGTGTTGCTGTTGGCTGCGGCTCCCCTCGTTTATTACGTGCTGGCAACATCGGCGGCGGTGCGATTTTTCCGCCGCGAGCGCGCACGAGAACTGCCCGATTACACGCCTCCGGTAAGCTTGCTCAAACCGGTTCGGGGTCTCGATTTTGCGTCCTACGAAAATTTCGCCAGCTTTTGTCGGCTGGAGTATCCGGCATATGAAATTCTTTTTGCTGTGAACGAGGAGCGCGATCCGGCTGTGCCCGTGATCCAGCGGATCATTGCGGAGTTCCCCGAGCGGCGGATCCGTTTGCTGGTAGGCGCGGAGCAATTAGGAACAAACCGCAAAGTGAACAAGCTGGCGCGGCTCGCCGGAGAAGCGCAGCACGACGTGCTGGTTTTGACCGACGGCGATGTACGCGTGGGTCCAGGCTATTTGCGCGAAGTTGTAGCGCCACTCGCGGAGCCGCAAACCGGCGCAGTGACTTCTTTTTACCGGGCGGTCGCTCAAAAGAATTTGTGGGCGGAGCTGGAGGCCGTTGGCGCGGCGAGCGATTTTTTTGCCGGAGTCCTCATGGCCGGCTGGACAGAAGGCATCAGCTTCGGGCTGGGAGCTTCCATCGCAACGACAAAGACATGGCTGGGCAAAATGGGCGGGTTCGAAGCGATTGCAAATACGCTGGCCGATGATTACGAACTCGGCCACCGCATCACGGAGGCGGGGGGAGAAGTGCGCCTGTCGCGCGAAGCGGTGTGGACCATGTATCCGGCCCAGACGTTTCGAGGATTTTGGAATCATCAAGTGCGGTGGACCCGCACGATCCGGCTATGCCGGCCGTGGCCTTTTGTGGGGCTACTCTTCACGCAAGGGTTGCCCTGGGTTTTGCTCACAGCTTTGATTTCTCCGGTCAACTGGATTGCGGCTGTCTACATTTCGGCATACCTTGTGCTGCGATTTGCGATGGCCTGGACGGTTGGAGTATGGGGAGTAAGAGATGAAGTACTTCGTCAGAAGCTTTGGCTCGCGCCTTTGCGCGACGCCTTGTATTTCGTGATCTGGCTGGCAAGCTTCGCCTCAAATCACGTGACCTGGGGAAATACGGAATACCTGATCCGCAAAGGGCAGATGGTGCGCGTGGCCGAAGGGAAGTAGGGCGAATCGCGCGCCACCATGCAAACGCGCGTAAAAACATCAGAAAGACTTTCGGCAGGCACTCGGTTGACGGTTTTGGGAATCCCGATTAAATTAGATGGGTGGAAACCCGGTGGTCCCAAACCCCGGGAATGCGCTGTTCTGATTTAGCTCCATGTGACCGCCATGGGTCACGGCAACTGCTGGGAGATCGTCCAACGGTAGGACTCCAGATTCTGGATCTGGCTATCCTGGTTCGAATCCAGGTCTCCCAGCCAAATTTCTCGCCATCTCTCAGAGCCTCGACCTGCCCCCTTCGGGACGATTTTCCCGTGAGTTCCACGGGTTCAGCAACAGCGTTATCCAGGAACCACGCTGAATCCTTGGAAGAAAACCATCCAAAATGCAGGCGCGGTTTGTAACTTTTCGTTACAAGCGGGGGTGCATATGTCAAGCCGTTCTCCAACCTTAACTTTTGTTCTATCAATACGTTACGCATGAAAAGGGGTTGGGTGCGAACGTGCTGTTCTTAGGCTAGCCGTTGAAGGATTCCGGCTGGAAGCTCTATGGAGTGGAAGATGAGACATCGCCTCAGCAAGTCGCAGCAAGGTTTCTCCCTCTTGGAGGGGCTCATTGCCATCGCCATCATCATGATCGTGATGGGTATGGCGATGCTCAATTTTGGCACCGTGCTGCCGAATTTCAAGGCGAACTCCGCGATGGATCAAGTGCTCTATCAGATGCGCTCCGCGCGCGAGCGGGCCATCGCGCATCGCGTCGAGGTTCAGGTGCAGTTTGTGGGCACCAACCAAATCACGATGACCGAAATCTGGACCGTGGGCACTCCGCCTGCGCCCGTTACCGTGACCTTTGAAGGCGGCGCGCAATTCATGACCTTCGCCACGGTGCCGGATACGCCGATGGCTTTTGGAAACAGTTCGGCGATCTACTTCGAGAATCTCTCCGGCGGTCCTCCGGTCATGAAATTCACCACCAACGGTTCCTTCATCGACGGCGGAAACACGCTGGTGAACGGAACGGTGTTCCTGGGCATTCCCGGTGGAAGGCCATCGACGGCGCGCGCGGTCACTATTCTCGGGGCCACCGGCCGCGTGCGGCCGTATCACTATGACGGCACGGCGTGGCAGGAATAGGGAGGATGGCCATGACACAAAGTTCTCGGCGCAACAAGCAGCAAGCGGGATTCACGCTTCTGGAAGCGATGATTGCCATCGTCATTCTGTCCTTCGGCATCTTGTCTCTGGCGGCGGTCTATGCGCAGGGCATCCAGGTGGCGAGTATGACGCAGCTCGATTACATCGCCGAAAAGAAGTCGGAAGAAGCCGTGGAAACGATTTTCGCTGCTCGCGACTCCAAACTGCTGGCCTGGACGAATATTCGCAACGTAACCGGCGGCGGCGGGGCGAACGACGGTGTCTTTCTCGTCGGGCCGCAACCCCTGCTGGCCGCCGGCCCGGACGGGCTGTACGGGACGGCTGATGATGATGCGGCAACGCCAGACGTTGTGATTACCGGTCCCGGTCCCGACAAAATTCTTGGCACCGCAGATGATGTGGTGATGTCTCTCACAAATATGAAACGCACGATCACCATCATCGACGTTCCTGGTGAGACGGGCCTCCGTCAAGTCACTATCACCATGACTTACACAGTGGGAGCTCTGACACGGAATTACACGCTCGTGAGCTTTATCTCGCAATTCTCGTGAGACTGGATTGAGGAGCACGTGATGAAGAAAAAGTCAGGTTTCACATTGGTGGAAATGATTATAGCGATGGCGGTCACGATGATCGCGCTCGCGGCGGCAGTGCTGGCGTTCAAGGACTCCACCAAAGCCAACACCAACGTCACGCAGTCCTCGGATATGAGCGACAACCTGCGGGCAGGCCTCAACCTGGTTGTGCAAGATTTGATTCAGACGGGAACAGGCATACCAACAGGCGGGATCTCGATCCCCAATACGATCAACGCAGCCGGCTGCAACATCGGTTTGCCGGTAAATCGGCCCCCCGCGGTCCTGGGCAAGACTTTCCAGGGTCCCAATTCCACGACTCCGGGGTGCAATGTCATCCTGCCGGCCATCGAGCCCGGCAACGACCTGGGTCCGACCGTTACGAGTCCTGACGGAACTTCGAGTCCAGCCACCGACATCATCACGGTCATGTATGCGGACAATACCCTGGCGATGGTCCAGAAGCCGATCAATGGCGCGGCCTGTCCAGCCGGAACCATTTCGCCAACTGGATTGACGATCACCTTTGATTCAAGTCCAGGTTGCGTGACCCTGGGTGCGGCCGGTATCCCGGTCAACCCCGGCGACCTCCTCATGATTTATAACAGCAACAACCCCAATGGGATTCTCCAGACGGTTACTGCCGTAAGCGGACAGACCTTGACTTTTTCCCCTGGCGACGCTTTCAACCTGAACGGGCGTACCACCAGCGAAGCCAACGGGACGATTCTTTCGCTGCAGAACCTCACGGCCGGCAAACCGAACGGTACTTATCCGGGAACCTCCTGCACGCGCATCTGGATGATCACCTACTATCTGGACAACACCACCGATCCCAAGCATCCCCGGCTGATGCGCGCCGTGAATTTCAACACTCCGCAACCAGTGGCAGAGACGCTGGAAAACCTCCAGTTTGCTTACAATTTTGCCGATGGAACTTCGCCGGCTCCCGTAAACCAGTTCAGCGTCCCCGCCGGCGATACCGAGAACCAGATCCGCTCGGTCAACATTTATATGGGCGCGCGGTCCACGACGACTGCAGCCATGTCCAATCAATACGTTCGCACCAATCTGGCCACGCAAGTCGCCCTCCGCAGCATGGCCTATTTCAATAATTACAAGTAAGAGGAGCTCCAAGATGAGATCAACGAAAACAATCATGAGAAAACAAGCGGGCATTGCGCTCATCACCACGCTCCTTCTGCTCTTGCTGATGTCCGCCATGGTGGTGGGCTTCATGCTTCTGGTGACGGAAGGGCAACGGCTCTCCGGCATGAACAACGACCAGAGCAGAGCCTTCTATGGCGCGGAATCCGGCATGGAGAAACTCACTGCCGACCTCGGCAATCTCTTCGGCGCAACTTACGCCCCGACCGGCCCGCAGGTCGACGCACTCACCACGACTCCTCCGAGCCTGCCCTCCACGAGTGGAGTCACTTATAAAGACGTTCTGGGCAACAGCACTTATGCGATTACTTATCCGAAGGACGGCAAGGGCAATCCTCTGGCTGCCTTCGCCCAGATCACGTCAGGTTCCAGCCCCTATCAGGGCATGACCGCCTTGGAGACCACCTATACACTGACAGTCGCGGCACTGACCACCTCCGGTGGCGAAGTAAAGCTCCAAAGGACAACCCAAACCGTCGGCATCCCTCTCTTTCAATTTGGTATCTTCTCGCAAACCGACCTGAGCTTCTTCCCTGGTCCGAACTTCAGCTTTGGTGGCCGAGTACACTCGAACGGCAATATTTTCCTGGACAGCGGCGGACCATCGGGCGCGACACCAACACAAACGACGGTGAACCAACTCTGGTTGTCGAATCCTGTGACTGCAGTTGGTGACATCCTGCGCGACTGCCTCTCCAACACCAATCCGGAGTCCACGACCGGGCGGCATCCTGGCAGCGTTGAAATCACCACCGGTGGCGGTTCGTTCCTGGCTCTGGGGTTTGGACAGGGAAGTCAAAAGGCCTGCCTCGGCTCGGGGACAAACCCGGCCTGGGCGAAGACGATCACGCCAGCATTTAACGGCAATCTTCGCAGCGGCGTGAAACCGCTCAACTTAACCATTTCCGTCCTGGGCAGCTTGCAGCCGATCGATATCATCCGCCGTCCAGTGCAAAACGAAAAAGCGACGAATTCGGGCATTCTTGGCGAGCGCTACTTTTCAGAGGCGAGCTTAAGGGTCCTGCTTTCTGATAACGCTGCAGACATCACCAGTTTGGATTGCGTCAGCGCCGGCGCTCCGTTCAACCTGGCGGACCTGGCCATGCCCGTCACTGCTTGGAGCTCCGCGAACGCGACGGCTCTGAAGACGGCCATGGGCACCGCAGGCACCACGCCATTGCCGCTTGCTGCTTCCGGGGCCGCCACGGGAGCATACGTCCCCGGCGTTAACGGAGGTGACGGCTATTGGCAGCCGGCCGGTAAACCTATCATCACCGGCTTTATCAAGATTGATGCGCAGACGGCCTACGGCAGCCCCTGCGGCACGTGGAAAGACGTAACGCAGGAGATTCTCAGCCTCGGGTATGTCGGCAGAAACATTAACCCGGTGCCGCAATCCTTCGATGGCAGCAACTTAAGTCCGAATTGGACCGGCACGACTGCGAAAATGGACGGCGGCGCTTCCCCGGCACTGCCGTCCCTCCCATCCCTCGATCCCAATACTGGTGGAACGCTTCAGCTCGGCTATCAAAATGGAACTCCCTTTGCTTCTTCCGCCACCACATTTACGGCCGCTTTGTTCAACAAAGGCACGTGTTTGGATCCGCATCCCAACGCGGTGATTCGCCTCGAGCGCATTCGAGACAATCCTTCGTCGGTAAACGTCCAGCCTGGCGCCCTAAAGTCGACCGCGCCGAAGAACCTGCCAGTTCAGTCCACCGTCGCCGAAGTCTGCGGCGTGGACCCATCCACCGGCAAAGTGCTAGCAAATCTGCGGACCACCCCGTCTTCAGGTCCAGGGACCGGTGCTGCTTGGGTACCTCAGCCTTCGGACTTCTGGCCCAACGAGCTTTTTGATACGCGTGAAGGCTATAACCGGGAAAGCGCGCCTACCGCCCCTTTCAACACGCGGATTACGCTCGGCGGCACGATGAATTACATCGAGCTGGACGTCAAGAACCTGGCGGCGTGGTTTTCAGGCACACTCGGTAGTTCCGGCCTAAGCACCAAGGATCCTAACGTTGCGCCGAACAACTTCGTCGTGTACGTCTCTGATCGCCGCAGCAACTATGTGCCGACAGGTACTGCCCTCGGCACTTGGCCACCTCTCTCGCCTTCCGGACACGAGACCGGAGAATATGGCTACGGTGACTTCGTCAATCCGTCGGACGTCAAGGGCTGCCCCAATAGCACGCTCGATACGGGTGAAGACCTGGACGGCACCGGAGTTCTCTACACCTATGGAGAGATTACGTTTCAACCTGCCATGGTCGACAGTACAGGGAGCATCACCGCCAACACTCTTTTTCCGAATGCGCTCAGCGCAACGGTGGCCGACCCGCTCTGCGCTGGTCCAAACGCAGGGTTCCCGTGGCCTAGAACGTTCCTGAACAATGCCAATGAGGGACGCGAAAATCCTTCTTCGCTTTTCCGCCGGTCTTTGAAGATCGTAAATGGCGGACTCATCAACTTGCCACTATGCCCCGGCTCTATCTCTTGCGGGTTGACTATCGCAACAGAAAATCCGGCTTACGTACAGGGCGATTTTAACGCCAATTCCGCGGGCAACGGCTTCTCCGATCCCAGCGTCGCGGCCTCTGTGGCTGCCGATGCCTTCACGCTTCTGTCGGACCAGTGGCACGATCTCAACACCTTTAACTCCCCGTTTAACACAGGGGGCCGCCAGGCGAATACGGCCTGGTACCGCCTGGGAGTTGTGGCCGGCAAGAGCGTGTCGTTCCCCATCCCTTCCTGGGACACGACCGCGCTCGACGGCAGCCAGGACTTTGGAACCGACGGCGGCGTACACAACTTCATGCGCTACCTGGAAAGCTGGGGTGGAACCTTGAACTACACGGGATCCATCGTGAGCCTGTACTACAACCGCCAGGCTATCGGGCTATTCAATTCCGGCGGCAACAACTACAGCCCGCCAAACCGCGGCTACTCGTTTGATACCAACTTCCTGAATCCTTTGCTCCTGCCGCCGCGCACGCCGATGTTCCGCGACGTCAATACCACAGGGTTCACGCAGCTCCTTCTGCCGAACCAGTAGACCGCAGCACCGCGCTGCATGCTGCGCGGCCCCGAGTCCCCGGGGCCGCGTTTTTCAGGCCGAAGGCTTCAGCCGGAGTGGGATCAAGCAGACCGGCTCGCGAGATTCGTACAGGGCTTGCAATGTTGGGGCACGCAGCGCGCTAGGAGTCATTTCGCGCTCTCGAACGGTAGAGAGAATAGTTGGCGTCGTTCCAACGAGGCTCACGGCCTCGGGCAGGCAGTTGGGAGAAGGGTTTATGGGCAAGAGTTCATCTTCGGGGGAGTCTTCTTCCTCTAAATCACTGCTGTTCATGATGGCCGCTATGTTCTGCGGCTTCGGCGTTCTCCTCGGCGGAGGACTGCTGATGGCTTCGCGCGTGATTCATGCTCTCCAGCTCCGCTCCGAGGGCGACAGGACCACCGTGCGCACTCCCATTGGCGACTATCGCTTCGAGAAAGCCCAGCAAGTCGGCCCTGGCTTGCCTGTTTATCCCCAGTCTGCGCTCGTCCTTCCCGGTGGACCGGCGTCGCATCCCCTCGGCGATGAGAGTCAGCCTCAAGTGGTATCAAGCACCTACCATTCGAATTCCTCTCGCGAGTACGTAAACAACTGGTACCTCGAGCACTTGAGCCCGGAATTCGTTCGCCAGGAGCCCGGCCGTAAGAACTTGCCGGAATTTTTCCAACAGTCGCACATCTCCGACGACGACATCACTTTCGTCGGCGAACGCGGCGACCAGGTCCGCGTGGTGGCTCTCGAAAACGAAGACTCGGGAACTAAGATTATTCTTCTGCGTTCCGTCAAACCGTCTTCCCAGGCTCCCGCGCAGCCGCAAACCCAGTCGTCCAGCCAGTCAACCACTCCTTAACAAGCTGAGCATCTTCTCTTCCGGCGTACCCGGCATGTCGTAATGGCGCGCCCTCCGGAGCCGGTACCACCTCTGCTGCAGAAAAGTGCGGTGATAGGCTAAACTCCCTCCGGGGGATTGGCCGACCATGCCACGAATCCAGACCACGGAAGACCGCCGGCTCGAAGAAGGGCGCACGCGGAAAAAATATTGGAAGCGCTGGGGGCCCTACCTTTCCGAACGGCAGTGGGGAACGGTCCGCGAAGACTACAGTCCCGGCGGCACTGCCTGGGAATATTTTCCGCACGATCATGCGCGTTCGCGGGCGTATCGCTGGGGAGAAGACGGCATCGGCGGCATCTGCGACCGCCATCAGATGATGTGCTTTGGGCTGGCGCTCTGGAACGGGCGCGACCCGATCCTCAAGGAACGTATCTTTGGCCTGACGGGGAATCAGGGGAACCACGGCGAGGATCCCAAGGAGTATTACTTTTATCTGGACTCCACTCCCACTCACAGTTACATGCGCATGCTCTACAAATATCCGCATGCCGAATTCCCTTACGAGTATTTGGTCGAAGAGAACCGCCGCCGCACCCGCGACGACCCAGAATTCGAATTGCTCGATACCGGAGTTTTCGCCGAGAACCGCTACTTCGATGTGTTCGTGGAATATGCCAAGGCCGATGTTGAAGACATTCTCATTAAAATCACCGCCGTGAATCGAGGGCCCGAAGCTGCTACATTGCACGCGTTGCCGCAATTCTGGTTTCGCAACACGTGGTCCTGGGGCAGGGATTTGCGGCGCCCGCTCGCGCGCAGGGGGACCAGTGTGCCCGGCAGTGTCTGCGTCGAAACGCAGCACTGGCAGTATGGCAAGCGCTGGCTGCTGTGCGCTGGTCATCCCACGCTGCTGTTCACAGAAAACGAGACCAATAACGCGCGGCTGTTTGGCGGCAAAAACCGTTCACCCTATGTGAAGGATGCGTTCAACGAGTTCTTGATTCACGGCAACAAAGCGGCCGTCAATCCCGAGCAGATGGGAACGAAGGTGGCGGCATACTACCCGCTGGAGCTTGCTCCCGGCGAGCCCGTCACGTTGAAGCTGCGGCTTACCGACACGGAGCCTCTCGGCGGGATGGATATTGGTGCAGGCAGAGTTGGAGGAGTTGTCTCGCCGGGCGCATCGGAGCGCACCGAGGGCGTTCCCGGCACCAACGATTTTGTGACTGGATTCGAAGGCGTGTTCGCCACACGGCAGAAAGAAGCCGAAGAGTTTTACGCTTCCCGCATTCCCAAAGATCTCTCCGATGAGGCCAAGGCCGTCATGCGCCAATCGCTTTCCGGGATGCTCTGGTCCAAGCAGTTCTATCACTACGATGTTCACACCTGGCTCGAGGGCGATCCAGCCGGGCCCAAGCCTCCCGAAGAGCGCTGGCACGGCCGCAATAAGGATTGGACGCATCTTTATAACGACGACATCATTTCCATGCCCGACAAGTGGGAGTATCCGTGGTACGCCGCGTGGGACCTGGCGTTTCACTGTATCCCATTAGCCCTTGTCGATCCGGATTTCGCGAAGGAGCAGCTTATCCTGCTGCTTCGCGAGTGGTATATGCACCCCAACGGTCAGTTGCCGGCCTATGAATGGGCTTTCGGCGATGTGAACCCGCCGGTGCACGCCTGGGCAGCTTTTCGTGTTTACAAAATCGAGCGGCGCATGCGCGGGGTAGCCGATCGCGGCTTTCTGGAAAAGGTCTTTCACAAGCTTCTGTTGAATTTCACCTGGTGGGTCAACCGCAAGGATCCGGACGGCGCGAACATTTTTCAGGGCGGATTTCTCGGCCTCGATAACATCGGAGTTTTTGACCGTTCGGCGCCGCTCCCTACCGGCGGCCATCTCGAGCAATCCGACGGCACCAGCTGGATGGGTATGTATTGCCTGAACATGCTGGCGATTGCTCTCGAGCTCGCGAAGGAAGATCCTGCCTACGAGGATGTTGCCAGCAAATTCTTCGAACACTTTGTTTACATCGCGCGCGCCATGAACGATTTCGGCAGCGGCGGGCGCTCCCTATGGGACGACGAAGACGGGTTTTACTACGATGTGCTGAAGCTCCCGAACGGCGAAGAACACTTCATGAAGATCCGTTCCATGGTGGGATTGATCCCCCTCTTTGCCGTGGAAACGCTGGAGCCAGACATTGTAGATCACCTGCCGGGCTTCAAGCGCCGCATGCAATGGTTTATCGACAATCATCCGGATGTGCCTGAGCATATTGAAATGACGCAGCGTTCGGCGCGCGGTGTGCGACGGCTGCTTTCGCTCGTAAACCGCAAACAGCTCAAGCGCGTGCTCACGCGCATGCTGGACGAGACCGAGTTTCTTTCGCCTTACGGTATTCGCGCACTCTCGCGCTACCACAAGGATCACCCTTACGAAGTGCATGTGAACGGAAATGTGAACCGCGTGGACTATGAACCCGCGGAATCGTCCACCGGAACTTTTGGGGGCAATTCGAATTGGCGCGGCCCCATCTGGTTCCCGGTGAATTTCCTTCTGGTCGAATCCCTGCAGAAATATCATCACTACTATGGAGAAGACTTCAAAGTGGAATGCCCCACACATTCCGATGAGGAATTCGACCTCTGGCAAGTCGCAGCGGAAATTTCCCGCCGGCTTGTTCATATCTTTATAAGGGGGCAGAACGGACACCGCCCTGTCGCGGGCGGATTGGAGATCTTCCAGAGCGATCCGCATTGGAAAGATTTGATGCTCTTTTACGAATATTTTCATGGCGACAACGGTGCCGGCCTCGGCGCGAACCACCAAACGGGCTGGACCGGCCTGGTTGCAAAGCTCATCGAACAAAGCGGGGAGTAACGTGTCCCGACTGTTGATCCGGGAAGCAACTCTGCAGGACGAAGCGGAGCTTCTGCGCTTGATGCGCCTACTTGCCGGGCATCCACCCGGAGCAATCAGATTTGATGAGACTAAGGCACGTGCCGCGTTCCGGAATTTCTTATCTCTCCCGGCATTCGGCGTAGTCTGGCTGCTCTGTGAGGAAAGCGCTACGGTTGGCTATATCGTACTGACACTGGGCTTCAGCTTTGAGTTCCATGGCCACGACGCGTTCATCGACGAACTCTACATCGACACGGCGCACCGCCGGCGCGGTTTTGGCCGGCAGACTCTCGAATTTGTGGAGAAAAAAGCGCGCGAGATGGGAGTGAATGCCATCCATCTGGAAGTTGACCGCGGAAACGATTCAGCATTCGAACTCTATCGCCGCGCAGGATATAAAGATCACCAAAGATTCCTTATGACCAAGTGGCTGAATCCATGAGGAGAAAGTATCTCGAGGCAGACCAATGAGTGGGAGATTCGAAGCGCAAGTGGTTCTCGTAGCGGGAGGCACGGGAGGATTGGGCCGCGCGGTGAGTCTCGCGTTCCTTCAGGAAGGTGCCCAGGTTGTGGTTTCCTTTCGAGTCCAGGAAGAATTCGACGTTTTAAAGAGTACCGCTGGAGCGACTGGAGAGAGACTCGAAGGGCAACTAGTTGATGTCACCGACGAAGCCGCCGTGCGCCAGTTGATTGAAAACATTGTGCGCAAGCATGGCCGGCTGGATGCCATGGTAAATGCCGTGGGCGGTTACGCGGGCGGTACGAAGTTGTGGGAACTGGAGACGAAAGTTTTCGATCAGATGATGGCGCTGAACCTGCGTTCGGGATATGCATTGTCTCGTGCCGCGGTGAGAGCCATGTTGAAGAAAGGCCGCGGAGCCATCGTAAACGTAGCCGCAAAAGCCGCCTTTGACCACGCCGCCGGTGCCGCTGCGTATGCCGCCTCAAAATCGGCCGCCGTGGCGCTGCTGGATTCTCTAGCCGCGGATCTGAAAGGCACTGGCATTCGCGCAAATACAATTCTCCCGAGCATCATTGATACGGAAGCCAATCGCAAAGCCATGCCGAATGCGGATTTCGCCAAGTGGCCGAAACCCGAGGATATCGCGCGCGTGATTCTTTTTTTGTGCAGCGACGATGCCAAAGTAATCCAGGGCGCGGCCATTCCCGTCTACGGTGACAGCTAGGATCTGTAACTTTAGGCAGTTGTGAAGGCGGGCCGCTTCGAGAGAAGATTCAGTCCCGCTGATTCGAATGAGGGGAGCGGCCCGTGTCGGAACAAGCGGAAGTTCAGTTTGGCCGTGAAATCTGCGGAGATTTCGCCGCCGCGGAATCGCGTGAGTGGCTCGTCACCAACGGCATCGGCGGATACGCTTCCGGAACAGTTTCGGGGGGCCAGACGCGCCGCTACCACGGTTTGCTGGTCGCCGCTCTGCGACCGCCCGTTGGCCGCACGCAGCTCGTATCCTACTTCGATGAGCTTGTCCGCTATGCCGGCGCGGATTTTTCTCTCGCCACGCATCGCTGGGCAAGCGGTGCCATCGACCCGAAAGGCTTCCTCCTCATCGAGGATTTTCACCTGGAAGGCGCAAAGCCCGTCTGGACGTATGCGCTCGCCGACGCGCTGCTCGAAAAACGTGTCTGGATGCGGCAGGGAGAGAACACCACCTATATCCAATACACGCTTGTACGCGGAAGCCGCCCGATTGAAATGGAATTGAAGGCGTTCGTCAACTACCGCGACTTCCATTCTTTAACGCATGCGGGCGACTGGCGCATGGGGATCGAGCCTTTCGAACGCGGCGTAAAGGTGGTGGCCTCAGACGGCGCCACGCCCTTCTATCTCCTGAGTGCGGAAGCCTCTTGTGAGCAGCATCACGTTTGGTCCCGCGACTGCTATCTCGCGCAAGAGACCGCGCGCGGCCTCGATGACCGTGAGGATCATCTTTTCGCTGCGCTGTTCCGCGCCAAGCTCGAACTTGGTTCCAGCGTCACTTTCGTCGCCACCACGGAGGCTAAGGCCTCACTGGATAGTGAGACCGCTAGGGCGGAACGCGTGAATTACGAAGTGAAGCTGTTCCAGGACTGGCAAGCGAAACACGAAAACAATGCGGAGGAAGCCCCTTCCTGGCTTTGGCAACTCATTCTTGCCGCTGATCAATTCATCGTCAAGCGCAGCCTCCCGGAAGAGCCGGACGGCCGCAGCATCATCGCCGGCTATCACTGGTTCGGCGACTGGGGCCGCGACACGATGATCGCCCTGCCAGGTCTGACGCTTGCGACCGGGCGCGCTGAACTCGCCAAGCGCATTCTTCTAGCCTTTTCGCGCTACGTCGATGGCGGAATGCTTCCCAACAATTTCCCCGACGCTGGCGGCAAGCCGGAATACAACACCGTGGATGCCGCCCTTTGGTATTTTGAAGCCGTCCGCCAATATTTTGTCGCCACGCAGGATATGGCAACGCTGCAGAAACTTTTTCCGGTTCTCGCCGGAATCGTGGACGCGCACGTAAAAGGCACGCGCTACAACATTCATGCCGACGCTGCCGACGGCCTGATCTATGCCGGCGGTCCCGGCGTGCAGCTGACGTGGATGGACGCGAAAATCGGCGACTGGGTCGTTACCCCGCGCACTGGCAAGCCCGTGGAGATCAACGCTCTTTGGATCAATGCGCTCGCAACGATGGCGGAGTTCGCGCGACTCCTCGCACAACCCCGCGATGGGTACGAAAAACTAGCCGGTAAGGCTCAAAAAAGTTTTCAGAAATACTGGAACTCACAACGAGGTTGCTGTTACGACGTAATCGATTCGCCCGGAATGGGGAACGATGTTTCCCTTCGTCCCAACCAGATTTTTGCCGTTTCGCTGCCCGTCAGCCCACTTTCGCCCGAACAGCAAAAGGCGGTCGTCGAGGTTTGCGCGCGGAGTCTGCTGACCTCGCACGGTTTGCGCAGCCTTGCTCCCGGCGAGCCCGGCTACACCGGCCATTATGGCGGCGGTCCGCGCGACCGCGATGCCGCCTATCATCAGGGCACGGTGTGGGGATGGCTGGTGGGCCCCTTCGCCCTCGCGCACTATCGCATCTATCGCGATCGCCAAGCCGCGCTGCGTTTTCTCGAACCGCTCGGCCGGCAAATCTACTCAAGCGGACTCGGCACCCTCAGCGAGATTTTCGATGGTGATGCTCCCTTTACTCCCCGCGGCTGCATCGCCCAGGCCTGGACCGTCGGTGAAATCCTGCGCGCCTGGCAGCAATTGCGAACGCCAAATGATCACTGCTGAACGTTTCTTGCAGAGTCCGGTGGCTTCGGCAGCTCGTATAGCTCGATCAAAGCCTTTCCGCCGTTTGACGTCGTAACCAGAAAAAAATTGACACCCGTGCCGTCCGCGCCGGCTCGTGTCAGTGGATAAATGGGCGCGATGCTGAATTTGCTCTTGATGATCTCTGTGGCGCGATCCACATTCGTACAGCGAAACTCCACCTGCTGCACGCCCTCACCAAATTTTGTCAGATAGCGCGCAATGGCTCCGGAGCCACCCGGTTCGCGGGTTGTCAGAATGTCCAGCAAAACGCCATGCGGAAAATGCAGCTCAAATTCTTCCGCATCCTGGTCAGGAGGAACTTCGGACAGCCGTGGCGATCCGTTCGCTGCATGAATTAGGTCGAAGCTTTCGCGTGGAACCGCGAGGCCCACCGTCACGACTGGATTTGGCCCGAGCAGCAGCGCCGAAAGTTCGCTGTCTCCCCACCAGGCGGAGACAATGGCGTCCGCCGGCGCGCGCCCTACCCGATAAATCTCTTCCGCCCCCGCGCGCCTCTCGGCCGGATTGGAAGACGCCAGAGCTTCAATCGCCGAGATTTTTTTCCTCGCCGGGATCAGCAGCGACGCAAGCAGCGCGATCAGCAGCACCCCTCCCACTACTCCCAGAGAAACGCTCACGGGAATATGGATCCACGGCTCGCCAATCATTTTTCCGCCGATGAACACCAGCACGAAAGCCAGCCCCTCGTCGAGATACTGCAACCGGTCAATGACTCCTGCCAGAAGGAAATAGAGAGCGCGCAACCCGAGAATGGCTAAAACGTTCGAGGTAAACACGATAAATGGATCGCGCGTGATGCCGAACACCGCCGGAATGGAGTCCACCGCCAGCGTCACGTCCGTGATTTCCACGACCAGCAGCACCAGAAACAAGGGAGTGGCGCACAGCTTGCCCGCATGACGGACAAAAAATTTCTCGCCCTGGTAATCCTGCGTCACCCGAAGGTGCTTGCGCGCAAAGCGGAAAAGTTTGTTCTGTTCCGGATGCACTTCCAACTTCCTGGCGAACAACATGCGCAGCCCGGCGTAGATCAGAAACCCTCCCAGGAGATACAAAACCCAGGAAAAGTGTTCGATCAGCTCCGCCCCCAGCGCAATCATCACGCCGCGCATGATCAGCGCCCCGAGTACGCCCCACTCCAGCAAGCGATGCTGCACTCGATCGTCCACCGCAAACGCGCGAAAGATCACCAGGAAGAGAAAAAGATTGTCGACGCTAAGCGCTTTTTCGATCAGATAACCCGTGAAGTATTCGAGCGCGGGTTGCTGGCCGTAGAAACGCAGTACACCCAGTCCGAACAGGACGGAGACGCCGATCCACCCGGCGCTGGCAAGCCCGGCTTCGCGCACGCTGATCCGGTGCGCGCGCCGGTGAAACACCCGCAGATCAAGCACTATCGCGACAAGGATGAAAAGATTAAACGTGATCCAGAGAAACGGCGTGCCCATGGCGAAAGCGCGGGAGCGCTAGGGCTTTTCCCCGTGCGCGTCGATGGCGTTCAGATTCGTCAATTCCACGCGTACCGTCTGCCCCGCTTGAATCACGATCGGAACGTCCCAGCGCAAACGCATGTCGCCTGAGGCGGCATTCAAATTGAGTGTGCTGATCCAGTAGCTGCCCGGCACAAGTCCCGAAATCGAAGCATGGCCCTCTAGGTCGGTGTCCGCCTTCGCGACCATGAATTTGATCTGCGCGGTATCCGGCGCCGTGCGTTGAATGCGCTTGTGCTGCTGGTTTTCGAGTGCCGCCCACTTTTTCTGCGGGTTCACGGCGTCCAGCTCCAATTCCATGCCGGCAATGGTTTGCGGATGCGTCTGAACAAATTTCTTCAACGCTGCTACGTATTCCTGTTTGTGCTTTTCGTACTTATCGGGATGCTCGGTCTTCTCCGCATCATTGTACTTCGGTTTCGGAAACCCATCGGTAACGCCGCCGCTGTTGGAGCGCTCGTAAGCCGCCTTGAATTCCGGAACGTGCATCACGTCGTCCGGCGTGATCGCTTTATCGACATCCGGCATCGTCAGGTCCAGGATCTCGTGTTCCTTCAACCAGGTCTTCAACTCGGGAGAAACCTTCAGCGTGTCAATGAACTCATCGCGCGGGGGAATCGGATCCTTGTCTTCCATTTCCTTGACGATTTCCGTGTAGCTCTTGGTCAGGATATAAAACGTGAACTCGCGCACGGGTTCCGGCCGCGCCCCCGTCGGCGTAACCCGCGCCAGGAACTCGAGCCTGCCGGTAGGGGATTGCGCCCGCAAGCCGTTTGCAAAACAAAACGCGCACAGCGCCAGGGAAAGGGCGAACAGGGCTGTTTTTCTCATGCAGGAATCCTAGCAGATTGCAGCGCGGCCCCGCGAACGTAGCCGGAGCATGGTGCGCAAAACGTTCCGCGTCATCTACTTCGGATACATGCATCCAGGACGCGGAAGGAAGAGGATACACGTGAGCCTCGCTTGCTCCGACGCGGACAGCCGAGATTGCAGTGCAAACCGCCTGGATTTATACTTGGGTCCTTCCGAAGCGGGATTCCCCTTCTCCTGGCTTCGGACGGGTCCGTAAGAGGGACCCTTTCGCCCGCAAAATCACCTCGGCAGGAAACTCGGTAGATTCGTGCCAATCGGTTCTTTGGAGCCGCATCGCTCAGAACATCCCGAGCACCTGCGAAAGAAAGCTTAAGGAGACTCACAATGCCAAAGAATGGTGCAGCTCAAGCAAAAGCAAAAGAAGCTCCCGCAGCGGCAGCAGGTCTCGGCAGCAAGGCTGTCGCGGAGATCGCCAGTGCGCTGCGTCCTTTGCTCGCGGACGTGTTCGCGCTGTATCTGAAGACCAAGAACTTCCACTGGCACATGAGCGGGCCGAACTTTCGCGACTACCACCTGCTTCTGGACGAACACGCCGATCAGATCTTCGCCATGACCGACGATATCGCGGAGCGCGCCCTCAAAATTGGCGCAACCACGCTGCATTCCATCAGCGACATTTCGAAACATCAAACTCTGAAAGACAACAACGCCGAGTTCGTCGCGCCGAAAGATATGTTGACGGAGCTTTGCGCCGACAACCAGCAACTGACGGCTTCGCTGCGCTCCGCGCATGAGATCTGCGCGCAGCACAACGATGTCGCCACCACCAGCTTGATCGAAGTCTGGATCGACCAGACTGAGCGCCGCACCTGGTTCCTCGCGGAGATCACCCGCGAGCGCTAATTCCGCGCGCACTGCGGCGGGCGTTTGACTAAAAGAGGCGGAAGACGGCTTCCACGGTGACCCACGTGGGGACGGCGTGCCGAGCGGCGTCGTACGCAGGCACGAACTTCCATGTTCGAATGGTCTGCGCCGCGCGTTCATCCAACCCCAGTCCAATCCCTTTCACGATGCGGACCTGCGCCGCGCGGCCATCTGCGCCCACCAGCACCAGCAGCGTCACCGCTCCCTGTAGCTTGGCCTCGCGCGCCTCGTCCGTATACTGCGGATTAGGGCAGTACGCGCACTTCGCTTCCGTAACCCCCGCGCGGTATCTTAATGACGAAACTCCTTGCCCGCCTGGCCCATCGCGAGGCCCATCTCCCATAGTGTGCCCCGGACCGTTGCCAATCGTATTGGAATCACCCGGCCCGGGAGAATTCGTATCGTCCTTCATCCACGGCAGGCCAATTTTGTCGACGGGCGTCAACACAGGCGCGGCGGCCGGATCCCATATCGTCGGCGGCGTCGGCACGTGTAGTTCTTCTTGGGGAGGCAGCGAGGGCCGAACTATCTGAATGGAAGAAACCGGCAACAGATTTCCGGCGGTCGTGGGAATCGGCACGCGGCCACCCCCGCTGCCACCTCCGGGATCCGACTCGGACCCGGAATTGGAGAGCAGGAAACGAGGCGGATACTTCAGATGCGGCACAACTCTTGTCGCTCCGTTCTCTGGATTTTTCGTGTCCTTCAGGGGATGCAGCGCAATCAGCGCAAGCGCTGAAATCATCGCCGCGTGCGTGAGGAAAGAAACACCTTGCGAGCGGCTCGCGTGAGGCGAGCTGTTGAAACGCAGAAGATGCAGTGGCGCGCCATTCGCCGAGGACATCTTCCATTTTTCCGCGCTGAACGCATCGCGGAAGTTGCCGCGGATGCGAGCGATCAAGTTCTCTCCTGAATTTGCCAGGGAAAACTTAAAGCGCAGGAAGGAATCAGGCATGGGCAGGCCTCCGCGCGCGCCTCAGATTTGGCCTGGTTCCTCGACGAGGCGTGCAGCGAACGGAAAATGAGAGGCGCGGCGAATCCGAATGGTTGCCCGGGAATTTGAATGAGCGCGGCAGCAAAGAAAAACAGCCGAGCAGCTCCGAGCATACGAAAAACGATCGAGTTCGAATGGAGTGTGGTTTATTTAGAAAAGGCGGAACGTAACTTCAATAGGAACCAGCGTTGGTACTGGCCTTCCGTTCGGTCCGAGAGCCGGCTTGCATCGCCAGGTCTTCACCGCGGCGACGGCATTATCATCGAGGCCCATCCCAACGCCCTTGATGATCCTGATGTTGGTGACCTTGCCTTCGATACCGATGACTCCTTCCACGACAACCGCGCCCTGGTATTTCACCTTGCGCGCTTCATCGGAATACTCGGGAGGAGGCTGATAGAAACAGACCGGAACTCCGACTCCATTGACGCCGGCGCGGAACACTCCGCCGCCAGTGCCGCCGCCCTCGCCGGGGCCCAGACCGCCTCCGGAGCCGCTGCCAATACCACCGGACTCGCCGGTGCCGATACCACCACCACCGCCGGGACCGCCGGAATAATTTACCGATGCCGCCAAAGGATCTCCCATGTTCGTCAGCGGTGGGTTAGCCACCTTCAAATCGGGCGGACCGAGCAGCGAAGGATCCATCGGCAGCTTGGGATTTGGATTCTTGAGCGTCGCTTCCGGCGGCGTGAACTGCGTCCACTTGAATTTTGGCGCGCGCCCCTTCGTCGGTGGCAATACCGACCGATCCCCGCCACCACCGCCGCCGCCGGCTTTATCCGCGCCTGCAGGCAGTTTCGAAACATAGGGCGAAATATCCAGCGGCGTGACGTCAATCCCTTTATTCTTTGCCTGCGTGGAAACCGGCAGCACATTCCAGAAAACCGGAATCAGCAGCAACAGGATAATCCCGCCGTGCAAGCCAATTGCGATCGCCTGGCTCCAGCCGAAATTCTCATCCTTCGACCAGATGTCTTTTACCTTCACCGGTTTCACTTCGAACGGCAGCGGCGCCACTTTGGGAGGCGAGAAAAATTCCCTGATACGTTGGCCGAATCCGCCGAAATTTGTTCCCCAGGCGACTGCCAGCTTGCTGTTCACCGGCCCTTTGGGCACGGGCGCCGAGCTGAAAAAGTCCTTGAGGTTATCGCCCATCCCGGTGCCAAAAGACGTCTTCGTGAACGGGGCATCGGCGCGCTCGCGGACCTTGATCGGCCGCTCGATGAAGAACTGCTTCAGGTTGGACCAGAAATTATCGGGAATGAGGATCGCCGGCGCGTCGAATTTCGGTACCGCCGAATCAGGCATAGGAATCGCCGGCTCGGAGCCGTTTGCAGACACGTTCCGCTTCGTGATTCCTGGAGGCAGAAGACTGATGAGTTTGCTCGGCACCATTTACCTCTAACTTAGACGCAGAACCCCCGCGTTCGGTGTACCTAGCCGATAAGATTCGCGCCGGGCGGGAAAGGTTGCGCGGCCCCCACGGCTGACACCGGCTCCCATTCATTGTAACATACGTGCTTACACTGCTTTCCGATGTTTCCCGCCGTACACTCGAACCACCGTACGGTACGTACCGGTAATAAAAAGGACAGCATGCAGGCAAAGAAGGAGATCTTCGAGCGCTTATCCCTATGGCCGAACCACTGGAACTGAAGAAAACACTGAACCTGCCGAAAACCGATTTTGCCATGAAGGCCAGTCTGCCGCAGAACGAGCCCAAACAGCTCGAAGCCTGGCACGCCGGGAATATTTACGAGCGCATCCTGGAAACGCGCAAAGGCAAGCCGCTTTTTGTTCTGCACGATGGCCCGCCGTATCCCACAGGAGAAATTCATCTCGGCACGGGCCTGAACAAGATCCTCAAGGATCTGGTCGTCAAGACCAAGAGCATGGCTGGACACTATGCGCCTTACGTGCCGGGATGGGACTGCCACGGCTTGCCGATCGAAACCCAAGTCGAAAAAGAGCTGGGCGGAAAAGGAAAGGTGCCGCCGGCGGAGTTTCGAAAGATGTGCCGGCAATTCGCGCTGCGCTTCGTCGAGCAGCACAAAAAAGATTTCAAGCGCCTCGGCATTTTCGGCCGCTGGAACGATCCCTACCTGACCATGAGCCATGAGTACGAAGCCACCATCGCGGGCGCGTTTCTCGATTTCATGGAAAAGGGTTATGTCTACCGTGGACGCAAGCCGGTGTACTGGTGCCTCTACGACAGCACGGCGCTGGCGGAAGCCGAAGTCGAATACGAAGACCACACCAGCCCCTCCATTTGGGTGAAGTTTGGAGTGGTGGGTGGCGGCAAAGGCGACGCAGCTAAAATTGGCTCTGAAGTCAGCGCGGTGATCTGGACCACTACGCCATGGACCTTGCCTCACAATCGCGCGCTCGCGTTCCATCCCGATTTCGATTACGCCGTCGTCGAGACCGAAAAAGGAGCGCTACTCCTCGCCGCCGACCGCGTTAAGGCGTTGCAGGCCGAGTGCGATATCAAGGAAGTTAAAGTCCGCGCCACGTTCAAGGGCCGCGACTTCGAAGGCATGAAGTTCCAGCATCCCTTCTTGCCGATCCAGGTGCCGGGAATTCTTGCAAATTACGTGACGCTGGATCAGGGCAGCGGCATCGTCCACACCGCTCCGGGCCATGGCGCCGACGACTTTGTTTCCGGCCAGAAATATGGACTGGAAGTTTACGCGCCGCTCGACGACAAGGGCGTTTACCTCGAAGGTTTGCCGGAATACAAAGGCAAGGATGTTTTCACTGCGAATCCCATCATCGTGAAACTGCTTGCCGATCGCGGTGCACTGCTCGGCCACCATGAATACAAGCACAGCTACCCGCATTGCTGGCGCTGCCACAATCCCGTGATTTTTCGCGCCACCGAGCAGTGGTTCATAAAAATGGACCAGGCCGCGCATGGAAAAGAAAAAACGCTGCGTGCCGAAGCGCTTGAGGAAATTCATGCCGTGAAATGGTTCCCCGCCTGGGGCGAAGACCGCATGTACGAAATGATCGAAAAGCGCCCGGACTGGTGCGTCTCGCGGCAAAGATTCTGGGGCGTGCCCATCATTGTTTTTTATTGTGATGCCTGCGGCACGCGCCTCGAGGATTTCAGAGCGCTTCGAAACGTTGTCAAATGGTTTGTAAAAGAAGGCGCGGACGCTTGGTACCAGCACACGCCCGAAGAGTTGCTCCCGCCGGGAACAACATGCTCCTGTGGCGCTTCGAAGTGGCGCAAGGAAAACGACATTCTCGATGTCTGGTTTGATTCCGGCTCTTCGAATCTTTCCGTCCTGAAAGGGGCGGAGTGGCCCGCCGACGTTTATCTCGAAGGCCCCGACCAGTATCGCGGCTGGTTTCACAGCTCGCTTCTTGTCGCCACTGGCATCCGAGATGCGGCGCCGTATCGTGGCGTCGTCACCCATGGCTGGACTCTCGACGAGCAGGGCCGTCCAATGTCGAAATCCTTGGGGAACACGCTCTATCCCATCGAGATCTGCGAAAAGTGGGGCGCGGATCTACTGCGCCTGTGGGTAGGGTCGGTCGAATACCAGGCCGACGTGAAAATGAGCGAACGCGTACTGTCCCAGCTCAGCGAAGCCTATCGCAAGATTCGAAACACCTTCCGATTCGCGCTAGGCAACCTGAATGATTTCGTTCCCTCGCGCGACGCCCTTTCGAACGATCAGCTCGAGGAATTTGACCGCTGGATGCTCGATCGCACCGCCGAACTCGTCCGGAAATGCCGCGAATGGTACGCCAACTACGAATTTCACCGCGTGTATCACGCCATCCACGATTACTGCGTCGTGGATCTCAGCTCATTTTATTTCGACGTGCTGAAGGATCGCCTGTACACAAAAGCGCCCAAGAGCAAATCGCGCCGCTCCGCGCAAACCGCCGTCTGGAAAATCAGCAGCGCGCTGGCGCGCCTCGCCGCGCCCATCCTCGTTTTTACCACCGAGGAGATCTGGAAATTTTTGCCGAAAGTGCAAAACGAACCGGACAGCGTCCACATGTCGTTGTTTCCGGAGTCGGAAGCCCTAGCCTCTGGCATTGATAAGTCCGCCGCAGAAAAATGGGAGCGGCTCACGCAAGTTCGTGCCGCCGTCCTCGTCGGGCTCGAACAGGCCCGCGCCGCCAAAACGATTGGCGGAGGCCTCGAAGCCAAAGTCCATTTGCACGCCAACGCAGAGCTCGCCGGTTTGCAAAATCTTCTCGAAGAGCGCCAGTCTGTCCTTCCCGCACTCTTCATCGTTTCGCAAGTCGTAATTGATTCGGGAGCGAGCGAAGGAGCCCTCCAGACCGAAGTGTTGCCAGGACTGGCCATCAAGATCGAGCGCGCCGACGGAAAAAAGTGCGAGCGCTGCTGGAATTACTCAATTCACGTCGGCGAAAACGCGCGCTATCCCACCGTCTGTGAACGTTGCACCGAAGCCCTCGCGGAGATCGAGAGCGACGACTCCGCGAGAGTAGCCGTGAGCTGACATGCAAGTTTGTTCGATTACGCACCTTTGGACTGCGGCGGCTCGCCGCCGCTTTTCCGTCAACCGCATTCGCCGCGACGCGCCCAACTCGACCTTTTTAGCCTCCTTTATTTCTCTTAGCTCCTTGGCCTCGCTTACTTCATGAATCTATCCACAAGACTCCGCTGGCTGTGGCTCACGCTCGCCGTGGTTCTCCTCGACCGCGCCACAAAGGCCTGGTTCGAATCGCAAACTCCCGAGGGCTGGCGCCACCAAGTACTCCACCACTTCATCTATCTCGTCCACGCCAGCAATCCCGGCATCGCTTTCAGTTTTTTTGCGGATTCCGCGTCGCACTGGACGCGCATCGTTCTGATCGCCGGTTCCGTCCTGGTGATCTGCGTCCTTGCCTGGTTTCTTGTAGCCGGCGCCACGGGCGGAGCGATGACCGCCGCGGGACTCGCATTTCTTCTCGGCGGCGCCACCGGCAACGTCACCGATCGCATTCTCCACGGAGCCGTCACCGACTTTTTCGAAGTCTGGCTGGGCACCTATCATTATCCCGCCTTCAACGTCGCCGACTCCGCCATCACCATCGGCGCCGCTTTGCTCATTCTTGATGTACTATTCGGCCACAAAAAGAGCACGCTGGCGTAGCTGTGCTAATTGCAGTTCCGAGGCGTATCACTTCTACTTCTCGGCAAGCGCCTCCAACTGGTGCCACAAATTGGCGTTCCCCGAAGAACTCGTTGCGTGGCTGACTGGCAATCGGGAGAAGATCCTCCGCTACGCCTGGATTCCCCAAGTGTTCGCCGGGCTGGTATTTTTGGGCCTTTCCTATCTGATGGGCCACGCACATTTCCATCTGATTCGCGAAGGCGTGAGGACGGCGGGAAGAATCGTTGCGTACAAACAAGAAAGGTTCCGCCGCTCTTCCGGATCGAGTTCCACGTCCTTCATGCCCATCGTCGAATTTCACACCCACGATCGCTTCATCCAATTTGAAGATTGGCTGGGTTCAAACTCCGCCGGCGCTCTCTCTAATCCCGTGATCGTGCTCTACGATCCCGCCAATCCTTCGCTCGCCATGATCGACCGGCCTGTCTGGAACTGGCTCCCTTGGGCCCCCATCTTCGCTCTCGGTCTTTTCCTCGTTCTCGTCGCCATCAAAGGCGCCTTGCACGCTCTCCGCTGAATCCGAATGACGCATCTGTAGTGGCGGGTCTTAGACCCGTTATCTTTCGCTAATTCTTGTGAACACGCCGATGGCGCAACCACCGGATTTCTTCCCCCCGGCTTCCCTCCAGGGAGATTGCGCTGGAATGCACTTTCGGGATGCGGTAGGCTCCGCGGCATGTACAAGCGGCTCCTGATCTTCGGGATCACCGGGCTGTTCTTTGTTCTAGGACTTAACTATCTTGTGATCTATCCCTTGCAGCAGACCGTGACGCGCGAGCTGGAGCGCCAGGACAAGGTCTACTGGAGCACCTTCAACGCCATCGAGCAGTTCGGCGCGCAACCGGACAATGCTTCGGAGCAGAAAGCCAAAGCCGCGCTTGGTGAAGCCCGCGCGAAAGGCCTGAGCAAGACCCGCCAGCTGATCCTTCAGAATTATTTTCAAGACCTCGAGAATTGCTACCAAGGCGACCGCGCCGCGTGCAAAAAAGCCAACAGCGACATGAACGACGCCATCCGCGCGCCGCGCTGATCCCCATCATTGCAGATCAACACGATTAATGACCTGGCTGCGCGAGCGGCCCGGGGATGACGATGATATAGGCGTCGGGCTGGCCGGCTCTTATCACACGTGGCATGTTCGCGGCGCCGGGCGGTGACCCGATGTCTTTATCGGTTGCATAGGGAGCGTAAAACATCAGGTGCGGTGGAATGTGCACCAGCTTGTTGGTCCCGGGAACCAACAGGTAGCCGCGGTCGGACATCATGTACACGATTCCCGGCTTGCTCGGCGCTTTATATTTTCCTGTCTTGTAGCCCTCGTCGATTTCCGTCTTGATCTGCTCTTCGGTCTTGCCCTTGGCGCGCTGCTCCTCCACGTACAGTCGAGTCGGCAGCGTGGTCGCGCTTCCTTCGGCATCGAAACAGGTCGGTTCCAGGTTCAGCGGAGTCTGTCGGTCCACGAAGCAGGAGAAACCATTTGTGCCTTCTCGAATTTTTACGTAGCCCGTCTGCTCCAGCAGATAGACCGTTGCGTGAGTTGAGATTTCCGGGGGAGCCGCGCTCTCCGCGAGTTTGATTTTCTCTTCCCGGGGCAAAGAGAGGTCATAAGCAGGCTTTGGCTTCTCGGTCTGCGCGTAAGCGGCGAGGCTCGTCCCGAGAACAAGGCCGGTCAAGAGTATTCTGCTCATGGATGCAACCCCACGACGAGAATTGAAATTCGCCGACCTTCCGGGATAGACGCGCTCCTTCCTGCTGGGTTAGCACAAGCCCACGGATCCAAATCGAAACTTCGGTGGTTGGCTGTGGCTTGGCGCCGCATCAGATGGGCAAGCGGGAACCATCGACCGAGCGGTCACGGAATTATCACCAAACAATGGAGGAGAACCTGTTTGTGCTTATCTGAGAATCATCCCGGTCCTCCAGCCGGCCTGGCGCCCTTGATCACGAGCCACAGCATGAACGCTATCTCCGCAAACAGGGCGGGCTGGGAAAGGAGAAACACCGTGTTCTGGTATTGCGGCAGCAGTTCGCCCGTAAGGCTAAGGAGCACATAGGCAAAGCCGTTGATGATGAGCCAGACGCCCAGGAAGCGGGGCAGGAAACGCGACCTGTAGGTGAGGATCGCCAGGGGGAGAAGCCATAGACCCCAAAGGATCTCAGCGGCCGTGTTTTGATGGTCACGCATGCGGAGGAACAGCATGGCTAGGGCGTCGCGCTGAGGCTTGTCGAATGCCGACAGAAAATCGGCGCCGCGCACGAGCGTCAGGGCCGCGGCGTCGTGCACCACACCGACAAAGTCGATGAGGGCCGGCATCACGCCCCCCAGGATCACCACCAGCACAGCGAGATTCTGGTCGACTCCTTTGAACAAATTGTAAAGGGCCAGGGTGAGGAAGATCAAAATGACCGCGCAGCACAGGTCGGCGACGATGCCGAGGCGGAAGAGCCACTCGTGAGCGGCGATGTTGCTGGCTGTCGCCGCCGCATTTCCATGGACGAATAGTTTGCTGGGAATATACATGAGGCGGATAGGGCCGAGGACACAAAGGAGCAGGTACCAGAATCCGGCGACTCTCCCTGGATTGCGGGTCGAGTTCATGTTCCCTCCGTTTTAGGGCCCTATCCTGAGAAACGGCGAAGGCCGTCAAACGTTTCCGCCAAAAGAGCGAAGGCGGCTCGTGCGGTGCGCCCGAACATGCCAAATCCCGCGCACTCCTTGGGTCCGTACATCTCTCTCCTCGGAGCGCTAGATCATTGGCGTTTTGGGCGGATCAAGGTATTTAACGAGTACTACCTCGTTCCCTTTTTCGTTGTAGATCAGTTCATCGACGAGCTTTTTTGCCAATAGAATGCCGAAGCCGCCCGGTCGCATACCCTGCTCATCGCGAACCGTCGCGTGGCTGAACAAATCACCGGGCGAGTTGCCCGCCGCTGCGTGACGCAGCTCTTCGAGGGAGAAACCTTTGCCGGGATCCTTGACCCGGCAAGCTATCGCTCGACGAGCCCGAATGAAGGATATTTCCACGTGTTGGCTGGTATCGAAGTGCCCGCCATGTTCCATGGCGTTAATCAGTATCTCCCTGAAAGCAAGGATGACCTGGTCTTTCTCAGCCTCGGGGATGCTCGGGTCTCTGACTCCGTGAAGGAATTGGACCAGGCGATCCGCAGTAGCAAGATCACATCTGGCCGTCAAGCTTATCCACTCAGGGGTTCCGGAGAGGACTTCGATGCCGTCGTCCCAGCAGGGTTCTGCCATGGCCGCACGGACCATTTCGGCGAGTTCAAAAGCGTCGAAGGGTGCCGAGAAATAACTGAAGGCCCCCTCGCGCATGGCAGCGATGACGTCTCCGGGAGTAAATTTATCGGTGAGGATAATCAGGCGGACATGAGGGCGAGCGCTCCTGATTTTGCGGAGAAGTTCAACATCCTCCGCCAGGTGGGTCTTCCGCCCGGTGACGATCAGATCGAAGGGCTTGGCCCCGGCAAGCGCGAGAAGATGTTGATTGTCGACGACGCGCTGGATCCTCCAGCCTTCGCTGGCCAAAACACTCGTGAGCAGTTCATCGATATCGCGGCCGGATTCCACTACGAGCGCGGTTTTCTCTGTGGTGGGAGCAGCTCCGTCGCTGCAGTGGGTCGTCATGAGTGATCCCGGTTATCCCATTAACTTGACTGTGGCAGCGAAGTTCAGGTCCTCAAGGCCTTGCAGTGTAACCCCGCGGTTGGAAACTGGCCAGAGCTTCGGCCTCATTCTTAAAGGTCGGGATGGTGCTTATCAGGCGAAACACAGTTAGTACCTCGAGCACCAGGCCGGACGGAGAGAGCAATTTTAGGTCGCCGCCCTCCCGTTTCAGAGAAACGAATGTCCTTACAATGATGGCGACGCCGGAACTGTCCACTTTTGCCAGATCTGCCAGGTTCAGCAGCAGCTTGCGCACACCATTGGCGACCAACTTCTGTAATTGGTTGCTCAAGGACTCGCTCTCGCCGTCGTCGATCGTCGATCTTCCTCGAAGGTCTACAATGGTGACATCGCCAGATTTTCGGATTGAGATTTGAAGGCCCACAACATCCCTCATGTCAAGTTGCTATTCGGTATCGAATTTATTGCTCACGCCTCGCCAGCCGGATCATCAGATGAGTATAGTCCAGTTCTTGGCCGCCTTGTTGTCGGGTGCCCTAGGTGTCGGTTTCACACCTTGGGTTTTTGACTCTGCTTTTCTCTTCCTAGTCCTACTGCAGCCCGGATGATTTCTCCGGGCCTTGCCGTCCATCCCCCCGGCCACTATTCCCCTTGCTACAATCTTTCTGTGCCCTCACCTGATTCCGCAACTCACCGCGAACTTGTCGCTGCCGACTCCGATTCGGGCGTGCGGCTCGACCGGTTCATCGCGGTGGCTTGTCCAGAGCTGAGCCGCACGCGCGTGCAGGAGTTGATCGAAGTGGGGCACGTGCTTATCGATGGGAAGACGGCGAGGAAAGGATCGCAGCATCTTCGAGGTGGCGAAAAAATCACGCTGGAGATTACAGAGCGGCCGGCCATCGTGGCTGCGGCGGAGGCGATTCCGCTGAACGTGCTGTACGAGGATGAGGACGTCATTGCCATCAACAAAGCGGCGGGGATGACGGTACATGCGGGTGCGGGGGCGATTTCCGGGACGCTGGTGAATGCGCTGCTCGGGCGCGGGCAGGCGCTTTCGCACGCGGGGGATCCGCTGCGGCCGGGAATTGTGCACCGGTTGGACAAAGAGACTTCGGGCGTAATCCTGGTGGCGAAGAATGATGCGGCGCACGCAAAGCTGGGGGAAGCGTTTCGGCAGCGCGCGGTGAAGAAAACATACATCGCGCTAGTTCAGGGATCCCTGAAGGAAAAGAACGGGCGAATCGAACTGGCGATCGGGCGCGACCCGATTCACCGGACGCGCATGGCGACCGAACGCAAGACGTGGCATGGCGCAGCGCTGACCAATCCGCGGGAAGCGCGCACGGACTGGCGGGCTCTGGCAAAAATCGGCGATACCACGCTGGTGGAAGTCCAACTCCATACCGGACGAACGCATCAGATTCGAGTGCACTTCTCGGCGCTGAAACATCCGGTGGTGGGCGATACGCTGTATGGCGCAGCGAAGGAATTGCAGGTGGGAAAGACCACGTTCCCGCCGCTGGGGCGCAATTTCCTGCACGCGGCGAAACTTGGCTTCGCGCAGCCGCGGACCGGCAAGTGGATCGAAATCCGCGCGGCCTTGCCAGTCGAGCTGGGTGAGTATCTGGAAAAGCTGGCCGCCGCAGCGGGCGAGCCTCCCAGCCGAATTGACGCTGTGCTGGCGGGATATCTATAATCGATGCCAATGCGACGGACAATCACTTCGATCTTTTTGGCAGCTTTTTTATTGCTGTCTCCACTGACCGAGCGGGCGCAGCAATCGGCACCGCCGGCAAAGCCGCAATCCACGGCCCCAGCGCAGCCCGCGGGACAAGCGCCAGCTGGGGGCCAGGAGGCCACGCAAAAAAGCGACCAAAAACTGACCACGGTCGTCAACCTGGTCGATGTTCTTTTTACCGTTCTCGACCGGCGCAACAAGCTCGTACCCGCCCTGGACAAAAATGACTTCAAGATTTACGACGACAAGCTTCCCCAGGAAATCCGCTACTTCAGCAAGCAGACGGATCTTCCGCTGCGCATAGGCATGCTTCTGGACACTTCCAACAGCATTCGCGACCGCATCAAGTTCGAACAGGACGCTTCGATCAATTTTCTTTTCACCGTGTTGCGCCGCAACAAGGATGAAGCCTTCGTCATGACCTTTGACGACGAGCCGCAAGTCATCCAGGGTTTCACCGGCGATGCGGGGGCGCTGCGCGACCAGATCACGAAAACGCGCGCAGGCGGCGGCACCGCGATTTACGACGCGATTTACGATGCCTGCGTCAAGGAATTGAGCCACCCGCCGCGGCCGCCGGGAGATCAGCCGGACGTGGTGCGCCGCGTGATGATTCTGATCAGCGACGGCGACGATAATCTATCCACGCGCACGCGCTCGGAAGCCATCGAAATAGCGCAGCGCACCAGCGTGGTCATCTACACCATCAGCACAAGCACGCAATGGGTTTCCCTGGCAGAGACCGATCGCAATAAGGTCGGCGACCGGAAGTATCAACTGACCGACGGCGACAAGATTCTTCAGCAACTGGCGGAAGAAACCGGTGGCCGCGCGTTTTTTCCGTATCACGTGGACGATCTGGACCAATCCTTCCAGGACATTGGCGACGAACTGCGCAACCAGTACTCCATTGCGTACATGCCCACGAATTATGTGGTCGACGGCCGGTACCACAAGATTCGCATCGAGGTCCCGGACCACAAGGGGTATCAGGTGCGCGCGCGCCGCGGCTACTTTGCCATCACCAACCCGAACATTCCCACGATCCAAAGGCCGTCCGGCGGCGCACTCCAGTAATTCATTTTCGAGCGAGTGTCAGCGTGAAAAGTCGCGAAGGAGCACAGCGTCGGATTCGACGTGGCCGCGCTTGAGGCCGAGCTGTGCGCCGTCTTTGGAGAACGCGTAACCGGCAATTCGTTCCGCGGTAAAATGTGTTAACTGGTGCCGTGGAGTTCCGTCGAGCGGTTGCACCCACAAGTTATCCACGCCTTTTTCCCTGACCAGATAGAGAATCGCTTTTCCGGAAGGCATGAAGGCGAGGCTCGGCAATCCCCTGGGATCAAATTCGACTGCTGACTTTTTCCCGGTCTCCACGGAATAGACTACCAGCATAGGCACGTGGTCGGATTCGCGGACTTCGAAGGTGGCCACCGTTTTGCCGTCGGGGGAGAGTGCGTAGGGATCGGCAGGAAATTTGACGATCGTTTCCGGCGAACCACCCTCGATGGGAATGCGTTTGAGAAAATGATTCTCACCGGCGTCAAGGTAGTACAACCACTTACCGTCATTCGAACAAGTCGGCACACGTTCGTTCAGGCCGAAAGTGAGGCGCGTCAAGTTCGTGCCGTTCGAATCGACGCGCCAGAAATTTGCTTCCGCCCCGCCCGACTGGCCGAGCGTTCGAAAAACAACGTAGCGGCCGTTCCCGCAGGAGGTCACCTGATCCATGGGATACCGGGGTTCGGAGAAAACGACGCGGTCTCCTCCGGCGGGATTCACCATTCGAATGTCCGGACCCTGGATGATCAGCAGTTGCGCATCCGGAGTCCAGTCCCAGCCCCAGGTGGGTAGGTTGGAAGGCAGTTTGATAGGAGTTAATTTTTCGGGCGAGGCAGCGGGAGCGATGGCAATTTCAAATTTCCCCTGGACCTGGCTCGCGGCCACGCTTCGGCCGTCCGCCGAAATATTGGGATGAACGTAATCGCTGGTGTCGGTGGTCAAGAGCCGAAAATCGCCGCCTGGGAAAGAAACAATTCCGAGTTGATTTCGAAGAAAACCAGTGGCGGCGGTGGTGGCAGAGACGAGAAGAGCGCTGCCGTCGGGAAACCACGAGGGTTCAAGGTAAATACGATCTTTCGCAATCGCTACTTGCTTCGTCTCACCGCTGGCTGTATCCACGGCAAGGAATCCGCCAAGGTCATGAGGAGTTGGTTGAACGATGGGAATCACGATGGTCTTGCCATCGGGAGACCAGGAAAGCGTCAGGCTGTCGGTGAGAATTTCCTTGTGATGAAAGAGGTCGCGTTCGAGAGTGCCATCGCGCCGGGCGATCTTAAGGTCCGTCGCCGCGGAATCGCCATGCTGGTGCAAGTAGGCGAAGCGCTGGCCGTCGGGAGAAAAGGCGATGGGGCTGTCCACGTCTTTGACGAGAAGCCGAGGAGTTCCGCCCAACATGGGTGCGTCGTAGAGAGAAGCGATAGCTTGCTCGGAGTCGTCGCGCCGCACGAAGTAGATGTAATTGCCGTCGGGGGAAAATGTGAGGCCGCTATAACGGGTGGCCGCGGGCATGACGACCTGAGTGTTGCTTCCCGTAGGAATGTGCCGAAGCCAGAGCGATTGCAAGCCATTTTCGTCCAGCACATGGAGCAAGTACTTTCCGTCCGGGGAAATTCTCGCCAGGGAGACATGACCATTGTTAGTGAGATTCTCAATGGACATTTCCTTGGCTGGCACAGCCTTGATGTGCGGAAAAAACGAATAGATCCCGAAGCCAGCCGCGACCAGTAGAACCAGGGCGATTCCCACGCCCAGCGCAACGCCGAATTTATTTTTGCGCGCTACGTCGACGAGCACAGAGCCGCTCGACGCCGGCACAGGCTGGACGTCCGCGGCTGAAGCGGCCGCAGGCGTGACGGCGCTGACACGCGCTGAAGACGCCGCCGCGGTCTTTCCCGAATCGATCTCGCGCTGCAATCGTTTGAGGTCAGCACGTAATTCGGCGGCCACCTGGTAGCGGACGTCGCGGTCTTTTTCCAGAGCCTTGTTGAGGATGCGTTCGAATTCGGCAGGCACTCCGGGATTCAGCGTGACCGGCGAGACCGGCGCGCAATTCAGAATATTGTCAAAGACCACGGCGCTGGTTGAGCCAGGGAACGGAAGCTTGCCGGTCACCATCTGGTAGAGCACGGCGCCGAGGGAGAAGAGGTCGCTGCGCGTATCCAGTTCTTCGCCGCGCGCTTGTTCCGGCGACATATAAGCGATGGTACCAACAGCTGTTCCGGGGCTGGTGAGAATGAGAGTCTCGGCGTTGTCCTCGGTTGTGCCGTGAACTCCGGTATCGCGGCCGGGCACGAGCTTGGCTAGGCCGAAGTCCAGTATCTTAACGGTGCCCCGCTCAGTCACAAAGATGTTGGCGGGCTTGATGTCGCGGTGGACGATCGCTTTTTTGTGAGCGGCGTCGAGCGCGTCGGCAAGCTGAATGCCGAGTTCCGTCGCGCGAGGCACCGGCAGGGCGCCGAGAAAGAGAAGCTTGTCCAGGGTCTGGCCTTCGAGCAGCTCCATGGCGATGAAGGTGCGGCCGTCGTGCTCTTCGATGGCGTGGATGGTGCAAATGCTCGGATGGTTGAGTGCGGAAGCGGCGCGGGCTTCGCGCTGAAAGCGCTCCAGCGATTGCGCGTCGCGGTGCGTGCCTTCCGGAAGGAATTTGAGGGCCACGCGGCGGCCAAGCTTGGTGTCCTCGGCTTCATAAACGATTCCCATGCCGCCGCTGCCGAGCTTGCGGAGGATGACGTAGTGCGCGATGGATTCGTTGAGCACAGTTTCCAGGCGAAATGAGGATGGTAGACGCTCAGCGCATTCCGGTCAAATTACATTCCGGATAAGGAAGCAGGAAGAGGCATGCCGGCGTTATTCCTTCGGGGCGTAATAGCCTTTGCGAGTGAGAACCTTCAAATCGTGGTTGTTGGTTTCGACTTTGATTTTGCGGAACTTGCCGTCGCGGGCCGTGTTGGTCGGGTAATAGCCGAGCGTATATTGGCTGCGCAGCTCTTCGGAAATTTCATCAAAGGCTTCCAAAAGTTTCTTTTCTGAGCGGACGGCAATCATGCGCCCGCCGGTCTCCTCGGCAAGTTTGTGCGCGACGCTGGCATTGCCGCCGAAGCGGGGGTCGGCCACCAGCAAGATGTGAATGACCGTGTCGGTTCGCTGGGCGGCTTCGATGGCCTCTTCCAGTTTCACTTTGCTGCCCTCATCCTGTGCGTCGGTGACAATGACAATGGCCTTGCGTCCGGCTTCGGTATTCAGCTTTTCGGAGCAGGCGAGATAGATGGCATCGTAGAGAGCGGTGCCGGTGATCTGACGAGAGCCGATGGGGCCGGGATTTCCTCCAATCGAGCCGCCACTGGGAATATTAATGCGGGCGCGGCGAACCGCGCGGTCGAGTTGGGCTCGATTATCGGTGAAATCGGAGAGCAGGTCCACGTCGGAATCAAACGACATGACCAGGGCCTCATCGCCCTTGCGAAGGATACGGTGAAGAAAAGCGCTGCCCGCTTCCTGAATTGCGCCGAGCATGTCCTGTTCGCTGCCGGATGTATCTAGCAAGAGCGCGAGGGTGATAGGCAGGGCCACTTCTTTCGAGAAAAAGGAGATCTTTTGATCCTGGTTGTCTTCCTGAACCTTGAAGTCTTCCTGTTTCAGGTCGCCGACGATGCGCTTGTTCTTGTCGCGGACGGTGGCGAAAAGGTTGACCAGGGTGACTTGCGACTTGATAGTCTGGCCCGACTGCACGGGCTCCTGAGGCATGGCCGTTGCTGCGAGCGCGCAAGCAACGATGGTCACCAGGCATTGCATCACAAGCTTCTTCATAGAACGCATGTATACTTTCCTTGACGAGAAATGCCCGGCCGAGAAGTTCCGCGGGGATGCTGCCGTCCACTAGGATGCGGCGAGGCGTCACGATGGATGCGTGAGCAAACGCGCATGGGCGGCTGAATCCGACAAGAAGTTTGGCCTGAGGACAATGAAAAGTCTACGCAAAACCCTGTTTTTTGCCAGTGCGACGCTCCTGGTGACTTGCATCATGCAACTTGGGGCGCAAGAGCCTCAGCAAGGAAGCGCCCCCGCGACTAAAGAGCAAAATCCCCAGGCGCCTGCTCAGCCACAAGCCGGGGCGAAGATTGGCGTTCAAGTCAACCAGGTCATCGTCCCGGTGATCGTGAAGGATAGCGCGGGAGGGCTGGTGGCGGGCCTGCGCAGGGATGACTTTCGTGTGTTTGAGGACAATATCGAACAGCGGATTACAAACTTCAGTGCCGAGGCATTCCCGCTTACCATGCTGGTGCTAGTTGATAACGATCTAAAATCCAAGGATGCCAAGCAGGTGGAGGAAAGCCTGCGTGCGGTGGTTGCAGGGCTGAGCCTGAACGACGAAGCCGCCGTCTGCAAGTTCGACACCTTTTTCCATCCAGGCAAGGGTTTCACGCGGGATCAAACCAAACTCCTTGCGGAGTTGAAACACTTCGAACTCGACAGTCAGCCCTCTGTCGCGTCTCCAAGCATGGCCGTGGACAATGGCCCATCCATTAATGGCCACTCCGCCATCGGGGATCAGCCGAGCGTTGCGCAGTCCACGATCGCCATTAAAGGCCAGTCCACGAAAGCGATGGACGACGCCGTTTACGCTGCGGCACAGATGTTGAAAGATCGCGACCCGGAGCGGCAGCGGCGCAAGCTAATTTTCTTGATTTCCGATGGAGTGAACGGGATAAGGTCCAATACCTACAAGTACGACGCCGTTCGAATGGATCTGCTGCGCTACAACATCGAAGTTTACGGCGTAGGCGTGGGAAGCGCGTTTTTTAACCGGCGATTCGAACGGCTGGCAAAATATGCTCACGATACGGGCGGCGATGTGTATTACGCGATGAAGAGCCGGGCGATGGAGCAGCTGTATTCGCGCGTGACGGAAGAAGCACGCAATCAGTACACGCTGTACTACTACTCGAACGGGACCGACCGCGGCGCGGATTACCATACCATCGAAGTTCGCGTGAAGCGCGAGGGGCTCACACTCCTGACACGCGAGGGCTACTACTCGGGAGTGACGCCGAGGTAGTGAGAACCCCGTCAGGACTTTGCCGCTGCCACTCCCGTCTCTTCCCACGCGCGTTCGCGCAAGAAAAGAAACAATGGCAGTCCGCAAGAGACTCCAACCGACAAAACTCCCAGGATCGGTAGCCACAGAAGCCGCATGCCGCGCCGTTTGCCTTCCGAGCGGATAAACGCAACAGCGACCACGGCCGAAACCAAAACGTCCCAGGCGAAGAATCCACTGATGCGGTTCGCGAACAGCTGGTGAAGGAACAGCGGAGCATTCAGGCCGTTCTCGACAAGCCAAGGGATGAACTGCGAGTACGGGAGCACGATTCCGAGTATGCAAAGAAAGAAGTAGAAGTTTTTTCGATTCACGAGACGTTCTCCTGCTGGCGCTGGTTTGACCTCCGGAGAAATGGGAAGAACTCGACCCCGCCGGCTCAGCCGCCTATGGCTTCTTCATGCGCCGGGCAGATGGGCTTATAGGCGCAATTGCGGCAGATGAATCCCGGCTTGGCAGAGAATTCACCGGCGCGAATGTCCGCGGCCGTTTCCTGGACCACGCGCATGGCCTGGTCGAGCTGTTTCGCATCACGAGTGGTTTCTTGCCGCTGATTGTCCTGCAAGTAATGGAAAACCAGGCGCACGGGATTCCATTCAAAAATCTCTTTCGTGGCGATCGCGTAGATGCTCAGTTGCAGGTCTTTCTTCGCGTCCGCATCTTTCTTGGCTTTGCCTGTCTTGTAATCCACGATTTCCACGTCGCTGCGCCCCAGTGAATTTACCTGGTCGATGCGGCCCTTTAGGATCACGTTATTCTCGACCGGCAGCTCAAAATTCTTTTCCAGCTCCAGCACAAGCAACGGCTGCTCCAGCACGGTTTGATGAAACACGCGCAGTTGCTCCAGCCCGTCCTTCTTGTACTCCCCCTCCTGATAGTCGTCTTCGAAACCCACTGCCGACCATTCCGCTTCGAAAATTCTCTGTACTTCGTCGAAAGGAAGGCGGTTGCCTTTCTTGAACTCCGCCATCATGCGCCGAATCGTGGCGTGTATCACACGTCCAAAAGTCAGCGTGGCTTTCGGGCCTTCCTGCAAAGACCACAGCGAGGAGAAAAGGTATCGCTGCGGGCATGACCGGTAACTTTGCACGGCGGAAGGATGCAGCTGAAGCGGTTCCGGCGACGGCGGATGAAAAGTCTCCGCCCAATCGGCAATGCGAGAAAAAATCTTTGGCAAGCCCCCCGGGGGGGCAAAAAGCGGATTCTGCATGATTCCGGCGCCCTTATCATCCGTCGCGGCGGCCGGCACCGGCGCCACTTTGGGAGCGAGCCGCAGGACATCGCGGCGCTTGATGCCCGGATCCATGAGGATGTCTTCAATGAACGGCGGCACCTTTGCTTTTCTCTCCGCCAGAGAAGTGATCGTCAGTCGCTCCTGCGCCCGCGTCAGCGCGACGTAGTACAGCCGGCGCTCTTCCTGATGGTGAAAATGTTCTTCCGGAGCGCCTTCTTTCATCAGCCGGGCGGGGAACTCAAACACGTGGGAGCGTTCCGGCTGCGGAAACTTGTTTTTATTCACGCGCAGCACGAAGACGTGCGAAAACTCCAGGCCCTTGGCGCCGTGAACGGTCATCAATTGAACGGCGTCGCCGGGCACATCTTCGTCCAGGGAAATGGTGCCGCCGGCCTGGTCGAAATACTCGAGGTATTCCACGAACTCCGGCAATCCGCGCGTCTCGCTCTTCGGTTCCCAGGCTTTTACAAATTCGGGAAGGCGTTTCACGTAGGCACGGTCTTGCTCGGAAGCACGAGCGTAGATTTCCAGCCATTCGAGAAGGTCGGCCAGAATTTCCGTCGCCATGCGCCGTGGCATGCTCTTGCGCTGCTCCGACAAGAAATTCAGCAGCTCCGTCAAGTCGCTGGCTGCGGGTTCGAACGGGAGGCTCGCCTGCTTGCTCTGCAGTTCGTCGTAAATTTTCTTGCGGCTCTTGCGCGCGCGTTCCGCGTAACGCACCAGATCCGTGGGAGTCAGCCGCCACGCTGGAGCCGCCAGGACGCGCGCGGCGGCAATGTCATCGTAGGGCCTGGCGATCAGGCGGAGATAGGCGATCAGATCTTTGACCAGCGGATGTTCCAGGATGGAAAGCCTGGAAATGACAAAAGGAATCTTGCGCTGCGAAAGCTCCGTCACCAACGCATCGCGATGATTGTGCGCGCGGTAAAGCACGGCGAAGTCGCGCCAGCGGCGTCCGGCGCGGTGGATGCGTTCGATTTCCTTTGCCACCCAGAGCGCTTCGTCTTCGATTTCCGCGAGTTCCACGATGCGAATCTTTTCGCCCTCGGCCCGGTTGGTAGTGAGCACCTTTTTTGGGAAGTCCGCGCTTACCGTGTTCATGCCGATCACCTGGCTGGCGACGCGCAAGATGTTCGGCGTGGAGCGGTAGTTTTCCGTGAGAGTGACACGGAAGGGCGTGGAATCCTCGCCTTCGCGCCATCCGGCGAAACGCTCTAGAAAAAGTTTGAAGCTGCCGAAAGACGCGCCGCGGAAGCGATAGATGGCCTGGTCGTTGTCGCCGACGGCGAAGATGTTCTTACTTTCATTGACGAGCAGCTCCAACAAGCGCAGCTGCGCGATGTTGGTGTCCTGAAATTCGTCCACAAGAATGTACCGATACCGGTTTTGCAGCGTGGCGCGAAGGGCGGTATCGCGTTCGAGAAGTTCGACCGCGCCGGTGATCAGCGAACCGAAGGACGAACGCTTCTTTTCGCGCAGCAATTCTTCGCTGGCTTTGTACGCCCGGGCGATTTCGCGTTCGCGCGCCACAGTTTCCTCGCGCTCGCCGAGTGTGTCCGAGCCAAATGGCGCGCGCTCGGCCTCCAGTTCGGCGGCAAGCTGTTCCGCGTAGCGCTGGTAGTCGGCGGAAGAGACCAGTTCGTCCTGGCAGCGCGAAAAAAACTCGATGAAGTCGCTTAGAAACTGGCCCGGCTCGGCCAACCGCCGGTAGCGGTCGAGCTGGAGGCGGTTCAAGTTGCGCCGCAGCAGAATCCAATGATCGACCGTGTCGAGCATGATGTGGTCGGAGTCAACGTCTTTGAGCAACGACTCGCAGAAGGCGTGAAAAGTCTTGAGCGGAACGTCTTTGGCACGCTTGCCCGCCGCCTTCACCACCCGGGATTTCATTTCCGCTGCTGCTTTATCGGTAAACGTCAACCCCAGGATGTTTTCCCCGGACAGCGACGAATCCGACTCCAGCAAGTGCCGTATGCGTTCGGTGATGACGCGCGTTTTTCCCGTGCCCGCGCCGGCAATCACGAGCAGCGGGCCTTGGCCATGCGTGATCGCGCGCTTCTGCGCGGCATTCAGCTTAAGCGCGCTTTCGCCGAGCGGCTCTATGTCAAACAGTGTTGCCATCGATTAGAAGGGTAGCGGATTTCAGAACGAACTGGAAATCGTCGCGGCCCGCACTTGGAGATGAGCACTATCGTTGCGAAATTTCGCCCGCAGCCACGCGCGCGTTGAATTCGGCGGACTTTTTCTTGGGGACGGTGAGAGTCTGCCATTTGTCGGCAGCAAGATACTTGGCGACGAAGACGATTTGGCCGACGTGGTAGGAGTAGTGGGCGACCTGGCGGTTGATGGCCTGCATTACGGAATGCGGTTCGGTGCGGATGGTGATCTTTCGAATTGTATCTTCGTCGTTCAGGGGAGTAAGTGCGTCGAAAACGCATTTCCAGCCGCGGTCCCACATTTCCATTAGCTCTGCGCGCGTTTTTGGCGCATCCTCGAATTCCGTGTCGCGATTGCGGTCGGGCTTTTCTCCGTCAGTGGTCAGAAAATCGGTCCAACGCGAGCGCATGTTTCCTGACATGTGCTTGACAATGATAGCGATGGAATTGGATTCGGCGTCGAGCGATGCGAACAGCGCATCGTCCGGGCACTGGCTCATCGCGCGCTCCGCAAGTTTCTTGTAGTAATGGAATACGCCGAGGGAGTCCTGCAAGTAAGAGGTTGTGAATTGGTGCGCCATAGCGTAATTTTGTCCCCTTCTTCCGGAGAGTCAAGTTCTTCGAGGGAGTCTGGCTTGGGGCGCAAAACGTTGGTGACCGAATGCGCGGTTGATGCAACTAAGCAGGGCAGAGCGGTGACTGCGGACTGCGGGACCGAAGTGGGGAAGAAAGCGCTTGACATTTCGCTTTTTATTCGCCTAGTATCGGTGCGCCGGAATCTCGAATTTTGCAAGGGAGGAAGTCATGACCATTGGACAAATGATGCTTGGTGAGTTCGATCAGGAGATGCAGAACACGCGGAAGACGCTGGAACGCTGTCCGGATGAAAAGTGGAATTGGAAGCCGCACGAGAAGTCGGGCACGCTGGGATGGCTCGCGGCGCACGTGGGCACGGTTCCCGAATGGATTGCCATGACGATCAATACCCGCGAGCTGGATTACGCGCCCGTTGGTGGGCCTTCCTATGAGCCGCCGAAAATTACCAATCGCAAGGAGTTGCTTGCGGCGTTTGACAAGGCTGCCGCCGAAGCGCGGGCCGCGCTTGCCGGCGTCAGTGATGCCGAGATCATGAAGGAGTGGACGCTCCTCGCGGGCGGACAGAAGATTTTCTCCATGCCCCGGGTCGCTTGTCTTCGGGGGATGTGCCTTAATCACCTATACCATCACCGCGGGCAGCTCACGGTGTACTTCCGCCTGCTGGGCGTTCCTGTGCCGGGGCTTTATGGGCCAAGCGCGGATGAAGGCTTGCCGGGGACTGCAGAAGCCGCTGCGAATTAAGCGCTGAAAGACTTGTCCGAGGGCGGAAGGCATTTCGCCCTCGGAGTAGCTCTCGCCGACGCACCCTCCTTTTTTCAATCGCGGTATAATGTGGCTTGCTGGTCCTCCGGAGGCTTACCGTGAGCATCGAAACACCCGTCATTCTTTCCGCCGTTCGCACGCCCATTGGAAAATTTCAGGGTGGTCTTGCGGGATTTTCTGCGCCGGAACTTGGCGGCAAAATTGTCGCGGAAGCGATCCGGCGTGCGGGCCTCGAGGCCAAGCAGGTGGACGAGGCGATTCTCGGGAACGTGGTGCAGGCGGGGCTGGGGCAGAATCCGGCGCGGCAGGCGGCGCTGAAAGGTGGCTGCGCTCCGCGCGTCGCGGCGATGACCATCAACAAAGTTTGCGGCTCGGGATTGAAAGCTGTGGCACTGGCGGCGCAAGCGGTGCAGCTTGGAGAATCGGAGATCGTCGTAGCGGGGGGCATGGAGTCCATGTCCAACTGCCCGTATTTGCTGCCGCAGGCGCGCACGGGGTATCGGATCGGCGATGGCAAACTTGTGGATTCGATGATCAATGACGGTTTGTGGGACGTGTACGAAAATTTTCACATGGGGATGACCGGGGAACTGGTCGCGGAAAAATACGGGATCACGCGGGAGGAGCAGGACCGCTTCGCGGTGGAGAGCCATCAGAAAGCGGTACGCGCGAGGAAATCGTGTTTTTTTGAGGCGCAGATTTTGCCAATCGAAGTGCCGCTGAAAAAGGGGGACCCCATCGTCATCAAGTACGATGAATCGCCGCGCGAGGATACTTCGATGGAAGCACTGGCGAAATTGAAGCCGGCCTTCAAGAAAGACGGCACGGTGACCGCGGGCAATGCTCCCGGCACGAATGATGGAGCGGCGGCGCTGATTGTGACCAGCGAGCGAAATGCTTCGCGGCTCGGCAAGCAGCCGATCGCGCGAATTCTGGCGCAAGCGGTGAGCGGCGCGGAGCCGAAGTGGGTGATGATGGCGCCGGTGGAAGCCGTGGAAAAATTGCTGGCGAAAACCGGCTGGGACCGCGACAAAGACATTGACCTCGTTGAACTAAACGAAGCGTTTGCCGTCGCGGCGATTGCGGTGACGCGACAGCTCAAACTCAATCCGGAAAAAGTGAATGTGAACGGCGGGGCGGTGGCGCTCGGTCATCCCATTGGAGCATCAGGCGCGCGCATTCTCGTCACGCTGCTCTACGAATTGCAGCGCCGCAATCTCAAGCGCGGGATCGCTGCGCTCTGCCTCGGCGGCGGGAACGCCGTGGCCCTCGCCGTCGAGCGTGTTTAAGAAAACCTATACCAGAGGGCTAGACTGAACCTTGCGCTGGAAGCAGCGTGTCTGATGACGCTTTCAGGTCGTTGCCGCAATGGGGGCAGAATTTGTCGAGTTCGCCGACTTCGCGTTTGCATTGCGGGCAGGAGGGGTGGAGATTGCATTTGCAATTGGGGCAGAAGTTGAAGCGGGCGTTCACGGTGGCGGCACATTCGGGGCAGGGGTAGGGCAATGGCTCGCGCATCAGGAGATAAATGACCAGGCCGATCAAGCCCCATGTGGGCATGAAGATGAGCACCAGAATGGTCCAAAGGGCGGAATTCATGCCGCGGCGGCTGGCGTCGCGATTGACGTAAGCGAGCATGAAAATGAAACTGGCGAAGAACAGGGAGACCAGGGTCACCAATCCGACGAGCGCGACCTGGGCCAAAGCCGGATTGTCCCGCAGTTCTGGCGGGAACATCTCGTTTCCGTTGGGATTGTTCTGCTGTGCCATATTGACGGTGATGGCGATACCCAGGGCAATCACGTAGAGCACAACCACCAGGCCAATCACCCATCGGGGAATGATGCGAAACTCGTTCCAGAATTGGAGCTTTTCCTTTCGCCGGCGCAGCTGGTTCAGGCGCTTCCTCTCGTTGAACGATTCCGAAATCTTTTGCTGGTAGTCCGACATTACTTGCCTCTCTCTTCGCTCATTTCATTACCTGCCCTGCCGCGTCAATTCCGATTCGTTACCCTGGCGTATTTTTTCCATAAATACGACAACCACGAAGAAGAGAGCAGGGATCGTCCACCACAAGCCGAAGCCCAGTTCCCAGACCAGCTTGGGGACTCCGGTGCGTTCGCCGAACCACTGGAACAAACGCCAAACGTAGGGAGCGCTGACTACACCGAAAATCCAGGAAAAGATGCAGGCGGTCCAGAGGGCGCGGCGTTTGGGTTCGCGTTCTCGTAATTCCTGAAGGCGAAGCTGAACGCGAAATTGTGTGCGGCTGGCGAGGCCGGTTGGCAGGGGGATGGCCATGGTGCGCAAGGAGCGCAGAGCCCGATCGGTCTGGCGCGCATGCTCGGCGCAGAGGTCGCAACCTTCCAGATGGGCGTGGAGCCAAGTTGAATCGCTTTCCGGCAGGCCTTCGACGCGTGCTTGAGCGATCAGTTGCAGTGCGCGGTTGTGGGGGTCTGCACTCATTCGGATCTCTCCTCGATCGAGGGCGCAGCATGTTGCGCCCCTACAAGAGTATCGATATGTTCGGTGCGCGGACGGATTCCGTGATTCATACGGGGCCTCCCTGTAATGCTCCGCGGAGGGCGTCTAGGCCGCGGTAGAGCCGCGATTTTACGGTGGAGATGGGAACGCTGAGGACGCCGGCCATTTCTTCGATCTGCAATTCTTCCTGGAAGCGGAGGACGAGCACTTCGCGATAGATCGCGGGGATCTGGCTCATCGAAGCCTGCACGTTTTCTTCGCTTTCATGGCTCAACACCTGTTGGAGCGGAGAAGGCTCTTTTTCGTTGGCGAATTGGAGGGGATGCTCCTGCTCGGGATCGGTGAGCGAGTCCAGGCTTTGCGGTTTCTTTGAGCGTTGCCAGTCGATGACCAGGTGGCGGGCGATGGCAAAGAGCCAGGCTTCAAATTTGGATTTGCCGTCGTACTGGTGGCCGCGCTCGAGGACGCGGATCCAGGTTTCCTGGAAAAAGTCTTCGGCGCGCTCCTTGCTTCCGGTGATATAGACCAGATAGCGGAACAGGCGGTATTGATACAGTTCAATGAGGTGATCAAGCAGATCGGGGTCGCGCTTCTGCAAGCCGCGGACGATGGATTTGGCTTCATCGGCCATCAGCGTGGAGAAGAGGGTAGCTGGTCGCATTGCGGTCAGGCATGAGGTCGTGGCGCTCATTCTAACTGTAGTACGGGCGAGGGCGTAGAAAAGACGCAGGAGCAGGCAGTAGAGAACAGAGATCAGAGATCAGAGAATAGAGATCGTTGGCATTCGCGCTGAACGGCTATGGGTGCGGACTCGGCAAGCTGCCTACCCCCTGTTTCTTGTAAGTGTTGCATCTAAAGGACTTAGAGTTTGTGTAAGTGGTTTAGAATCAATAGAGGCTCGTCGGCAAACCAGTAGTTCCAGGAGCGGGTCTCGGCGAGAGAGACGGGAGAGTTGGTCATGGTAGTTCCCTTCACGCAATCTAGTTGGCCATACAAACTAGAAATGTCAAGGGGCAGTTTAAGGGAGAGAATGGCAAGAGGCGCAAGGGGCAGTCGAAGGACGGGAGGCATGGCAGTGAATTGTGGGCAGGTCAGTGTAGACTGCGGGGCGAGATGATCTGCCCGAGATGCAAAGCTGAATACAGGCAAGGGTTCAACCGGTGCTCGGACTGCGGAGTGGACTTGGTTTATGCCCTGCCTGTGCGAATTCCAAGAGAAGCAGCACAAGAACAGTACAAACCGATTCTGGTTTCGGAGGGGACGGAATTCAAAGCGCTTCAACGCTGGGTTGATTCGGTGTGGTGTGCCGATGCTTGCCTGAAACTTAGAAACGAAGGAATTGCGTACAGAGTCAGCGAAATCCCGAAACCCGTGGGCTATGGAATGCAGTCCCGGAATGAGTTTGAGATCGCAGTCCCGCTCGAGGCATTTGAAAAAGCGAAAGAAATCCTGGGAATTCAAATCGAGTTGGGCCAAGAAGAAAATTATCCGAGTGAGGAGGAAATCCGGGCTGCTATGGAGCTACCCGACCACCACGATTTGTCCGGCAACGAGCACGTCAAGTCTGAATGGGATCCCGGGAATTGGTCAGCGGAAGATGTCACCGTTGAAGTCTGGTCCGGCGGACAATCTTATCTTCGCGAGATCATCGAAATGGCGCTCAAGGAGAATCAGATTCCTTCACGATTCGAGCAGGCAGAGGGACGGAAGACGATTTTCGTGCTAAGGGAGGACGAACCTAGGGCGCGGGAAATCGTGCGCGAGATTGTGGAGGGGGCGCCGCCGGAGTGATGAGAGGCGCACAGACTGATAAGCTGGGCCACTGGAGGCTTTTCGTGACTTGCGATGTGCTGCCTTCTGGAAGGACATCCAAGAGAGGACCTTAGGTGTGAAGCAAGCGGCTTTGGGGTTTCGAGTGCATTCGGGGTGGGCGGCGGTGGTGGCGGTCGGCCTGGAGAAAGGTGTGCCGTCGGTGCTTGCGCGCGAGCGGGTACATCTGGTTGAAACTTTCAGCTACACATTCCGGCAGCCGTATCATACGGCGGAGAAGATGGCGCTGGAGGAAGGGCGGAAATTTATTGCTGGCGTCAGAGCGGAAGCGAGACGGCTGGCCCAGAGCGCGATTCGCAGGTTGCAGAGCGAGATGCCTGGGCAAGGGTACAAGCTTGCGCGGTGCGGGCTTCTGCTGGCGTCCGGGAGGCCGCTGCCTGCGCTCGAAAAGGTGCTGGCTTCGCATGCGCTGATTCATACGGCGGATGGCGAGCTGTTCCGCGAGGCGATACTTCACGCTAGCGCGCGATGCGGGCTCACCGAATTTGTTATCAAAGAGAAAGAACTGTTGGATGGCGCTGGCAAGGTGTTCCGTCTTGAGCCTGCGGAAATTCTGCGGCGCATTACAGAACTCGGGCGCCCGCTTGGCGCGCCATGGTCGCAGGATGAGAAGTTCGCCACGCTGGCCGCATGGCTGGTGTTGACTTCGAAGTCCCCATCGGCTCTCAGAGCCGGGTGAGTTCAATCTGTAGTAGTCTTCTGCTCGAGAATGTCTTGTCCGTTATGCAAAGCGGAGTATCGGCAGGGTTTTTCTACGTGTAGCGACTGCCATATTCCGCTGGTTGCGACACAGCAGGAAGCAGCGGCGGTCGCCGTGGATCTCGATCCTATTGTTCCAGTTTATAAAGCCGCGCCCCACGTTTGAATACGAGATCGATGTGTTTCACACAGATCGCGACCGAACGGCCGCTGCTATTCCCAAGATGGGTAACGACAATGAGTTTGATGACGAAGACGCCTGATTCCTGGTTTCTCTTGACCTCTTCCTCTTGCGCGTGTTTTTCTTCGAGCGTAACCAATGGAGATAAAGAATGTTGATCGATTCCATCAAAACAGTGGCGGTGCTGGGTGCGGGGACGATGGGGAATGGGATTGCGCACGTATTTGCGCGGTCGGGGTACACGGTGATTCTGCGGGATGTGGAGCAGCGATTTCTGGACCGGGGGATGGAGACGATTGGGAATAATCTGGACCGGGAGGTGAAGAAGGGGAAGATTACCGAGGCGGAGAAGGGAACTGTGCTGGGGCGGTTGGTGCCGGTGATGGATATGGGTGGGATTGCGGCGGCGGATTTTGTGGTAGAGGCGGTGCCGGAGAAGATGGAGATTAAGCGCGCGGTGCTGGGCGAAGCGGACAGGATTTTGCGGCCGGAGGTGATTATTGCGAGCAATACTTCGTCGATTTCGGTGACTACGCTGGCGGGGTTGACGAAGAGGCCGGACCGGTTTGTGGGGATGCACTTCATGAACCCGGTGCCGGTGATGGTGCTGGTGGAGGTGATTCGGGCGCTGCAGACGAGCGACGCCACATTTGGGACGACGATGAAGCTGGCGGAGAAGCTGGGGAAGAAGCCGGTGGCGGTGAATGATGCGCCGGGGTTTGTTTCGAATCGCGTGTTGATGCCGCTGATTAATGAAGCGGCGTATTGCGTGATGGAAGGCGTGGCCACGGCGGAAGCCGTCGACGCGGTGATGAAAACCGGGATGAACCATCCGATGGGGCCGCTGGAGTTGGCGGATTTTATCGGGCTGGATGTTTGCGTGGACATTATGTATGTGCTGCAGGAAGGGCTGGGCGATCCGAAGTATCGGGCTTGTCCGTTGCTGAAGAAATATGTTGCGGCAGGTTGGCTGGGGCGAAAGTCGGGACGAGGATTTTACACTTACCCTTAGAAATTCGTTGACCGGAAAAGCGGCCAGACTCCCCGACAGGTCGGGGTAAACTCCAGGCAAGCCCACAACTGAGTTTTGCCTAACCATGAGATAGTCTGTTGCATTGGAATTCGTGGCGGGCAAGTACCGGGCGAGGTATAGAGCCAATGAAATCCTACGTTTTCAAAGTGGCCATCGAGCCCGATAAATTCGAAGATGGGCGGGACGCCTGGCATGCCTCCTGTCCAGCGCTCAAAGGCTGCCTCACCTGGGGCCACAGCTAGAGGAAGCACTCGCAAATATCCGCGAGGCCATTGACCTTTACGTTCAAGACCTTCTCGAAGCCGGGCAGGCAATTCCTCTGGATCAAGGCGCCATCGAGCTGGCGGAACCTGCCGTCCTTGTCAATGTATGACGGGTGTCCCACTGGGCCTATCGGCACGCCGACGAGCGTCGCGTCGTGGTGGCTTATCACGCTTTGAACGACACATTTCCAATTGGCACATTAACGGGCGATGATTGCGGACGCGGGGTGGCAGGAAGACGATTTGTTGAGACTTGGCCTGAGGGAATAGTTGGGCTGGTGACGGGTAGGAAAAGCGGCGGCTAGCCGCCGCACTCCAAGGGGCGAACATAAGGCGAACAATAAATGTTTGCTTTTTGTTCGCCATGGTGGTAGTTTGGGCCTCGCTGATTTCAACAGGTGCGCCATGCGGGGTTTTTCGAGCAGTGTTCTAAGCTGCCTGGAACGTGAGAGACTCGAAGAGGAGCTCTCCGAGGCGCGCGACCGGGGGCGCAATGTATCCCGGTTGCGGCATCTGACCCCTCCGGAACGGAGGGTGTTGGAGGATCGCGAACAGGCGGCGCAGATGCGGCTGAGGGACCACGACGCGGAGCACGGTTGTCAGCGATAAGCGAGTTTCAAGCGGCACGAGGCTGATTGGCAAAAGGGATGGCGCGAAGGTAAATCGAGTGGTAAACTCCACACTTCGTAAAGTCCTGGAACACGGGCGATGCGCTTTCCCGGCGCGAAGCCTGAGCGATTGGCCCAGATTCCTAATTTCCTCCACCGAGGTGTGACATGACTGAAGAGAAAGACAGATTGCTGGCAGCGGCGATATCGCAGATTGAAAAGGACCACGGCAAGGGCGCGATCATGCGGCTGGGCAGCAGAGATGTTCTGGTACCGGTCAGCGTGATTCCCAGCGGATGCTTGTCGATTGATGCGGCACTGGGCGTCGGCGGCTTCCCGCGCGGGCGGGTGATCGAGATTTACGGGCCGGAATCCGGCGGCAAGACGACCATGACGCTACATGTGATCGCGGAAGCGCAGAAGCTGGGCGGGCAGGCGGCGTTCATCGATGCGGAGCACGCGCTGGACCCGGTGTACGCGCGCAAGCTGGGCGTGGATGTGGACAATCTGCTGGTGTCGCAGCCGGACAACGGCGAGCAGGCGCTGGAGATTGCGGAGACGCTGATTCGCTCGGGCGGCGTGGATATCGTCGTGGTGGACTCGGTTGCGGCGCTGGTGCCGAAGGCAGAACTTGAAGGAGACATGGGTGATCCGCAGATGGGCCTGCAGGCGCGGCTGATGTCTCAAGCGCTGCGCAAGCTGACGGGCATCGTTTCGAAATCGCGGACTTGCCTCATTTTCATCAACCAGATTCGCGAAAAGATCGGCGTGATGTTCGGCAATCCGGAAACCACAACTGGGGGCCGCGCGCTGAAGTTTTATGCGTCGATGCGCGTGGATATCCGGCGCATCCAGGCGATTAAGGAAGGCGACAAAGTGGTGGGGTCGCGCACGCGGGCGAAAGTGGTAAAGAACAAGGTGGCGGCGCCGTTCCGCGAAGCCGAATTCGACATCGTTTATGGCGAAGGAATTTCGCGCGAAGGTGACCTCATTGACCTTGGCGTGGAGAAGGGCGTGCTGGAAAAGAGCGGCACTTGGATCAGCTTCGGCGGCGAGCGCATGGGGCAGGGCCGGGAGAATGCGCGCATTTTCCTGAAAGAGAACAAGGACATCCGCGACAAGTTGGAAAATGTCTTGCGGAAGAAACTGGAAATCCCGGTGCCCGGCGGCAATTCGAGTGCGACTACGGGAACGAATGGCCACGCGGCTGGGGCACACGCCGAGAAGCCGCCGATCAAAGCCTCCGCCGCCACGGCGGGTGCGGACGCTTCCAAGGCGCGTCCGACGCGGTAAGTGCAATTCTCAGATGGGAAGATTGGCCCTTCTGCCAAACGCAGCAGGGCCAAAGTTTTTTACAGCCGCCCGCGCTGCGGAAGTTCGGCATGCCATCAGAGATGTTTGTTCGACCGGAGCCTGCTGGTAAACTTTCCTTTGGTAGTCAGGCGAGGGAAAAGTGTCGAGCCACAATGAAGTTGTTCGCGAATCGTTTACCACGCAGGCGAAAGCATTCGCATCGAATCCGTGGGTTACGAATGAAGAGCGCATCCGGCGACTAGTAGCGGCGGCGTGTCTGAAGGGTGATGAACGCGTGCTGGATATTGCGACCGGGCCGGGTTATATCGCAGAAGGATTTGCGAAGGCCGCGCGGGAAGTGATCGGCGTGGATTTGACGGCGGCGATGCTGGCGATTGGGGAAGAGCGGACCAAGCAGAACGGTGTGGCCAACGTCTCGTTTCGAATTGGGGATGCGCAAAACCTGCCGTTCGAGGACGAACAGTTCGATGTCGCTGTGAGCAGGCTGGCGCTGCACCACATGCAGGAGCCCGGGCGAGTGGTGCGCGAAATGGCGCGCGCGTGCCGGCGGGGAGGCACCATTCTGATTGAAGATATTTACGCGAGTGAGCATCCGGAGCGCGCGAAATATCAGGACCACTGGGAAAACCTGCGCGATCCTTCGCACGTGCGAGTGCTGCCAATGAGTGAGCATTTGCGCCTTTTCCGGGAGGCGGGATTGGAGACCGAGGCGGTGAAGACATTCGATGATCTTTGCCCCGAGGTGGAGCGCTGGCTGGCTACCACGAAGGGTTCCCCAGAGAGGAACGATGAGGTTCGCAGGCTACTCGAGGAAGACCGAGAGCACGACCTGAGTGGAACGCAGCCGTTTCATGATGCGACGGGCAAACTTTACTTCCATGCCCGGACGGCCATCGTCACTGGGCGCAAGTTCAGGTGACTGCCCCGACGGGCAGCTATTCAAAACAAAGCACATAGCCTCGTACTGGGCCTGAATGTCTATTGCGGTTTAGCGTCCCAAGAGTCTAGCATGTGTCTCATCCTGAGAGCGGGTGTCTTTCTCAGGTGGAGAATCTGCGGCACGCGCCGGCGCTAAGTTGCATCCAATCAAAGGCGTCGTTGAGTGTCTGTGTGCAAAGGTTCTGGACGCCGCGGTTTAGCGGTACGGAGTCATTGGCGGCAACGAACGAGCGTCATGAATGTTTGTTGACCGCGAAGACTGCGTGAGGTAAAACTCTCGCCCGGCGTGATTCGGCGCGAGGGAGGCCAAGCTGGGTTCGGGGCCTGCGGACACTCTGAAAGAGGCAATTATTTTGAAGCAATTCGCAAAAGCAAGTCTCGCGTCGGTGCTGGCGACACTCTTCGCCATTCCACTGCCTGCTGCGCCAGGCGCCGCAGCGGTGACTTCGCGAGCGCACAAATCATCTTCCCGGTATCGCGGCGTGCCGACATTTGCGGATTCCTCCAAGGCCGACGACGGCACATATGACGATCCGATGGTCCGTGCGGCTGCGATAGCCGCTCTGGGCCGCTACAACGGAGCGGTGGTAGCCGTGGATCCGAACACGGGGCGCATCCTCACGGTCGTAAATCAGAAAATCGCGTTTGGCGAGGGCTACATTCCCTGCTCGACGATCAAGCCGACCATTGCACTCGCAGCGCTCGAAGAGAATGTCATTACGCGCGACACCATGCTCAAGGTGAGCCGCCGCAAGTATATGAACCTGACCGAGGCGATGGCGCACTCCAACAACGTGTTTTTTGAGCAGCTCGGTACGCGCATGGGATTCGATACGGTTTCCAAGTATGGCCGTCTGCTCGGGCTGGGCGAACTCGCGGGCTACAATCTGCCTGATGAGCATCCGGGCTCTTTTCCCATCACAGCGCCGGAGCATGGCGGAGTCGCGCGGATGTCCAGTTTTGGCGAAGGGATTCAAGTTACGCCGCTGCAGTTAGCGTCACTGGCGGCTGCGTTCGCCAACGGCGGAACGCTCTACTACTTGCAATACCCGCACAGCGAGGAAGAAGTTCAGAACTTCACGCCGCGCGTGAAGCGCGAACTGAACATCGCGCAGATCCTTCCGGAGATTCGCGAGGGCTTGCTGGCTGCGGTTCTGTATGGCACGGGGAAATCAAGCTTCGATAGCGGCGGCGATGAATTGCCCCTGGGCAAGACCGGCACCTGCGACGATCACACCACGCCGTCGAAAATCGGATGGTTTCTGACTTACGCGGACGAAGCGCATCCGAGAATCGCGCTGGCGGTGCTGCTGCGTGGGAATACCCGCAGCGTGAAGGGTCCTACGGCCGCGGTGGTCGCCGGCAGGATCTACCGCAAACTGCGCGAGCAGAATTATTTTTCTGACGCCCCGCACACGGTTGCCTTGAACGCCGGCAACTGATCCAATTCGAAAGTTGATGTTTTACCTGATTCGGGTCCTGGCTAACCTAAGCCGGAGTTTGTTCGCATTGGAATGGCTCGACGTGCATCTGGAGCGGCTAATAGACTGAACGAGTCCGTAGGTTCCAGAATTGCCTAGAGCGTATTGCACAACCCAGCTAACTCATTGATTCCATTGGGGCGAATTGGGGTTATGCAACAGCTTCTAGTTAAGCGTGCAGATTTAGGATTTGAGAAGGCCCATCATCGCGATCTTCACTCCTTGCCTTCTCTCATTGTGCCGATTTCAGTGACTTCAAGCAGTTGAACGATTGAGCGCAGCCTTCGCGAATGGTGTTTGACGCGAACTTGATGTTGAGACACAAGAGATACGTGCGTTACTCTGCCAAGACAGGTGCAGAGAGTTGTTCCAGCGAGTGGGGCGCCGTCGAATCCTAGTGCCGAGTGGCTTGGGGGAAATGTGAAACGTAGTTTCTTACTAGTGCTGATGTTGGTATGCGCCGCCGGCGCTGCCGCACTTGGATACGCATTCAAGCAGAGGCTGGCCACAACCGCGGAATTCGAACGCCAGGTAAAACTGGCCAAGGAAGAGGCGGCCCGCATCCGCGAAGAAGTGATCCTTCCCACGGAAAAGAAAGTTCCGACGGGGGAAAATTTCGTCGCGGCCCTCCAGAAATTCGGCTTGAGCCCGGAAGAAGCGGCGAACGCCTCCGCGGCAGCCCAACGCGCCTTCAACCTGCGCCAGGTGCGCGCGGGCAACATGATTACCGTGGGGCGCTCGGTGGAAGGCACGCTGCGGGAGATTGACTACAAGATCGATCCCGACCGCATGTTGAAGATCGTTCCGGAGGACAGCGGATTCACGGCGCAGATCAAGGAGATTCCTTCAAAAACGGAAATCGATGCAGTCGCCGGCCGCGTGGACGATTCGCTCTTCAATGCCGTGGAAGATGCGGGTGAATCGGCCGAGTTGGCGATGCGCCTCGCCCAGATTTTCGGATATGACCTCGATTTTTATACCGACCCGCGCAAGGGCGACACGTTCAGCATCGTGCTGGAAAAGAAAAAATATGCCAACGGGCAGACAGCCGGGTACGGAAGGATTCTCGCTGCCGAATACGAAAACGCGGGGGAAAAATACCAGGCCTTGCTTTTCCACGATCCAACCGGGCGGCCTGCCTATTACTCGGCCGATGGAAAGTCGTTGCAGAAGGCCTTTCTCCACTCGCCACTGAAATTCGGGGCGCCCGTGACTTCGCACTTCAGCAAGGCACGGTTCCATCCGATTCTAAAGACCTATCGCCCGCACATGGGGACGGATTACGGCGCGCCAGTGGGAACACCCGTGCAGACGATCGGAAGCGGCCGCGTGGTGTTTGCCGGCCGTAAGGGCGGCGAGGGCAACATGGTGCAGATCGCGCACTCCAACGGATATGAGACGATGTACCTCCATTTGTCACGCATGTTCGTGCGCACCGGGGAACACGTCGAAATCGGGAAGACCATCGGCCTGGTGGGGAGCACGGGCCTATCCACGGGCCCGCACCTCGACTTCCGCATCATGGAGAAAGGGCAATACAAGAACTTCGAGAAGCTGGGACTGCCGCCATCGGATCCCGTTTCGAAGAAAAATATGCCGGAGTTTGCGGCACTAAGGGAGAAGTGGCTCCCGGCGCTGAAGAACCCTGGCGTCCTGCAGGCCAACGTCGTTCCTTCCAGCAACGTAGAAGGACACTAGTTGTTGTGGAAAAGAAAGCTTCTCTTCAACTCCCCGCAAAACAAAAGGGCAATCTTCAGTAGATAATCGGAAGTTTCGAAAAGTCGGAAGCCGATTCGTCCGTCACACGGAGGACCAGCAAAGTGCGATCGTCATGCGGGGAATTTCCAACGCCGCCATGAAGGTCGGTTGCCCGGAGAATGTGTTCCGCGATGGTGCCTGCTGAGTCTTCAGGAGAAAGCCCCACGAGAATGTCCGCGAGACGTTCGGGACCAAACTCCTCCTTATCGGCATTTTCCGATTCCAGAATGCCATCCGAGGCGAAGAGCGCAACGTCTCCCGGTTGCAGGTCAAGGGTCATCTCGTCGTAGTCAGTTCCCGGGAGCAGGCCGAGCGGCACGCCTTCCAAACGGATCGGCTGAACCACGCCATCGCGAACGAGAAGAGGATAGGGCCCCCCGGCATTCGAAAGCGTAAGCCGCCGTGTCGGCGCATCGTAGACGGCGAACAGCATGGCGATGAAGCGCGAGTCAAGCCGCGCGCCAAGAAGGCGCTGATTCAGGAGCGCGAGCATCTCCGCCGGCGCGCCGTTATGATCGACGACGATTTCGCGAATCGTGCCGATGGCCAGCGAAGCATAGAGTGCCGCCGCGGTTCCTTTACCAGATACATCGCCGAGCGCAAACGCCAGCCGGCCTTTGCCATACGGAAGAAAATCGTAAAAATCCCCGCCCAGTTCGCGCGCGGGGACGTACGCGGCCGCGAGATCGAGACCCGGGACCTCGCGCGCTCCGGTCGGTAGAAGCTGCCGCTGGATTTCCCGTGCGGTGTCGAGTTCGTTCCGCAGCCGCTGCTCGCCTTCGCGCGCCTCCTTGTAAAGCCGTGCGTTTTCCAGCGCGATCGCTACATAAGAGCCCAGGGTGACGAGCATGCGTTCATGTTCCGCTGTGAAGGCGTGTGGAACGGTGCTCTCCAGATCCATGACGCCGATGAGACGATCCCGCAAAAAAAGAGGAATGACGAGCTCGGAACGCGCTTCCACTCCCGACTCGCACAGGATGTAGCGCGGATCATCCCGGACGTCGTTGATCCGCAAGGCACGGCGCTGGCCCGCCGCAGTGCCCGTCAAGCCCTGATGAAGCGGCAGCTGAAGACGAACAGGGATGGATTCGTCGCTGCGCATGGCAAATACGCTTTCCAGGAGCTGCGTCTGCTCGTTCCAGAGCATCACGCTAAAGGTGTGGTAGTTGACCAACTTCTTGACGCGCTGTGCGACGCGGAGGAGAAGTTCTTCTCGCTCGAGGATGGAAGTAAGCTCGCGACTCACCTCATACAAGAGCAGGAGCGTTTTGGCCTGCTCCGGATGCGACAGAAAGAGACTCTGGGGTACAGGATCGGCATCACCCATGAGGGCGAAACCTCCGAGTTTTGAAGCATCTTCCATGACCGGGATACTCCGCGGCTGCCCCTATTTGATGTAACAGAACGGCAGAGGTTTCACAATTTAATTTGAGAGGAGTTATTGGAGAGTCGAATGTGCACGACTACCTGGGGACCCGTTTTTGAAAAAGCGACTTACTGCAGCCCTCCAGCGAAAGAAGTTCCGGCTCATCCAGTCCATATCGTTTCAGCGCCGTCTGGTAGCCTTTCCAATTGAAAGGGCGATGGCGCTTCGCCATGGTCCGGAAGCAGCGGTCGAAGAAGTAGAAACCGATGCCGAAGTTGGTGTCCATGAACCCTTCCCGGTCCACGCTCCGGTGATGGATATCGTGCAACCTCCGCGCGTTCAAGAACCACGTGCAGAGAATAGGAACCCTGGTCATCCAGAAATCTTCGATGTGCATACGGTCATGCAGGTAGCTGAACATGAGGATGGGCCAGGCAAGCAGCGTGCAGAGCGCAAGGACCTGATATGCCAGTGGAACTCCCAGCAACGCCATCACTCCCCAACAGAAAAAGAGAATCATGGCGGATGGCACCAGCCACTCGAGCCCTACATTGCCCAGGGAGAAGCGGCTGTCGGTCGCGTCGTGATAGTCCTCGGCGCGCATGGGTTGCCGGGGGCCATAGATCAGAAAATGGTGGATCAGATGGCCCCGGCTGAGGGCTGGGATTCTGTCGCTGTGCAGAAGACGGTGCAACCAGTAACCGGCAAACTCCGCGACGACGATGGAGTCCAGCAGTGTCGCGACGACGCCAACGAAGGTTACATGCAGGTATTTGTAGAACATTGCGCAGGCCTCATAGTTTTCCGGAATTCTTCGTCCGGTGTGATGACCCTACGCGGTGAACAAAGGAAGCTCAAGCGACAAGGAACGCCAAGGTGCGGGAAGGTCGGTATGTCGTACAATGTCGCGGCAGATTGTTCTTTGGGGATTGAAACTAAAGGACTTACAGGAGCGAGATGTGTCGCGTCCCTTACTGCAAATAAGTTATGAAGGACCTGGGGAAGAGATCACGCAAGTAAAAGAAAAAGCGCCACACCCTATTCTGCTGAGCCGCCATTTCAAACTCCCGCGCAATCTATTTGCTTGCTGGAAAGGAATCTACTTCACTTCCCAGGTGTCACCGGCACGCAGAAGTTTGCTCAAGTCGCCGCGGCCGCGTTTGGCGATGACATTCTGAACCTGCTGATTCATTACGTCCTCATAGCGAGGCACATTGCCCCAGGCGCGGAAAACGCCGATGGGCGTGGGGAAATCCGTCATGTGCTCCATGTGCGAGAGTTGGAAAGCGTAGGATGGCCGCGGGTGGTGCATATCGTGAACGACCAGGTCAGACTCGGTGATGCCGTTGCCGAGTTGCACGACTTCGAAGTCGCCGTCCGGCTTGCGACGAATCCCTTTGTCGCGGTTCTTCCCGAAGACCAGCGGCTTGCCGTGTTCGAGTTGAAGGACGTGCTCGCTGCGGGCGTCGCGGTCGGTGAGTGAGAACCACGCGCCGTCGTTGAAGATGTTGCAGTTCTGCAAGATTTCCACGTAAGCCGAACCCTTGTGCGCGGCGGCGTGCTTCAGCGTGTCTTTCAGGTGGCCCTGAAAAACATCAACAGAGCGGGCCACAAACGTCGCCTCGGATCCAATCGCCAGCGAAACGGGATTGAAAGGCCGGTCCAAAGAGCCAAACGGCGTCGATTTGGCTTTCTTGTTGAGTTCCGAAGTCGGCGAGTACTGGCCTTTCGTCAGCCCGTAAATTTTGTTGTTGAACAGCAAGACCTTGATGCCGACATTTCTGCGGAGCATATGAATCGTGTGGTTGCCACCAATCGAAAGCGCATCTCCGTCTCCCGTGGCGACCCAAACTTCCAGGTCGGGGCGAATGGCTTTGATACCGGTGGCCACCGCGGGTGCGCGGCCGTGAATCGTGTGGAAGCCGAAAGTGTTCATGTAATAGGGGAAGCGGCTGGAGCAGCCGATGCCGGAAACGATGACGAAATTTTCACGCTTGATGCCGAGCTCCGGAAAAACGGCCTGGACCGCCGAGAGAATCGCGTAGTCGCCGCATCCCGGGCACCAGCGCACTTCCTGGTCGGTTTGAAAATCCTTTTTCGTCAGAGGAGGCGGCAGAGCTGCTGTTCCCATGTTCGGTTCTCCTAGAGGCCCAACATCTCTTCGATTTTTTGTTCGAGTTCGGCTTGCTTGAACGGGCGGCCCTGAATTTTGTTGAGGCCCACGGCGTCTACGAGATACTTCGCACGCAGAACCCACAGGAGCTGGCCCATGTTGAGCTCGGGGACGAGGATTCTCTTATAGCGTTTGAAAATGTCTCCCAGATTTGACGGAAGCGGATTGAGATAGCGCAGGTGCAAATGGCCGATTTTCCGGCCTTTGGCGCGCTGGGCCTTGAGCGCGGAGGTGATGGATCCGGCCGTCGAGCCCCAGCCCACGATCAGCAAATCGCCTTCGGCATCGCCGGCCGGCAGTTCGTTGGGGATTTCCTGTGCCACCGCCGCAACCTTCGCGGCGCGGATGCGCACCATGTTTTCGTGGTTCAGCGGTTCGTAGTTTATATTTCCGGTGGGGTCCTGCTTCTCAAGGCCGCCGATGCGATGCTCAAGTCCGGGTGTTCCGGGAACCGCCCACGGCCGTGCGAGAGTCTGTGGGTCGCGCCTGTAGGGTTGGAACCCGATGGGATCGGTCGCAAATGTCACGGGAAAATCCGGAATGTCACTCAACTCCGGAATTCTCCAAGGCTCCGCGCCGTTGGCAAGGTAACCGTCGGAAAGAATGATGACCGGCACCATGTACTTGATGGCGATGCGGCTGGCTTCTACAGCCACCCAGAAGCAATCTGCCGGAGTCGAGGCAGCGAGCACAGGAATCGGCGCTTCTGAGTTGCGGCCAAAGAGCGCTTGCAACAGGTCGGCTTGCTCGGTCTTGGTCGGCAAACCGGTTGACGGTCCGCCGCGCTGGATGTCGCAAATAACAAGTGGAATCTCGACGGCCACTGCAAGCCCCATCGCTTCCGTTTTCAACGCCATTCCCGGGCCGGAGGTGGTAGTGATGGCCAGCGCACCGGCATAGGCCGCTCCGATGGCCGATGTGATGGCGGCAATCTCATCTTCGGCCTGAAAGGTCATCACGCCGAAGTCTTTATACTGGGAAAGCTCGTGCAAAATATCCGATGCCGGAGTGATCGGGTAGCTGCCCTGGAAAAGTGTGAGACCTGATTTTTGGGATGCGGTCACAAACCCCAGCGCCAGCGCCTGATTGCCGCTCATGCTGCGATACAAACCTGGCGTGAGCTGCGCCGGTGGAATTTCATAACTGATTTGAAACGCTTCGGTCGCTTCGCAGTAAGAATAACCGCCTTTGAGCGCGAGTTTGTTGGCCTCGATGAGCAGCGGCTTATTCTTGAATTTATCTTCGATCCAGCGAACGGTCGGCTCCATCGAGCGGTTGTAGAGCCAGTAGCACATGCCCAGCGCGAAGAAGTTCTTGCAGCGATCCATGGACTTTGCGTCGAGGCCGAGATGCTCCAGCGAACGCCGCGTCAGCCGTTCGAGCTCCACGGGGAAGAGCCGGAACTTATCCAGCGAATGATCCTCCAGCGCATTCGAAGTCACTTGCGCTTTGCGGAGATCGTTTTCCGTGAAGCTGTCGCTGTTGACGATCAGGATCCCGTTGGCTTTCAGGTCAGCTACGTTCACCTTCAAGGCGGCCGGGTTCATCGCGATCAGCACGTCGATGGCATCGCCCGGCGTGTGAACTTCATTCGAAGAGAAGTGCAGCTGGAATCCGCTGACACCGGGAATGGTTCCTGCAGGAGCGCGAATCTCGGCGGGGTAGTCCGGGAAGGTAGCAATGTCGTTGCCGTAGAGGGCAGCGGTGTTCGTGAACTGGTTGCCGGTGATCTGCATGCCGTCGCCGGAATCGCCCGCGAAACGGATCACTGCCTGATCGATCACTTCGCGCTTGTGCTTTACCAGTGGAATTTCTGCGAGTGTAGACATGCTTGCCCGAACCCTCCCCTGATCGATGAACTCCCCAACTTCCCCCAGGGGAGCGCGGCTCCATTCAAGAGATGAGGCGGTGCGGTGAAAGGATGGCTTCGAAAGCAGCCCGCCAGGAGCCGACATCTAGAGGATATCATACCGGTGCGCGCGCGGTGATGAGAGAGGCAGTCGAGCAACAATGTGTTCAACTGGAAAGCCTGTAAATGCCGTTTTTCTCCTGGAGATCAGTAGTGACCCCGGACACAGACGAGAAGTAAGACGAAGTGCCGGGCAGAGTACAGAGTCAACTTCGCGATAGGGTGCTCGCGGCAAGCCGGAAAAAGAATCTGTTGACGTTCGCTTTCTTTTCGCCTAAAGTGCCTGTGGATAACTTTTGCAGATGGAGGCGCGAAGATGGCCCTGACGAAACGACAAAAAGAAGTCCTCGACTACCTCGTGGCGTTTGAGACCAAGCATGGTTACGCGCCAAGCTTTGAAGAGATTGGCAAGGGCCTGAAACTCACGTCGCTCGCGACGGTGCACAAGCACATCACCACGCTGGAAAAGAAGGGCTTCATCCGCCGCGGCTACAACCAGAGCCGCTCCATCGAAATTGTCCAATTGCCCAAGTCCGTGAAGGATCAGGTGATGGAGCGTAAGATCCAGGAACTTCCACTTGTAGGCCGTATCGCGGCGGGCCGTCCGCTGGAAGCGGTTGAAGAGCGAGAGACGCTTTCCCTTGGGGATTTCGCACGTGGCGGGAATTCTTTTGTACTCCAAGTCAAAGGCAGTTCCATGATCGAAGACCACATCATGGACGGCGATTATGTTGTGTGTGAGCAGACCCAGGTAGCGAACGCTGGCGACATCGTCGTTGCTCTCGTTAACGGGGATGAAGCTACCCTGAAGCGTTTTTATCGCGAGGGGGCGGGCAAGATTCGCCTGCAACCCGCCAATTCCGAGATGGCTCCCATTCTCGTTGCGGCCAACGACGTAAGAATCCAGGGCCGCGTCATCGGCGTGCTGAGAAAATACTAGGCGTGATTCGCGGGACCAGCCTCTTTCGAGCATCGCGCTGAGCTGTTGCGCAGTTGCTTTGAATGGCTTCCTTTCCCCCCCAGCAGTACCTAACTCCATTTTTGCTGCGAGTCGTTTTGTGCCAGAATTCAAATGCGAGCAGAGAAGTTCTGAAACAGCTATTCTTGCAGTCCTTGGCGCATGCGTCTCTGCAGGAATGCAAGGCCTGAGAGCGAAGGATTTAAGAACAACAGGCGCAGGAAGAGGCCGCAAGCTTGCCTTCAAAACGCGAACGCATTCTAATCGTCGGCGCCGAAGCGGACTTACGCGGTTCGCTTGAAGGATTGCTGCGTTCAGCTGGCTACGAGGTTGCGGTATCGCCCTCTCCAGCAGAGGGTTTTAAATTCATTCGAGACGCAGGCGTGGACCTTCTGCTTCTCTCCGCGGACATCGCCGACATCCAGTGTTGTGACACGCTTGCCGAAGTCAAAGGTAATTCTTTGACTGCCGATACGCGCGTGGTTCTGCTGACCCGGGGCGGCGGAGCGGAGCGTGCACGCGCCCTGGAGCTCGGCGCCGACGAGGTTCTCTCCACGCCGTGGGAACCTGCCGAATTGCTCGCGCGCGTGCGTGCACAATTGCGAGGGAAGCATTCGATCGAAGAACTACGGGAAAAAACCCGGATCGCCGACGAAGGGCGAGAGATGGCGCAGACCGCATTCCAGGCGCTAGCTGTAACCGAAAAGATGACTCGCGATGCCTTTTCGCTTGAGCGCGCTCTGAAAATCGGGGTATCAGCGCTCTTCGCCGTCGCCTTAGTAATTGCAGGAATCTTTTTTCTTTTTTCCCACCGTGCGAATAAGGAAGCGAACCGCGCTTATTCCGTGATCGCCCAGCTCGAGCGCGGCGTTCACCGTCAGGAACAGTTGGTCGCGGCCGCACGCAGCGCGCGTGCTGAGATGCAGCAATCCGATGTCCTTGTCCAGAAGCAACAGCTCCAGCAGCAATCGGAAGAGCTGCGGCAGAAAATCTCGGGCGCCGAGCCCGGCGAGGTCTCTTCACTTCGCAAGCAGCTTGCGGAGACCACCACGCGCCTCCAGCGTGTGGAGACCGAGTCACAGAGCGCGGAAGAGGTGATTCGCGCCTATGCACCCAGCGTCTGCCTCCTCCATGTTTCGGTGTCCTTCATTGACCGGGACACTGGCCGTCCGTTGCGCTACGGAGGGATTAATCCCAATGGAGAGCCGCTGCAGGACAGTGAGGGCAATCCTATTTACACTCTGGAAGGCCGCGCGCCGGAAGTTCGTGCGGACTTCTTCGGCACCGGGTTCATCGCCGGCGAAGGCCGCATTCTCACCAATCATCACGTCGTACAACCGTGGTGGAAGAATGACGAACTTGCCGCCGTTCTCAGCCAGCGGTTGAATCCAGGCATCGCCGAACTCACCGCCTATTTTCCCGACGCCACGGCCGGCATTCCCGTCAGCATTTCCCAGATTTCTGAAGAAGCGGATCTCGCGACCGTAAAAGGCGATTTGTCCGGTTTGAAAAAACCTATCCTGAAGCTGGACGGGCGCAAGGAAGCAGCGGTCAGCGGGCAGACGTTGCTCTCTTTGGGCTATGCCACCGGAATCAGCGCGATTCTGGCGCGCGCCGGCGAGGATGCCGTGAGCGACATCGCCAAAACCACAGGCGGAAATCCGAAAAAAGTGGTCGACGAACTGCTCCGCCGCAAACTGATTCGCCCGCTGGTCACACAGGGGCACATCGGCGACGTGCTGCCTGACAAGATTGTGTATGACGCGCAGACCACTTCCGGAGGTTCGGGCGGCCCGCTTATCAATCGCGATGGAGAAGTGATTGGAGTGACGTTTGCGGTGGTCAGAGGATTTGGCGGTTCAAATTTTGGTGTTCCGATTCGTTTTGCCCAGCCCCTCTTGAAGCCATGAGGGGGCAGCCCGTGCACTTTGTGAAGAAGAGGTTTCTGCGAGGCTCCTATTCGCCTTTCGAGAAAATGAAGCGGCCGTTCGAACGCCTCCGACGAATATTCGTCTGCATCTTGGCGCTCGCGCTTGTTTGGCCGGCTCCCGCACAGGGATACGCGGTGCTCGCGCATGAAGCCATCATCGATGCCGTCTGGGAGATAAATCTCAAACCCCTGCTCTTGATGCGATTTCCGCAAGCCACGGAAGAGGAGCTCAGCGGGGCCCAGGCCTACGCCTACGGCGGCTCCATTATTCAGGACATGGGGTACTACCCTTACGGCAATCCTTTTTTCAGTGAACTGACCCACTACGTGCGCAGCGGTGATTTCATACTGGCTCTCCTGCACGATTCGAAAGATTTAGATGAGTATGCATTTGCCCTGGGGTCGCTGGCTCACTACGCCGCTGACAACAACGGCCACCGCATGGCCACCAACCGCGCTGTTCCCATCCTTTATCCGAAACTCAAGAAGAAGTATGGAGACAGCGTCTCTTACGAAGAAGATCCGCTAGCCCATGCAAAAACGGAGTTCGGCTTCGATGTGCTGGAGGTAGCACAAGAAAGCTACGCCCCTGACGGTTACCACGACTTCATCGGGTTCGAAGTGTCTCAGCCCGTGCTCAATCAGGCGTTTCGGGAGACTTACGGGCTGGAAATGAAGGACATCCTCTCCAACGAAACTAAAGCGCTCAACTCTTACCGCCGCGGGGTGAGCAAAACGATTCCAAAAGCTACCAAGATCGCGTGGACGCTGAAGAAGGACGAAATCAAGGACGACTTGCCGGGGATGACGCAGAGAAAATTCCGCTACAACCTTTCGCGTTCGAACTATGAAAAGGAGTGGGGCAAGGACTATCAGAAGCCGACCTTTGGCGAAAAATTTCTCGCGTTTCTTTACCGCATTATTCCCAAATTCGGGCCGCTCAAGGTCCTCCAGTTCAAGACGCCTACTCCGGAAACACAGCGGATGTTTCGGGCAAGCTTCAATGCCACTCTGGATCGTTATCGCGAGCTGCTCACGGCATGGGGCGACGGAAAACTGGCATTGCCGAATGACAACTTTGACTTGGGCGAGGAAGCCGGGCCCGGCAAATACAAATTGAACGACGATGCGCAAGCCGAGCTGCTGGACAGGCTGGCGGCACAAAAATTCGCGGGGACGCCGCCGGAGATGCGCGAAGAGTTATTGAGCTTTTTCTCCGATCCGGCCGCAGCGTATGCCACGAAGAGCAATCCGAAGGCTTGGGCGAAAGTCCAAGAGCAGCTGGAACAATTGAAGGCTGCCGTGCCGGCCCCGGCGGAGGCCGGTTCATCGGCAACCCCACCGCAGGTGCGCACTCCGATGCAATAGGCCAGTCCCGAAACTGTCCTGCCATGCTTTTTTCCCGGACACCATGAATTTTCTTTGTGGGGAAGATTAAAAAAAGCGCAGCCGGGTCGCGCCGCGTTCGTGAAACAATGTAGAATTTCGCGCGATGTATTTTTTGTTCCAGATATGAAGAAGGCCAAACCCATTCATAAACTGCTCGCCGCCAATCGCAGCGAGATCGCCATTCGCATCTTCCGGGCCGCGAACGAACTCGGCTTGCGAACGGTAGCGATTTATTCGCAAGAGGATCGTCTGGCGCTGCACCGCTTCAAAGCCGATGAGGCTTACCGGATCGGCGCCGGCAAAGGCCCTGTAGAGGCCTATCTGGACATCTCCGGAATCATCGCACTCGCGAAAGAAAAAGGTGTGGACGCCATCCACCCCGGTTACGGTTTTCTTTCCGAGAATCCCGCATTCGCCCGCGCCTGCCAGAAAGCCAGCATTACCTTCATCGGTCCGCCCCCTGAGCTGCTGGAACTGCTCGGAGACAAGATCGCGGCACGCAGGCTTGCAGCTTCCGCGGGAGTTCCTGTCTTGCCCGGGACCGAGAACCCTGTCAAGTCTGTTGCGGAAGCGCGCACGATCGCACAGGAAATTGGTTATCCCGTCATTGTGAAGGCCGCGATGGGTGGAGGCGGGCGCGGCATGCGCGTCGTCCGCGATGGCTCGCAGCTCGAAACGCTGCTCGAAGAAGCCCAGGGCGAAGCGCGCTCCGCTTTCGGCGATTCTTCTGTGTTTCTGGAAAAATATCTGCGTCGAGCGCGGCATCTCGAAGTCCAGATTCTCGCTGACCAACACGGGAGTTTGCTGCACCTCTACGAGCGCGACTGCTCCGTGCAACGCCGCCACCAGAAAGTGGTCGAGGTCGCTCCGGCAGCGAATCTTTCCGCGAGCATTCGCAGCGAACTGTGCGACGCGGCGGTGCAGCTCGCGCGCAAAGCCAGCTATCACAACGCCGGCACGGTCGAGTTTCTCTTCGACGTCGACTCGCAGAAGTGGTATTTCATCGAGGTCAATCCCCGCATCCAGGTCGAACATACGGTGACCGAAATGATCACCGGCATCGATCTTGTACGCTCGCAGATTCTCGTCGCGCAAGGCCACAAACTGCATGAGCCGCCGATGTCTTTGCCGAAGCAGGAGAGCGTTCCGCTGAATGGCGCTGCTCTGCAATGCCGCGTGACCACCGAAGATCCGGAAAAGAATTTCGCGCCGGACTACGGAAAAATCTCCACGTATCGTTCCCCCGCTGGCTTCGGAATTCGCCTCGACGGCGGCACCGCCTACGCCGGCGCGATGCTTGCGGCGTATTACGATTCGCTGCTCGTCAAAGTCACCGCGTGGGGTTCGAATCTGCCCGAGGCATGCCAGCGCATGGACCGCGCGCTCCGGGAATTCCGCATTCGCGGCGTAAAAACGAATATTCCGTTTGTCGAAAACGTCGTGAACCACCCGAAGTTCCGCGCGGGCGAGGTCACGACTTCCTTTCTCGATGAGTCTCCCGAATTATTCCGCTTTCCGAGCCGCGGTGACCGCGCCACCAAGCTGCTCTCCTATGTTGGCGATGTGATACTCAACGGCAACCCGGAAGTGAAAGGGAAGCAGGCTCCGCAAGAATTTGAAACGCCCGTGATTCCCGCCGCCGCTGGAATCGTCCCGTCGCCGGGAACGCGACAACTTCTACAAAAACTTGGCCCCCAAAAATTTGCCGCCTGGGCGCGCAAAGAGAAACGACTGCTGATCACGGATACGACTTTTCGCGACGCTCATCAATCGCTGATGGCTACACGCGCCCGCACCTTCGATCTGCTTGCCACCGCAAACGCGGTTGCGCAGCGCCTGCCGAATCTTTTCTCTCTGGAGATGTGGGGCGGCGCCACGTTTGACACGGCGCTTCGCTTTCTCCATGAAGATCCCTGGCAGCGCTTGCGCGAACTCCGGCAGCGCATCCCTAATATTTGTTTCCAGATGCTGCTTCGCGGGGCTAACGCGGTCGGTTACGCTTCGTATCCCGATAACGTCATCATCGAGTTTGTCCGCGAAGCCCATGCGCAGGGCATCGATATTTTCCGCATTTTCGATTCGCTCAATTCCATCGAGAACATGCGCGTTTCCATCGACGCAGTTCTCGAAACCGGAGCTGTTTGCGAGCCGGCCATCTGCTACACCGGCGACATCCTCGACAAAGGCCGGCCGAAATACTCGCTGAAATATTACGTCGCGATGGCCAGACAGCTCGAAAGACGCGGCGCGCATTTTCTTGCCATCAAAGATATGGCCGGCCTGTGCAAACCGTATGCCGCGTTCGAACTGGTGAAAACGCTGCGCGAGGAAATTGCTATCCCGATCCATTTTCACACGCACGATACCAGCGGCATCAGCGCCGCTTCCGTGCTGAAAGCGGCGGACGCCGGAGTTGATGTTGCGGACGCCGCCGCTGCCGCGATGAGCGGCGGCACCAGCCAGCCAAATCTCAATTCCATCGTCGAAGCTCTGCGCCATACGCCGCGCGACACGCAACTCGACCGCGAAACGCTCAACGAGTGTTCCGATTATTGGGAGACGGTCCGAAGTTATTACTTGCCGTTCGACTCCGGACCCAAGGCCGGCTCAGCTCGCCTATATCAACACGAAATTCCCGGCGGGCAGTACACCAACCTGCGCGAGCAGGCCGCAGCCATGGGTCTGGGCCATCGCTGGCGCGAAGCGGAGAAAATGTACGCCGAAGTGAATCAGCTTTTCGGCGACATTGTGAAAGTGACTCCCTCGAGTAAGGTCGTCGGTGACATGACGCTCTTCCTCATGGCCAAAGAAATGCAACCCGCGGACATTTTGAAGCTCGACGAGAAACACGACGTTTCATTTCCGAATTCAGTTGCCGAGATGTTTTCCGGAGTTCTCGGTGTCCCACCCGGCGGTTGGCCGAAGAAGCTGCAAAGAATTATTCTGCGCGGCCAGGCCCCGCTGAAAGGCCGCCCCGGTGCGAATTTGGAAGCAGTGAAGTTGGACGAAGAGCAGAAATCGCTGGAGAAGAAGCTCGGCCATGCCATCCGCCGCGATGACTTGTTGAGCTACCTGCTCTATCCCGAAGTTTTCACGAAATACGACAAGTTCCGGCAGAGCTATTCCGACGTCAGCGTCTTGCCAACGCCCACATTTTTCTACGGACTGAAATCGGGTGAAGAAATCACCGTCGAAATTGAATCCGGCAAATCGCTGATCATCAAATTCCTGACCATCAGTGAGCCTCATCCCGACGGCACCCGAACGCTCTTCTTCGAATTGAACGGCCAGCCGCGCGAAGTGAACGTCCGCGATCGCGCGCTGCGAGTCGTTGAGCGCGCCCATCCAAAGGCCGATCCTGCCGATCCCGGCCAGGTGGCCGCTCCAACCGCTGGCGTAATCAGCGGCATCGCCGTGCAGGCCAATCACACTGTGGAACGCGGCGCAAAACTTCTTACCCTCGAAGCCATGAAAATGCAGTCCAATATCTACGCGCCAATTTCAGGCCGCATCGTCAAACTAATGGTGACTTCCGGACAGCATGTCGAGGCGAAAGATCTTCTGGTGACCATCGCACCGTGAGTTCCGAACAGCTCCGCAAGCTCGAAAAGTTTCGCTCGCGTTTCCTGCGCAATCAGCGCGACATCATCATTTACACTCCGCCTGGGTACCCGGAACAGTCGTGGCGGCATTTTCCCGTTCTCTACCTTCAGGATGGCCAGAATCTTTTCGATGGCGCCACCTCTTTCATTCCCGGGCAGGATTGGCACGTCGGCCAGACCGCGGATCAATGCATCGGGGGCGGAACGGTCGAGCCGCTCATCATCGTGGGAATCTACAACACCAAAGCGCGCATCCGCGAGTACACGCCAACGCCCGTACCCAGGCTTGGCGGTGGACGCGCCGATCGCTACGCAAAGTTCCTTGTGGAGGAAGTGAAGTCCTTCGTCGATCGCGAATATCGAACCCTCTCGGATTTTCAAAATACAGGAATCGGCGGCTCGTCGCTGGGAGGCCTCGTCTCTCTCTACCTTGGCCTCAAGCATTCACGCGTCTTTGGCAAGATTGCCGCTTTATCCCCGTCCGTCTGGTGGAACCAGCTCGTGATTCAACGCTTTGTTCAGAAGACGAGCATCGAACCCCGCCCGCGCATCTGGCTCGACATCGGAACCCGGGAAGGACCGCGCATCGTGCCAGACGTGGAGAAATTCCGCGACGGGTTGCTGGAAAAAGGCTGGCAGCTCGATCGCGACCTGCACTATGAACGCGTCGAAGGCGCGGAACACAACGAACTCGCCTGGGCCCAGCGCGTCGGCCCCGTGCTGGAATTTCTTTATCCGGCGCGCTAGCCCGCTGTATAATCCGCGCTCAAGTCGCGCAGTTTTCAGGGAGCCTTGAATGCAGGAAGGCCGGCCTCTCACCATCCTCTGTGTCAGCTCCTACGAAAAGGGCCAGGAATTCATCCGCACCTGCAAGGCCATCGGCTGCCGCGTTCTGCTTCTGACCGTAGAGAAATTCCGCAACGCCAACTGGCCGTTCGAATGTATCGATCATGTTTTCACCATGCCGGAAGATCTCCCGCTGCAAGGACTGTTCTATTCCGTGAGCTACTTCGCGCGCTCTCGGCAGATTGACCGCATCGTCGCGCTCGATGAATTCGACATGGAAAATGTTTCCGCGCTGCGCGAACACCTGCGCATTCCGGGCATGGGCCTCACCACTATCCGTTATTTTCGCGACAAGCTGGCCATGCGATCGCGGGCCAGGGAAGCGGGCATTCTCGTGCCCGAGTTCGTCCATGTCCTCAATTACGACAATCTTCGCGAATTCATGGTACGCGTTCCCGGCCCGTGGCTTCTTAAACCGCGCTCGCAAGCCTCCGGGATCGGCATGAAAAAGATTCATTCCCCCGACGAGCTATGGCCGTGGCTGGACCAGCTCGGCGATCAACAGTCTTTTTATCTGCTGGAGCAATTCATCCCCGGTACTGTCTTTCACGTCGACAGCGTCGCGTCCGAGCGCGGTGTCGTTTTCGCGGCTGCCCATGCCTACGGAACCCCGCCGCTGGATACCTCGCATCACGGCGGGGTATTCACCACGAGCACGCTTCCGCATGACGCAGAAGAAACCAAAACACTGGAACAGCTCAATCGCAATTTGCTGGAGGGTCTCGGTTTTGTCCGGGGCGTAACGCACGCCGAATTTCTGAAGTCGCATGCCGACGGCAAATTCTATTTCATCGAAGTCGCCGCGCGCGTCGGCGGCGCCTACATTTCGGACTTGATCGAAGCGGCCAGCGGCATCAACCTCTGGCGCGAATGGGCGCGCCTGGAAGTAGGGGCAGGGAAGCAGCCCTACGAGCTTCCTCCGATGCGTCGCGACTACGCCGGCGTAGTTCTTTCGCTCGCGCGGCAGGAAACTCCTGACACGCCTGCCTACACTGATCCGGAAATCGTCTATCGCATCACGAAATACCACCACGTTGGTTTCGTTCTCAAGTCGCCCAGCCACGAGCGAATCCAGCAATTGCTTGATTCCTATTCCCGCCGCTTCCACGAAGATTTCGTCGCCACCCAGCCCGTGCCAGACAAGCCCACGGCTTAATTTGAAGGGGCAGATTGGTGGTGTGCCAACTTCCCGAAGCACGTTATCCGCCCAATTAATTCGATCTGTTTGTGGCAGTGGTGCAATTCATAGCCAGAGCCACCAACGCTGAAAAATCGAGTACCAAAACTTATCCCCGTATCGCGCCGCGGCGAAACCAGAACCAATTATTATGCCCACGATGGCCCAGTCGAGGACGGCGGAAGACTCGATGAAATTGAGAACGAGGTCAAGACTCACAAATACCCCAAACACGGCCCCGCAAACAAAACGCACCCAAAACTCGATTCGGTCGGTCTTAGGAAAAGCCTCGGAAATGTTGTCGTTCGACTTGTAGGTCGAAGGAGGTGTGCCTTGTGCGGCCTTTCTCTGTGCCAGCGGAATCGCCTCGATGAAATAGCGTAAGGGTGCAGCCTCAATTTTCGAGTAAGCGTCATTTATGAGTTTCGTCATCCAATCCGAGTCGGCGTGAGCCGCGGATTCGGTTGCGTAGCGATCGGGATGCCATCTCTTCACCAGACGTCGATATGCCTGTTTGATGGAATGTGATGGGGCAGAGAGCGGAACGTCGAGTATCTGGTAAGCGCGTTTCAGTTCGGAGGGCTGAAACTCAGTCAAAGACATATGTGTCTCATAGTTCTAGTCAATCGTTGAGCTGATACGACTATCGATCACAAGAAAACTTGTTTATTAGTGTCCGATTAATCAGCGCGTCAGGAGTTGTCCCGTCTCTTCGAAGCTTTCTGCGAGGCTTTCTGCACTTTACATTTTCGCGCCAATCCAGCAGACTTTCCATGGATGGCCTCCTAGCCCTGGCGCATCCTGTCCCAAAGTCTAGTAACTGTCTGGAACACCGTTTTCACACTTTAATTGCTGCGCGCGCTTCCGGGGAATACAGTTTGCAGTACCCCAGCCGGAAATCTGCGCGGGCTGGTGCTGTCCCTTTGGGAGGACCGATGTGGGGCAATAAGAAACCGGATGCGCCGCAATCGGGGCAACCGGATCCAAGAAACTTTCAAACGAATCAGCCGCCGAAGAACGCTTCGGCGACTTGGGAGGGAACAACCGCAATGAGTACAGATGCCATGCGTCCTTTGGGCTCGACCGCGGACCGCTCGACTGCGCGGCTCGGGGCCAGCCTGCACGTGAAAGGCGAAATCTCCGGCAATGAAGATCTGCTGATCGATGGTTCGGTCGAAGGACTGATCCAACTTGATGAGCGGAAGCTGACCGTCGGGGCCACTGCAAAAGTAACCGCCGACATCATTGCCCGCGAGGTCGTGGTGTACGGCAGCGTGAAGGGAAATCTTCGCGCGAAAGACCGCATTGAAATCAAGAAGGATGGTTCGGTCAACGGCGACCTGACCACCGCCCGCATCATGATCGAGGACGGCGCCTACTTTAAGGGCTCCATCGAGATCGACAAGAGCGCGGAGAAGGAATCCGGTTCGAACGCGTTTGCCCGGAGCTCTTCGGCCAATGCCGGAGCGCCGGCGACGAAAACGATCTAACTCTCCATTGATTAAGTTTTGTGTCCAAAAAGCGTCCCGGTGCAACCGGGGCGCTTTTTGTTTTAGCCACAACATTCTCTCCAATATTTAATAACTTGATAATTACAACATATAATCTATTGTTGCTCTGGCTTCCTCTTAGGGCAAGCGCATCTGCCGCTGCGGCTCGTCTCCGACACCGGCTCCTCGCGCGGAAAATTCGTGGGGTCGTTTCATGGGACGGTTACGTCAGGGCGTCCCGCTCGCAGCGGTCCTCCTTTCCCTGGCCACTTTTTCTGGCTGCGGCGGCGGATCTTCCTCAGCCATCCAGCCTCGGCGAATTCTGTTTCCGTCGCTCAGGGCGCCACCAGCTCCAGCGTGAATCTCACCGTGAACTCTTTGAACGGTTTCGCGGGTTCCGTTCAGATATCGCGGAACTTGCTCAAATTCCGGACGCACATTTGTGCCTGGCCTGACTCTTCATCCTTCCGGCGCCCTGATCTATCAGCCCTTCCTGACAGGTCGGCGCTTCCGTGTCAGGCGGCACCACGCTGACCATCCAGGGCAGTGGTTTTCAATCCGCCACTGCCGTTTCGTTCAACGGAAAAACCGCCGCCATAACCTTTAAAGACATCAACACGCTCTCTGTCGTGGCTCCCGGCCTTACTCCGGGTCCTCAGCAAATTGTCATCGCCAATCCCGATGGCGAGACTGTTTCTCTGGATGCCGCGATCACCGCGAATTAGATGGTTCTTTTTCCAGCATAACTTCTAACCTTTCTTAGCTCATTTCATCCAATTCAAGGGAACAACCATTAGAATGGGCGGCTCGGAAACTTGGCTGGTGCTTCACTTGAGGAGTGCATTCGCATGGAAACACGAAAACTCGGTAACTCGGATTTGAAGATCACCCCTGTGGGCTTCGGCGCATGGGCCCTCGGTGGGGCAGGCTGGGAGTTCGCCTGGGGCGCTCAGGACGATGCCGACTCGATCGCCGCGATTCATCGCGCTCTCGAGTTGGGAGTCAACTGGATCGACACCGCCGCGGTCTATGGCCTTGGCCATTCCGAAGAAGTCGTCGCACGTGCGTTGAAGGACTGGCGCGGCCCGCGCCCTTACGTCTCCACAAAATGTGTTCTGCGCTGGGATGAAAAAGGAAAAATCTCGCAGGTTTTCAGCGCCGATTCCATTCGCCGCGAATGCCAGGACAGCCTGCGCCGCTTGCAGGTCGAAACGATCGATCTTTATCAGATCCACTGGCCGCCGGCCGATAGCGGCCCCGCCCTTGAAGAAGCCTGGCAAACTCTCGCCGCCTTCAAGAAGGAAGGCAAGGTCCGCTGGATCGGCGTTTCCAATTTCAATGTCGAGCAACTCGAGCGCGCCGGGAAAATCGCTCCGGTAACTTCTCTTCAGCCGCCCTACTCCTTGATCCGCCGCAAGATCGAGAATGAAATTCTTCCCTTTTGCGAAAAGTACGGCATTGGCGTAATCGTTTACGCTCCCATGGCCTCCGGTCTACTCACTGGCGCCATGACGCGCGAGCGCGCCGCGGCGCTTCCGCCCGATGATTTCCGCAGCCGCAATCCGGAATTCAGCGAGCCTCGCCTCACAAAAAATCTGGACTTTGTTGAGCGTCTTCGGCAGGTAGGCGCGCGTCACGGCCGTTCACCCGGCGAAGTTGCCGTTGCCTGGACGCTCAGTCATCCCGCTGTCACCGGCGCCATCGTTGGCGCTCGCAATGCCAAGCAAGCCGAAGGAGTGATGCGCGCCGGTGAACTGAAACTCTCACGCGAAGAAATCGTCGAAATCGAGGGCGCTGCAGCCGCTGCCACGGCGAGGTAACGCGCCGCACGGAGAAATCCTGCAACGTTGGAGCAAATAAATGGATCTCGGACTCAAGGGCAAAACGGCAGTCGTCTCCGGTTCCACCGCCGGAATTGGCTTCGCCATCGCCGCCGCGCTGGCTGCCGAAGGCGCGAAAGTCGTGCTCAATGGTCGCACCGAGGCCCGAGTTACGACCGCGCTCGAAAAAATTTACAAACACGTTAAAAACGCCGATCTTCGCGGCATCGCCGCCGATCTCGGCACTCTCCAGGGTGTTCAAGCTTTTCTGAAGCAGACGCCGGAGACGGACGTTGTCGTGAACAACTTGGGAATCTTCGAGACCAAATCCTTCCTCGAAATTCCCGACTCCGATTGGCTGCGGCTGTTCGAAGTCAATGTCCTCAGCGGCATTCGTCTCTCGCGCCACTATCTCCCCGGCATGTTGCGGAATAATTGGGGCCGCGTGATCTTCATCTCCAGCGAATCGGCACAGCATATTCCCGCGGAGATGATCCACTATGGCATGACCAAAACTGCGCAGGTAGCCGTCGCGCGTGGCATCGCGGAATCCGTCGCTGGCACCGGCGTCACGGTAAATTCCATTCTCGCCGGCCCCACGGCTTCCGAAGGAGCTGTCAATTTCGTTGAGGGCTTGGCAAAACAGCAGGGAATCTCCACCGCGGAATTCGAGAAGCAGTTTTTTTCTAAGGTTCGCCCAACGTCGCTCTTGAAACGATTTCAGACGCCGGAGGAAGTCGCGGCTGTCGTTGCTTTCGTCGCCAGCACGCAGGCTGTGGCCATCAACGGTTCCGCTGTCCGCGCCGAAGGTGGCGTAGTTCGCAGTATTTTCTAGGCTTATCTAGAACTAAGCCCGCAGGTAGTCCGGTTTCCAGTTTTTGATCAGCTGCTTGATGGCCTTGCGCTCCGCCAGCTTTTCATCCAGCACTTTTCGCGCCAGCGCCGGCAATTCCGCGTCGCTTGCAAACCGCAGCGCGATGACTTGCCCCATCGTGAGCTCCGCGGTTCTTGCCAAGAGGTCCGCAGGCAGCAACCGCGCATAGCGGAGCTGCTCTTCCAACCGCACGACGCGATCCTGCACCGCCAGCGCAAACAGCCTCGCCACGAATACCAGCACCACCAGGGCGGCCGCCACCAACACGCCGAAAACTCCCGCAAACGAGAACCCCAGCGTCCTCAATCGGAATAGCGCCCAGACAAAGTTGGCAACGAAAACGGGTACCGCAAAAAAATGATACGCCGGTACAAACTTTGTGTGATTGGCAAAATTCTGCTCCGTCATTGGTTCTCCTCCGGTTTGAAGCGTTCGATTGTAGCAAAACCCATCTCCCGGCCCCTAAGCTTTCCCCCTGGCACGATACCCGCTTCGATGCGCCAGGAACTCTCCCATTATTCACAATTCCCCCGCATCAATGGGGCCGCGCACGCATCCAATGGTTGGACAAACTTTCTGGTCCGGCCGTATCCTGGCCGAGAGTAACGTTTTCTTTTTGGAGACGCACAGCATGGCCAAAGCAATGTGGGGCGGCAAGACGATTGCTGAAAGCAATACCACCGTCGTCGTCGAGGGTAACCAGTATTTCCCGCACGACGCGGTCCCCGTGAAATTTCTCAAGCCCAGCCAGCACACCACGATCTGCCCGTGGAAGGGAACCGCCCATTATTACCACGTGGAAGTAGACGGCATGCGCAACGAAAACGCCGCGTGGTATTATCCCGACCCCAAACCCGCCGCCTCTGAGATCAAGGACCGCATCGCCTTCTGGAAGGGCATCCGTGTCGAAACCTGAATTTCTTCAGAGCTTGCAGCTCTACTGCTTCTCGAACTCGTTTTTGTAAACCGCTCCATGCTGCATCACAAACTTCACGTGCTCAAGTTCTTCCACTTTCTTGAGCGGATCGCCGGCCACTGCAATTACTTCCGCATACGCTCCCGGCGCAATCACTCCAATCTCTCCTTTCATGTCCAGCATCTCCGCCGCACGTGAAGTTGCCGATTGAATTGCATCCATCGGCGTCATCCCCAGCGCTACCATTCTTCCGAACTCTTGCGCCAGCGGTTCAGTCCATGGAATCCCGCCCATGTCCGTTCCATAAACGATCTTCAAATGCGCCTGCATCGCTTTCTTGAAACTGACTTCATGCACCGCTGCCCGTGCACGGTCGCGCTTTCCTGTTGACGTATTTGGTGGATCCCAATCGTTGTAATATGGAGAAAGAGTCGGGCAATACCACGTCCCCTGCTTCGACATCTGCGCGATTTGCGCATCGGTTATTTCCAGGCCATGTTCGATCGAGTCGCATCCGCCTTCCAGCGCCCGTTGCAAACCGGTTCCGTTGTAGGCGTGACAGGCTACTTTTTTTCCCCAACCATGCGTTTCATCTACGATGGCCTTGAGCTCTTCCACCGTCAGCGTCGGTTGCGACACCAGTCTCCCTTGCTTGTCCACCCACGAACGGTGCGTCATATACACCTTGATCCAATCCGCGCCGTGCTCCAGTTGTTGCCGCGCAGCCTTCCTCGCCTCCACGGGGCCATCCACTAGCTGTGCACCCTTGGGCATCTCCAGTTCCGGCGCATAGCCTTCCAGGTTGTACCCGCCGCTCGTTGATATCGCCCGCGTCGCTCCAAAAATTCTCGGCCCCGGAATCGTCCCTTCTTCAATCGCCTGTTTGATCTCGATGTCTCCGTACCCCGCGCCTTCCGTTTCCAAGTCCCGCAGCGTCGTAAAGCCCTGTTCCAAAGCACGACGTGCCGCAAACGTCGCTCGCGCGGCCCGCAGCGCAATTCCGGCATTCAAGATATTCGCGTCGTAACCGCCCTTCTTCGGATCCTCACCCCACAGGAAAATATGCGTGTGCGAATCGATCAAGCCAGGGAGCACTGTGGCGTTCGAAAGATCAATGACCTTCGCTTCTGCGGGAATAGCGGCCGATCCGTCGGTCACTTTTTCGATTCGCCCGCCCTGCACAAATACGAGTTGATTCTTCCGCGGCGCATCGCTGGTTCCATCAATCAGCGATCCTGCCCGGATCACTGTCAAACTTGCCCCCGGTTGCGGAGCCGATTGTCCATAGGCCGTTCTTGCACGTAGAGCCAGTAGCGCAACAAAACACAGGAACAAACGACGCATAAGTGCCTCCTCAATAGCGCTGGGTAGCTTGCCGCAAACCTGCCGGGATTTGCAACACTTCCGCTCAGCTTTTCAGGATTCTCGAGTAACAGGGGCGTGGCACGATCCAATCTCACTCACCAATCGAGTCGTTTGCGTCCGGCAAATTGAAACATCAAGAGTCGTCGTGGGGAAACGGCCACCCCGGTCGAGTCTGACTCAAATGGATGGAAACATTGGGCTCATGTCCCCAACAAGTTCGGCTGTAGCCGCGAGTACCCATGTTCGTGCGCCCACAGCGTCAACGGGATCGCCGCGACGTCGTCCACAAGTGGTACGGCATTCCCATCTTTGGTGAGGTCGATGGTCAGCAGATAAAACTTGCACGTCTCACAGGCCTCCACGCGCACGTGCGGAAATTGCTCCGCGACGTACACCGGTAGTTTCTCTTCCGCTTCCTCGCCGCACGTCGAGCAATAGATTCGCCGAAACTCCCATTCCCGGTTGCAAAACGAACAAAGCAGAAATCGTTTGCCGCCATCTCCCTCCGGCCGCAGCACTCCCAGAAGCGGCCGCGCGCTGCAGATTGGACAAAAGCGCGGCGCGCTGACCACTGGAGGCGTCGCTTTGTCTGCCGCCTGATGTTCCGCATAAGGCTGCAGAAACGCGCGGGAAAGGAATTGCGCAAAGGCCCCGACCTCCTGGTCGAACCTCCCGGCAAGCTCCCAGTAAGAGTTCAAGCTCGCGATCCAGGAATCCGATCCCAGCAGCGAGGTCTGCCGCGCAGCATCGCGCAAGGCGGATGGAGCGTGCTGTTCGATCAATGACAGGAACCCGCGGTAGTGAGGCAAGAGTACGGTGAGGTCGAGTGAATCGCGGGTCCCGTCCGCGAACGCGCGGGCCGATTTTGATTCGCTTGAGGCAGTAAGATTGGCACGTAAGGTTTTCTGAAAAGACGCTACTTGCTTGTAGAAATTGAGGAATTCAGAAGCGAAGGGGTGAGCTGCAGATAACCGCTCCGCGCGTTGAATCCGAGCGCTATACTCAGTCCCACCGGTTTGTGTCTTTGTCATTTGCGCGGCGCGGACGAATCGCCAGCGATCTCTTTATACCAGACCGGATGGTAGCGTTTGGCAAATTCCTCCGATACATCTCCGCGAATCACGGATCCAAACGCGCCCCGTTCCGCAAATACGCTCATGTAGATGTGGATCAGGAAGAGCCCGATCGTCAGCAAAGCCGCCGAGGGATGAATCAGCACGGCCACATATCTCAGAAAACGCAGACTCCACGGAATATATTCGGGGAACCAGAGAATCGCGCCGGTGAGAAGGAGCAGAAGGCTGCACCAGAAAAAGCCCCAGAAAAGAAGTTTCTGCCCCGCGTTGTAGCGGCCGGCCGGCGGCATCTGATCATCTTCATTGCGCATGTAGTGGCCAACCGCATTCCACCAAGCTTTGTCCGCTTCCGTCGTGCGCATCTGCGCTGCCCACATGGTGTACATCTTTACGACCGCGCAGAAAAAAATCAGCCCGGCCCAGGGATGCAGCATGCGCGAAATCTGTCCGCCGCCCAGCGCTATGGCAAGCCAGAAGCACCACGGCGAATAGAACGCCAGTCCCGTCAAAAGAAGATAGATGTACGAAAAAGCCGCGGCCCAGTGCGTCAGCCGCTCGTGAAGCTCATACCGGAGAATGCGGCCATGCGGAAGAATCTGTCCGGATTGGCTCACGTTTTTGCTCCCCCCGCATTCATGTCTTCATCGTCGCGGTCCTTGGGGCCGAAACGAAGATAATGCACAAACAGCCCGATCAATCCGCCGACCATCGCCACGTTTCCCAGCCACTTCAGCGGACCCTTCCAAAGCTTAACCGTCCACGGCACGTGCGGGTTGGCCGGCAACCCCCCATAAAGTTCCGGCTGCGAAGCGTCGTGCAACACGTAGATTACGCCGGTGCCGCCAACTCCTTGCGGGTCATACACGCCAGCTTTCGGATAGTTTGAATGCTCCTGCAGTTGCTTCGCTCGCGTTCCCCCGAGGTACAGCATGTCTTCCTTGGTCCCGAAGTGCAGGCATCCCGTCGGGCAGGATTTGATGCACGCCGGCTCGAGCCCTTCCGTGACGCGGTCCGAACACAGCGTGCATTTGAACACGCGATTCGTCTTCGGGTTCATCTTCGGGATATCGAACGGGCACCCCGTGATGCAGTATCCGCAGCCGATGCAGTTCGCTTGCTGAAAATCCACAATCCCGTTCGTGTACTGTACAATCGCTCCGTCCGCAGGACACGCCGCCAGGCACCCCGGCTCGGCGCAGTGCATGCACTGGTTCTTGCGCATCAGCCACATCAGCGAGCCGTCGTCTTCGCGCACGTGCTCGTTGAAGAGGATCAGATTCCAGTAATTCCACCGCGTCTCCGGCATCGTCTGATAGGTATTGTCGAAGACCGTCTCGCCAAAGGGCAGGTCGTTCCATTCCATGCACGCCACTTCGCAGGCCTTGCACCCGATGCACGTCGTGGTGTCAATGAGTTTGCAGACGGTTAGTCCGCGCTGCGTATCTTCCCCTGGAACGCTCCCGGCGTGGCCGGACATTTTCTGAACGCGTAGTGTGGCTTGGCTCATCGTTGTCCCCTACGCCTTCTCGACCTTCACCAGGAATCCCTTGAATTCCGGTGTGTACGCATTGGGATCAAATACGGTTGGCGTCAGCAGGTTCACCAGTGTTCTCGCATCCTTGTCCTCGTCCTCCTTGATGCCCCGATAGCCCTGGTGAATGGGGATGCCGATCTGGTAGACCTTTTTGCCGTCGATCTGCATCGCCTTAATCCGTTTCGTGACCATCGCTTTCGCGATGTAAGTGCCGCGGATGCTGGAGACCTTCAGCTTTTCACCGCCCGTGATCCCCATCTCCTGCGCCATCTCTGCTGAAATCTCGACGAACGGCTCCGGTACCAACTGCACGTTCATCGGATTGTTTTTCGTCCAGTAGTGATACAGCTCGGTCAAGCGATAGGTCGTACAGACGATGGTGTAGCCATCTTTCGGTGTGGCGTATTTGTCGTCCGGTGTCTTGAAACGCTTCACCACCGGATTGTGCGACTGTGCTGGATGAAGCGGGTTCTCGATGGGACTCTCGATTGGTTCGTAGTGCTCGGGAAACGGTCCTTCGGCAAACGCTCCAAGCGGCGCAAAAACTCGTCCAACGCCTTCCGGATTCATGATGAACGGGCCCATGTGATCCTTAGGCTTGGAATCAGCCTTGAAGTCTGGCACATCGTTGCCCACCCATTTTTGCGATCCTTCGTTCCACCAGACTTGCTTCCGGGACGCATCCCATGGCTTGCCGTCCACATCGCACGATGCGCGGTTGTAGAGCACCCGCCGATTTGCTGGCCAGGACCAGCCCCATCCCGGGTGCACACCCATGTTCGAAGGATCCGAGGGATCGCGCCGCGCCGTTTGGTTGCCCGCTTCCGTGAATGAGCCGGAATAAATCCAGTTCCCGCAGGACGTCGTGCCATCGTCTTTCAGCCAGGCGAAGCCCGGAAGCTGTTGGCCGGCCTTGATTTGCTGTTTCGTCGTTGGATCCTCAAGGTCTGCCAGCGCCTTGCCGTTCACTTCCTTCAACACTTCCGCCAGTGGAGGATTTGAGGGCACGCTGTAATTCCACGTCAGATTCAAGATCGGATCGGGGAACTTTCCGCCATCCTTCTTGTACAGCTCTCGGACCTTCAAGAAAATCTGTGCCACGATCGCTTGGTCCAGCCGGCAATCTCCGGGTGTCGGAAGCGCGGTATTCTTCCAGATCAGCCAGCGCGCGGAATTGGTGAATGAGCCATCTTTCTCTGCAAATCCAGCGCAAGGCAGACGGTACACCGTCGTCTGAATCTGTTTCATTTCGTCCTGCGTGATTCCTGGCGACCTCCAGAATTCGCTGGTTTCATCCGGATAAATCTCGCCCACCACCAGCCAGTCCGCTTTTTTCAGCGCGTCAATATTTTTCTTGGAATCGGGACCGATCGCCACGCCGTTCATCCCGAAGGCCAGCAGGCCTTTGACCGCCCCGTTGTACATGTCGTCCCATAGCTGTACCCACGAATAGTTGCGATCCACTTTCGGCAGATAATCGAACGCCCAGCCGTTTTGTTTCGTGGCTGCGTCCCCATAAAGCGCTTTCAGATAGCTGGTCGCGAATTTCGGCGTGTTGCCCCAGTAGTTGAACGAATCCCACGGCGCGGGCTTCGAGGGTGTCGGCGTAATGCGCTTCATCCAGGCTTCGAATGAGGTGTCGGCGGGAGTCGGCACCTTCAAGTAACCGGGCAAATTGTCGAAGATACCCGCCATATCCGTGGCGCCCTGAATATTCGAGTGCCCGCGCAACGCGTTGATGCCGCCGCCCGCACGGCCCACATTTCCGAGCAGCAGTTGCAGCATCGCCGCCGTTCGAATGATCTGCGTGCCAAAGGTATGTTGCGTCCATCCGACGGCGTAGATAATCGTCGCGGCCTTCTTCATGTCGCCGTCTTTGCGAATCGAGGTAAAAAGGTCGGCCGCTTTCAGGAATTGTTCCTTGGGAATTCCGGTGATGCGCTCGACCATCTCCGGCGTATAACGCGAGTAGTGTTTCTTTAGAAGTTGAAACACACAATCGGGGTTCTGCAGCGTAAAGTCATACGAGACTTTTTCTGGCAGCGTCGCCGCCGGCGGAGGTGCTCCGTTTGCCGGAGGCGCCGCCACATGCGCTTCGGGGGCAGCCTTACCGCTTGCGTCTCCTCCCGTGTAATTCCAAGTCGATTTATCGTAGAGCTGGGTCTTGGCGTCGAACCCGGAGAATAGACCGTCCTCGGGTAGTTTGAACCCGTTCTTCACAATAAACGCCGCGTTCGTGTAGTTGACCAGGTAATCTTTTGCTATTCGGTTGTTCTCAATGGCGTAGCGAATCACGCCGCCAAGGAAAGCGATGTCCGACCCCGCGCGAATCTGGCAGAAAAGATCGGCCACGGACGCCGTGCGCGTGAAGCGCGGGTCCACCACGATCATCTTTGCATTGCGTGTACGTTTCGCTTCGACCGGCCACTTGAATCCGCAGGGATGATTCTCCGCAGGATTACCGCCCATGATGAGCATCATGTCGGTATTCTTCATGTCCACCCAACCATTGGTCATCGCGCCCCGGCCAAACGTTGGTCCCAAACTTGAGACCGTGGGGCCGTGTCAAACTCTGGCCTGGTTTTCCAAGTGCACGACCCCCAGGGCGCGCATCGATTTCACAACTAGATAATTGAACTCATTCGTGTCCGTGCAGCCGCCGATCCACGCCACTGATTCAAGACGGTTCACAGTCCGTCCCGCCGCATCCTTCTCGACAAAAGTGTCGTCGCGCGTCTTCTTTACCTTCGCTGCGATCTCTGTGAGCGCCTGGTCCCATGAAATATCTTCCCAATCTGTTCCACCGGGTCGGCGCACCAGCGGTTTCAGCAGCCGCCGGTCGTTCATGATCTCTTGCTGCAGCGAGGCGCCCTTGGGGCAGAGCGTGCCGCGGTTGGTCGGATGATCCGGATCGCCCTCGACGTGCACCACCTGCGCGGTCACATTCTTTGCGCGATCGCCAAGCGTGTAGATGATGGTGCCGCATCCCACCGCGCAGTACGGGCACGTCGACCGCGTCTCGCTCGCGCGCGCAATCTTCAACTCGCGGAGTTGCGCGTATGCCGGTTTCAAGTCGAAGCCAAATACGGCGGCCGCAGCTCCACCAATGGTCGTCAATTTCAGGAAATCACGGCGGGTAGGGTTCATGTAGGGACCCTCGTCCGTGAGATCTAGGCTCGAACGCGTCTCGCGGAAGCTCCTTAATATGACGAGCATCCCCCCGTGTCAAGCAGTGATTTGCCGCGCGCGACGACGCCCGTTCTCGCCAACATTCTATGTGTCCAACGGCTCGGCAGCTGCATCCAAGAAAAATTGGCCTTGGGGTCCGCGGAAGGAAGCGTCCCGAAAATCGCCTTGGCACGCTACAATACTTCTTAGACGAGTCCGGGCCAGGCTAACTGTGTAATTTTCGACTTCGCCCGTCCGTAGTCATCAGAGCAGAGCTTTCACATTGGAAGGAGCAGGGGCGCGCATGGCGACTCCACTCAGTTCACCAAAACACGACCTCGGCTCCCTGCGCATCCACGATGGTCAGCGCGCCAGGACCGGAATGGGCAGGCGCCTCGTCTACGCTGCCATTCCCGTGGTCATCTTTGCAGGCATCGTTGCCGCCGCCTTCGCCTTCCGAAGTCAAAAGCCCGTCGTTGAGGTCGCCGCGGCCGCGAAACCCGATTCCGCCGGCCCTCAGACCCTTCTCAACGCCAGCGGGTACATCACCCCGCGCCGCCGCGCCACCATCGCCGCCAAAATCACCGGCCGCGTTACCGGCGTTTTCTTCGACGAAGGCACTCGTGTTGCCGAGGGTCAGCTTCTCGCCACCCTCGATGACGCCGACGTCAAGCGCGCCCTGGAGACTTCCAGAGCTGATCGCGAATCCGCGCAGGCCGCCATCGCCGACCTCGAGGTCCAGCTCCGCAACGCCTCCATTGAGCTCAAGCGCGCCCAACAGCTCCACGACGCGGGCGTGCAAACTCAGGAAGCCTTGGACAACGCCAGCACCATCGCCGACAGCCTGCGCGCCAAAATCGCCCTCGCAAAACAGCAGGTGCTCGGCTCTGACGCGCGCATCCGTGAAGCCCAGCAAGCCGTGGACAACTGCACCATCCGTGCTCCCTTCGCGGGCATCGTCGTTTCCAAGGATGCCCAAGTGGGCGAAATGGTCTCGCCCATTTCTGCCGGTGGCGGCTTCACCCGCACGGGCATCGCCACCGTCGTGGACATGCATTCGAACGAAATCGAAGTGGACGTCAATGAGTCCTACATCGCCCGCGTCGAAAACGGCCAGAAAGTCACCGCAACACTGGACGCTTATCCGGACAAGCCCTTCCCCGCAAAAGTTCGCACCGTCATCCCTACGGCTGACCGGCAGAAGGCCACTGTCAAGGTCCGCATCACCATCATTGACTTGGATAAATACAATTTCGTTCTTCCGGACATGGGAGTGAAGGTCGCTTTTCTGGAAGAAGCCAAGCCCGCTCCCAAGGAAAAGGGCAAAGGCCAGGGACCGCAGCCCGTGGCGTACATTCCCAAGAGCGCGGTGCGCTCCGATTCCGCCGCTTCCTTCGTTTTCCTGGTCCGTGAAGGAAAAGTCGAGCGACGAGCCGTTAGTCTGGGCTTGGATCGTGGAACCGAAGTCGCCGTGTTAGCCGGTGTTTCTCCAGGTGACTCGTTGGTAGTGAAAGGTCCCGAAAGTTTGCACGACGGCGACAAAGTCGAAATCCGCTAACAGGAGCGAAGCATGATTCGAGTTGATGGTCGTGGCGATTCCACCAGCCTTATCAAGGTGCGCGGTCTGAACAAAACCTACAGCCGCGGCGGCGAGCAGATCCAAGTCCTCCAGGGCCTGAATCTCGACGTGGACAAGGGCGACTTCGTTGCCTTCATGGGCCCCAGCGGCTCCGGGAAGACCACTCTGCTCAATCTTCTCGGCGGCCTCGACGTGCCCTCCGCCGGGAGCATTACCGTCGACGGCGACGAGATCACCCACATGTCTGCCAGCAAGCTCACCCAGTGGCGCGCTCGCCACGTCGGCTTCATCTTTCAGATGTACAACCTCATTCCCGTCCTCACCGCGTTCCAGAACGTCGAGCTTCCGCTGCTGCTGACCAAGCTCTCCAAATCCGACCGCCGTAAACACGTGGAAACCGCCCTTGGCGTCGTCGGTCTCTCGGACCGCATGAACCACTACCCCCGCCAGCTCTCCGGCGGTCAGGAACAACGCGTCACCATCGCTCGCGCCATCGTCTCCGACCCCACCTTCCTCCTCTGCGACGAGCCCACCGGTGACCTCGATCGCAAGAGCGCGGATGAAATCATGGCCCTCATCGACGAACTGGTGGGGAAGTACAGCAAAACCATTCTGATGGTGACCCACGATCCGCAGGTTGCGGCCCGCGCGCACACCACACTTCACTTGAACAAGGGCGTGCTGGTGGAGGCCAAGGCTTTGCAGGAAGGCGTGCTGGCCGGAGGTGCGGCATGAAATATTCACGGCTGATCTTTGCGAATCTGTTTCGCAAGAAAATCCGGTTGGTTCTGACAGTGGGTTCGTTTGCCATTGCGTTGTTTTTGTTCACGTTTCTCGCGGTGGTGCGCGGCGCGTTCAGCCGCAACACCGAGCTCGCCGGTGCGGACCGCCTCGTGGTCATTAATCGTGTCGGCCTCATCAACACCATGCCCCTGGCCTACGGCGACAGGATTCGTCAGATCAAGGGCGTCAAATACGTCACTCACAACAACTGGTTCGGCGGCGTTTATCAGGACGAGAAAAATTTCTTTCCCCAATTTGTGATCGATCCGGCAAATCAGCTCAAAGTGATGACGGAGCTTCGTGTACCAGACGATCAGTGGAAAAACTTCTTGGCTGACCGTCAGGGCGCGGTTGTCGGGCGGAACCTTGCCAAGCGGTTCAAGTGGAAGGTCGGCGATCGCATTCCCCTGCAGAACGCGCTTTACGGCTCGACCAAGACCTGGGAATTCAACCTCGACGGAATTTATACCAATGACAAAGAAGGCGGCGACGAGAGCCAGTTCTGGCTGCAGTGGGACTATTTCTACGAAAACATTCCGGATGTCATCAAGGGCCAGGCCGGCTGGTGGGTCCTGAGGCTCGATTCGCCGGACGACGCCGTTCGCGTGGGAAAAGCCATCGATGGCGGTTTCGCGAACTCGTCCTATGAAACGAAGACGGAAACCGAGTCTGCCTTCCAGGCGGGATTCGCGAAGCAACTGGGGAATATTCAACTGCTGATCACCGCGATCGGCACCGTGGTCTTTTTCACCTTGCTGCTCGTCACCGGGAATACCATGGCGATTTCCATTCGCGAGCGCACGAGCGAACTTGCGGTGTTGAAGGCCATCGGATACTCCGACCGCTTTGTTCTGTTCTTCGTGCTGGCGGAATCGTTGGTGATTGCATTGATTGGCGGACTGCTCGGATTGGGCCTCGCGATGCTGGCCATACCCGTGGTCGGCGCCAACTTGAATGGGATGCTCCCGCCGTTGCTGCTGTCGGCTGCGGCATTGGGGCTCGGCGTCCTCTTGGCAGTGTTTGTCGGCGTCGCCAGCGGGCTCTTACCTGGAATTGGCGCAATGCAGTTGCGCGTTGTCGATGCGCTAAGGAGGGTCTGACGTGGCTATTCCCGTCGTCTACAACTTTCGCAGCGTAAAGGCGCGGTGGAGTTCGGCGATTGTCGCCGTCGTGGGCATCGCGGGCACCGTCGGCGTCTTCGTGGCGATGTTGTCGCTCGCCCGGGGATTCAGGGCCACGCTGGTCGCTTCCGGGTCCCCGGACAACGCCATCATCATGCGCGCCGGCGCCACTTCGGAAATGACCGGCGGCGTAACCATCGACACGGTGAAAATCATTCAAGATGAACCGGGAATTGCCCGCGGGAAGGACGGTCCGCTCGTCTCGCCAGAAGTCGTGCTGGTTGCGCCGATTCCGCTTAAATCCACGGGAACCGACGCCAACGTGGAAATTCGTGGCGTCTCCAAAAATGTTCTGGAGATCCGCAAGAACATCAAAATTGTGGAAGGGCGGATGTTTACGCCCGGGCTCGCGGAAATTGTCGTCGGCAAGAATGCCACCGCATCGTATGCCGGGCTGACGCTCGGAAACACCATCAGTCTTGGCAGCGTCCGCTGGAAAATCGTCGGGATTTTTGATGCCGGCGGCAGCGCGTTCGACTCGGATGTTTGGGCCGATGCGCACTTGCTGGGACCCGCTTACAATCGCCCGGATATTTTTTTCCAGTCCGTGACCGTGCATCTCACTTCGCCGTCCGCATTTCAGCAATTGAAGGACGCGGCGACTGCCGATCCGCGGCTCAATGTGGACGTGACGCGGGAAATCGACTACTACTCGAAGCAGTCCAGCCGCCTGACTACGCTGATTACCGTTCTCGGCGGGTTGGTTGCCGCGGTCATGGCCATTGGCGCCGTGTTCGGTGCGTTGAACACCATGTATTCCGCCGTCGCTGAGCGCGGGCGGGAAATCGCCACGATGAGGGCGCTGGGCTTTGGCGGGCCGTCCGTAGTCTTCTCGTTTGTCATCGAGGCGCTGCTGATTGCCTTCGTCGGCGGCTTGGTTGGCTGCCTTGCGGTTCTTCCTCTCAATGGATTCACCACAGGCGCCATGAACCTTCAGACCTTCTCGCATGTTGCGTTTGCGTTCAAAATCACCCCCGAGTTGCTGGCGAGGGGCATCGCTTTCGCGCTGGTTATGGGCTTAGTCGGCGGATTCTTGCCGGCGGTTCGCGCTGCGAGCATGCCCGTGGCCACGGCGCTGCGCGAGCTTTAGCCGGCGCTTTTCCCCTTGGAAATACTGCGGTGCAGCACTGGAACGCCCACCGGCTCTCCCGCGCGGCTTCGCGACAGTCCATCCCATATTCGGGCGATGTCCCGGCGATTTGATATTTTCTTGTTTCTAAAAGATGCTGAAATCATTGGCGTTACTTGCGGCGCGGTGGAACCTAACTTGCCACGTCTAACCAGGTAACTCTGCGGGGAGGTGTTCATGAACTCTCTCTGGAACGATCTGGCCTTCGCCGTTCGAATCCTTTTCAAAGCCCGGCGATTCACCGCCGCAGTCGTCCTCACTCTGGCTGTCGGCATCGCCTCCAACACCATCATCTTCAGCATCGCCCGGGGCATCTTTTTTCACGGCGTCTCCTACCCCGATTCGAAGCGGTTGGTCTACGTGTCGCAGGCCTATCCCGGCTTTCCCGAAGGCGGCGGCCAGTTCGCTTATCCCGTCTATCGCGACATCCTTCAGCAGAACAAATCGTTCGAATCCCTCGCTGCCTATCAGGTCAGCGGACCTCTCGCCATGACCGACGGTGGACAAGCCGTCCGCGTGGCCGTCACGTATTGCACGCCAAATTACTTCACCCTAATCGGTGTCCCCACTGCCCTCGGCCGCGTTTTCCAGGACAGCGAAGACCGCGTCGGCAGCGGCGATCCCGTCGTCGTCCTCAGCTACGCATTCTGGCAACGCCAATTTTCCGGCGCTCCAGATATCATCGGCCGCACCATTCATCTGAACGAGCGTCCCTTTACCGTCATCGGCGTCACCGCTGAGAGTTTTCACGATTCTCTCTATGTCCAGGAATTTGGCGAAGAAGGCAACGCTTGGATGCCTCTCGGGCTCGCCTATACCATGACCGGATTCTCCGGCCCGAATGATCGTATCGGCACAAATCTCTGGGGCATCGGGCGATTGAAATCTGGCGTGACCGTTGCCGAGGCCCACGCCGATCTAGAATCCCTTGCCAAACGATTCGAACAGGTCTACCCCGACACGTTCCGCGGATATGGTCTCGTAGCGCGTTCCTTGCAGGATCAATTGCTGGGCCTCTTTTATGCTCCGACCTGGATTCTCACCGCTGCTTCCGCTTTTCTTCTTCTCATCGGTTGCGCCAACGTGGGCAATTTGCTACTCGCGCGCCTGCTCTCGCGCCAGCGTGAACTTGCCGTGCGCGCGGCTCTGGGGGCTTCGCCACGCCGGCTTGCGCGCCACCTGATTCTGGAAAATTCTCTGCTGCTGCTTCTCGCGGGAACTCTCGGCTTGTTCCTCGCCACATGGGGCATGAGTGGACTTCGCGCCTGGGCCGCAACACATCTGTCGCCCGTGGTTCATCTGGAAGCGGGGCGTTCCGCGCTCGTCGCCTCTCTCGCCATTTCCCTGTTCACTGGACTTTTGTTCGGTCTGGCGCCCGCGCTGCTCGGCTCACGGGTGGATTTGCGTGACGCCTTGAGTCAAAGCGGCCGGCAGGGACATAGTCTGGGCCGCCGCCGCAGTCAGAAAGTTCTCGTGGTTGCGGAGGTTGCGCTGGCACTTGTGCTTCTTGCCGCCGCGGGGCTCATGCTCGAGAGCTTTCGAAAGCTCGCTTCCACGGATCTTGGCTTCAAGACAGAAAATCTTCTGACCCTTCGCCTCGATTTGCGCTCCGCTCGCTACACCGAGCCTGCAGCGCGCGCGCGTTTTGGAAAGCGGCTGACCGAAACTCTGGAGGCCATCCCCGGCGTGGGCTCCGCAACGGTGTGGGGACCCAGCATGTTGGGTAAATCTACGTGGGTCTATATCGCGTATCCGGAAGGGCGCTCACCGGAAGACCCCGACGCGCGCCTCATGATGGGACGCCACAGCGTCAATCCCCACGCGCTGGAAAATCTCGGAATACCACTTTTGGAAGGCCGCGAGTTTACCTGGCAGGATACACTCGATACGCCGTTCGTTGCCGTGGTCAGCGAAAGCGCAGCGAAAAAAATATGGCCCGGCCAGGATCCCCTCGGAAAACGCATGCGCAACGCCGAAGGAAATTTTCCGTGGATCACCGTTGTGGGAGTTGCCCGCGACGCGCATCACGGCCAGAGGATGGATCTCGACGATGCCGCCGCCGGCATCACGCCCTACGGCCTCAAGCCGCAATACGATGTCTACTTTCCCTATACACAGCGGCCCAATCAAGGGCTGACTCTCGCCATTCGAACACGCTCCGATCTGCGTTCGATGTCCCAGGAGTTGCGAAACGCCGTGCTGTCGCTGGATCCCACGCTCCCGGTCTACGATCTCGCGCTGCTTGATGAGCGCCTCGCCCGACAGGTCGCTCCCGTTCGAACGATGGCCATTTTGTCCGGTGCATACGCGATCCTCGCGGTGTTCCTTGCCGGCTTTGGCCTGTTCGCCGTGCTCGCGCATGACGTCAGCCAGCGCACCCAGGAAATCGGCATTCGAATGGCCCTCGGCGCCCTGCCGCGCACCGTTTTGGCGCTAGTCCTCCGCGAAGGTTTGCTGCTGACTCTCGCGGGCCTCGCCGCCGGAATGGCCTGCGCCGTTCTTGTCACCCACATGATGCAAGCACTATTGTTTGGCGTGAGCCCGACTGAGCCCGCCGTGTTTTGCGCCATCGCCGCGTTATTATTAAGCGTGGCCGTCCTCGCGTGCTGGGTTCCCGCGCGGCGCGCGATGCGGCTCGATCCGCTGGAAGCTTTGCGCCAGGACTAAGCAAAAATTTAGCAAAAAAAAATGAAACTCAATTAAGACTGAACCGATTAATCCGCTTGTTTCAGTTTTTCGAGATACAGATTGAACGCCAGTTTTACTTTCGCGGCGTCCGGAGTTTTGCCTTTTGCTTCTGTGAGCGGGGTGATGAACTGGTCCATCGCCTTGTCGATTTCATCGAAGAGCTGGCGATTTGTCTTGGCCAATGCGGTATCGCCGCCATACTCTTCCGCTTTGTCCCAGACTCTTTCCAGCACGCGGCCTAGCTCCGCCGCTGCTGCCAGGTCGCCTTTCTGGAAATCGCTGTAAATATGCTGCGCCAGGGCGCGGTAGGCTCCCATTTTTGAGTTGTCCACGCCGTTCATCTGCCCGACTTTTTTCTGCTGCGCCGGGCTGGATGCTGCCGCAACGAAAATCATGATGAAACAGGCGAACAAAACGAGTGTGGGCCTGACAAATCTGCGGGAAGAGTACGCCACCAATTCTCCTTCAAACCAAAGTGGATTATATTCTTGCGCGCCTGCAGTCTTGCGCGCCGAGCTGGCCTGAAATCCTGTCGTAGATAAATTTGTAGCACAATTCGATCGGGTGCCCGCTTTTCCCCTAGGACACCCTGTAAGTAAAAAGGCACCTGTCCTTTTGCGACTCCCTTGACGTCTCTGCCGCTTCGAACCTAGCCTAGAGAGGAAGCATCCCGGAGCTGGCGTGGGACTCTCGGCACAAAAAGCACCAGAGATGAAGCGCTGCGCGTACTGTGGGAAGTCCATGGCCGCGCATTTGATGCAGTGTCCCTTCTGCCGCGAAGCGGTTCCGCAGGTGCAACTCACGCGGCGCAGAGGCTCCAACGGGCGCGAAGAGATTCGCCGCGGCTTGCTGTTCATGCTGCTGGCGGCGATTGTTTATTATTTTGCGGGCGGATACGGCGCGCCGCTGCGGATCCCGATTGAAATTGTTCCGGCTGTGACGAATTACCTCCTGCCGCTGCTTTTTCTGGGCGGCCTTGGGCTTTGTGTTTACGGGTTTTTCTTGCGCATCAAGTCCTGATTCCAGCCTCTCGCGTTTCCTCGAACCTGATTTTCATCACCCACCTGTACGACCGGCCAGTATGACCGATTGGGGGAGTACCGTCTTTTTGCAGCGTGTTCGCGGTACAGGCGGTGTGGCCTACTGGAGTTGAGGCGGAGTCCGGGAGCCTCGAGATGGAACGCGAAACGGTCACAAGAGAGGTCAACATGAGAAAGATTTGGTCGTTTGTGTCAGTTGCGGCGCTGGGTGCGTCGGTTTGTCTTACCCTGGGCGCAGGGAACGCGGCGGCGCAAGGTCCAGCGGGGGCGGGCGCATCTTCCGCGGCCAAGGATACTTCGTCGGGCGGCGGGCATTCGCTCAATCCGATCAAGTGGGTCAAGAAAGATTCCAAGGCTCCGGCCGAGTCGAGAGGCGACGTCGAGAAAAAGCTGACGCCGAAACTGCAAGGGCAGGGACTGCTGGCTCCGGGCGCGAATGCCACGGATGCGTGCGCGCCGTTCATCTCGCTGGATGAATGCGTGGCGTCGCTGCATGCCAGCAAGAATCTGGGAATCGAGTTCAATTGCCTGCGGGCCGATGTGACGGGCGTGTTCACGAACGTGGACCTCTCCGGTTGCAAGGGCTCCGTTGGCGACAAACCCCAAAGCCTGACGAAGTCCATCCACATGCTGAAGCCCGACGCGAACGCCAAAGGCGCGGCGAAGGAAGCCGAAAAGCAGGCCAAGGACGATCTGAAGGACCTCGGCGCGTAAGGCCGAAGTTTGCAAAAGAGTTCGACAGAATCGAAGCAGGGCGGGGCGAGCCGGAATCTGAGGCCCCCGCCCTTTTTGTTTTGGGGAGGCAGGGCGACGAGTTCCAGAATGGGAATTGTTGGAGGGGGGGTGACACCCGGCAGTTTTGAGAAAGAGTGTGGAAGGGTTTGATTGCAAAAGAGTTGTGAAACACTCTTGATGCAAAAACGACAAGAGAGTGGGGCCGGAGAAGAATCCCTTCCGATAGGGTCGGAATCGAGTGTCGACTCCCCACCCCGTGTTTTGTGTAAGTGTTGCAGGTAAAGGACTTAGGAATCGCGTAAGTCTTTTGTTTGCAGCACTTAGAGGATGGTCGCGTATGTCTTGCGGCTAAAGGAGTTAGGGGAGCGATCTATTGGCGAGAAAGTAACTATGTTGGATGAGAGGACTTTGAGGGAGTTAGAAGTACCGCGCGGCGGGAGGCCATAAGAGGCGAGGCACAGAAGAATCGTGCCGACGCAACAGGCGGATTATAGCATATCGGTACCTATTGTCAGGTGATTACTCGTAAATGGCTTGTTTGCTGCGAGATAGTCTGAAGCAGGAGGAGGGCTAGGCCAAGGAAAAGTCAAAGGCCCCACACGAAAACCTGACGTGTGGGCCACCCGGGTTTGCCTAGGGTTTTACGCCCCGGCCACCGCCCTCCTTAGCTCAACTGGGCGACCTGCCGCTCTTGGTCCGGAACATAAATACCGATTCCGGTCCCAACAAGTGGGAAACATAAAGCCAGGAAAGCGGTAGTGCGAGAAGCGAGACTACGCCGGCAGTGGAGATGAGGAATCTTTGAGCCAAGGGAGTCCCTGAAGAGATTCTGAGGACTAGAAAAATGAACGTAGCCCACACCAAGGCATACACGAGGAATGCCGCGTTTGCTCCTATATTGCTGACACGTGGGGCACCCACGCCCACACCAAAATTCCTCCCATGCCTGACCGGGACCCGGACTGTTCCCGGACCGTTACGAAACCATTTCGTGGGTTGAGATCAGAGAGAGGACGAAACAAAGACCCACGTGTAACCCCGACACGTGGGGCACCCCATCCGCACCCAGATCGGCACCAACATCTATACCCGCCGGTACCCATGTACGTACGTAGCCACATTGATGAAGGGTAAAACTCGGCGATGGGAACTAGCGGGAGGCGGAAGAGGTGGAAGAGGGGGCGGAGGCTGAAGCGGAGGCGGCGGAGGCAGAGGAACTAGAAGCTGAAGAGGATGCGGGGACGTCGGTATCAGAGACGGCGGAGGTGGCGGTGGCGCGGTAGCGGACGACGAGGAGGGTGAGGTCGTCGGCCTGGTGGGCGCCGCGGGCGAAATTTTCGACGGATTCGAGGACGCACTTCTGGATTTCTTCCAGGGGGCATTCGGCGAGGCCGGTGAGGACTTGCTTCAAGCGGGGAACACCGTAGAGCTCGTCGTTGGGGTCCATGGCTTCGGTGACGCCATCGCTGAAGAGGACGAGGGTGTCGCCGGGCTCGAGCTTGAGGCAGGCGGCGGTGTATTCGGCTTCGGGAACGAGACCGACAGGGAAAGAGCCTTCGGTGAAAGCCTCTTCGGCGACGCCGTTGCGGATGAGGAATGGCGAAGGATGGCCGGCGTTGATGAATTCGAGGTGGCCGTCATCATCGATAATGCCGAAGAACATGGTGGCGTAACGGCCGACCTCGGCGTGGCCGCAGAGGAAACGGTTGACGTGATTGAATACGCGGGCGGGATCGGTGCCGAGAGTCATGGCGGAAAGCGCGCCCTGGAGCATGGTGGTGAGCAAGGCGGCGCCGAGCCCTTTACCGGAGACGTCAGCGATGAGAAAGGCGGTGCGGCCTTCGCTGATGGGAAAGACGTCGAAGTAGTCGCCTCCCACGGACAAGCAAGGCAAATTGTAGCCGTTGACAGCAAGATGCGGGAACTCGCGGAAATCGCGCGGGAGAAGCGCCTGCTGAATATCGCGGGCGATATTGATCTGTTCTTCCATGCGCTGGCGTTCGCGTTCACGTTCGACGAGGCGGGCGTTGTCCAGGATACTGGCGGCATCGGCGGCGAGGGCGTCGAGAATCTGGCGATCGAGTTTGGAAAAGGCAGCGGGGCGGCGCGAGTCGAGATAAAGGACCCCGAGAAAATCGCCGCGCTTGACGTTGACCATGGATTCCTGGGTGTTCGCGCGAGTCATGGCATAGAGAGGAATGACAACGACGGCGCGGAGGCGCTGGGCGACGATGCTTTGCGCGGCTTGCAAGTCCATTTCGGCTTGCGCGAGATCTTCGGTGATGACGGGAGACTGCTGCTTGAGCGCGAGCTGAATGGCGGTCTGGCTGGGCGTGAGGCTCTCGGGCGGAAGGCGCAAGCCGCCGCTGCGGCGAGCCAGCTTCACCTTGAGAGCGCCGAGGACATCCACTTCGAGGAGCAGGCCGCGATCGGCATCGGTGACGGAAACGGCGTGGTCCAGCATGTGGCCGAGGACGACATCGAGCGGAAGCTGCGAGTGAAGCAGAGAGGTGGCTTCGAGAAGACGCTTCAGCTTGAGAAGGCCGCCGCCGGTGGGTTCGGAACTGGTGATGTGCTCGATGCGCGTGAGGAGATTCGGGAGAGACGTTTCGTTGGCGCCGGAATTGGAGCGGAAGATGATTTCGTAGGAGTCGTCAAGGCCGAAGCTGATGGCGTCGCCGTCCTGAAGCTCGCGGCTTTCGACTTTTTCGCCGTTGACGAAAAGACCGCGGCGCTGGCCGCGATCCTCGACGTAGAAGCGATTGGCTTCGATGACGACGGCGGCACAGTTGCGGGAGATACGGCGGTCGGAAAGCTGGAGATGGTTGCCGGTCTCAGCGCCCCGGCCGATCATGAAAGGAGTCTGCGTGATGCGGGCATAGCGGCGCGCGCCGTCGGGTGAGACGACTTCGAGAACGGCTTCGCCGACTAGAGGAACCGAATCAGGCATGGGCTAGTCCTACGCGGGGCATTGTAGCACGCGTGGACAGGGAAGGGCCTTCGTTGTGGCGATTGGAGTACTGCGTTGAGGCTGGGTAGTGAGAGGCGATTGAATGGGAACGTGGCGAGGAAGATAGAAGCGGGCGGTGGAGCGTCCCGAGGGCGTGACTTGCTGCCCTCAGCGCGCGGACGAAGAGGAAGCTGTGAGGCGGCGGGTGACATAGTCGGTTACGTAGGATTCGAAAAGATCATTCATCTGGTCGCAGATTCGGCCGACGGCAATTTTCTGGCCTGCAATTTCGCCGACGCTGATGAGGTTGCGATTGGTGGAAGAGATGAAAACTTCATCGGCGGAATAGAGATCTTCTGGGCGGAGCGCCTGCTCGATGACGGAGGTGCCGGTTTCCGGCGCGATTTCCATCAAGATGCCACGGGTAACGCCTTCGAGACATCCGGAGTTGAGCGGCGGGGTGAGGATTTTTCCGTCCTTCACAACGAAGATATTGGCAGAGGTGCATTCGGCGACTTCACCGCGCTCGTTAAGCATGACGACTTCGTCGAAGCCTTCCTTGGTGGCTTCGGCGACAGCCCAGACATTGTTCAGCCATGACGTGGTTTTTACGCCAGCAAGCGGAGACGCGGCGTGGCGGCCATGTTCGCGGATCGCGAGGCGGACGATCTCGCGATGTTCGGGGAGCGGAGCGGTGTAAATAATCAAATCAACTTGCGGCTGTTTCTCGTCGCTCTGCCAGTAACCCACGGTGTTGTAAACGAGATAAACGCGAGCGCAACCTTCGGCGACTTGGTTGGCGCGAATGACTTCGTGGAGATGCACGCGAACTTTGGCCGCGGTGTAGGGCATGGGAATGCGTGTGGCGGCGGCGTCTTTTTCCAGGCGGCGCCAGTGGCGTTCATAGGCGAAGGCTTCGCCTTTGGAGATGCGCAGCGTGGTGAAGATGCCCCAGCCGCAGATGAGGCCGGCCTGGCCGGGAGAAAGACGGACCTTCTCGATCGGCAGAAGGGTCTCATTGTGGAAGATGTTGGAATGAATCACGCGCGCTGCCTCCGGAATGCGCTCGAACTACCATTGTAACTGAAGTCGAGAGGAGATGGAGCGAGAGCGGAGAGCAGTTTGCGAACAGGCGAAACAAATACGAAGAGAGTTAGGCGCATAGTGACATGGTGACCTGGGAAGTATCGGTCTATCGCGGACAGCTGGCGGGAAGCAACAACACTTGGCCGGCATAGATGAGGTTGGCGTCGCGGATGGCGGAGTTCGCATGGGCAATGCACGCCGCGTAGGAGGCGTGGCCGAGCTGACTTTGGGCGATCGTCGAGAGCGTGTCGCCGGACCGTACGGTGAACTTCATGGAAGTACGAACTGAGGAACTCGTCGCTGGTAGAACAATCTTAGAGCCGGCGACGATGCGATTGGGATCGAGAATTGTGGGATTGGCGGAGAGCAGTTCGCGCCAGCGGAGACCCTTGCCTAAATTCTGTTCCGCGAGTTTCCAGAGCGAATCGCCGGGCTTCACGGTCACAATATTTCCTTTCGTTGAATTCGCAGGAGCGACAGGCGCGGGCGGTTGCGCGGGCGCGAGCCGAACAACGGGAGGGCGCGAGGGAGCAAGGAGCGGAGGCGCGGCGATGAAAACTCTTGGCCGGGCGAAAGGCGAATGCTTGACGGGCGGCTGATAAGGAGCAAAGTGCGGCACGGCCGGCTTCGAGAAATTCGGGAGCAGCGGTTGGACTGGAGGCTTCGGCGAAGCGAGGACCGGCGGTTCGACGAAGGGCAGATGAAACTCCGCGGACTGCTGAAGTTTTTGAGATTGTTTTTGCTGGCGGAAACGGCGCGCGACATCACCGAGAGGCGCGTTCGGATGAAGCGATTGCGCTTCGACGGCTTCCTGGGATTTTTCCGCGGCGGGTAGAGCCTGCTGATTTTTTTGGGCTTCGATCTGCGCGCGATCTTCGGGGGTGAGAATCTGGGCGCGCTTTAAATCTTCCTCGGTGTAGACGTGCCTGGATTTTTTTTGCTGGGCTTCTTTGCGCGCTTTCTCTTGCTTCGCGGCATCGGCGACATCCTGACCGAAAGCTTGCGTCGAAATAAAAAGCGAACAGGAAACGAACAAGATTGCGGGAACTGAGAGGCGCAGGAAACGATTCGAAGGCCTCACGGCGATCGAGGGGCCGGTCGAGAACGAGGTGTCAAGATCAGTTCGTAACATGGCAAACCGACCACGGGGGGGACACCGCTTGAAAAATAATATACCAAAAACGGGCGCGTTTGGGAATGAGAATTTTTTGGGGGATTTGGAGCGGCGATCAGACGATTGAGGGGGTTCTCGATCGCAATACGGGGGAGCGCTGGGGTAGCGCCAGGTCGTCCCCGGCGGTTCATATCCGGTGCGTTTTGCAGACTTGCGGTGGCGCTTCTTATTGAAGCCTAAACGTTACGCTGGAGAGGTTGGGGTTGGCTTGAATCTTGTCGATGTTCATATCAAATTCAACCAAGGTGCTGCCGCCACCAAGACCTTCCTGGTTGTACTTGAGGGTCCATTGCGTCGGGAGCATGAGCTTGTTCACGGGAGCAAAACTTGCGAAATCTTCTTCCAGCGTTAGATTCGCTCCACCACCGCCGAGGCCACCGACGGAAGATCGGTCGGCCGAAGTGCCCATCTGCGACTGGCTTTGCTGGGTATAGATGGTTTTGACGTGACGAAAAGTTTCGGGATCGAAGAAGAGATAAATCTTCAAGTCGCCGCCTCCATGGCGGGGGTGATAGGTGACACGGAAGAGTTCCTTGCCATCCACTTTTTTCAAACCGTCGACGTCGATCCGTGCGTTGCGAGCTTGCCAATCGTAGAGGGGCCAGGCGGTGGAGAGCGCGCCTCCGATCAGGCCGTCGGCGAGAACTTCACCGTTGTTGTTCAAAAAATCCTCGAGCTGAGAACGCTGACCCGGAGTGATGAACCCGATGGTTTTCTTTTCGCCATCGAAAGCATACGATTCGCCAGGGTAATTCGAGGTGCTGAATTTCGCCTCCATGAGGATCTTGTGGCCGGTAGAAACCATAGCGAAAGGTCCGCCCGCCGCACCCGTGCCGCCTCTTAGATACTTGGTCATGAGGTTTCCCTGAACGTTGAGGGACTTCAGGGCAGCACGCGCTTCGGCGGTGCCGATAGCGTCGAGGTGCTTGGCGACTAATTCTTCGGCCTTCGGTTTGTCGCTCGCGGGGACAGACGAGCCGGCGAAACCGGCCATGGCAATCGCCAGTGCTAGCAAGATGGAAAAAGAGAACGTGGTTCTTCGCATAAGACCTCCCGCGTTTAGCTGATTTTATCGGCAGTCGCGGATTATCTGCAAGCCGGCCACACCGCGTCACCAGGAACGATGGTTCAATCTCCGGATTGCTGGCGCTCGGCAGCGACCACAAAGGCTACCGCGAGAAATGTGCAGCATCCCTGGCAATGAAACGTGCCGCGGTGAGACATGGTTGCAACAATTTGACTGCTGCGCAAGAGAAGAGGCGAAAACCGTTGCGCAGTAACGCGCATTAATCGGGATGTGAACTTTTGGCGAAGCGGAAGTGCGTTGACAAGGGCGGGAGGGTACTTTAAGATTGACGTTTGTCTCTACAGGGAAAGGTGTGACTGAGTGTTATGCGGACGTACGTAGCCAAGGGTGAGGAAGCCGAAGCGCTGAAAGTGGGCGCCAGCTGGTTTGTGGTGGACGCGACGGATGTCGTGCTGGGGCGGCTGGCGACCAAGGTCGCGCGGATGCTGATCGGCAAGGATAAGCCGAGCTTTACGCCGTACCTGGATTCGGGCGATCACGTGGTGGTGATCAACGCGAACAAGATTCGCATGACCGGAAACAAGGTCGAGCAAAAGATTTATTACTCGCATAGCGGGTATCCCGGCGGGCTGAAAGAAGTGCCGGCGAAGCGCGTGCGCGAGACCAAGCCGGAATGGATTGTGCGCGAAGCGGTTCTCGGGATGCTGCCGAAGAACAAACTGCGCGCGCGGCGCGCGAAGAAGTTGCGTGTGTACCGGGACGCGGCGGGTCTGGCGCGGCATGCCGGGCAGAAGCCGCAAGCAGTTGCGCTGTAAGCGAACGCATTGAGTTTTTTCCGCACGGAGCTGTTCCTACTAAGTGGTGTCTTAGCAGGGAATAAGCAGACGTGAAGTTTGAATGACGCGGATGTGGCCCAGCGTTTTTGAGGCTGTATAGGGATAGTTCCCGCGCTTGAGCGAGCAACCGAGTTTTGGATTTGTGCGGCGGTCTCTTGGCAAGCAAGAGTGGCTGTGCGGCGAAAGATTAGGAGGAACATTGGGTTCAACGGGTACGCCCCTAACGGGCACACAAACATGGTTTCTGGGAACCGGACGGCGCAAAGAGTCGGTGGCGCGCGTGTTCCTGCGCCCAGGTTCCGGCAAGTTCACGGTGAACCGCCGGACGGTCGAACAGTATTTTCCGAATCACGCTTGGAAGCATGACGCCATCGAGCCGCTGAAATTCACGAACATAGCGGACCAAGTGGATGTGGTAGTGACGGCGCATGGCGGCGGCGTGGGCGGACAGGCGGGAGCGGTGCGCATGGGATTGTCGCGAGCGATTTCGCGGTACAACCCGGAGCTGCGGCCGGCGCTGCGGAAGAATGGATTCTTGACGCGCGATTCGCGCATGAAAGAACGCAAGAAGTACGGGCAGAAGGGCGCGCGCAAGCGCTTCCAGTTCACCAAGCGTTAAAGATTTGGGCGAGGCAAGCCTCGCCCAGCGAGCTCCAGAGGGTTGGCGCGAGTTAGCCCTCTGAGATCACGGCCGGCAAGGAGCCGGCAAGAGGCTGTTCTGTGGCGACGACTTCGTAAGCTGAAGGGGCGCCACCGCAAACAGCTATCCTATTAGGAGGAAACTTGGCAGTAGAAATTACGATGAAAGAGTTGCTGGAGGCCGGAGTCCACTTCGGTCACCAGACGCGGCGCTGGAACCCGAAGATGAAGGAGTACATTTTCGGCGAACGCAACGGCATCCACATTATCGATCTCCAGAAAACCCTCAAGATGTTCCGCGAAGCGAGCCGCTTCGTGAGCGAACTCTCCGGACAAGGCAGAAACGTTCTTTTTGTCGGCACCAAACGGCAGGCGCAGGAAGCGGTCGCCGAAGAGGCGCGGCGCTGCGGTGCGTTTTTTGTGAATCATCGCTGGCTGGGCGGGACGCTGACGAACTGGGCGACGCTGCAGAAATCCATCAAGCGGCTCAAGCTGCTGAAGGCCATGAATGAAGACGGCCGCATCAAAGAGCTTTCAAAGAAAGAGCAAGCGCGGCTGGACCGCGAGATGAAGCACCTGAACCAGAACCTGGAAGGCATCGAGAACATGAGCCAGTTGCCGGACGCCATGTTCGTGATCGATTCCAACGCAGAAGAGATAGCAGTGAAGGAAGCGCGACGCATGGGCGTGCCGGTCGTTTCCGTGGTTGATACCAACTGCGACCCGGATGTGGTGGACTGGATTATTCCGGGAAACGACGACGCGCTGAGGGCGATTCGATTGTTCACGACGAAGATTGCGGATTCCGTGCTCGAAGGCCACACGGCATACCAGCAATCGCAGGTTGCGGATCAGAAGGCGGCGGAAGACCAGGCGCTGGTGGACGGCGTCGAGTACGTGGATACGAGCGCGTACGAGCAGTACGAGAAGCAGGAAGGCGACTTCATCGAGGTTGTTCCGGAGACGCCGGCCGAAGCTCCTGAAGCTGCCGAGGCCACCGTACCGCCGGACGAGGCAGGACACTAAACAGATTGCGCGGGTAAGGAATCCCAAAGGCCCGCGCCGAGCAACTCGGTGCGGGCCGTTTTGTAACCAAAGGCACTACCTAAGAAATTTCCAATCAGCGAAGAGAAAAAAGGATGAGCACACAACAGCCAGCTATGCAGATCCCAGCACAACTCGTAAAAGAATTGCGGGAGCGGACGGGAGCGGGGTTTAGTGACTGCCGCGCGGCGCTCGTGGAAGCGGGCGGGGACATCGAAAAAGCGATCAGCATCCTGCGCAAAAAGGGGCAGGCGGCCGCAGCCAAGAAGGCGCAACGCGAAGCCAGCGAAGGGCTGGTGGGCAGCTACATCCACGCCGGCGGGAAGATCGGTGTACTGGTGGAGCTGAACTGTGAGTCGGATTTCGTGGCGCGCACCGAAGCTTTCCAGCAATTGAGCCACGACGTGGCGATGCACATCGCGGCGCTCGATCCGCGGTACGTGCGGCGCGAGGAAGTGACGCCGGAGATGCTCGAGAAGGAGCGCGACATCTACAAGGCGCAGGCGTTAGCAACGGGCAAGCCTGAGAATGTTGTCGAGAAGATCGTGAACGGCAAGATGGAAAAGTTCTACGAGGAAAATTGCCTCTACGAACAGCACTACATCAAGGACGAGAGCGTGACGATCGGGGAGATGATCACGCAGGCGATCGCCAAGCTGGGCGAGAACATTTCGATCCGGCGCTTCGCGCGGTTCAAGGTGGGCGAAGTGAGCGGATCAGGTGGCGGTCCAGATACGGCGCCAGTACCTGCGTTGTTGCCCGAGCCTGTTAACAGGTAATCGGCACATCGTTCCGGAACAACTCTCGGGAGCGCTCCGACCTGGTCGGAGCGCTTTTTTTTGGAGTGCGAGAGCCGGGCTCGCGTGATAGCGGCTCGTACAAGGCGCGGCCGGAAAAGTGGCAGCAAGACTGCCGCACTCCAAAAAGTGCGGGGGCAGGGATAGTTTGTTACAATTCACGGGATTTTGAAGGGTACGAATCGGAGAGACATGGCAGCGACGAAGAAGGCAAGCAGGAAGGCTGCGAGAAAAGCGAAGCCGGTTTATCAGCGGATCATGCTCAAGCTCTCCGGAGAGGCGTTTCAGGGGCCTCAGGGATTTGGCATTCACGGGCCGACGATTCAGGCGATCGCGCGCGAGCTGAAGGAAGTGCACGAGCTGGGTGTGAAGACGGCGATCATGGTCGGCGGAGGAAACATTTTCCGCGGGGCACGGCAAAAGGGTTTTGAGATTGACCGCGCGACGGGCGACTACATGGGCATGCTCGCGACGGTGATCAACGCGCTGGCGCTGCAGGACGCACTGGAAAAAGAAGGCGTATTTACGCGGGTGCTGAGCGCCATCGAGATGAAGGAAGTTTCCGAGCCGTTTATCCGACGGCGCGCGATGCGGCACCTGGAGAAAAACCGCGTGGTGATTTTTGCCGCGGGCACGGGGAATCCCTATTTTTCGACGGACACGGCGGCGGCGCTGCGCGCGATGGAGATCAAAGCGGACGTGATCCTGAAAGCCACACGAGTGGACGGGGTTTACGACGCCGATCCAGAACAGATTCCGGACGCGAAATTCTTCGCGGCGATTTCCTACCGGGACGTGCTGAACCAGAACCTGAAGGTGATGGACTCGACGGCGATTTCGTTGTGCATGGACAACGGCATGCCGATCGTGGTGTTCAACATGAACAGGGCGGGGAACATCAAACGCGTGGTGCTGGGGGAGCGCGTGGGGTCGAAGGTGACTCCGGCGTAGGGAAAGCTTTCTGCAATCAGTTTTACCGCAAAAACAGGGAACGAAAGATCTAAGTATTCTGGAAATGCCAGTTTTGATGAGGAAGACATGACGACGATTGCGACGACGAAAGATGCGATGGCGGCGGCGAAGACGCGGATGGAGAAGGCTGTTGATGATTTTCGGAAGGAATTGGCGACGCTGCGGACGGGGCGCGCCAATGCTTCCATTCTGGACAACATCCGCGTGGATTATCACGGGACGCCGATGCCGGTGAATCAGCTCGGGACGGTGGCGGTGCCGGAGGCGACACTGCTGGTGATTTCGCCGTGGGATCCGAGCGTGGTGCCGCTGATTGACAAAGCCATACGGACCTCGGACTTGGGGCTGAATCCCACAAATGACGGCAAAGTGGTGCGCGTACCGATGCCGTCGCCGACCGAAGAGCGCCGCAAGGAGATCGTCAAGCACCTGCACAAGGTACTGGAGAATCATCGCACGGCGGTGCGCAACATTCGCAGGGACATCAAGGAAGCCATCGACAAGCTGGAGAAAGACAAGAAAATCAGCCAGGACGATCACAAGCGGGCGATTGAAGAGATGGAGAAGATCTCCCATTCGGAAACGAAGAAGATTGAAGATCTCTCCGCGGCCAAAGAGAAGGAAATCCTGGAACTCAAGTAGCGTTAAGGTTTGGGCTGGGCGGGTGGCGGTGCAGCCGGGGTTTTCGGCGCAGCTGATCTCTTTCCTTCCGTCGTTGTGTCTTCGCGTTCCAGGGTGAAGTCCTGCGCTTCGTCGTTCTGGACGGCGTGGAGGAAGGCGTTGTAGTCAGCGGCGCGATCTGCGGGAATCTCCCTCAAAAGAAAATTGATGTGGCGCGAGGCCGTGACAGTCGGGCCTTTTGCGGAGTATTGCGAGGCGTAGGTGGCATAGTCGCGCTGAACCGCTGTGCCGGTGGGAGTCTGGACGGCCGTGCCCGGCGGAAGATGGAGCGTGGCGCGGGTTTCGACTTCCAGCGGCGTGCCGAGCTCGATCGGCGAAGAGGCCGTGCCGGCGGCGGGTTTGGCGGGGGGGTCGGGGAGGCCTAATTGGGGAAGCAGCGCGGGAATACGCACGGGCTTCTTCGACCAGTCTACAAATTTGGGCTGTATAAGTTCGTATTCGATGGTGAAGGGCGTTCTTGTCGCGTAGGGATCGGTCGCGATAACACTGGTTACCTTTCCGCGAAATCCATCGGAGAGGGAGAGGAGCTGCGCGAGCTCGGTCCATTTTTCTTTTGGTGCCTGGTGAAACGCGACGCGGAGGAGCAGTTCATTGTCGCCGCGCACGGAGTAGTGGACTTTTGCTGACAGCTTGCCGTCCGGGGCAAGCGCGGCATCCACGTTTACATGCTGCGAACCGGCGAAGGGCAGGCTCTCGGAAACACTTTCGAAGAATTGCACATCGCTCGAGGGATGGAGAAGCAGCGCCGGTTTGCCGCGAAGATTAGAGGCAATCATCCCGAAAGGCGCGACCTCAACGGAAGGGTCAAGCCAAAGAGGCTTGGCGCCGAATCGTGCGACTACCAGGACATTCGCAAGCGTCGAAGGGATAGGAAGGGCGTGTTGGGGGGATGCGCCGGTGGCGATGAATGCCGGCGCCGCCGGAAGACCGATCTGCGAAGCAAGCGCTGAAAGCACTGCGCACTTTTCCTCGGGAATAGCGAACCCAGATGACAGGATTTCGTTTGGGTCCCGCATCCGAAAGCCGGTCGCGCCCAGGGGTAGATCCACTGTACTAATCTTTTGAGAAATGAAATCGTAGAGCGCGTGGAGTTTGCCTTCGTCACTCGCCGAGTTCTGTGTTAGCTCATCCGCTTTGGTTTTCATCCCGGCGGAAGGTCCGGCGGCAGTCCCAAATACCTTTTGCAAATCCACGAGTAATTCCACCCAAGTCGGAAACGTGGTCAGAGCAATGTCTGTTTCGGAAAAAATGGGGAGTTCGGACATACTGCTTGTCGAGGCAGACGTCCCTTCCGCGCGGGAGACTTGGGGAGCGAGAGAGGGCCGCGTCCATCTATAAATCACAAGGGCGGCATCACCTTCACCCGATTTCTCAGTTTCGTAATCACGACCTTCCATCGAGGTGCGGAGGAAAACCTTCCTTACAGCCGGCAGATCGATCTCGAAAGCCTCCTGCGTCACGATGCCACCGCGGGAGAAATCGTGGGTAAGGTAGAAATCGGGGGCGAGGGGATGATGCGAGACCGTGGTGACGACGCTATATTCGAGGAGGTCGCCGGGTTGTAGGCCGAGGATGCGGACAGATTTGACTCGGACGTCCTGGTAGGCGGGGGTATTGACGACCGCGGGATTGGGATTGTCGGTGATGGCGCTGGGGAGGATGTCGGCGGTGCCGCCACTGGGATGGCTGATGCGAACAAGGGGGATGTCGATGGATTGGAAGGAACGGTTGTAGTCGAAATTGAGACGGGCGAATTGGCGGACGCCGAGTTCGCTATTGATGTGCACGCGGGCGTGGACTTCTTTGCGGGAGTCGCCGTTGGATTCGAATCGGACTTTGGTTTCGAGGAGCTCGATTTGGGCGGGGTTCTGCGTCGTGGCAGGCGTTGGGGCCTTTGCGGTGGTGTTCTCCGCGGGTTTTTGCCGAGCTTGTTGCGCTTGCGTGATGGGGAAAAGAACGAGGGCGAGAAGACAAGAAACTGCGAGTGCGCGGAAGAGTGGGTAGAAGCTGGAAGGAAGTCGCAAGATGGCCTCGCAGGCAGTGTAGGGCGGGGACGGAGGCGCGGTAAAGAAGGAAGGAGGCAGGAGTTTCGACAGTGTGACGGGTGTTCGGCGGGGAAAAGGAAAGGGTGCCTGGATAGAGGCAGCCGGTTGACGAAAGCGAGGCGGGTTTGCACGTTTGGCTGACGGAAAAGCGGGAGCTGGGCTCCCGCACTCCAAGGAAACCGTTCTGCGGCGGGTACGTCTGAGAGCGTGATAGAGTTTGCGTGCGCCAATGGCACAAGGAGAGAACGAATGCGACGCGTTTTGGCCGGGATGGCAGTTGTGTCGGCGAGTTTATTGGGTGCGGGAGCGACCTCGCTCTGGGCCAACGATAGGCCGGTACCGAAAGGGCCGGATGAGGACGGCACAAAGCCGGCGCTGACGAAGATTGCCGGTGAAGGAATGATGGGCTCGCATGCTTTCCAGTACCTCACGGAATTGAGCGACGACATTGGCTCACGCGTGACGGGGTCGCCAGCGGAGCGAAAATCCGAGGAGTGGGGCATGGCCAAGATGAAGGCCATGGGCCTGGAAAACGTACACATCGAAAAATATACCTTGTGGAAGGGATGGTCGCGCGGCTCCGCGGATGCCGAGCTGCTCTCGCCGGTGCAGCACAAGTTGCATGTGGATGCCATGGGCTGGACAGGTTCGACGCCGGGGGGTGGAGCGGAAGGCGACGTGGTGGCCGTAAACCTGTTCGATATTGACAACGAGATTAAGCATGTCTCGCGGCTCAAGGGCAAAGTGGTGTTGGTGATCGCGAAAGGCAGGCCGACCAAGGATGGCATGCAGCTCTTTGCACAATTTGGTGATTTTCTGAAAGCCGCCGGACCCGCGGGTGTTGTGGCGGTGATCGGCGGGCAGGGCGGGAGCAAATCCGCGGGGATGAACCTGACGCATACGGGAATTCTGGGATTCAACGCGGACTTTGCGGTGCCCGTAGTTTCCATGACGGTCGAAGACCAGGGTCAATTGGAGCGCTACCTGGAGCGGGGGCTGACGCCGCGGGCTCGATTCAATATTCAAAATACATTTACGAGCGGGCCGGTTGAAGCCGCAAATGTGGTGGGCGAAATCCGCGGGCGAGAGCATCCGGAACAGATTTTAGTGGTCGGCGGACACCTGGATTCCTGGGATCTGGCTGAAGGTACGACCGACAATGGTTCCGGGACCGCGACGGTACTCGGGGCCGCTGATTCCATTGCGCGGTCGGGGCAGAAGCCGAGACGCACGATTCGCTTTGTGTTGTTCACCGGCGAGGAGCAGGGGCTGGACGGATCGTTTGCATACATCAAGCAACACCAGGCGGAGATGGGAAATCATCTGGGCAACCTCGTGCTGGATTCGGGGCAGGGCATGGTGAAAGGGTTTCAGATGGGAGGCCGCGATGACCTGGTGGCGGTATTCGAGCCCTTCGCGGACTCATTGGTGAATTTCAACAAGATGTCGGTGGATGACAAGGTGGAATCGGGGACGGACACCCTGCCGTTTTCGATGGCGGGCCTGCCGGGGATCAACATGCTTCAGGACACCACGGACTACAAGTTCACGCACCATTCGGCGGCCGATGCGCTGGAGGCGCAGAAGCAGGACGTGCTGGCGCAGAACTCCACGCTCATGGCGCTGGCGGCGTTCTGGATCGCCGACCGGCCGGAGCGGTTTGCGACGCCCTGGTCCGTGGGACGAACCGCGAAGATGCTGGTAGAGCAGCATGAAGACGCGATGCTGAAGGCGTTCGGATTGTGGCCCAAGGAATTTGCGGAAGCAGAAAAAAAGGACGACGCTCCCCAGTAAAGATTTGAGTGCACAATGGTAACTGCAGAAGGTCGGGCGGCTCGCGGGCCGCCCGATTTTTTTTGTGCACTCGTTCTGCGCGGGATGTGGTAAGAAACGGCGCGGAGGAATTCAGGATGAAGACTAGAGCGTTTGCGGTCCTTCTTCTCGTTTTGTTTTTCTGCTTAGCCGGAGGCGCGCAGGAGCAGAGACTAGAATGCAGGAAGTACCTGGACCCGAAGACGGCCGTCAGTGATGATCCACGGAGGGTTCCGGTCAAGCCAGGACCGCGAGGGCCGGAGGGCACGCTGGTTCTGCGCGGGGGAAGAATCTTTGACGGGACGGGCACACCGGCGCGCGAGGGCACGCTGGTCATCGAACGCAACAAGATTGCAAGAATTCTGCCCGTTGGTTCGAGCGATTGGCCTAAAGATGCGCACGTCATTGATGTAGCTGGAAAAACTGTGCTGCCCGGCTTGATTGATCTGCACACACATTTGACGTATCCGCTGACGGCAGAAGAGTTTGGTGTGGCGATCAGCGAATCGGACGCGACGCTGCGCGGAAGCGAAAAGCTGCGCTATTTTATTGAGAGCGGAATCACGAGCGTGCGGGATGTCGGGTCGCAGGGAGATGTGACGTTCCGGCTGAAGGAATGGGTGAACGAGAATCGTATTTCAGGGCCGCGCGTTTTTCCCGCCGGGGCGTTCATTACCGCTGAGGGCGGGCATTCGACGGAAAATACTCCAGATGCGCTCATTCGAATGATGCGCGCGACGCGACTGGCCTCCGGGCCGGACGATTGGAGACTGGCGGTGCGCGAACAGTTTCACAAAGGCGCGGATGTTATCAAGCTGGGGAGTCATTTTTCTCCGGAAGAAGTGAAGGCCGCTGTAACGGAAGCCCACGAGCTGGGATTGAAGGTCACGGTGGATGCGGAGACTTTTTATATTCAGAGGGCGGTGGAAGCCGGTGCGGACACCATCGAGCACCCCTTGCCGCGGAGCGAGGAGACCATTCAACTGATGGCGAAGAAGGGCGTTGCGGCAGACCCGACGCTGATTCCTTATCAGATTATTTTCGAGGAGTGGGGCGGATATTTCGGATCGACTTCGCGGCGGTTTACATTTTCGAAGGATGCCAATCTTGAAATGTTGAAGCGGTTGCACAAGGCGGGGATCAAATGCGGTGTGGGCACGGATTTGATTTTGCATTGGTATCGCTATATGCCGGAGCCGTACATCCGGGAGCTGAAGAATTTTGTCGAGGCCGGGTGGAGCGTTCCTGAGGCGCTGGTCGCGGCGACGAAAACAAATTCTGAGATTTTGGATATGGATGACCGTCTTGGCACGCTGCAGCCGGGAAAGCTGGGAGATGTGCTGGTTGTGAATGGCAAGCCGGACGAAAACTTGGATGACTTGGCAAAAGTAGAACTCGTCATTCGGGATGGCTACGTCGCGGTGGAAAACGGACATGCAACGCTGCCACGTCACACGGTTGTTCCCATGAAGGGTCCGGAGAAAAGGCCCTGAGGATTGCCGCAGGATATTCCGTGAGCAGCCCTGCACGAACGCAGCTTTGGGAATGAAGCGGCAAAGGGAACTCTGTCCTGGTCATGCGCTTCGATCGAAAGGAAGCCTGGAGCAAGCCAGTTAATCTGGCTCAGATCCCCAATAAGGCGGCGCTGGCGGGTTCCCCTCGGGTTTCGGCTGTTGGGATGTGGCTTCACTCCAAAAACAAAATGAACCTCCCCGCGACAGGCATCGGTAAGACATTATTTATCAGCAGTTTACGGGGGATGAGCTGGACGCGAATTGGGCTCGGAGACAGCTCCCGTGTGAGGTTTACGCTCTGCCAGGAAGCTGCTTCGCCAAAAAGCTAAACTGTAGTATAATTACCACGCGACAACGGATTGAGGAAGGTCACTCGGAGCAAGGAAACAGCCAAAGGTCCTTTTTCCACAAAGATTTCCACTGGCTTGTTTCGAATCTAATTTGACAGAGCACGTCTTCTTCCTTATACTTCCTTGTTTGTCAGGGATGTTTCTTCCCTGATGGGGGCGATTCCGGTTCGTTGGAATCGACTAGTTGGAAGGGAATTATCTTCGGTCCCGGAACAAAGTAAGACGGAATGGGACAGAAGAGCGGCCGGAATGGGGCGCCAGCCCCGCAAAGCCGAGTAAGCCTCTCCGAACTGAAGCCAAGAGAATAGTTCTCCCTCTTGGAGTGCGTACGGAGTTTCTTGCTGGTTGTATCTCCGGATTCGCAGTAGACCTTTCAGCATTGGACTGTGCTCTCGCGCCTATTTGTCTGCGCGCATTGCGGGAGCCGCAAAATTTTTGCGCGCCATAGAGGGACGACTGTGCCGACGTTTTCGCAGCTAGTACGGATGGGACGTGAAGCAGTCCTGGTAAAGACGAAGTCGCCAGCGCTGGCAGGCTGCCCGGAGAAGCGTGGCGTGTGCATTCGTGTGTATACGCAAACTCCGAAGAAGCCGAACTCCGCGTTGCGCAAAGTAGCCCGCGTGCGCTTGACGAATTCGATTGAAGTGACGACGTACATCCCCGGTGTCGGCCACAACCTGCAGGAGCACTCGATCGTGCTCGTGCGCGGCGGCCGCGTAAAGGATTTGCCGGGAGTGCGGTATCACATCGTGCGCGGAACGCTGGACGCCGCGGGCGTCGAGAACCGCAAGCAGGGACGTTCGAAATATGGCGCGAAGCGGCCCAAGGCCGCGCAAGGGAAGTAAGCCAGCCGCAGAGCGGTTGCGCGTGAAGAGATTGTGAAGGAGCGATAAAGAGCAATGCCACGCAAAGGACTCGTTTTCCGGCGAACACAGGCGACCGATCCGGTCTATGCCAGCGACATCGTGGAGAAGTTCATCTGCTCGATGATGTGGGAAGGCAAGAAGTCGACGGCGCAGCGGGTGTTTTATGGCGCGATGGATCAGGTAGCGAAGAAGACCAATGATGATGCTTTGAAGATTTTCAAAAAGGCCATCGAGAACGTGAAGCCGGTGCTGGAAGTAAAGACGCGGCGCGTCGGCGGCGCGAACTACCAAGTTCCGGTGGAAGTCAATCCGTTTCGCAGGCAGTCGCTGGCCATTCGCTGGCTGCTGCAGTATTCACGGGAGCGCGCGGGCAAGACCATGGTGGACAAGCTCGCGGATGAATTGATCGACGCGGCGAATTCGCGCGGTGGAGCAATGAAGAAGAAGGAAGACGTGCACCGCATGGCGGAAGCGAACAAGGCGTTCGCGCACTACCGCTGGTAAGAAGGGCGCTGGTAAGGGATAGGTGGTTTTTGTGAGTGATGCAGTCGCAACTCGGGCAGGAGAAAAGAAAGCCGTTCCAGGAGCCATGGGAAGAGCATTCAAACTCGAAGATACGCGCAACATCGGGATCATGGCGCACATCGACGCGGGGAAAACCACGTCGACGGAGCGCATCCTGTTCTATACCGGTGTGACCTACAAGATCGGTTCGGTGGATGAAGGCACGGCCACGATGGACTGGATGGAGCAGGAGCGCGAGCGCGGGATTACGATCACCAGCGCGGCAACGACGGCTTCATGGGACCGCTATGGCAAGAAATATCGCGTCAATATTATTGATACACCGGGCCACGTGGACTTTACCGTGGAAGTAGAGCGTTCGCTGCGCGTTTTGGACGGCGCGGTGTGCGTGTTCGACTCCGTGGCTGGCGTCCAGCCGCAATCCGAAACCGTATGGCGCCAGGCCGATAAGTACCGCGTTCCGCGCATCTGTTTCGTCAACAAGATGGACCGCATGGGCGCGGATTTCGACCATGTCATTAACACCATTCGGAAGCGTCTTGGAGCCCACCCCGTTCCCCTGCAGTTTCCCCTAGGCCGCGAAGACAATTTCATCGGGATTATTGATTTCCTCGAAGAAAAAGTGATCGTGTGGCTGGAAGAAACGCTGGGCGCGAAATTTGAAATCTTCGAAGTGGGAAAGCTTTGGGACAAGGCCTTTGTGGATTCGCGGCCGGATGTGGCCGCGGCCCTGAAGGCGTCTGCGATCGACAAGAAATTTTACGACGACCACCGCAACAAAGTTGTGGAATATATCGCCGAGCACGACGACGAACTCATCGACAAGTATTTGAATGGCGTAGCGCTCACTCTGGAAGAGATGCGCAAGTCGATTCGTAAATCGACGCTGGCGCTGAAAATCGTTCCAGTGCTGGCGGGCTCGGCGTTCAAGAACAAGGGCATCCAGCCGTTGCTGGATGCCGTCGTTGACTATCTGCCATCGCCGCTGGATGTTCCGCCGGTGGAGGGTACGGACCCCGCCACAGACGAAGTCGTGCTTCGTCGCGCTGCCGATGATCAACCGTTTGCCGCGCTGGCGTTCAAAATCATGTCCGACCCCTTCGTCGGACACGTAACCTACATCCGCGTGTATTCCGGGGTCCTGAAATCCGGCAGCTACGTGGTGAATTCCGGCAAAGGCACGCGCGAGCGCATCAGCCGTTTGCTGCAGATGCATGCCAATAAGCGCGAAGAGATTGGCGAAATCTACGCCGGCGATATCTGCGCGTGCGTAGGACTGAAAAGCGTCAATACTGGCGACACGCTGTGCGACGAAGAAAAGCAAATCATTCTTGAAAACATCGATTTCCCCGCGCCGGTCATCTCTGTGGCCATCGAGCCGAAAACCAAGGCTGACCAGGACAAGCTGAGCATCGCCATGCAGCGGCTGGCGCAGGAAGATCCCACGTTCCGCGTGTCCACCGAACCCGACACCGGGCAGACGTTGATTTCCGGCATGGGCGAACTGCACCTGGAAATCATCGTGGACCGCATGCTGCGTGAATATAACGTGCAGGCGAATGTAGGCCGCCCGCAAGTGGCCTACCGCGAAACGATTCGCAAGAATGCCATCGGCGAAGGCAAATACATCAAGCAGACCGGCGGCAAGGGCCAGTACGGTCATGCCAAGATCGAGTTGCACCCTATTCCCAGCTCCAGCCACGAAAGCATGAAAGAGATGTCCACAGACGATCTCGACGTGCTGGCCAAGGAAGTGGTGGGCGGGGGCTCGGCCGGCAAATGGAAATTCGACAAGGAACACCGGTTTCTCTTTATCGACAAGATTGTGGGCGGATCGATTCCGCGCGAATTTATCGCGCCGATCGAAGCGGGCATTCGCGAAGCGCTGGATAACGGCGTTCTGGCGGGATTCCCGATGGTGGACGTTGCCGCGGTGCTGATCGACGGCAGCTATCACGATGTGGACAGTAATGAAATGGCCTTCAAGATCGCCGGTTCGATGGCGTTCAAGGAAGCCTGCTCGCGCGCCAAGGCCGTCTTGCTCGAACCCATCATGAAAGTCGAAGTGGTCGTGCCGGAAGAATACATGGCCGCGGTGTTTGGGGACTTGAATGCGCGGCGTTCCGCGATTCAAGGGACCGAAAATCGCGCGGGAAGCAACGTCATTCGCGTGGAAGTTCCGCTGGCGCAGATGTTCGGTTACGCCACGGATTTGCGCAGCCGCACACAGGGCCGCGCGACGTTCACGATGCACTTTTCTCATTATGCGGAATTGCCCGCGGCGCTGGCGGAAGAGGTCATCAAGAAGCACCGGGGCGAGAAGTAAGCTGCAAGCTTTCTCAGAGTTTGAGTGAATTTTGATTTGAGGAGCAGAGGACGAAATGGCGAAGGAGAAATTCGAGCGCACGAAGCCGCATGTAAACATCGGGACGATTGGTCACATTGACCATGGCAAGACGACGTTGACGGCGGCGATCACGAAGGTGCTGTCGAAGCA